>Ga0316222_1000646_pt1 | contig 50905 bp, 54 predicted proteins | sample TBH18011metaG_FD_206008 | JGI IMG/M metagenome (GOLD analysis project Ga0316222, IMG submission 206008) | Freshwater microbial communities from Trout Bog Lake, Wisconsin, USA - TBH18011 | ecosystem: Environmental > Aquatic > Freshwater > Lake > Hypolimnion/Profundal zone | place: USA: Wisconsin... | reverse complement strand
GCCGATCATCCGGTCAAACGGGTCGATGAATTGCTGCCATGGAATATGAGCAGCGTCCGAGCGCGACTGGATCAACGCGACGCCGCTTGAGCAAGCGACCCACGCGTGCCTGGCCGGACGCTTACGAGATTGAGACACGCGGGCGAACTATGGCATCGGTCAAGGCGGCGGTGATGGCGTCGAGGTTGGCAACATCGGCGGCAGATAAGCGGAAGGAGATGAAGTTGGGGATTTCGGACATGGAGGTTCCTATGGTGTTGAGAGGACGTTGGACAAAAGGGGGAGAGACGAAATCAGCAAATCAGCCGTAGCCCTTACTTCTTTCATTAGTGGCCATTTTGAAGGAGCTCGTCCCTGGGAGCCTTACGGCATCAGGAGGCGGACTTTGGTTTGACGCTGGACAAGGGAATGAGGGATCGGGCCGTAGCCCTGGCTTCATTCAATAGTGGCTGTTTTGAAACAGACAGAGTTAGACAGGCTCCAGACCGCGGATTTATCCTCGGCCCCCGACCTCTCAGGAGGCTGCTACAGCTGCCTGTCGCTCCCGACCCACTGATCTGCGGCCACGGCCGTAAACGACTCGGTGCCCCTTCCCAGGAGTCGCATTGGCCCATGCGGCCTCCAGCCCTATCCGAGGCAACGGCGCCAAGCCACCTTCTTCGGCCCAACGTCTGCCAGGGCGGCGGACAGCGACGGATAGGCGATCTCAGGGCGCTGGTAGCGGCCCGGAGCAGCCATCAGGACCCCCGATTGGCCTTCAGGTGCTGGGGTGACCAGAAAGGCATCATTCCGGCGATAGGCGCTTTCAGGGAAGGCGCGGCCCGTCGGTGGCTGTATCGAGATCAAGTCCCATGTCTCGTCACGGTCGCAATGGAACTGCCACCCAGAGGCTCTTGGGTGGGATTGGAGGGCTTCGAGGGTCTCAAGGTCGCCTGAGGAGAAGGAACGGAAGGCGGCAACGGCGGTGAGGCTGGCTTGTGACATGTGCGCTGGCGATCCCGTTTTTATGTTCATATAGGACAGCAGACCTGTCCCTATATCTCTACCGCCCTTGCAACGATCTTAGGTGGCGGCGGCTGTATCGGGGATCAGACCGGGAATGTACAGGACAAACCGGACCCGGAATAACGAAGGGGTGCTGGGTGAGGCTTTTCGTTCACAGTGTTGGATACCGTGTAGACGGGCTCTCAGCCTCCTCCAGTCACCCCGGAAACCTCAGGACCACTTGACGCACCGCATCGGCAGTCCAGGCCCCACCGCGCGAAGTCTTGATCCCCTTGGCGGCAAGGTCGTTGGCGATCTGGCGAAGGCTGGCACCTTCAGATCGCATGGCGGCAACCATTGGACCGACAGAGGAGGCGAAGGCGTCGGCTTGGCGCTGTAGGGCTTCGCGACCCTTGGCGCTGTCCACCTTCGGCCCGCCTTTCCAGCCTCCCAGAACCGTTCCACGAGCCTTGGCAGCGGCTAACGCGGCCTTGGTGCGGGATGAGATGGCGCGTCGCTCTCCCTCGGCAATAACGGCCATGATCCCCACCATCGTCCGATCCGCGTGGGGCATGTCCACCGCGACGAAGGGCACGTCGGCTTTGGCCAGTCCGAGGAGGAAGTGAGCGTCACGGCTGAGACGGTCCAGTTTGGCGATCACCAGAGACGACCCGGTCAGGCGACAATGTTGCATCGCCTGTGCCAGAGCAGGCCGGTCATTGTTCTTCCCGCTCTCAACCTCGGTGAAGGCCGCTTTCAGGGTCCACTGACCGCCATTGAGATAGGCCATGACAGCCGCTTCCTGCGCCTCCAGACCCAGACCAGACCGACCTTGGTTCTGGGTTGATACGCGATAGTAAGCGACGAAATTGCCCTCAGCCATTGGTGTATTCTCCGTGACGATGTTCGTCGTCAAGAAACCTACATAGGAAGATCACGAGGTACAAGGGTTATTTCGGCATCGTGGCCACCGAACCTTCAGACCGAGGGTGGTATCCTCGTTTCGATGACCAGACCGACGTCATCGTCCGACCTGTCATCGTCACGGCTGCCTGTCGCCAAGCGCTGCTGCTGCACACGCTGCACCACAAAGCGCGACACGACGCCGCGCGAATAATCGCCAAGGCCACAAAGAGGACCCCAGGGGGTTTCCAGGAAGGCTCTTCAAAAAGGCGGCTAAAGAGTTGTTGGTTATTGTTCATCCCGTCTGTGATGACGAGAGCCGCCGCGCCGCGCCCCGCCCCATCTACCCTTATGTCGTTGGGGTATCATAATGGGTCGCCCGTCCGTCTTCTGGGGTATGGGGGTCCTTCAGGCCACCGAAGGAAAGCCGGGGGTATGACAATCTGTCCTGCCCTCGGCTTCCGGGCCGGGGCCGTATCTGGTGACGTCCGATTAGCAGTATCCACCGCCGAGGCGGCGGCATACACTACGTATCTGCAACAGATATGGAAAGACAGCGAACTCATGCGCCCCTCTCTGATTGGCTTTATCCTTTTGATCCCGCTCACGCTGAGCGGATGCGGCCACAACCTCAACCTGATGGCTGCGGATGGAACGATGGGAACTGGCCGAGCAACCGGCTTTGGGGGCAAGGGCACCCTGGACGTTCAGATCGGCAGCCGCAGCTACACTGGCACCTGGGTAAATGCACAGGGCGGGTCCGTCGGCTTCGGCACAGTAGGGCGCACCGCGTTTACCACCACGTCAGTCGATGCCAACAGCACCGGCAACGCCATGCTCCATTCGGTTGATGGCGGGACGCTCAGGTGCCAGTTCGCCTTTGGCGGTATGAGCGGGACGGGCTACGGCGAGTGCCTGGACGGCGGTGGCACACATTACGACCTCCAGATAATGTAGCGAGCCGACCGTTCGCCACAACCAACCTACGTGAAAGAGAAATCTATGAAGCGCATTGCCGCAGTATTCGTGCTCACCTTCCTCCTGCCGTCAGGCGCCTTTGCGTGCATGGGCTACACAGGTCCGGGTGGTCCCTGCTCTACTGGACCCGGTGGGGGTCTTTCAACCGGTCCTGGCGGTGGCCTGTCCACTGGTCCCGGTGGCGGACTTTCGACTGGTCCAGGCGGTGGGCGTTCAACAGGACCCGGCGGCGGCTTGTCCACTGGTCCCGGCGGGGGGCTGTCAACCGGTCCAGGTGGCGGCATGTATACGGGTCCAGGTGGAGGAGCGTCCACTGGCCCCGGTGGTGGCCTCTCGACGGGTCCCGGCGGTGGCCTATCAAACGGTCCTAACAATTGGCGGCGGATTAACTAGCCCTCCCGACACGCTCTTGCCTCCCATTCAAACCGGGGGGCAAGTAGACCAGTGGGGTCAACCTGTGGGGGCATCCTGTGGGGGCGGTTCCGAAAGTTGATCCGATAAGGACCTGTAATTGCTCATATTTTAATGGCGTTTGAGCGTTGGCGTCCCGTAGGGGATTCGAACCCCTGTTGGTGCCGTGAGAGGGATGATTTTTGATCTCCCACCGTCTCTCAGTATCTGACCTATCTATATGATTTTACTTGATTCTGTCTCACTTCATCTCTACACGTTCGTGAATGATCCGGAACGGCTGTTCCGGATGGATTCCGTATGGCGAGGGACACCAATGGCACGTTTGTTGAGGGATGCGAAACTAGACACACGCACCGCGCGACTGCGGCTCACACCTCGCGGAGAGCCATATTGGCGCACAATGGAAGAGGGGCGCGCCGTCGGTTACCGTCGCCTAGATGGCGGCAAACCAGGAACATGGACAGCAAGACTCGGCATCAAAACTGATGGCAAGACAAGCTACAAATTCCACGCCTTGGGGAACGCCGACGACTTTAACGACGCGGATGGTGCAGACGGGGCCACCGTGCTGACATTTGGGCAGGCTCAGAAGGTTGCTCGCGATTGGTTCCAGGCCGTAGCACAAGCCGGCGGGAGGATGATTAAGCCTCTCACCGTAAGTGACGCCCTCGCTCTGTATATGAAAGATTATATAAGCCGTTCAGATCGCGCGACGAAAACGACTCTTTCGGTTGCAGCAACCCACATCCTATCGTCTTTCGGCCCCCGTTCCGTGGCAGACCTGACGACGGCTGAGATTACAGACTGGCGTAACGGGTTGGTCCAACACCCTGCCCATCGTCGAAAAACCAAAGACGGCAAACCGTCACGGGCTGACAACGTCAAAGCTGCTGAAATCCTGGCAGCGAAGAGGATACCTGCTACCTTCGCAGAGGCACGACGAAAACGGCAGGCCTCCGCCAACCGCGTCCTTACGCTCCTGAAAGCCATACTAAACCATGCATTCAAGACGGGTCGCGTGGAGTCGGATCTTGGGTGGCGCCGTGTCGCGCCATTCAAGAATGCGGATCAGCCGCGAATTCGATACCTCACCGACGATGAGTCCCAGCGGCTCGTCGCTGCCTGTGAACCTGACTTTCAGGCTCTGGTCATTGCGGCGCTGCTGACGGGCGCAGATTACGGCGAACTGCGGACAGCGCGTGTCCGTGATCTGGACACAGTGGGCGAGACCCTGACCGTATCAAAAAAGCGAGGCCCGCATGCAATCAGACTTACCATAGCAGCAACCAGTCACTTCGCGACTTTAGGGGAAGGGAAAGGTCATGACGATCTCCTCATGACGCGGAAGGGCGGCGAGCCGTGGGAAGATTCACATCAAGTCCGTCGGATGGCCGCCGCCTGTGAGGCTGCTAACATTGTCCCTCGTATCAATTATCATGTGCTGAGGCATACGTTTGCGACACGAGCATTAAGGAGAGGCGCCCCGATGCACCACGTTGCACACCAGCTTGGACACACGAACACCCGGACGACGGAACGGCATTACGCTCACGTTATCCCTTCAGACGCGGGATTAGCGATACAGCAGTCAATGGGCGATCTAAGGTTTAGCACGCACGAAGGTGCAACTGCCCCATCAGGCGACAGGCTAGACCAAATCGTCTCCCTCCCCGTCGTCGCAGTCTGCGACGACACGGGCAAATGTCAAAATGCATGATTGCCGTCAGGTAGCGTGTCGGACTTACCCCGCACCTCGGATGACGGCTGTCGGTTGGTTGGCCAGAAATCCTTTGACGGAATGCCAATCGACTAGTGAACTGCGGCCGACTTTGACAAATCGGATGTGCTTGTTTCCAGCTAAGCGGTAAAGCGTGGCCCGGCTTATACCGGTGCGCGCAACGACAGATGCTATTGTCGCAGTGATCGGCTCGATGGGGCTAGAATCGCTTATCATTAGTGAATCTCCTTCAAATTGAGTTGGCCTAATTCTCCATTAGAAAGCTTTTTCGTTCCAGCAACGCGAACTGCGAAAATAATTTCGACATCAGTGCGGCGGCGGGTTGCCCTTTCCCTGAGGTTACAATACCTGCCAGCGAACCATTGATTGCATATCCATACTATTCGCTTAAGGTAGCGGCTTGGAACGTTGGAACGAGAGAAGTTATGGGCACGTTGAAAATAGTCGTCTACGGAGGAATATTTGTCTGGTTGGGGTTGAGCGGATGCGCCGTGAACCCCGACCGCACTCCCACAAATGCTGAGCGCCTGGACACTTTGCGGCGGGATAGAATGGCGAGCTTTGAGGCTGACTCGGCTTGGGTTAAGGGAAGCGAGAACGATCTCGCACCGGCCCTAGCAGCTTATGCGGCAGATCGGGGCTGCGAAGGGGAAACCTTCAGTCTTGCGAAAGGCAAAATCGAATATTATAGCAAAGACAGAACCTCTTACTATAGCCCGGTAGGCGATCCCACCGATCGGTTGATGCTGTCCCTGATCGATGGAGCACATATGAACGCTGCCCGCTCTCTGGTAAACCTGGGAGATCAAGCTGCCAGAAAACACTGCTATACCGTCGCCCGAAGGACCTATTCAGATGTCATCGCTGTATTTGTCGGGAGCAACTACGCGGCGTATCGTCAGAAGGCTCAAATCGGAATTGAAGAAATTCACGGCTTGAAAGGGCGAACGTAGTAAGCGTTTGATAGGCTAGGGGCGGTTGGGCGGATGATCCAACCGCCCTCACTCCCCTCCTACTATCCTTCGTCGTCGGACGGCTCGGTCCAGTATCCGGTTTCGTTCACCTGACGCTCCCGATCCGCAATCTGTTGGAGGATCGCCTTCGCCCGATCAGACCGGTCTTGTCGTGCGATGCGGGACCATTGAGCGTCCCGCTCCTCAAGCCAAAGCACACGTGCAAGCCTTTCTTCGTCGGTCGGATATGGATCGTTCGGCCCCAACCGCTCGCCCAACTTCTTGAAGTCGTCATCCGACCAATTACCATTGCCCATTAGCTACATTCCCTATCGAAGAGCCACAGCGTTGCCGGTGAGGCGCCTGTCCGCAAAATGGACCATGATCCCAAAATCTTCTCGTCAAACATGATTAATTAGCTTTCAAAATTCGTCACGAAGCACTGTTGCTCCGCTGCTATATAGCGGACGGTCGGTGATTCATCACGGCTTGTCAGCGAAAAGTCCAACCAGGAATATCCCATATCGAAGAGTCTACCGCGTCCTCTATACATGGGACCAAATCTTACCATTGATGATCTTGCTAACATAACCGCGCGTCACACCAAGGGCAGCGGCAACCGACGCAGCCTTCTCGCCAGCGGAAACCCGATCTCGGATATCTTTCACTTGGGCTTCAGTGATTTTGGCGCGACCGTGTTTCGAACCACGAGCGTGGGTCGGTAGAGGCGAATCGCAGGCCAAAACTCCGTGGTCGGGCCTGACGCACTTTCTGTTCCCGCAGAGCCTTCGCAGGATTTTGTCATACGGCACCGGTGAACCGTAAAAGTCCCTGAGCAACCGGCCAATGGACAGCGTCCAACCCGTATCATCGAACGGACTCACCTCTCCGCGACGTTTCACCACGACTTGGGGGTAGCCCTTGGGGTTAGTGTCGCCTGTCCACTCCCAACATCCTGAGGTTGGATTTTTCGAAACCTTAGCCATAATAACTGACAAGTAAGTTCCGAAAGAAAACTTCTTAACGGGTTCTAACAAACAAATCTGTTTCATTGATTGTCTACAATACTAATAATATAAATAGAAGAAAATGTATTAGAGACAACCATTAAAACAATTGGCTCTCTGGTAACATCTTTTTTCCGTCCATCTACAGGACAAGCTGCTTCACTCCCATGGGGTTAGCCCTGATCAAGTCGTCCTGCTGCCTGAACACCGGCAGGTCGGTTGTGGTATTATTAAACATCAAATTCTCTCTTCATCTCAGGTTCGACACACCGCGTCCCGGCAGGAAAGAGCGGCGTGTGAAATGGTGGTCGCGGTCCTGCACATTATCTAATAGGCAGGTCGCTGCTTGGAACCAACGCTCCGAGAATCTTTTTTGTCCGGCCTGTGATTACGAGGCCCGCCGCCGGATACCGGGCACTTTGGCCTTGAATAAGGTCTTACAACTGCCGAGCCACCCGCGCCGCGACCTCGGAACTGATGGTTGCCCATCCCTGAGTTCCAGGCCGGTGAAGATATGGCACTGGCACCGCCAGCGCTTGAACCTGATCCAGCACCCAGGCATAACGGTAGGGTCGCGCCCCTGCCAATCTTTGGCGATCCGCTGGGGTGGTGAGGTGCTTCGGAAACGTGGCGGCAAGTTCGCCTTCTGTTAGAGGACCATGACAGGCAACGATGGTGCAAACGCCTACAACCGCTCCCGAACCTTTCTCGATAATACCAACCTGCTCGCGAATGTGGGTCGCGTTCGTCCGCAATTCCCAGGATTTGACGCCAGAAATCACAAGCGCATTCCAGCGCGGTATTAAAAAGAAGGCGCGCTTGATCATAACGTATTCCCCGTTGTCGATTCCATTGCCTGAAACGCACTATAGGTTAACTGCAAGCCGCTGTCGGCTACTTTCGTTCAATCCGTAAAAATAACATAATCGTCCAGTCCTCGGCGGAAAACCGCCATTTAATAGGTCATATCCGCCAGAGTGGCTTGTCATTAGCCTATTATTTCGATGTGCTTTCGGGGCTGCTGGTGCCATGCCTCGCGTTACGTCCAGCGCCGAAATGCGCCCACCGATTAAGAATTTTCCTAATTTTGTCAATTTCGTAGCTATGAAATTAAGAATCCTAAATAATGTTCCAGGACAGCATGCAAAGGACAGGGCCGTGATTTTGGATTTTTAGAATTCGACTTCAGAAAATCATTCTAAAATGTCGGGATAATTCTAAAAATCTCTGCAACTTATTGATAACAATGGAAGATATTAAGAATGCTAAATTCAGAATTCTTAATATCAACGGCCCCTGATACTCCAAGGGTAGGATTGGGGAGGTGTCTCGGCGCCTGCGCCACCCGGGTAGATCCGATCGGTATCGTTCTAGGACTTCGCTCATTCGATGCCTTATGCGGGCCGCATGCCAAGGGAGGATCGCTTGCCCCGCATTTTGAGCATGGGAGTGATTCCGGGCCGACACAGCAAGTTACGACGGAGCAGTGTATGAACCTTGGTAACGCTCGTTGTTGAGGATCAAACAGTATGTCTCAGAAAAAGTTCGTCGCTTACTATCGCGTCAGCACTGCCAAGCAGGGACGCAGTGGGCTTGGACTTGAGGGACAGCGGGACGCAGTGCGAGCTTTCCTCGATATCAGCACCGGACGGCTTCTCGATGCGCTCACAGAGGTTGAGTCTGGAAAGAACAATGATCGGCCCCAGCTCGCGAAGGCGCTTGAGACCTGCCGTCTGACAGGTGCGGTGCTGGTAATTGCCAAACTTGATCGCTTATCCCGCGACGCACACTTTCTGTTGGGGCTGGAGAAAGCAGGCGTCGAGTTCGTTGCCGTCGATATGCCGAACGCAAACCGTTTGACGGTCAGATTGATGGCTGTCATCGCCCAAGAAGAACGGGAGATGATTGCCGCTCGCACGAAGTCGGCACTCGCAGCGGCAAAGGCACGCGGAACGCAGCTTGGGGGATGGCGGGGCGGCCCCAAGGTCGAATGCTCCCTCGGCAGAGAGGCACAGACGCGGCAGGCAGATAGCTTTGCCGCATCGCTCTTCCCAATGATATCTGAAATGAGCCAGAAAGGTATGAGCCTTCGCGTTGTAGCTGGTGAGCTAACGGCAAAGGGGATCAACACTGCCCGTGGCGGGGCTTGGACGGCAGCAGCGGTGCGTAGCGTGCTTATGCGTCAAGTCGATAGCGGGGACGAGACGGCCTCTGTGCGACGCTCCTAGGCAGACTTGCTTCTGCGCCCACGACTGTGTTGATATGTTGGGCGCCCCTTCGCCCATCATGCTGCCCTGATGTCGGCAGATGCTTTCTTGCGACTCGGTTCGGGCGATCAAGGTTGAGCACGTCAGCCTGATGCAGTTGCCCCAGCGACAAGTTCCGTCTCAGAACGTCGCCTGTAATCTCCTCCCATCCATTCCGTATAAACTACGTATGGTGCTGACTTTCACCGGGAGAGGTTGTCTAACCCATTGATTTCATTGGCGTCCCGTAGGGGATTCGAACCCCTGTTGGTGCCGTGAGAGGGCACTGTCCTGGGCCTCTAGACGAACGGGACATCGGCCAAGAAGGGTTGTTTAGCCCGGGACTTCTGGAACCTCAAGCCCTCAAATGCCGAGTCTGCCACCAGCAGTCATAGCGCATTCATCCGGCGCGGGGCCCCTCCCCCATCGCTCAGGCATTCAGCCACAACCCGAACCGACCCGGCCACACCGCCGGAATGCAGAACCAATCGCGTCACGTATCCTCACCAACCGCCTTCCGCTTGAGCAGCCGCAACCGCTCCTCCCCTCCCGCCGTCTTAGGATCGATTTCCATGACCTTCTGCCATGCCGCATAGGCCCCCTTCCAATCCTCCCTGGCGGTGGCGATGTCAGTCAGGGTGCGGAACGCGGCGAAATCTCGCGGTTCCAGTTGCACGGTCTGTTCCAGATCGTGGATCGCCCCGTTCACATCGCCCGCGTGGTACCGCGCCCGAGCGCGCTGACGCCAGGCTTCGGCCATCTCGGGTTGCAGGGTGATCGCGTCGGAAAAAGAGCCCACCGCCTCATCGTCCTGGCCCGCTTCCAGCGACCGCAGCCCCCGGCTCATAAGCAAGGTGACCGTCGGGGTGCCCGCGTGCAGCCATGTTTGTTCGATTTGGCCTTCCAGCGCGGCGGCGGCCTGCTCGTTCGGCGCGGCTTTCAGCGCGTCGAGCAGTTTGTCCGTGGCCGCACCCTTGTCGTTCGGGGTTTGGGCCAGGACCGGCGCGGCGAGGCAGAGGATCGCTAACACAACCGCGTAGAGAGTCCCCTGCCAGGACCGACACATCCCCATGCTACGCGGGCACACCCGGCGGACGCGGGCCGCCGGCCATCCAGTCCAACAACTCGATCGTATGCACGACCGGCAGCGCATCGCCCGACAATTGAGTAATGCAGCCGATATTGCCGGCGGCGATCAGGTCGGGTTTCGTCGCCTTCAGGTTGCCCAGTTTCCGATCCCGCAGACGTCCGGCGATCTCGGGTTGCAGCAGATTATACGTGCCGGCCGATCCGCAGCAGATATGCGGCTCGCGCGGTTCCACCACCCGAAAACCGGCCTGCTTCAGCAAAGTCTTCGGTTCCGCCGTGATCCCCTGCCCGTGTTGCAGACTGCACGCGGAGTGATACGCCACGGTCAGGCCGGGCGCCGCGCGCGTCGGCGCATAGCCGAACCGGGCCAGGAACTGCGTCACATCGACGGTCAGGCCGGCGATCCGCTCGGCCTGAACCCGGATCGCGTCCGGTTCCGACCGGAACATGAAGCCGTAATCCTCCACCGTGGTGCCGCAGCCGGAGGCGTTGATGACAATGGCGTCCAGGCCTTTCTCCCCTGCCCAGGCCTCGATATTGGCGCGCGCCAGCCCCATCGCCCGGTCGTGCTGACCGATATGATGGTTCAACGCGCCGCAGCATCCGGCCCCGCGGGAGACAACAACCTCCACACCCAGCCGCGTGAGCAGCCGGATCGTCGCCTCGTTGATGCGCGGCATCAGCACCTGCTGGGCGCAGCCGGTCATTAGCGCGACGCGCGCCTTGCGTACGCCCTCGGCCGGATAGACGCGCGGTTTTTCCACCGGACTGGGAGCCGGCACGGACGCGGGTGCCAGCGACAGCATCGCGCGCAGCCGTTGCGCCAGCATCGATTCGCCCGGGATCAACCGCCCGAGCGGACGCGCAAGACGGGCGCCGGTCAGCGCCGCGCGGAACAAAGCCGGGCGCGGCAGCAGGAATCCCAGCAGCGACCGCAACGACCGCTCCGCGAACGGGCGGCGATAGGTTTGCTCGATATAGGTGCGGGCGTGATCGACCAGGTGCATGTAGTTCACGCCAGATGGGCAGGTCGTCATGCAGGACAGGCACGACAGGCAGCGATCGACGTGGCGCACCACCTCTTCAGTGGCGGGACGGCCGGTTTCCAGCATGTCCTTGATCAGGTAGATGCGGCCGCGTGGGCTGTCGAGCTCGTCACCCAGCAGCAGGAAGGTCGGGCAGGTTGCGGTACACATGCCGCAATGGACACAGGTCCGCAGCACCGCGTTGGACGAGGCGGTTTCCGGGTCGCGGAGCTGTTCGGCGGTGAAATTCGTTTGCATGGACCGCCTACTCGAAGGGTTTTCTGGGCGGGATCAAGCGGTGCTGACGAATCGTCAATCCCAGACATCCCACCGCGATAAGAAGAAAGACAAGCGACAGCCAGGGATCGGTTTTGTCGTACAGCGCGACGATCACCACCATCACCAGCGAAAACGCCATCGTGAAGAACTGGACATTCATGACGGGGTTCACCCGGTTGAACTGCACATGCTGATACCCGGCAACGTAGCAGGTAACGAGAAACATCACATTGGCGATCCAGCCCGGGATCATGATCATCCTCAAAGTCCCGCGTAAAGCCGGCCGGGATTCAGAATGCCGGCCGGGTCCATCGCGGCTTTCACGCCCCGGGTGATGCGCGCCAGCGGGGCGGCTTCATCGGGCACGACCCGAACCGTCGCTCGCAGTGTATCGGGGGCCCGCACCAACATCCAAACACCGCCCGCCGCGCGCGCCGCTGCTTCGACCGCCGCATGGGTCGCGGTGTCCGCCGGGCCGGCCAGCCATGCCAAACCGCCGCCCCAGTCCAGGAATCCGGCGACACCGGCGGACCGAACCGCCTCCAGCACGCCCGGGCCGGAGGACGGCCGCGTTGACACCCGCCACACGGCATCCTCCGGCGCGGCAGCCAACGGCCGCGCATCACGGATGTCTTTCCACACCGCCAGGGAGGCCGGCGTGTCGAGCGTGATCGCATTGGATGCCGCGAACTGATCCTTCAGGCGACCAATCCGGTACACGACAGACGGCGCGAATTCCTCGATGCGAATCAGCGTGGCCGATCCGTTGATGCCGGCCAGACCGGGGACACGGGCGACCGCTTCGGGCGGCAACCAGGCGGCACCGGATACGCCGAATGGCGACCCCAGGGCTGCTGATAACGCCTGGACCGCAACCACGGCATCAAGACCCGGCAGGATCAGTGTGCCGGTCGCTTCCGGAGCGGGCAGGACCTTCAGCGTGATCTCGGTGATGATACCGAGTGTGCCGTGGCTGCCGGTGAAGAGCTTGCACAGATCCAGGCCGGTGACATTTTTCAGCACCCGCCCACCCGAACGGATGACCTCCGCGCGTCCCGTAACCGCTCGGATTCCCATGACGTGGTCCCGCATCGCCCCCCAGGCGACCCGGCGCGGGCCGGACAGATTGGTGGCCGTCACGCCACCCAGCGTTTGCGGTTTGCCGCTTGCGCCGAGCAGATCCGACAGGTCCGGCGGTTCGGCGATCAGGTGCTGACCAGCCTCCGCCAGGGCGTTTTCGATCACCGGCAGGGGCGTGCCCGACGCGGCGGAGATGATCAGTTCCTTCGGCGCGTAGAGGTTGATCCCGGACAACCCGGATGTGGACACGGTTCTGGCCGCCTGCACCGGTCGCAGCATGCCGGCTTTGGTGCCGTTGCCTTGAACCAACAGCGGTTCGCGGGTGCGGATGGCGTCCTGGACGAGGGCGACGATTGAGTCTTCGGTGGTCATGCGGCTTGCGGCAACTCAACGGCCTCGGGTTCGAGTAGCGGGAAGACCTTGCTGGGGTTCAACAGCCAATCAGGGTCGAAGGCGGATTTCAGGGCGCGCTGCTGTTGCAATTCATGGGCATGGAACTGCACCGGCATCAGGTCGCGTTTTTCGATGCCAACGCCATGCTCGCCGGTCAGGCAGCCACCGACCTCGACGCAGAGTTTCAGGATGTCGGCGCCGAAGTCTTCAGCCGCGTGGAAGCTGGCTTCGTTGTTGGCGTCGAACATGATCAACGGATGCAGGTTGCCGTCGCCAGCGTGGAAGATGTTTGCGACTTTCAGGCCGTAGCTGTCCGACATCTCCTGGATACGGCGCAGCACCAGCGGCAACTGGCTGGTCGGGATCGTGCCGTCCATGCACAAATAGTCCGGACTGATCCGGCCGACAGCGCCGAACGCGCCTTTGCGGCCTTTCCAGATCGCAGCCGATTCCTCGGGCGACTGCGAGATCTTCAGGCTGATCGGGTCGAATTTCTGGCAAATCTCGGACAGTTGGGCGAGCAGGCGGTCCTGTTCCTCGACGCTGCCTTCGACTTCGATGATCAGCATGGCTTCGGCGTCCAGCGGGTAGCCGGCGTGGGCGAATGCTTCGCAGGCGTGGATGGCGGGGCGATCCATGAACTCCAGCGCCACCGGGATGATGCCGGAGGAGATGATGGCGTCCACTGCGCCGCCGGCGATTTCGTTGGAACTGAACGCGGCGAGCATCGCGCGCGCACCTTCCGGGCTGCGCAGGATGCGGACGGTGATTTCGGTGACGACGGCGAGCATGCCCTCGCTGCCGGTGAGAAGACCGAGCCAGTCGTAGCCGGCGGCGTCGAGGTGGGCGCCGCCGATGTCGATGATCTCGCCGTCGATGGTGACGATTTTCAGACCGAGCAGGTTGTTGGCGGTGACGCCGTATTTCAGGCAGTGGGCGCCGCCGGAGTTCATGTTGACGTTGCCGCCGATCATGCAGGCTAGCTGCGACGACGGGTCGGGCGCGTAGAAGAACCCGTCGGCGGAGACGGCGTTGGTGATGCCAATGTTGGTAACGCCGGCCTGCACGATGGCGCAGCGGTCGGGGTAGTTGATGTCGAGCACCTGGTTCATCCGCATCATGCCGACGACGACGGCGTCTTCCATCGGCAGGGCGCCGCCCGACAGGGATGTGCCGGCGCCGCGCGGGACGACTCGGACTCCGTTCTGATGGCAGAAGCGCAGGACGGCGGACACCTGTTCGGTGGTCTCCGGCAGGGCGACCGCGAGGGGGACCTGCCGATAAGCGGACAGGCCGTCGGTCTCATACGGTTTCAGGCGCAGGGGTTCGGCGATCAGGCCGGTTTCGGGCAGCAGCGCGCGGAGGCCCGCGACGATGCTGTCGCGTCGGGCCATCACGTCGGGCTTCGGGTCCGGTTGACGGATCATGGAGCGCGCCTTCTCTTCGGTATGAATCTGCGCCCTATATAGCGTGGTCCTGGGGCGGCGCACAGATGGCGCGGGAATCGTGCCGAGCTGTGTTTGGCCCTGCCCCGGCAGAGTCCCTTCCAGCGTGTCGATGTGAACGCACGTATCGAGCAAAAGCGGCAATCAGAACGGCGCGGCGCCATCCAGGCAGGGCAGATCAACGGCGTGACGAACCGCGACAACGTTCTGGTTGGGGATGCCGCAACGACCGAGCGACGTCAGTCCGCAACGAAGGTGCCCTTTGGCAAACGGCCCTTGCGGGCCAGCAACCTGGTGCCGAAATCGTCCTCGAGCGCAAGCCTGACCAGCGCGTAAGTCAGCAAGTCGGTGGTCTCGGCGATCCCGCTGACACGCTTCGCTTGTTCGACGAGGGCCTGCGGGAAGCGCCCACCCCAGGCGCGCACCGCCCCTGCTTTAGCACCCAAGACCCGAACAGAATGGCCGATCCTCTGATCCTGATGACGAAAAGCTCGCCGCCCGAACGTGCGTGGACGGTCAACGCTGTCGATCCGGCCCCAGATGCTCCATGTTCCGGGGATACCGGTGGGCAAGCTCCAGCATCTCCGCCTCATACAGCAATCTGACCCGTTCGGACGCCCGCCCGACGATGCCATGGTCCGGTCGGCCCAAATCGGGAAACCACGCCTCGGTCACCGGCACGGTCGCCATACGACGTAGATCGATCGTGAACGGCCGCGACTGCTCCATCCCCAACGCGGCCTCACGATCGACCCGAAAGACCCCGAGTGGCATCGGACCGACCCAAGGCTGGCTGGTCGTATAGCATAGGAACACCTTGCCGCCGGTCACCGCACCGGCCGTCAGGACGACATAACCCACATGCCTCGGCCCTGGATGGGCCGGGTTCTCGCGCTGGGGAAAATGAGACCAAACAAAATCGCCTGCCCGAAATGGGCTCAGGCTCAGTCGCCCTTGGCGTAATCGAGCAACGCGGTCAGCAGCGCATTGCGTGCGTTATAGCGCGCGTCGTCTTCGTCCGGTTCACGATCCAGAGTCAGCGGGTGGTCGAAAACACCCGGCGCCGCCGCGATGTGCAGGCGCGTGCCGAACGGCGCAAGCTCGGAGTTGAAATCCGCGTGGCTCATGACGTAATTCATGATCTGTCTTCCTTCGGAAAGCAAGTAAGATGTTTGGCAGGCCGTCGCATCATGGGCGAGAAAGGTTAACGGACTGTTAAAATCCAACAGTTTATTTGCAGCCTTACTGAATAAGCTGCGCTCAAGACTATTACTGTATGCCGCTGCCGCAGATGGCGAAGTATCGCGCGCGGCCATGCCGTCGGCCGCCGCAGCAGCGTTGCACGGTTGCCGAACCCGGCTGACAACGCCGTCCGCATTTGCGACACTGCCTTCGCAACGGAGCAACACCCATGTCGAAGATCGCGATATTCCTGTGGTTCGACGGCCAGGCCGAAGCGGCGGCGGACTTCTATGTCTCCACATTTCAGGCCTGCGGCCAGGACGCCACGACCGACCGACCCGCCGGCAGCGGAGGCAAGGCCATGTCAGCCAGTTTCACCCTCGCCGGTCAGGACTTTATCGCCTTGAACGGCGGCCCGCATTTCACGTTCTCCCCGGCGATCTCGCTGTTCGTCCGATGCGCCGATCAGGCGGAAGTGGATCAGTTCTGGGACAGGCTGTCAGATGGCGGCGAACCGCAACGATGCGGCTGGCTGAAGGATCGGTTCGGCGTTTCCTGGCAAATCGTGCCCACCGCGCTGGGGGAGATGCTACAGGCCCCCGACCGAACCGCGGCCAACCGGGTCATGCAGGCGATGATGGGGATGACGAAGCTGGATATCGCCGGCCTGCGGGCCGCCTACGACGGACAGACCGCTGCCTGAGCCATTGCTGGCCGGACGAAACGACTGCTAGCCTTGCGGCCGCATCGTCAATGATCGGGAACGCCGACGCGTTCGGACACGAAAGACCACCGCATGACCGGAGATTTTCAGCGCCGAGACCTGTTCGCCGCCGCCGCGGCGATTGGCTGGGGTGTCAGCCTGACACAGCCAGCCGCGGCGCAACCGGCGGTTTCGCCGGCAACGGGCACCATCGTCGTCACGCTGCTGGGCACCGGCAGCCCGCAACTGTCCTCCACCCGGTTCGGCCCGTCCACGCTGGTCGAAGCCGGCCCAATGCGGCTGTTGTTCGACGCAGGCCGAGCCTGCTCGATCAGGCTGAATCAGGCGCATGTGCCGTTGGGCGGAATCGATGCGGTGTTCCTGACACACTACCACTCCGACCACACCAACGGCCTGCCGGACCTGTGGGCCTGCGGCTTCATCCAGGCGCCGTATTTCGGACGCAAGACGTCCTTGCGGGTGTTCGGCCCGCCCGGTGCGCAACGCCTGTGCGACAACCTGCATGCCGCTTACGCCGACGACATCCGCATTCGCATGGCAGACGAGGGCACGCCGGAAGCCGCGACCGGCATCGTCGCCCGTGAATTCCCCGAGGACGGTGGCGTGGTGCTGGAGGAGGACGGCGTCCGCGTCACCTCGTTCGCCGTCAACCATGGCCCGTTGATCCGCCCGGCGGTTGGTTATCGCGTCGATTATGCGGGGCACTCGGTCCTGATCTCCGGCGATACAAAATATGACGAGCGGGTGATCGCGCACGGCAAGGGCGTTGATCTGCTGATCCACGAGGTCTGCACGACGCCCGCCGGGCTGGAGGGTTTCCCGCAGGCCAAGGCGGTAACCGCGCATCACACCTCGCCGGAGGAAGCTGGACAGGTGTTCGCCCTGGCGCAACCGCGCATGGCCGCGTTCACCCATTTCGTGGAACTGGCCCGGCCGGGTTTTCCGAAAGTGCCGACAGCCGAAATCGAGATCCAGACGCGGCGGCACTGGTCCGGGCCGCTGACGATCGGGGAGGATTTGACCCGGTTCACCATTGCCGACGCGATCACGGTGACACGCCTGCCGCAGCCGGACGGATACTGGCCCGGCTTTTAACATCGGGGCTATTGACCGATTTGAACGCTCCCAACCGCCGGCCATGTGGTGTAGAGGACCGCGCATGGCCCCTCCCCTACTGACACTCCAAGATATCGCCCTGACGTTCGGCGCCGCCCCGTTGCTGGCCGGCGCCGGCATTTCCGTCGCCACCGGCGACCGGGTCTGCCTCGTCGGCCGCAACGGCTCCGGCAAATCCACGTTGCTGAAAGTCGCCGCCGGCCTGGTGCAGGCCGACACCGGCCGCCGCTTCGCCCAGCCCGGCGCCACCATCCGCTATCTGCCTCAGGAGCCCGACTTCGACGGGTTCGCCACGACGCTGGAGTATGTCGAAGCCGGTCTCGACCACGCCGACGACAACCAACGCTACCGCGCTTCCTACCTTCTGGAGCAGCTCGGTCTGACCGGCCACGAGGACCCGTCGCGCCTGTCCGGCGGCGAAGCCCGCCGCACCGCGCTGGCTCGGGTGTTGGCGCCGGAGCCTGACATTCTACTGCTGGACGAACCAACCAACCATTTGGATCTGCCCGGCATCGAATGGCTGGAATCCGAACTGTCCGGCATGCGATCCGGCATCGTCCTGATCAGCCATGACCGGCGACTGCTGGAGAAAATGTCCCGCTCCACCGTCTGGCTGGATCGCGGCGTGACCCGCGTGCTGGACCAGGGGTTCGCCCATTTCGAGACGTGGCGCGACCAGGTGCTGGAGCAGGAGGAGCTCGACCGCCACAAGGTCGGGCGTAAAATTTTGGCCGAGGAAGACTGGGTCCGCTACGGCGTCTCCGGCCGCCGCAAGCGCAACCAGAAGCGGCTGGGTGACCTGCACGCATTGCGCAAGAAGCACAAGGAACAGCGCGGCGCATTGGGCAAAGTCAACCTGGTGGCGGCTGAGGCTGACCTGTCCGGACGGTTGGTCGCGGTGGCCGAGGACGTGTCGAAGTCGTACGGCGAGCGCACCGTGGTGCGCGATTTCTCCGCGCGGATCATCCGCGGCGACCGGGTCGGCATCGTCGGCCACAACGGCGCCGGCAAGACCACGCTGCTGAATTTGCTGACCGGCAAGGCGGAACCCGACACCGGCCGCATCAAACGCGGCACCAATTTGCTGGAAGTCGCGCTGGATCAGCGCCGCGAGTCGCTCGACCCGAACCAGACGCTGTCTCAGGTGCTGACCGGCGGCGCCGGCGACACCGTCACCGTCAACGGCCAGAACCGGCACGTCATCAGCTACATGAAGGACTTCCTGTTCGGGCCGGAGCAGGCCAACACCCCGGTCGGCGTGCTGTCGGGCGGTGAGCGTGGGCGCCTGACCCTGGCCGTCGCGTTCGCTACGCCGTCCAACCTGATGGTGCTCGACGAACCAACCAACGATCTGGATTTGGAGACGCTGGAACTGTTGCAGGAACGGATCGCGGAATACTCCGGCACCGTGCTGCTGGTCAGCCATGACCGAGATTTCCTCGATCGCGTGGTGACATCGACGATCGCGACCGAGGGCGATGGCCGCTGGATCGAATACGCCGGTGGCTACTCCGACATGCTGCTGCAACGCGGCCCGGCGAAGCAAACGGCCGGCGTCTCCGGCGGGCGGTCACGCGGCACCCGTGAGGACTCGATCAGCAAGCCGGTGGTGGCGAAGAAGCTGAGCTTCAAGGACAAGCACGCACTGGAAACACTGCCCGGACGCATGGCGGATTTCGAGCGGGAGATCGCTCGGTTGAACCGCGTGCTGTCCGACGGCAATCTTTACGCACGCAATCCGCAAAAGTTCGCCGACACGACCAAAGCGTTGGATGCGGCAACGTCGTCGTTGGCCAAGGCGGAAGAGCAATGGCTGGCGCTGGAATTGCAGCGGGAGGCGTTGGAGGGGGTTTGAGGCGGGCCGCTTCGAACCGAGGTGCTATGCTGGCGTTTCCATAGCGCAATCGTATAGGTCAGGTAGCCTTATTGTCATCCCGATTTCCGGCAGGTCCAGGATCGTGTCGCCGATTTGCAGGCGCCCGATCCACTCGGCCCCCTCACGCGTAAAGACCGTCGCGGCGGGTTTGGTCTGTTCCAGAATGACGTAACGCTGGATCGACAACGTATCCCGGTATTCCTGGTTCTTATCGACGTGATCGATGGTGGATGTCGAAGGACTGAGTATTTCGAATACGATGACCGGGTCTGTAACGACATCCGCATCCGGAGGGATGGGTGAGCAAACGACGAAAGCATCGGGATAACGGATGCGGTTCGCGGTGCGGACCTTCATGCCGCTGCCGCACGGCTGGCAACGATGGCCGCATAGTCCCTGGATCAACACCCCCCCCATCAGGTTGCGCTGGATGGCCCAATGGCCCCAGGAGCCGTCATTCGTTGCGACGGGAGCGAACCCGTCGAATTCATAACGCGCTTCCTGGCGGGCTTCCCAGTCGAGGAATGCCTCCAGACTCATCGCCGGTTGCAATGCTGCGGTCCTGGACGACATTGTATCATGGATCGCGGGGCGGACCCAACGCGATTGACGGTCAACGGACGCGGGTGGCATGGCACCACCGGCCGCGGCGACTGGAAAACCATATGGATCGAGCGGCCAGGCCGACGTATCGTCAGCGGCATATTACGACGCATCCACTATAGCGATGACGATACGATACGATAGTCTCACACCACATTCGGCTGCAGAGACGGGTTTGTCGCGAAAGGCAAACAAGCGAAGATTCTACCACGGAGGCAGCGGAGAACCACGAAGGACCACGGAGACGACAACCGCCACCAGGGATCGTTTCTCCGTGGCCCTTCGTGGTTCTTCGTGGTTCTTCGTGTCCGCCGTGGTATTCTTTCACTGTCTTGCCGCCTGGCCAACCGGACCTCCGCCAGCGATGCCACCCCGCCAGCCCGATCCCCGGCTGTCACAAAGCCACGCCTTTCTAGCGCCGGAACCGCAAATCCATCCCTCGCGCGATCCACCCCGCCTCCAACGCGTCCAGGTCCGTCAGCCCCGACGGGTTCGCTTTCGACGGCGCGATCCCCAGCCGAGGCACCCCTTCCACCTTCCAGACCGACAGCAACCGCCGCAGTTCCTGGATCGGTTCCGGGTGATCATCGACCCGCAGGTTCAAATCCGGAAAATCCTCAGTCGTTACCATCACCATCGCGGCAGACTGCTTGCCGCGCCGGTCACCACCCGCCGCCTCGCCGGCTTCCATCGCGAGCATGAGCCGGTCGGGCATCGGCAGAGTGCCGTTCAGCTTCCAGGACACCAGGGTGGATGAGACCGTCGCCTCCCCTACCAGCATGTTACCGGCCACGCTGACGCCGCCAGAAGACACGCTGCCGCACCATTCGACGCAATTCTGTCCTGTCCAGGCTGCCGAACGGCCATTGCGATCAACCGCGTGGACCTGGCGGATGCCCCGGCCCTCATCGCCGGCCAGCGCGCCCTCGATCGCCGCTTCGGGGGACAGGCCGCGCGCCATCGCGTCCAGCACAGCCGGTCCGAGGTAGCGGTTGGTCATCGACTGCGTCGAGACGGCGCCCACTCCGGCCCGCACAAATGGACAATACGCACCCACCGCGAACGCCCGGGTGGCGACCGCCACGGCAAATGCGCCGGAGTTCGGATCGTGCGCGACAATGGACCAGGTCATGTGGAGTTCTCCGTATGGCAGAGCCAGGATACCAGACGGCATGGCCGGCACCAATTTTCTTGCGCGCCACTGATCCGTTTGGTGCGGGCACCCGTAAAGTAAACGCATCTAACAAGGTGATGCTTCTTCAGGAGAAACGCCCATGTCAACACGTGTTGTTACTTTCCTTATCGCCGGTCTCGCCCTCAGTGGACTTGCCGCGGTGCCGTCCATGGCACAAACCGCCCCCGATACTGTCATGGTTGGCGGCGCGGCCATGTATCCGTCGAAGAATATCATCGAAAATGCGGTCAACTCCAAAGACCACACGACGCTGGTCGCGGCGGTCAAGGCCGCCGGTCTGGTGGACACGCTGGAGGGCAAAGGTCCCTTCACGGTTTTCGCCCCCACGAATGAGGCGTTCGAGAAGTTGCCGGCCGGCACGGTGGATACGCTGCTCAAGCCCGAAAACAAGCCCACATTGGTCAAAATCCTGACCTACCACGTCGTGTCCGGCAACTATAGCGCCGCCGACCTGATGAAACTGGTGAAGGCCGGTGGCGGCAAGGCGACCTTGAAGAGTGTCGAGGGCGAACCCCTGACATTGACTGAAAACGGCACCAAACTGTTCATCAGCGGCGAAAAGAGCGGCGTCGCCGAAGTGACGATCTCCAATGTCAAACAATCCAACGGCGTCATCCACGTCATCAGTTCGGTTGTTCTGCCGACTTAAAACGATCGTACAGACCTGAATGAACGGCGGGACTCGCGTCCCGCCGTTTCACTTGAGTGTACCGCCAATACTGGCGCCGACCTGGCCGTTCATGTGAACATGCATCGTTCCCGGCTCCATCGACGTCCCGGCCGGGACGGCTGACGTTTCGCACCCGGACAATGCGGCCAGCACTCCAGGCACAACGACCAGCCTGATCATCCAACCTCGCATTCCACCGCCTCCTGGTTCGACCCGCCCCGCCACCGGATTGCCCGGGCGCGCGAACATGCCCTAACCTAAACGGGCAACACGGGAGAGGAAAACCATGATCATCGAAATGCGGACCTACACGCTGCAACCCGGCACATTGGCCGAGGTCGAAAAGCGCTTCGGCGAGGCGCTGCCGATCCGCGAAAAGCACTCGAAGCTGGCCGCGTTCTGGCACACCGAAATCGGGCCGCTGAACCAGATCATCCACGTTTGGGCGTATGACAGCTTCGAACACCGCGCCGACGTCCGCGCCGCCGCTTCGAAAGAACCCGGCTGGCCGCCGCCGATCCGCGAGTTCGTCACCGCCCAGCAGAGCGAGGTGTTCCTGCCCGCCCCGTTCTCCCCCGCGCTGGAACCACGCCAGACCGGGCCGTTGTTCGAAATCCGCCAATACACGCTGACGCCCGGATCGATTCCCGGACTGATCGAGCGCTGGACGGATAAGGTCGAGGGCCGCCAGAAATTCTCACCTCTGGTGGGCGGCTGGTATTCGGAATTCGGCGCCCTGAACAAATGGGTTCATATCTGGGCCTACAAGGACGCCAACGAACGATTCAGCGTGCGGGCCGCGGCGGCGGCCACCGGCCAATGGCCGGCGCGCAATCCGCCAGGCGTCGTCGTGAAGCAAGAAAACGCCCTGGTGATGCCGGCGGCTTTCTCGCCCATCCGCTAATGAACAAGGCGGAGTTCCCATTCGACCGGATCGGAACTCCGCCCCGGGGCGCTCGGGTAGAACCGCGCAACGTCATAGCGGCCTGACCACGGCCGATGCCAGTGTCCAGTCCCGATGATGCTTCGGTTTGCCGGTTTGCAAGTCGAAGCGCCCCCGGAATCAGAGGGTGCGACGCATGTCCGGGAGGATGGAAATCAGGGAGGGGCGGTGGCCAGAAGCGGGCCAGGCGGGTCCAAAATCGGTACCTCGCCGATCATATACCCCAGCACCTGACGCACGATCTCCGGTGGCGGGTGCCTCCAGGTAAAGGCCCAGGTGTCCGATTTCTTATCCCGCTCTTTCTGAAACGATGTCTCGCGGTGTTCCCGTATCTTAAATAGCGTCGTGAAGCTTCCGCCGTAGTTCATGAGCGTATCGGATATCTGGTTCCAGAAAGGTCCGGTGCAGAAACTTGGTATGACCGCGAGGTCCATGCAGATCGCAAGGATGGTGCGGCCGAACGGCCGGCGGCGCACCTCGGCGTCGAGTTCCTCCGGTGTGGGGATACGGAGATCGTCAGGATCGAACGCGGGGCGCTTGAGCCCGGGACCTTCCTGCGGTTTCGCTTTTGGTTCGCCTTGCGCCCCCTCGGACGGTTCCGCTGCCGGCTTGGCCGGCGTGCGCTCGCGCGGGTCTCTGTAGTACACGAAGCCGATCTCGCGGCCTTTTGCGGCGCGGGCGAGCAAATAACGCTCCAATGCCATGGCGCGCAGAAGGCCGCGTTGCAGGCGGGCAAGGATGGTCGGCATTGTGTAGGTGCCGAAGACGGCGGCCAGGGTGGCAAACTCCACGTTGGCGGCGCGCTCCGGGACGGTCTCAACGAGACGGCGGCCGTGGCCAAGCAGGACGCGGACGACGTGCAGCAGGGCGGCGAGACGTTGTGGTATGGTGGGGGGCGGTATGGTGGGGCCGGTCCGGTCCTGTGCGGGATCGGGCGTGGCAGGCCGGGTCGTGGGCGGTGCCGTATGCTCCATGTTTTATGTACTAACATAAAAGTTATACAATGTCAACCCTGGCGTGCATGTCCCGCAGGGCCCCGGCCCCGTATCGTGATGGTGCCGGCAGGCGTGCCATCCACGTCCTCGATTCAACGAATGAAAGACAGGGATGCCGGCCTTCGTCGGCATGACCGGGTCGGGCTGCCAGAGGCAATGCCAACGCAGACTGGTGTTCAATAAATCTCATCCGACAGAACCGGCCGCATGGCATTCGCCACGGTGCCCGGTTGTGCGTTTTCTGCTCGCCAGACGCCAAACCTAACTACGCCGAACGCTGGATCGCTCAAAACGTTGCGACCTTTGCGAGTTCACTCGTTCATCCGCCTCCCCGGCAGCCTGATCATTGTGTTTTAGTTCCAATATTGTATCCTACCGGTTTATCACCGACCTAACCGGGGACTATGTCATGACCGGACTCAACGCGGCATTGATGGCGGCTGTCGCGCCGCATAACAGCGGAACCCGTGGCGCCAACCAAGCCAGAATCATCGCCGCGGCGGGCGCGGTCCTGAACGACACCCTGACGTCATACGACATGACCAGCCCCCTGCGGGTGGCGCACTTCCTTGCCCAGACCTGCCATGAGTCCGATGGATACGTAACGACCGTCGAATATGCAGACGGCACCGCGTATAATGGCCGCGCGGATCTGGGAAACACCGAACCCGGCGACGGGCCGCTATATAAAGGGCGTGGTCTGATCCAACTGACCGGACGGACAAATTATCAGCAATATGGCGCGCTGTTGGGGTTGGACCTGATCGGCTCGCCGGACCTCGCGGCCGAACCGGCCACTTCTGTGACGCTGGCGTGTGCGTTCTGGCAATTGAACGGACTGAATGCGCTGGCCGACCAGGACGATATCACCACCATTACCCGCCGGATCAATGGCGGGCTGAACGGCCTGCCAAGCCGCGCGGCGTTTCTGGTGTCCGCCAAAACCGCCCTGGGCATCACCGCGTCCACACCGGTCGCTCGCCCGGTCGTGCAGTTCGGCGACGCCGGGGACGCGGTGGTGGCGTTGCAGCAAGGGCTTGTGAAAGCGGGTTACGCGGTCGGCACGGACGGAGATTTTGGCCCTGTTACCGAAAACGCGGTAAAACAGTGGCAGCAAGCCCGGGGGCTGACCGCTGACGGGGTGGTCGGCGCGGCATCATGGGCGAAACTGGGGGTCTGACACGCATGCGCGCAACCAGCCTAACCATCCTGTGCTGGCTGTCGTTCGGCGGTGTTGGCTTGGCCGCCTGCGACCAGCCGACGCCGATTCTATTGCCCGCTGGCGCGGCTTCCGCCGATGTCGAGGGCGAGGTCGCGAGAGGCGACCGGGACTGTTACAGCTTCGGAGGGCGGAAAGGGCTGACCTTGTCGGTCACGCAACCCGGCAATTCGGACCCCAACATCGCAATTCAATTATATCGGTCGCCCTGGCATATCGAGCACGACGACGATGACGGCGTCGAAGTGACCGGGACGCCGCTCAAGGGCGCCGAGGACGGTGCCGATGCTACACATTGGCGCGGCGAACTGCCGGCTTCCGGGGTTTATCTGATGATGGTCGGGGCCATTCGCGGCGGCGACGCCTATCGTTTACATATCGACGTCCGCTGATGTGCGCATCCTTCAGCGTTCCCGGCCGACCTGAGGAACCCCACACATGACCCACACCGTTGCCGTCACCTTCAACGTCCGGCCTCCGGAACGCGCCGCTCTGACCGATGCGATCGGCGGTATGGCGGCAATGGTTTATCTCACCGACCTCGACGATGCGGGCCGAGCCGCAGCGTTGCGCGCGGCAACCGCGATCCTGGCGCGCGATACCGGCCGCGATCTGCGTCCTGGCGAGGCCGAGGCCATTCAGTCCGCGCGTTTGATCCAGTTCATCACCGCCGGCATCGATTTCGTGCGGCTGAATGCCCTGCCCGCCCACGTGCCGGTCGCCAGCAACGGTGGCGCGTATGCCGGCCCGATGGCGGAGCATGGTTTGGCGATGACACTCGCCGCCGCGAAACGGCTGATGATCGAGCATGCGGCGCTGGCCAGGGGCGAATTCAACCAGTTTACACGCAACCGGATGCTATCCGGAAAAGTCTGCGGCATCCTGGGTTTCGGCGGCATCGGTGTCGCCACTGCTCGGCTGATGCGGGCGATGGGCATGCGGATTCACGCGATCAACCGCGGTGGCCGGTCGGACGAGCCGACCGACTGGATCGGAACGGTTGCCGATCTGGACTCGTTACTGGCGGCGTCGGACGTGTTGGTCGTCAGTACACCGCTGACGCCGGCGACGCGCGATTGGATTGGCGCGCGGGAACTGGGGTTGATGAAACCGGACGCCATCCTGGTGAATTTGGCGCGCGGCGAAATCATCCAGGAGGCCCCGCTATTCGCGCATTTGCAGGCGCATCCGACGTTCTTCGCCTGTATCGACGCGTGGTGGGTGGAGCCGGTTCGGCATGGCGCATTCCGGGTGGATCATCCGTTCCTGTCGTTGCCGAACGTTATCGGCTCGCCGCACAATTCAGCGTCGGTTCCGGGTATGACAGAGGCGGCGTTGCGCCGGGCCGTGGCGAATATCCGGCGGGTTCTGGCTGGCGAGGCGCCGCATTATGTGTTGGGGGCGGCCGAGCGGATGGGTTAAACTCACACTCCACTTGGCAGTGCGATCCAAGAGGACGAGCCTATAATTGCCGCACACATTCGACCTCACTCCCCTTTATATCTTCCGGACGTTGCTTTTTGCGGTTGCCTGCAACCTCCGAGTGCGATATCAGAACTGGAATGTTACGGACGACGCTACCACCTAACTGACGTCCGTTTACCAATTCGGGAGAGCCAACGTGACGAAATTTTTTGCAGCTTTGACGCTGACCTTGTTGTGCAGTGGTTGCGCATTGACGACCGCACAGATCGATGTTCCCTATCAGCCTGCATCGAGCGCAACCGTTAGCGTGCCGAATGCAACGAATGTCTCTGTCGCGGTTTCCACCTCTGACGGCCGCACGACCTATCGGGACCGGGTCAGCTCCAAGAAGAACGGATACGGGATGGAGATGGCAGCGATAATATCAAGTAATGACATTCCGACCACCATCACGAATGCCTTCAACCAGGAGCTGTCCGCGCGTGGCTTCAAGGTGGGATCACAGGGCGCCGCGGTACAGGTAGAACTCGTACGGTTCTACAACGACTTCAAGACCGGCTTCTTCGCGGGTGATGCCGTGGCCAACGTGGGGTTCAATGTAAAGGTCTCATCGCCCTCGGCCGGCATTGCGTTCACCAAGTTCTACGAGGGTAACGGAACCGAGGCGAACATTGGGGTAATGGGCGGTGACAATGCGCGCGCCGCCTTGATCAAAGCGTTCACCGCAAGCGTGAACAGCGCCGTCAACGATCCCGACTTCGTGCACGCATTGCTGGCGGCGGGTGGGCAGGCGCCCAAGTCAATGGCGATGGCGCATCCCGGGTCGTAGGGCGCTCCCGTGAAGGGTTGGTCAGTCAAGCCCGCGCACGTCGTTGCATTGTTAGTCGTGACGGTGTGCGTGAGCGGCTGCATAGAACAGGCGCCCCCCGCAGTCGAACGAGGCCACATCATCTCTGCCTTGCCGGCTGATCAGTTGGGAGAGAACACGGGTGCGGGTGCGGTCGCCGGAGTTGTTCTGGGTGCGACTATTGGGGCGGTTGTCGGCGGACAAGGCGCGGGCCGGATTATCGGTGCTGTTGCGGGCGAACTCGTAGGCGGTGCGACCGGGGCTGCGGTAGAGGGGGCCAGCCAGACGGCAACGGGTATCGCCTACACCATCAAATTGCTCGATGGGCGAGTGGTTACCGTCGTGGAACATCAGCCGGCTGGCGAACCGACCTACGCAAACGGCAGCCAAGTCGGCATCGAGACACGCGGTCGCGCACAACACGTCGTGACGGCTGTTTGGATCGAATGAGGCTTCGTCGTCGCTGTTCGTAGCCGAGGGGTTAGGTCAGCGTTCAATCCATGTGAAGTGACCTCTCTGACAGGCTCGACCTTTCTACGAAATGCTCGGCAGGCGCCGATCATGTGCAGGCGGTCATAATCACCCGTGGTTTGCTGACCGCCAGGTCACCGAACCACGAGGCGCCCGGGCACCGGCCAGTAGTCCTTCGTTACTCAAATCCTCATCCAATTCTGGCCAGCGGATTCCATAGCCCGCACCCGCTATCTCCCACTTTGCCCGCTGTTCGGACGTGCCCGTCGCGAGATGCGGATACCACACCAAAGGCAGGGTGATCGCGCGACCGTCCATCAGGCCGACGTTAAGTTCATGCTCGTTGAGCACGACACAGCGGACCCTGATATCAGCACCTTCAGCCTGTATTGAAGACGGCATGCCTTGCCTCCTACAACGCGGGTCAGTCTCGCAAACCAAGTGCAGTAATATAACTACAGTCAGTAGCCCAAAGCCAACCTTGCCCGGTCATCCGCCTACCCGCTCTCAACCAGCCGCACAAACGCCATCAACTGAGCCGCCTCCACATCGGACACCGCCACATACGTCAGCCCCCCCATCCGCCAGCGGATCACATTGAATCCGTCCCGGCTGTCCCGCGCCGGTGCCGCATCCGACCGGTCATCCGACACAAACGCGAACAGATTGATCACATGCTTGTCGCGCCGGTACACGATCGCCGCCGCCCGGTGGCCATCGACATAATCCAACCGCCCGCCAACCAGCGGATACCCCTCGGGCGTCAAATCCTTCACCACCGGCGACAGGTCCAACCGAGCCGACAGCCATGGCTTAACCGTGTGCTGATCGCTGGTCGGCACGTCCATCAGGTGCTCACCCATCATCGACCGCACATGATCGGCAATCACATCGGCGACCAACGGATCGGGGGGCGGCGTCAATCGTGTTACCGCCAGCGTCAGAACGACACCGGCCAACCCTCCGGCCATCGCGGAACCGGCCCAACCGAACCGCGCGAAGGACGGCGGGCGCACCACCGGCGGAGCCTCCCGCGGCAATGCCGATCCGATCCGCATCGCCAGCGACGGTGGAGCGCGGTGGATCGGCAGATTGGTGCGGATCGCGGTGCGCATCGCATGGATCGCCTCCAGTTCCGCAAGGCAAGACGTGCAACGAGCGACGTGCCGGCCGAGCAGAAAGCGGCGGATGGCGCCGATCTGACGATCCGCGTAGGCGGGCAGCAGGGCTTTGGCGCGGTCGTGATTCATGGTGTCTTCTCGTTCTCAATCCACGCTTTTCGCAGCGCCAAACGCGCTCGGGATAACCGCGACATGACGGTGCCGGCGGGGATGCCGGTCACCTCGGCGATATCTTTGTAAGACATGTCTTCGATCTCACGCAGGATCAGCACCTCCCGGTATTCCGCCGGCAACCCGGCCATCAGGATGGCAAGCGTTTCGCTATCGACGCGCTCCAGCAACATGGCCTCCGCCCCGGGTGTGGGATCAATCCAGTCCGATTCGACCGGAGCGGGCTGGAACACCAGACGGCCGGAGCGGTTGTCCCTCAGCCAGTCCAGAAAACTGTTGCGCACGATGGTCAGCAGCCAGACCCGGAAATTGTCGCCGCGGAACGCATCCAAATACCGGAACGCGCGCAGATAGGCATCCTGCACGACGTCCTCGGCATCAGTCGTATTGCCGGTTAGCCAGCGGGCGAGGTTGAACGCCGCATCCAGATGCGGCATCGCCAGAAGCTCAAATCGCCGGTTGCGGCTGTCCGTCGCCAATGTTTGCCTCGTCAAAGACCGGCCCGGGCCGGATGATCCGCCAGTTCTAACCCGTATCCTACCCCGCCTGCCCCGGCTTTATTCCCGCCGGAAAATCTTTCTTTTGTCGGGAATATCCAGCGCTGCGCCTCGGTATAGCCGTCGAGACCAACACGGAGCGAACCCATGAGTATCGAACAAGATCGCCGCGGCTTTCTGAAGTGCATGACCTGGGCCGGCAGCGCCATGATCTGGACGGTGACCGGCGGCATTCCCCGCTCGCACATCATCAGTCAGGCAGAGGCGGCGGAAACCGGCTTCAGCTTCGCCCAGGTCAGCGACAGCCATCTGGGCTTCGACAAACCGGTCAACACCAACGTGACCGGCACATTCCAGGAGGCTTTGGATCACGCGGTGTCGCAGAAGCCGGCGTTCCTGATCCACACCGGCGACATCACCCATCTCTCGAAACCCGAGGAATTCGACACCGCCGCGCAGTTGCTCGGTGCCACCAAACTACAAACCTATACGGTTCCCGGCGAGCACGACATCCTGGAGGATGACCGCAAAAGCTACCTGAACCATTACGGTAAAGGTAAACGCGGCGATGGCTGGTACAGCTTCAACGCGCAGGGGGTTCACTTCATCGGCCTGGTCAACGTCGTCAACCTGAAGGGTAACGGTCTCGGCGATCTGGGCCAGGCGCAGCTTGAATGGCTGGAAAAGGACGTGAAAAACCTCACGTCCAGCACCCCGATCGTGGTGTTCGCGCATGTCCCGCTTTGGGTGGTCTATCAGGATTGGGGCTGGGGCACGGTCGATGGCGGACAGGCGTTGTCGTATCTGAAGCGTTTCGGGTCGGTGACAGTCCTGAACGGTCACATCCATCAGGTCATGCAGAAGGTCGAGGGCCACGTCGCCTTCCATACCGCCCGCTCCACCGCATTCCCGCAGGGCGTCCCGGGTGTGGCCAAGGGACCCGGCCCGATGCCGGTTCCGGCCGGCGAGCTGAAGAATTACCTCGGCACCGCGAAGATCAGCCTGATTTCGGCGAAATCTCCGCTTGCCATTGTCGATACACCTCTGGCCGGTTGAGGGCGTTCGTCATGCAGAGACTTATTTACGGCGGGTTGCTGCTGGCCTGCCTGATGGTTCCGGCCGCGGCGCGGTCGGATGACGGCGCCGCGATCAAAATCGACAACTTCACCTTTTCCCCGGCGAAACTGTCCGTCGCCAAGGGCACCGAGGTGACGTGGACCAACGGCGACGATATCCCGCACACCATTGTCATGACCGGTATCGGCGTGCGGTCCAAGGCGATCGATACCGATAAGACATTCGCTTACCGGTTCGACAAAGCCGGGACCTTTTCTTACATCTGCGGCCTTCATCCGCAGATGCGCGGTCAGGTCGTGGTGAAGTAACTACCCCCAGACCACGGGTAATTCGGTAAGGCCTCGCAAAGTGAAGCTGGAGCGCCATTTCAGGTGCTCCGGCTCCACAAGTCGCAAATCCGGCAAGCGGCGCAGCACGGTTTCGAACACCACCGCCGCCTCGATCCGAGCGAGTTGGGCACCCAGGCAGAAATGAATGCCGCCGCCGAATGACAGCGGGCGGAGATCTTTTCGGGAAATATCGAATTGATCGGGATTTTCGAACACCGCCGGGTCTCGGTTGACCGCGCCGAGCAGCGACACCACGATGCTGTGCGGGTCCACCGTGACACCGCTGAGTTCGACCGGTTCCGACGCGGTGCGGGCGACCGCCTGAACCGGCGATTCGAAGCGCAGGATTTCCTCGATCGCATTCGGGATCAGCGAGGGGTCTTCCCGCAACATCTGCCACTGGTCCGGATGGCGCAGTAGCGACAGGAACCCGTTGCCGATCAGGTTGACGGTCGTTTCATGCCCGGCGGCAAACAGCAGGTGCACATTGGCGCGCAGTTCGGCGGTGGTCAGGCGGTCGCCGGCTTCCTCGGCCTGCACCAGTTGGGTGATCAAATCGTCCGTCGGTTCGCGCCGCCGCTTTTCGAACAACGCTTCGAAATAGGCGCCCGATTGCAGTGTCCCCCGGTTCGCGTTGTCCAGTTCCATCCGGGTTGGCGGCGTCGGGTTCAGCAGCGCGCCGCCCGACGCAGAGCCGGTGACGAAACGCGCCTGGTCTTCTTCCGGGATGCCAAGCATCTCGCAGATCACAAGCACGGGAAGCGGGTAGGCGAGGTCACGGATCACGTCCATGCGGCCATTGGCGATCACCTTGTCCAGCAGCCGGTCGGTTAGTTCCTGGACGCGTATTCGCATCGCCTCCATCCGGCGGGCGGTAAAGGCCTTGGCGACAAGGCCGCGCAGACGCGTGTGGTCGGGCGGATCACGCATCAGCATCATATGGGACAGTTCGGCGACCGCCGGTTCGTTCATCGCCCCGGGGCCGAAACGCTGCATCAGGGAGTCGGGGTTTTCGAAGTCCTTGCCGAAGCGGCGGTCGCGTAACATCAACTGCGTGTCGTCGTACTTGGTGATGAACCAACGCCCGCCGGGTGCTTTGAACACCGGCGCAAACGTCCGCAACTTATGGAAAATGGGGTACGGATTTGCCAGAAAGGCCGGATCGCGGACGTCGAACAGCGGAGCGGAGGGTGCTGACATGGGATACTTCCTGTTGGTCGCACGTTCGTACGCCAGGATAGCCGATCCAGCAAACCGCCCCACCATCGTTGGTTATCGCGGACATCCGTGCTCCCGCCGCGCGCAAACTTTTGGCAACGCCCGGCGTCAGATGGACACATCGTTCCCCGGTCCTGGCCAAATCGGGTCCGAGCCACCTTGGGCGGCAGGTGCGAGCGCAGGTAGCCCGCCAATGCCCTATAGAATCTCACATGTCGTTACTGGAAGGACGCTTCCTGTCTCAACCCGTATCGCCCAGCTTGTCCGGGCCACCTATGCCGCAACATGTGGTCCGGTCAGGCGGGCCTATAACGGAAGGCTTGACCGGACCACCGATCCGCTGATGGTTGGCGTCGCGTTAGGCTGCGGAGATCCGTCTGCGGCGGCGTATAAAAGCCAAACCCGCTGTCCCGGCGGCCAGCAAGGTAAGGCTGGCAGGCTCCGGCAACTGGAGTTGCACGTCGGTCAGCAGCACCAACGGCGGCACGCCCGTAGTGCCGTTGGTGGCCAGGAATGTGAGCGTCTGCGTGCTCGCAGTCGCAACGAAGTACAATACGGTCTTCTGCCACGGCGCGAAGCTGTCCTGACCTCCAGAAACGGTCTCGAGGTATTGACCTGAATTATCACCCGTGACGACCCCCGCCGTAATCGTGTCAGTGCTGGTTGTCTGCGTCACACCGCCAAACGTGGCCGAAAGCGCCGCGGTGATATTCGAGTTAGGATTAGTATTAGCATCGTAGGGTGTGTTCCGCGTCGCCTGCTGAGCCATGGCCCAATAAAATGACAATTCGTAGAAACGGCCGGGGATCAATCCACTAACGATTTGTGACAGTGCAGCAGCGTAGGCCGGGTCGGCATCCAGCGCGATGAAGTTGCCGGTTCCATTCGGATCATTGGGAGCGCTGGTGAAACCATTCTGCACGTTGCCGCTGGTCTCATAGCCATTGTTACAATAACCAGGGCCGTAAAAGCATTGATACCCTGTGGCAGTGGGGAACAGCGCTCCGCTGTTGAAGGGGTCGCTCGGGGAAGCAAACCAGTAGTCAGGCGAAGAATTCGTTCCCACGCTCGTCCAACCTGACAGGTCCGTACCACCGAAACTTTGCGAGGACACCGAGCCGTCGGTCCCGGCCGTGGAGTCCCCAAACGCGTCGATGAAACCGCCATTCACAATGAGATTCGGGCTTGAGTTTGTCTGCGCCTGAGCTGCTGAAACTGCCATCAGACTGCAAGCGGCTAAAGCCAATACCCTAACGAAACGTAACATGTGCCCTCCGATCACTCCATTCCAGTTCGTAACGGGAAGGCCGCGTCATGTCAAATACCTTTAATCATATTTTGTTATTTTCACGAGACACCGACGGCATGGTTTGGCTCTTTTGTCGTCTAAATGTCCTTGCTCGTATTATTTACAAAACATTATCACATTGATTTTTCATAAATTTCTGTGAATCGCGGAGATTCTTCCGACATCGGACAGAGCCGATCCAGATCGCTGTCGGTGCCGTAACGCCGTGTCGCCGCGAGTCCGATTTTTCAATCCATAGTGGGTCCGGGCAGGATCCATTGTCGTGGAATAAAGCACACTAACAGTACGCTAAATATTGATACATATTCATCATTGGCAATCATTGTATAAATAATTACTACCGCACCAATTAAAGGAAATCTTCCCAACCGACTGATTTCACATGATTGCAATAACAATGCGTCAGTCCCAATAGGTGATGACATGTCAATAACCACAATTAAAAGATGCATTTCTGAATATGACACAATCTCCAATATACAATTGATCATGTAAAACACGCCCTGGTGAAGGCCGCGCTGCGGCTCGCGCGGCCGCCGCCGGCGTCGAGGGCACATAAACCGCCGCCACCTCCGGGCGAAGCTGCGCTGTCGCGATGGCCCGGGGCCCGCACGCGATCGATACGGCCTCCAAACACCGAAAACAGTGGTGGCTGGCAGCGGTCCTGTTAAACGCGGCGATGCCGGTAACGCGATCACCGTGATGTCCAAAACCAGCCGAACGTCCGCCGGCTTGGCCAGTACCGATCAAGTCCGCGTCCACAGGCCAACGCGTCGGTGCCGTAAAAGGCAAATTCATCGTGGCCGACGATACCGACGCCCATAAACCCAATCGTCGCAGCCTTGCCTTACCCGGCCCGGGCGATGGCGGTCCGTTGCGGCGGGTCACGCACGACCCAAAGGTCGCCGCCTACAGAGCTTCCGTCACCCGGGCATGACCGAGCCTATTCCGGCGCGATATCGCGGAAATACGGCTCCACCGGCCCGACCGCCTTCATCGTCAGCGGCTTGCCCCGGCGATCGGTTGTCTTGCCCACGGCGACCCGGACCCAGCCCTCGCTGACGCAGTATTCCTCGACATTGGTTTTCTCGACGCCCTTGAACCGGATGCCGATTCCGCGACGCAGGACATCCTCGTCGTAGAATTGGCTGCTGGGGTCGTTGGACAGGCGGTCGGGGGGAACATCAGACATCGGGAAGCCTCCAGGCAATCAGAAGGTGCCCGATACCGATCCCGGGCGAGGCTGTCCATGTCTTGCATTGGACCGGCCAATCCTGACATCTCCCCGATCCAGGAGGAACCGTCCCATGATCACCGTACATCACCTGAACGACTCGCGTTCGCAGCGCATTCTATGGCTGCTGGAGGAGCTTGGGGTCCCCTACGACATCAGGCATTACCAGCGCGACGCGTACACCCGGCTGGCCCCGCCCGAGCTAAAGGCCGTGCATCCGCTCGGTAAATCCCCTGTGATCTCGGACGATGGGCGCGTCATCATCGAGTCCGGTGCAATAATTGATTACATTATCCGCCATCACGGCGCGGGCCGGTTGCAGCCAGCCCCGGCCAGCCCCGCCTACGACGAGTACGTGCAATGGCTGCACTTCGCCGAGGGTTCGGCGATGTTGCCGCTGCTGCTGAAGCTGTACGTCTCACGATTGGGCGCCGCCGGGGCACCGCTCGGTCCGAGGATCGAGAGCGAGATCGACAACCACCTCAGCTACATCAACGGATCGCTGACCGGCCGCGACTATCTGTTGGGTGAGGGCCTGACCGGCGCCGACATCCAACTGAGCTTCGTCGGCGAGATCGCCGGAGCGCGCGCCGACCGCGCCGCCTATCCCAATCTCGATGCGTGGGTGCGGCGCTTCCAGGCGCGTCCAGCCTACAAGGCGGCGTTGGAGCGTGGCGGGCCTTACAGCTTCGCCTGACGCGCCGGCAGGTATTGCTGGTACCAGGCCAGGGTCGGGGCGATGACCTGGCGGAAGGCATCCCCGGTATAGACCTCGTAATGGCCCCAGCCTTTCAGCACGATCAGCTTTTTCGGCTCCCCGGCTTTCGCATACAGGGCCTCGCTTTCGTCCGGGGGCACCAGCCGGTCGTCGTCGCTGGTGATGAACAGCACCGGGCGCGGCGAAATCTTATCGACAATCCATTCCGGGTGAAAACCGAGCGTGTCGTCGATGTATTCGAGGGGAATTTCACCGACGGCGCCGGGGTTGCCGCGGCGGGCGGCAGCGGCGAGTTCGGCTGATTGGCGGTCCGGCAGCAGGACGTCACCGCGGTCGGCAAACTCGGATCGGCCGGTCATGACACGGCGGATGCGATCGGCTTCCGACCGTGCGAGCAGGTCGGCGAACTCGTCGGGGCGGCGGACGCTGCGCATCCAGCGGTGGCCGTGGCCGACGCCCACGACCGAGACGATGGCTTTGACGCGCGGATCGACGGCGGCGGTCCAGACGACAGTGGCACCTCCGTAACTGGTGCCATAGATGCCCAGCCGGTCTGCATCGACCATGTCCTGGGCGCCCAGGAAGGTCAGCGCCGCCTGGGAGTCGAGGACGCGGCCATACGGAGAAAGCCGCGATTTCGGCCCGTCGCTGTCACCCCAGCCTTTGTAGTCGAACGTCAGGACCACATAACCGGCGTCGGTCAGGGCTTTTGCGGTGTCGGGCAGATACAGGTTTCGGACGCCGGTGTAGCCGTGGCACAGCACGATGCCGGCGCGTTGTTCGTTGGGCGCCAGCCCGTCCGGCAGAAACAGGTCCCCCGATAGCCGCGTTCCCTCGCTGTAGAAGCTGACTGTCCTGCTTGCCATTGGCCTTTCTCCCCCGCCTGTGCTGATCTTGGCCACAGAATGAAGGGGAGAAAACGCACATGGCAACCTACGTCCTATTGCACGGCGCCTATCAGGGCGGCTGGATCTGGCAGCGCGTGGCGCCGCATTTGCGCGCCGCCGGCCACACCGTGTTCACGCCCACCCTGGATGGCTGCGCCGAACGGCGGCACGCGTTGCGTCCCGGGATCGACACCGAATCCCAGGCGGCGGAAGTGGTGGAGATGCTGTTCTTTGAGGACCTGCACGACATCGTGCTCGTCGGCACAAGCTGCGGCGGCATGGTTGCCGCCCGGGTCGCCGAAACCGCCCGCGACCGCATCGGCCGGGTGGTCATGGCCGACGCGCTGGCGCTGTTCAATGGCGAGTCCGTCGCCGACCACGTCAAACGGCCGGGTGCCGCGACCGACGCCTTAGGCACCGGCCCGACGCGGGAGGACGCGGCCAACCGCATGTTCATCTCGCTGGACGGTCCGACCAAGGAATGGGCGCTGGACCGAATCACGCCGCATCCCGTGGCGGCAATGGCGGCCCCGGTGAAACTGGACAGCTTTTGGCAGCAAAGCTGGAACGCCTCGGTCATCTGGTGCCGCCAGAGCGTTAACCCACCGGTTTCGCATCAAAAGCGCGCGGCCGAGACGCTGAAGGCACGCTGGTATGAACTGGACACAGGGCACTATCCCATGCTGACCGAACCGCGGGCACTGGCGGGACTGATGATGGCGGAATAAACTGGGGCTTTCAGGAGGCACACCCATGACCGAAGCCTGTATCGTTGGCTGGGCCCACTCGCCGTTCGGCAAGTTGGATGACCCCGATATCGAATCCCTGATCGGCCGGGTCGCCGGCGCCGCCATCGCGGATGCCGGGATCGCCGCGCACGAGATCGATTCGACATTCCTTAGCCTGTTCAACAACGGATTTTCGTTGCAGGACTTCCCGGCATCGCTGGTGCTGCAGCATGTCCCGGAACTCCGCTTCAAGCCGATCACCCGGTTCGAGAACGCATGCGCCTCCGGTTCCGCCGCCGTCTATGGCGCGCGCGATTTCCTGTTGTCCGGACGCGGCCGTTTCGCCCTGGTCATTGGGGTGGAAAAGATGACCGCGACGCCCGGCAAGGAGGTCGGCGAAATCCTGCTGAAAGCCAGCTACCAGAAGGAAGAGGCCAACATCCCCGCCGGTTTCGCCGGTGTGTTCGGCCGTATCGCCGAGACCTACTTCCAACGCTACGGCGACCAGTCGGACGCCTTGGCAGCCATTGCCGCGAAGAACCACAAGAACGGCGTGGACAACCCGTTCGCGCAGATGCGCAAGGATCTGGGCTACGATTTCTGCCGCAACGTCAGCGAAAAGAACCCGTACGTCGCGCCGCCGTTGAAGCGCACCGATTGCTCGCTGGTATCCGACGGCGCCGTCGCGCTGATCATGGCCGACGAGGAAACCGCCCGCGCCATGGGCAAGGCCGTTCGCTTTAAGGCCGCTGTCCAGGTCAACGATTTCCTGCCCATCAGCAAACGCGACATCACCCAGTTCGAGGGCGCTAAACACGCCTGGGCGCGCGCTCTGGACGCCGCGGATATCGGTCTGTCCGACCTGTCGTTCGTTGAATCGCACGACTGTTTCACCATCGCCGAACTGCTGGAATACGAGGCAATGGGCCTGACCGCCCCCGGCCAGGGCGCCAGGGCCGTGCTGGAAGGTTGGACCGCCAAGGGTGGCCGCTTGCCGGTTAATGCGTCTGGCGGCCTCAAGGCGAAAGGCCATCCCATCGGCGCCACCGGCGTTTCCATGCACGCGATCACCGCCATGCAACTTGTCGGGGAGGCCCCCGGCGCGATGCAATTACCGAAAGCCGATATCGGCGCGGTGTTCAACATGGGCGGCGCGGCCGTGGCGAACTACGTCTCGATCCTGGAGCCACTCCGCTGATCCCCACCGCCAATCTTGCCTCCATGCTGATCCAGACCGCTCGGCGGTTCCAGGATCGGCCGGCTATTATTTGGCGGGACACTGTCTGGACCTGGGAGTCATTTCGCGACCGGGTCCAGGCCGCCGCCGCCGCGATGGCGGCCCGAGGCGTGCGGCACGGCGACCGGGTGCTGCTGCACGCGCGGAATTCGAATGCCGTCCTGGAAACGATGTTCGCTTCCTGGATGCTGGGGGCCGTGTGGGTACCGACCAATTTCCGGCTGACCCCGCCGGAGGTCGCGTATCTGGCGCAGTCCTCCGGTGCGTCCGTGCATATTTTCGATACCGCCTTTCCTTTGCATGCCGTCGCGGCTCGGACTGAAAACACCGCCTGCCGGCTGGAGATTTCCATCGGTGGCAGCGGCGCGGACGATTGGGAGGCGTTTGCCTCGTTCGAAGGCCGGGTCGTTCTGCCCGCCGACGTGGATCGCGACCACCCGGCGTGGTTCTTCTATACATCCGGCACGACGGGACGCCCGAAAGCCGGCGTGCTGACCCACGGCCAGATGGATTATGTCGTCTGCAACCATCTGTGCGACCTGATGCCGGCCACGACCGAACAGGACGTTTCGCTGGTGCTGGCGCCGCTGTCGCATGGCGCGGGTATTCACGCCCTGCCCCAGATCGCGCGCGGTGCCGCCTCGGTCTTGCTGGCCGGAGAGCGTCTGGATTGCGAGGAAGCCTGGCGGCTGGTCGAGCAGCATCGCGTGACCAACATGTTCACCGTGCCGACCATCCTGACGATGCTGGCGCGGCATGATTCGGTTGACCGTTTCGATCACAGTTCTCTGCGGTATGTGATTTACGCGGGCGCGCCGATGTATCGGGCGGATCAGGTGCACGCGCTGCGAAAACTGGGTCAGGTCCTGGTGCAGTATTTCGGCATGGGGGAAGTGACCGGCAATATCACTGTTCTGCCGCCCGCTCTGCACAGTGTCAACGACGACGAAATGCCGGTCGGAAGCTGCGGCTTTCCGCGCACCGGCATGGATGTCGCGATCCTGGACGCCAATGGCGCCTCGGTGGACAGCGGCGAGATCTGCGTACGTGGTCCCGGTGTTTTCGGCGGCTATCACAACAATCAAGAGGCGACCGCCAAAGCAACGGAGCATGGCTGGTTCCATACTGGCGATCTGGGTCACATGGATGCGCGCGGGTTCGTTTATATTACCGGCCGAGCGTCTGATATGTACATATCGGGTGGGTCCAACGTCTATCCTCGAGAAATCGAGGAAGCATTGCTGTTGCACCCGGCGGTCGCGGAGGCCTGTGTGGTTGGCATTCCGCACGAGAAATGGGGTGAATCCGGTGTGGCCGTGTTAGTGCTGGAACCGGGCGCGCAAACCTCGGCGGCGGAACTGCTGGCGCATTTGGACGGACGCTTGGCGAAGTATAAGTGGCCGCAGGAGTTCGCCTTCTGGTCGGAACTGCCGAAGTCCGGCTATGGCAAGGTCACCAAGCGCGACGTGAAACATCTGTTGCAGAAGGATGTGTGATGACCGACTCACCGATCGATCCGTTGCGGATCACTGACTATCACATCCATGTCTATTACGACACTGAAAGCCGGGAGCGCGCCGCTTTGTTGCGCCAATGGGTAGAGCAGCGGTTTACCGTCCGCATGGGCCGCTGGCACGATGTCCCGATTGGTCCGCATGTCGCCCCAATGTATCAAATCCAGTTTATGCCTGATGTTTTCCCGACTTTAGTGCCGTTCGTGATGATGAATCGGCTCGGGCTGACGGTGTTGCTGCATCCGGAGTCCGGCCGGCCGCGTGACGACCACACGATCAACGCGACCTGGATGGGCGCTGTTCTGCCGGTAAAGACCGAAGTGTTGCGCGAAACCGACGCCGGGTAATCAAGCCGGGCACCATCCGTAGCTGTCGAAGGCAACACCGCGTTCACGCGGGTCGTACTGCTGTTCGTCCGGGTCGCCGGATTCCAGCGTTTCGTCGATCTCCAGTTCCAGGCGAACGAAATCGCGGCTGGAATACGCCGGGACAACCAGCAGGTCGGCATAACCCTCGGTGACCGCGAAATGATGCGGAACCGGCTTGCCATCGACGCGGACCCGAAGCTGCTCTCTCTGGCGTGCGTCCACGTAGCCCCTGATCCACACCAGCAGCGACAGCGGCATAGTCCGGGGTGTTGGAATATACAGCACCGTCACCGGCTCCGGCCCGGTCCAGACGGCACAGGACGGCAACCCGCCGCCATCGCGCCCGTGAAATCCGGAGCCGACGATTGGTTGGCGAACCGAGTACGACGTGGTGCCCGAGCGATAGGTTCCGCGCAGTCCGTTCAGCAGACGTTCGGCGAAACGCGTTTCAAAGCTGGCTGCGTCGTAGGTCTCCGCCATCGTTCGGTAGCGCTGGTCAAACAAGTGACGGGCGCGATCGTAGATGATGCGATCAACCCGGGTCAGGCTTTGCAGCATGTCACGGGCGCACCGCAAATCGGCGGCGCGACCGGCCGGTTGGCGGGTAATGTTGATCGTCGGAATTCTGGCCGCGGGCGGCAGGCCCACCATCGCACAGAACGCGTTTCGACTGAGGTCCAGGACCTCGGTCAGTCCGACAAGATGATAGTCTTGCTCAAGGCTTTGTAGCGCTATGTCGCACAGACGTTCCGGGTCGGCGACATCCTCCACCAGCGTCCCCATCCGACCCGCGGCCAACGATCGGGTCAGGTAATTGTCCAGGTACATGCGCCCTGCCCCGTGCGCATGCTTTTCCAGAAACGCCAACGGCGGCAAATGCTGGCTGTCTTCCACATACTCGCGGAATGCAGGCGGATGGTTGATCGTGTCCGTCGGCGTCAGGCGTTGCCAGTCGGCGATTTGCGAGATAAGGCGCCGGACGGGGTCGCGCAGAATCGTAAAGCAATACGTATTATCCGGCACATATTGTCGCAGTGCGCCATGACTGTGCACCACGTCGGTCCAGTGAAACCAGGTTCGGTTGATAGAGGCTTCGCTGGACGTTTCGGGAAGGCCAATACCGAGACGTTCCGGCCCGGCCATGGACATGCCGAACCGAACCGACGGCTGTGTGCGTTCGTCGTCGGTGAGGGTATCGAGCCACTGGTTGAGTGTCGAGCCGCCGCATTTCTTGAGGTGGTAGTAATAAATCCGCCTGTAATCACCGGTCAGCATAAGAGACCCCTGGTCAACACCCAATAAAAAGCCGTTCGTCATGGCCCGGCTTGTCCGGGCCACCCGTGACTCGACGGTGCCGCTATAGGTGGCCCGGACAAGCCGGGCCATGACGGCAGGAGAACGGTTACCTCAGCGCCGACGCAACACCGCGCAGATATCCAGACCGCTGTCGGGATCTTTCAGCACGGTAACCGTCTCGCACAGCGCATCGAGTAGCGCCCGTGCCGGTGCGGTGGACTGCCAGTTGATATCGTCGAACACGATGATACCGCCGGGCCGGACCTTGCGGGCATACAGAAGAACATCCTCCGCCGCGTTGAGGATGGAATGCGAACCGTCGATGTGCAGAAAATCAATCCTGTCGAACAGCCCGGCTGCTCGATTTGACGGTGCTTCGATCACCCGCACATGCGGCGTCAGATTGGTCGCGGCAATAAACCGGAAAAATTCCTGTTTGATCCGGCTGAAATCGACCTTGGACCACCAGTCGTCATTGACCTCGTTGGTGGGATGTTCGATTGCCACAATCGGGTTCCAGGCTTCGATCCCGTAGATCGCGCCGGCGCCGATATGACGCATCGCGGCGGCGCAAGGGATCAAGGAACGGCCGCCGAAGACCCCGATTTCGACGCAAATCTCCGGCCGGTGTTCCAGGATTGTGCTGGCCATGACCAGCGCTTTTTCACGCGAACACCAACCAGCCAGTTTCGCTTCACATTCCAAAATCAGCGCGAACACGTCTTCAGGGATACCGTCGGGTGCGGGCTCCGGTTGTTTCTGTGCCGCTGTTCTCAGCACCGAACCGATATTGGCCAGCGCATCCAGAATGACCTGCGGGTGGGTGGAGAAATGGCCGCCGCCCAGGATAACCACCGAATGGCAGCCGGCTTTCTCCGCCAGATACTCGACATGGGTCATAACAGATTCGACCGTTTCCATGCTGCCGGCCTCATTCAGTCCGGTCAGCACCTCGTCGAGCGATTTGAAGTAAACGAACAGATCACTGCGTTGCGGTGCCGCGACGCGAAAACCTGCCAGGGTTTCCCATGCGACGTTGAGTGCGCCATACAAAGCCTTGTCAGAGTTTGAAGTGATGTCGATGCTCATGGATTGTTTCCTTTCAGTCGATATGATCGCGAATACCGTGATACAAAAGTTGCAGCAGGCACCAGCCGACAAAACTCAACAGCGCGATTTCCAGAATGACCCGCCAACGGATCGGATACGTCGATTCCTGTGGCAGTCCCGGACGCACGAATGCGGCGAGATACACGCCCTGCTGACTGGCCGCGTTGCGGGCATCCTGCAATGCCATCAACGCCCGCTCATAGACTTTGGCGGCGATTTCCTCCCGCAGATGCAGCACGCCGTATTCCGACAATACAGACGCCAAAGACGCATCCGTGTTCCTGTTGGACTGCGCCAGGCCGGCATGGACGCCGCGCAACGCCGTTTCCATGGCAACGATACGATCGCTGAGTATCCGCATTTGCATCGAATCCGTGGCGGCACCCCGAGCCAATTGGGCGTTGTAGGTGGTTTGCGCCTCGATCAAGGTGTCGCGCACCTTGCCTTCGACCAGAGTGTCCGACGTTGCCTGCATCTCGGGAAACAGCACGGCGTGCTGGTTGCGGTAGGCCGCGATCGTCGCCTCGGCGGCTTGCAATGTCGCATTGCTCGCCGCGACTTCCTGCGTTGCATACGCCAAAACATCGTCATGCGATCGGTTTGATATAGCGTTGACCAGCTTTTCCGAAAGCCGCAGCGCGGTCGCCGCGACAAGCTGTGTGTCCGCCGGACTGAAGGCACGCACCTCGACGGACACAATCCCGGTGGTCATATCGAAGAAGGGATCGACCATTCTCCTCCAGTAACGCTGCCGCGCTTCCACCGAACCGCCCGGGCGAAGGCGCGCCAGCAGGTCGGTATCGTTGCGCGCATAAATCGCGTCGAGATCCACACCGGCCGCGACCATATCGTCGATCACCTGCCGGCTTTTCAGATACTGAATAACGATCTGAGAATCCGTGATGACAGCCAACGGCGAAACCGCGCTGGTCCCAAGCGAGGCCGTCATCGCCGCAGTCCCCGTCCCGTCCATCCGCAGCGGCGCCTCGTGCCGGACACTGAAGCGAAATTCGGTCACGTATTGATCGGCCGCAAAACAATACAGATAGACGGCGGCCGCCAATGCCGGCAGCAGGACGGTGGCCGCCAGCGAGACCAGCCGCCACCGCCGCCGGATTGTCCGCCGTTGCAGCGGTCCCGCATCGGTTCGCCGCTGCAAAATGTCGGGAAACCGGGCGACGGTTGTGCTCATGCAAACTCCATGGCTCTGGTGTGATCGGCGATGGCGGCTTCAAGGTCGTCGAACAACGTCAGTTCGGCATTCCGCAGCACCGCACCCGTGTCGCAGTAGGCCCGCATGGTTTCGTAATCATGCGTCACCATGATGACATCGGCCCTGGCCATGCGCTGGCGGAACGCGTCCAGGCATTTGACGCGAAAGCGGGCATCTCCAACCGACGTTACTTCATCAATAAGGTAGATATCGAACTCAATCGCCAAACAGGCACCGAACGCCAACCTCGCCCGCATCCCGCTGGAGTAACTGCCCACCGGCATGCGAAAATACGAGCCGAGTTCAGCAAAGTCCTCGACGTATGCAACAGCCTGACGTTCATCCACGCCATAAAGACGTGCCAGAAACAGAGTATTTTCCAGGCCGCTCAGTTTGGGATGCATCGTCCCGCCGAATCCCAGCGGGAAACTGACGGAGGTGGCGCCGCGACTGATGCCCCCGGCGTCGGGTTGTTCTGTGCCGGCGAGCAACCGAATCAGGGTGGATTTTCCGGATCCGTTGGCACCCAGGACTCCGAGGCAGCGTCCCTCCGGGAGCGCCATGCTGACATCGCGCAGCACCGTCCGGACGCCATCGATGGTGCGGTAGGCTTTATGGACGTGATCCAGGACGATCATGTGTACACCACCATCCGCACCCGCAATGCCCGCTCCAGACCAAACCCGAGTCCGATCGCGGCCACGGCCCAGGTCACCAAATACGAAGGGTTCAGCCAATGCGGTTCGTATTGAGGAAAGAAACCCGAACGAAAGAACTCGATCCCTTGCAGGATGGGATTCCAGGCCAGCGCCTCCCGTACCCAGTCCGGCATGGCGATGGGTGAGTAATAAATGCCGGATGCGACGTACAGCAGACGCAGGAAAGCGGCGTAAACGGTCTCGTAGGACGGAAACATCTCCACCACGACCAGATTGAATGCGCCAACCCCAACCGCCAACAACCACAACAGCAGAATCGCCTGCATCGCGGTCAACGGGTCGGCCGGCAATCCACGCTGCCCCAACAAGCCGGCGATGGCGAAGATAACAAAACCAACGCACAATTCGGTCGCGAACTGACGAACCGCATGCGCCGCCATGATGTCGGTTCGCTTCACCACGGGCAGTTGCAGCATCGCGTTGTTGGTTTCGGCCGCGCTCATCACATCATGCGACACATGGGAGAACATCAGGAACGGAACCAAACCGGTAATGTAATACAAAAACAGGTTGTCGCCTACCGGCGGCGATCCGTGGTTCAACGCGAAGAAGATCGTTCCCAAGGTCATTAAGTGGGTAATCGGCTCCATAATCGCCCAAAAATATCCAAGCCGCGTGTGACCAAAACGGGTGCGGATATCGCGCAGCATGATCGCGTAAATCACCCGCCCGCGGGTGGCGATATCGGCGGCCAGACCGGACGCCGTGCGGACCGGGAGCGCGCGGCGCCGAACCAGTGACCAGACCGCGGAATCGGCGCCGGCCTCTGGCACCACTCCCAACCCCGTCACGTAGGCCAGATGCGCCCTGCACTCCGCATCATCAGGTGCCAGCGCGACCGCGTGTTCCGCGGCCAGCACCGCGTTCTCATGGCGACCCAGGGCGGCATGCAATCCGCTCAAAACCCGCCACACCGCCGCATTATCCGGCGCCCGCGCCGCTCTTACTTCTTGAATCGCTTCCGTGTGCAATGCCCGATGGCTGAGTAACGACGCCAGATTCAATCGATACTCAACACTTTCGGGCGCGGCGGCGACCGCTTCACGAGCCGCGTCGGTCGCGCGCCTTGTATCGCCCACCTGATGCAGTGAAGAGGCCAGCAGCCGCCAGCCAACCGCGGTCACTCCGGACGACGTTACGTGCACAGACAGATGATCGATCGCCTCCCTCCAGCGATGATCAGCGGCCAACAAGGCACCCAGATGCAGCCGGATTTCAGCATTCTCCGGTGCGATGGCCGCCGCCTGTCTCGCGAGTTCGATCGCCTCGCCCCGTTCCCCCGAGGCGGCCACAACCCCGCTGAGTGTCCGCAGCGCCGCAAAATCATCCGGTGCAAGCGCGACGGCTGCTCTGGCAAACGTCACCGACCGCGGAATATCGTCAGCGTGCAACAGCATCGTCGCCGCATGCAGCAGAACAGCGACATCGTGAGGATGGTCCGCGGCGGTCGCGACAGCATCGCGCGCCAGAGCGTGAAAATCGGTCAATAGTTTGCCCCCAGATTGCGCGGCACCGCCCCGACAGCACTCAACCCGGTCAAGACTTGAAATATTTTCGCAGCCTCGGCGATCGGTGCTTCACTGACATAGATCAGGTCATCCGGCAGCACCGGGAACATTTTAGAAACGAAGAAACCGTTCGGATCCCGCAGGTTCAGCCGATAGATCACGCCCTCCGTCTCACGACCGGACACAAGCCGGCGGGTCAGATCGGCTTCCTGGTGCCGATAGACAAACACCGCCGCCGGGTCCGCATGCGAATCAGCCAGACCTTCGAGCCTCGCCAGCGTGTGCGCCAGGCTGATGTCATCGGCGTCGTAGGGCTGCTCGCCCGGCCGGTTGACGGCGCCGAACGCATAGAAATAGCTCAGGCGCGGCTGCACCAGGATACGATCGCCGGGTGCCAGATCGGTTTCCATCGCGCGCGTCGTCACCAAACGCGACAGGGTGCGGGTCACCATGTGATCGCCGCGAACGATCCGAACCAGTGACTGTTTATCCGGAGTATGCGCCCCGCCGGCCATCGCCAGAATATCCAGCAGTCCGCTCGATCCCGGTACCACCGGATAACGACCCGGTTTGGCAACCTCACCCTGGACGATCACGGCATTGGTCACGTCTTCGATCACCAGGACGGCAACCTGCGCGCCCGGCACCTGATGCGCCAATCTTGCGGCAATATCCTGCTCGCTTTGCCCCGGCGTCCGGCCCGCCGCGCGCAAACGTCCGACATAGGGAACGCCGATCGTGCCATCGATCCCGACACGCGTTGTCGTCTCGATCCCGGATTTATCGGCGGTCATCGAGGTCCCGTTGGGATTAGGCTCCCAGATCGCGATCTTCAGCAGGTCCCCTGCCCCGATCAAACCGAGCGGCCGGCCCGATGGCAAAGCGGCGACGGGTTCGGCGGCGCTGGCGGCAACAAAATCACTGACAATGCCAGCCGCATGCGGATCCAAATCGATCAGAGTGTAGGCCGGCGTCGCCCGTTCAATGTCGCTGGTGCGCGGCCCAGTACCGGGAATCGCCGAACATGCGGTCAATGCCAGAGCAGCGGACCATAACAGCGCCCGCATCATGTCTCGGCTTCCACGCGTTTGGTGCTCCATCGGCTGACGCGCGGCTGATTGGCTTTCAAATACAGCGCCGTATTGGTTTCTGTATTGTAACTCAGATGCCGCGTCCCGTTCGGGGCCGGCACACCGGCGCTGATCAGGCCGGCCAACTCGGCATAGTTGCCGATGTCGAAGAAATCGATCTGGCCGGGATGGTACCGGGCGAACTGCAGAAATGCCAACGTGCGCGATGCCAACACCCGGCATCCCATGTTCAGTGCCATCGCGATCGGTCCGGAACTGGACTGTCCAACCTCCAGATAGGGCAGCACGACGGTATCGCACAGCGCCATGGCACGCATGAAGTTCTCATCATCGTGGACGCCCATGAAGTGGACGCGATGGTGCATATCCCGAGGATGGCGGGCGAACAGTTCTTTCGACGCGGCATCGAGATGAACGGAGGCATTCCCGGCGATCGTATCGAAGACAGTGCGGCCGATGTGGCTTTCATCGAACAAAGTCTGGATATACGGATCCAGGGCCTGCTCGCGTTTGATCGTCTGTGGATGGATGCCACCGAAAATCAGCAGATGGTGGTCTTCCGGTAAATACTCTAGCGCGCGCAAGGCAGTCTCGAAACCCTTGTAGGGCGACAGAAAGCCAAATGACCCGATCAGTTTCGCGTCCGCCGGCAGCGTATTCAAGATCGGAAAGTCGCCTCGGGTCGCCACGCTCCTGATCCGCTCCGCCTGATCGGCGGCCACGAAACTCAACGGATGATGGTCAACGTTCCGCATAGCATACACATCGTGCAGCAGCCGCGCGTCGCGCCTGGTATGGACGATGACATGGACAGGTTTGATGCGTTGACAACTCCGTAACAATCCATACGTGCGCGCGGCAAGCCCTTTGTTGCGGCGAAACACCAAGGCAATCTCCAACGCTCGGCCAATGCGCCCCTTCATCAGACTTCGGCCAATGGCCGGCCAATCCAACCGATCATGGCCCAGGATCGTATGAAAGGTGACCGAGACCGCCGGCGCCGCTGTCACCAGACGCCGCAACCGCCTCATAATCTGTCCGGGTGTGCGGCCCAGCGTGCCATACTCAAGCTGAATATTGACACTGTCGAAGTCCTGTAGCCGGCCGGCGATCTCTTTGATGTGGCGATCCGCCAGGCGCTGAACCCGGGCATGCGGGCTTCGCAGCAAGTATTGATCCAGATCGAACACCGTAATGTCCGCGTGCGGGCGAAGCTGCTGCTCCAGCGCCCTCGTATAGCCCGCTATGCCGCACATCTCATCATAGGTGCTGACGATCGCCAGGCGCAGCGGGCCGGAGCCTGGCGGCGGGGTTCCATCGAACAAACGAGACCTCCTGTCCCAAACGCACGCATACAACGCCATGCGCAGTCCGGTTCTAACCCGCGATTGGTTTACAAATGGTTAACGGCGGCCGGTCCAAGTGAAAAAAAATCATGCCGGAAGATGCAAATAAACCGGCGTTACAAACCTTTTGTTAACCTTATCGCCGTATGGTCCGCGGGCCGGGCCGGGATTGTTCGCGGCCACCGGCGGTATTTGAGAAATGATGTGGACAATAACCCGCATGCAAGCTGCTTCCATCAATGCGATCGGCCCCGCTTCGGAAACGGCGTCAGCCCGCCTGCGGTCACTCAACCAGGTCGTGCGGCTATTCCCGCTTCGCCGCTTCCTGTTCTTGCAGGGGGTGCCGGGATTGTTTCTGCACAGCCTGGGCGTGGCGCTGGCCGAACGCGGTCACGCTGTATCGCGAGTGAATTTCAATGGCGGCGACCGGCTGGCGTGGCCATCGCTGCCCGCCATCGATTTTACCGGCCGCGCGACCGAATGGCCCACGTTCCTGCAACGCCTGATCCTCGACCTGGCCCCGACCGATTTTGTTCTGCACGGCGATTGCCGCCCGCTGCACAGAGCGGCGATCGAACTGGCCAACCGGCGCGGCATCACGGTGCATGTGTTCGAAGAAGGCTACCTCCGCCCGGACTGGATCACGTTGGAGGTCGGCGGCGTCAACGGGTACTCCAGCCTGCCGCGCGCCGCTGCCGCCTATCATGTGGCTTCCGGTTTGCTGCCGGCACAACCGGTCGCCAGGCATGTCCCGCCCTCGGCCCGCACCCGGGCGCGCGATTGCATACTATATGGACTCGGCTGCATCGCGTTGACGGCGCGGTATCCGAGGTATGCCACGCATCGCGGCTGGTCGTTGCCGCATGAGGCCACAGGCTGGATCAGGCGCGCGGTCCGCACGCCTTTAGCGCGCCGGCGAAGCGCACAGGCACTCCGGACGGCGTTCGCGGCAACCGGCGGGTTCTTCGTGATGCCCATCCAGATGGACAATGATTCGCAGATCCTGTGTCACTCCGACCTGGGCGGCATGATGCATGCGATCCACCTCGTGGTCGCCTCGTTCGCGCGGCACGCGGCCCGGGATGCGGTGCTGGTGGTGAAGGCGCATCCGCTGGACAACGGGGTGATCGACTGGCGCCGGGTTACGCGCGACGCCGCGGTGAATGCCGGGATCGCCGGGCGGGTGGTACTGGCCGAGGACTGCGATCTGCAGGTGCTGCTGGATGCGGCGCTGGGACTGGTCACCGTCAACAGCACCAGCGCCACGTTCGCGTTGGCCTCCGGCGTGCCGGTCATGGCACTGGGCCGGTCGGTTTACGACCTGCCGGGGCTGAGCGATCAAGGCACGCTGGAGGCGTTTTGGCGCCATCCAACGCCTCCCGACCCCGATTTGTTCGACGCATTCCGCCGCGTGTTGGCGCACGCCTGCCTGGTGCGGGGCGATTTTTTCACGCCCGAGGGGGTCAGCCAGGCGGTCGCTGGTGCGGTGCCTCGGATCGAAGCGGCTCAGAGTGCGGCCACGCGCGTCCACGCTATCGTGGATGCGGCCGTGGCGGCCTCGGTCGCGTGACCGCCATCTGGCTGGATGTGGCCAGGCTGGTGGAACGCGCCTGCATCGGGACGCTGACCGGGATCGATCGGGTCGAACTGGCCTATGCCGAGACTCTGCTGACGATGGCGCCGGATCGCCTGCGGTTTGTCATGCTGGGCCGGTGGTCCGGACGGCTGGCGATGCTGCCGGACAACCCGGTTCGGATGTTTTTGCGTGATCTTCGTCAGGCGTGGGCCGATGGCCGGCCGGCGGATTGTCGCGGGTCGGCGCTGCGTTTGATGGTTCGGGCTGCGTTTGCCCGCGATGCGCCTGTCGATCCGTCGGCGGTGTATCTGTTGGTTTCGCACCGGCATTTGCACCGGCCGGCCGCATTAGCGCGCGCGTTGCGACGGTCGCGGGCGGCTTTCGTGCCGATGGTTCATGACCTGATCCCGCTGGAATTCCCCGAATACGGACGGCCGGGGGAGGCTGACCGGCATCGGCGCCGTATCGCGACGGTGGCTCAGCTTGCAGACGCAGTAGTGGTGAATTCCTCAGCGACGGGGGCCGCGCTGGCAGGTTATCTGTCGGCGGATCGACCGGTGCATGTGGCGCCGCTGGGCGTTACGCTGCCGGCGCAACGGGGCGCCCGCCATTGGCACCAGGACGCGAGTTCTTCTCCCTCTCCGTCATGGCCGGACTTGGCCCCACCACCCGGGATTTTACCTGGCGCGGCACTTGGCCGGGCCAGACCTGGTCATGCAAAACCGAACAAAGCTCTCCGCCAACCGACAGCCGTTCTCGATTTGGCAAAGCGACGCTTGCGGGTCCTGTCGTCATGGTGCGCGAAGGCGCACCATCCACGTCTTTGCTGGTCCAGGGC
>Ga0316222_1000640_pt1 | contig 51295 bp, 45 predicted proteins | sample TBH18011metaG_FD_206008 | JGI IMG/M metagenome (GOLD analysis project Ga0316222, IMG submission 206008) | Freshwater microbial communities from Trout Bog Lake, Wisconsin, USA - TBH18011 | ecosystem: Environmental > Aquatic > Freshwater > Lake > Hypolimnion/Profundal zone | place: USA: Wisconsin... | reverse complement strand
AAGCAGACGAGAAACTGGAAATTGAAGGATGAAGTCTGGCTCAATCCAGAACGGATTCAGTTGGAAGAATTAAAGCAAGCAGCATGAGGTCACGCGACAGGTCGGTTGACAAACGCCGAAAGTCGCTGCCACAACACCAGTGATACTGATGTTGTTGAATGCAACGTTACCGCCGCCTTCAGCGCCGTTCGCTGTGCCGTACACAAACGAACCGATATTGACGTTCAGGTTTGCAGCGATAGACACACCGTCTTGGCCGCTGACTTGGCTCAGTTCGCTATCAGCGATTGGGGTCATTGCAGATGCAGCAAAAGCGATTGATGACAGGGCGGCGGCGATTACGGTTTTTGCTAAAAATTTCATTGGTGTCTCCAAGGTAGTTAGATTTAGTGTGCTTGCGTCTAAAAAATATTTTCCGAACGTATTGTTTTGCTTTAACAACTTTCCTTAATATTTATTCGCTATTAAGTGAACGTAGATTAACGGCTTCGAAAAATAAGTTCCCTTGAAGTTTTTGACATTCAGAGCCAAATTATTGACTTTGAGAGCCATGCATTGCCCCACATAAACTTTTCCACCTCAAACCTAAATAAATCGTACTTTGCTGAAACTTTTTGACTGATTCGCGGTCAATTCACCGCAGTTTGTTGCTCCGAGGCTTCTAATCTGTCGTTGGATAACAACATCCCGCCAATTGCATCGTTGTTTCGATCCGCAAACTGAAACTTGCTTGGTGGCTTGCCAAACCATCTGATGCAGGCCCGATGAAATGCGCGTGGCTCGGAAAAGCCGAGTTTGTAGCTCATCTCTTTCATGGTCATTTTGTCGTTGCCGAGAAACTGTTCGGCAATTTCGCGCCGGACATCGTCAACCAGTGTTGAAAAATCGGTACCTTCGGCTTCGAGTCGGCGCTGCAGGGTGCGCTCGCTGATCAACAGGCTGGCTGCAACGCTTTCACGCAGTGCTCCACCCTTGTCTATCATCGTGGCCAGCGCATTCCTTACCTTGATGGTGAAACCGGTAGGTGTGACCTGCTGCAGTTTTTCATCAAGAATACGGAGCAGGCCTTCGGCTGCCAGATCGTTGGCCGTTGCAATCGGTGCCTGCAGATCCTTGTTGGAAAACGTCATCGTGTTGCGAACGGCGCCGAAGCGTACCGGACAACCAAAGATCTGTTCGTAGGGTTCGATCGATGGCGGTCGGGCAAATGCGTAGTCGACGGAAGTGGGATGCAGGTCTGTTTGTCCGGAGACGTAGCGCAGCGTTTCCAGAAACATGTTCCAGGTGAAGTCGTAGCGCTGCTGCGGCACCGTGTGTTTGCCAGAAGCCAGTTGCACGCACAGTACAGTGCTGTCGGCTTTTTGTTCAATGGAGATACGCATGCCCGGCGTGATCAGCGGCAGGTAACGCACCGTGTTTTCAGCGGCGGCTTTCAGATTGCGGCTCGACATCAGCAGATGGCCGAATACGCCCAGCCAGCAGATGGAGCGCGGCGGTGCGACTTTGAAGCCGAGCATGGCGTCACCGGTTGCGCTGGCCAGCGTCTTCCACAAGTAGCTGAACTTGTCGGACATCTTGATTGGATCTTCGCGCATGGAGCTGTACTGTTCCAGATGGTCCAGTCCCGCCTTGGCAAATAAATGATCGACAGTAAAGCCGTCTATGGCCAGACAGGCTTTGATGCGCCGCGCCAAATCGATCGAGAAACGGTACTTCATGCCACAGCCTGCGAAGTCGGGGTTGCTTGAACTGAAATGTCCATGGTGATTGTCTCCAGAATATCTTCTTTATTTTTGCTTTTATTTCGGCACGTTCCGTAACGGAATTGGTGTCCATTTTTTTAAAAAGAACCTCTCTCTGCGCGGAAAAAACAACATAATTTCCGGGGAGGTGGATCTTGGCCTGGGATACTGCACGTCTGCTATCGGTTTTGTCTGGGTGGATGCAGCTGTTTGTGCAGTGTTTACGAGTGTAGAAGGATGGGGGGTAAATGGCACTGACCATAGGGATAAATCTACGCGGTGAAAACCTATCCGAAAAGATAGGTGAATTGGCTCCATGAAAACTATCTTTTTCCTGGCAGGGAAAATGTGTAGATTTTGCGTATATTTTTCTTAAATTTTCTTCAAAAAAGCCTGCAAAATTGCTGATGCTGCACTGCGGTTGGTAAGTCGATATTTCTTATTAAAAGGTCACTCTTTAATCGCAGTGCTTTGGACTGAATAGGGTGACTTAAAGTAACATGAAACGATCAAAAGCAACCTGCGCGCAATTCCAAACGCAGGGACTAGCTCGATCGCGCATTGTGAAACAACAGTATCTACTCGACGGCGACCTGTTTTGGGTAATGAAAAAATACAATCTGCGAATCCCGCCCCTTTGCCAACCAAATCGAGGCGGTATCCTGATTTTAGTTTCGGAACTGACCTTCGGGAGTCGCAACAACCGGCCGATGCGTCAACGCCAGCACCGCATTCTCATCACTGTCAATTTCCCCCAACACAGACGCCAGCAAAGTCCCAATAGTCAGTGGTTCAAGCAGCGGCACTTTGAACTTTGATGCCGTTGCCACCAGCGAATCATGGGTCGAATTTTCGCCCAGTCTGGTACTGGTCATTCTTTTATCCGACTGCAGTTGAAACGCCAGATTTTTCAATCCCGCCAAACGTTCATTTAACTCTTCAATACTCGAACTCATCATCTTCTCCATTAGGGTGGTGGTAAATCAAGGCAAGCTCAGCCATGCGGTAAAAAACGCATCAATAAGCCTGCCTGGTAGGTCGAAACAAAATCTCATTGACATCAATATCTTCGGGCTGACTGACCGCAAAAATAACCGCGCGCGCAAACGAATCGGCCGGTATCGCAACCTCTTTGTAGAGCTTGTTAACCCGCTCGGCCACAAGCGGATCGGTCACCGAATTGGGCAGTTCCGTATCAACCGCTCCCGGCGAAATAACGGTGGTGCGGATGTTGTAAGGCTTGACCTCCTGCCGCAGTCCTTCTGACAGTGCCAGCACCGCATGCTTGGTGGCCGAATAGACCGCGCTGCCCGGACCCACCTTGTGCCCGGCAACAGAAGACACATTGATGATATGCCCGGACAGTTGCTGCTTCATGTGCGGTAACGCGGCGGCAATGCCGTACAACACACCTTTGATATTCACGTCGATCATCCGGTCCCAGTCTTCAATGCGCAAACTCTCCAACAGTGACTGCGGCATGAGTCCGGCATTGTTGATCATGACGTCGATGCGGCCATAATTTTTGATGGCTGCATCGACCAAGCGCTTGACCTGTTCACACTGGGTGACATCGGTTTCGAGTACGGTGGTTTTGCCGCTGTTGCCGGCGAGCTGGTCGGCCAGTGCATCGAGGCGATCCTTGCGGCGTGCGCCAAGCACGAGATGCGCGCCGAGGGCAGACAGATGTCTGGCGGTAGCTTCACCCAGACCGCTGCTGGCGCCGGTGATGACGATGACTTTGTCTTTGATGTTCTGATTCATTTCAGTTTCCTTGGGTGCGCGCCGGGCGAGTGGAGATCACCCTGCATTTGATGTACTTCATCTACTTTACCCTTTCTGCGATTAACCGAACCGTTGGTTGGCCAACATTGTGCAATGTTTGTTCGCCTTCCAATACCAAAAGTGCATTGACAAATATGTTTGCACTGTTAGTATGGATATACATTGCGTATATCCCATTAACAGGAGGCAAAAAATGGAGCGGGCAGCGGTATTCATGAGCAATCGAAGCCAGGCGGTACGATTGCCAAAATCAGTGGCGTTGCCGGAAGGTGTTACCCGGGTCAATGTCGTCGTCGTTGGAAGAACCCGAATCCTTATACCTGTAGGCGAGGTGTGGAGCAGTTGGTTTGATGAGCCTGGTTTGAGCAGCGATTTTGATCGTGATCAGCCTTTGGCACAGGAGCGCGAGGGATTCTGATGCTGAAATATATGATCGATACCAACATCTGTATTTTTACCTCCAAAAATAAGCCATCCGAAGTCAGGTCAGCGTTCGAGCGTCATCATGACCAGATTTGTATCAGTACTGTGACGTTAATGGCGCTTTTTTACGGAGCAGAAAAGTCAGCATTTCCAGAACGGAATCTGGAAGTCATTGAGGGTTTGGCGGCACGAATGCAAGTCCTTGATTTTGATCTGAAAGCGGCAGGGCATACAGGGCAACTTCGGGCTGAATTGCAAAAACAAGGCAAGAGTATTGGCGCTTATGATTTCATGATTGCCGGTCATGCCCGCAGTCTGGGACTGATACTGGTGACAAATAATCTACGGGAATTTGAGCGGGTGCCGGGGTTGCGGGTTGAGGATTGGGTGCAATCTGAAACTTAGTGAACTGTTTCTCATCTTTTTCGATTTTTCCGGTTTAATCCAGTCGTTATTCGCGTGCGCGTTCGGCATAAGTTGATTTATTCCGGTCTAATCCGGTTGACAATCCGGTCTATTCCGGCGTAAATTCGCCAAAATGAACACCGATACCCTGCAAATCACCCCCGAATTACTCCATTTATTAAGTGAAATTGATGAATTCAAAGGCGCCTGGCGCGCCCTGAAGACGCTCGCTCCAGAACGGCTCAAGGCGCTGCGTCATGTGGCCACCATCGAAAGCATTGGGTCTTCAACCCGGATTGAAGGCAGCAGGCTCACTGATCGCGAAGTTGAAGCACTGCTCTCAAGTCTGGATATCAAAAAATTCGATACACGTGACGAGCAGGAAGTGGCTGGTTATGCCGAGACCATGGAAATGGTATTTCATGCGTATGGCGATATCAGAATCACCGAAAATCATCTTAAGCAACTGCATCGCGATCTGCTGGTATACAGCCCAAAAGATGAACGCCACCGGGGCGAATACAAAAAATTGCCCAATAATGTCGTTGCATTTGATGCCGATGGAAAAATGGTCGGGGTAGTTTTTGAAACAGCCTCGCCCTTTGATACGCCACGCCGCATGAGTGAGCTGGTTGCGTGGTTGAACGACGCACGCGAACTCGCTCGACTGCATCCCCTTTTGATCGTGGCCGTTTTCACGGTCGCTTTTTCGGAGATTCATCCGTTTCAGGATGGGAACGGGCGGTTAAGCCGGATACTGACCACGCTGTTACTTCTGCAGGCCGGCTACGTCTATGTGCCGTACAGCTCGCTTGAAAGCGTTATTGAAAACAGTAAAGAGGGTTACTATCTGGCGCTGCGCCAAACGCAACAGTCACTGCGCAGTCCGACTCCGGACTGGCAGCCATGGCTGTCGTTCTTCCTGCGCGCCCTGCAGCAGCAGAAGCGACGACTCAGTGTCAAAGTCGAGAGGGAAAAAGGTGCACTGGCGACATTGCCGGCGCTGGCAGTGCATATTCTCGATTACGTTCGCGATCATGGTCGGGTGACAACACGCGATATGGTTCGTGAATTTGGTGCAAGCCCGAATACCCTGAAAACCACCTTCGGAAATCTGGTTAAAAAGGGGCATCTGGTGCGACATGGAGGGGGGCGTTCAATCTGGTATGGCCTGCCATGAAATAGGAACAATAATCGGAGCGAGCTCTTGTCTGATAACGACGCCGTGGTTGCCTGTCACCAGAACCGGCAAGCTTTAAAAATTTCGTATTCAGGAAAGCATGAAAGATGAACTGCGGCTGACTCAGAACAATACGGCCTGACCTGATATCGACTAAGGTTCAGGTTTCTTGCCGCTGGTTTGTGTCCCTGCTGGCAGTCCATTTTCATTTTTGACAATCACTCACGGTGTATGAGCATAAAAAAAATTATAGTTGCACTGCTTCTGCCTTTGAACTGCGCGATGGCAGAAATTCCGAACTGGTCGGTGTACACCCATAACGTCGAGAATCAGGCGAAGGTGGTTAATGGAAGCCTGGTTGGTACAGCGCATGCCGGCAAACGCGCCTACTTTATTGAAGTGGCGCGTTCGCTGATGGACGAATTGGCGATTACCGCAAACATAACGGAAGTTCCCTTTGCACGCGGCATGTTATATGCAACCAGCCGTGAGGGCATCGTTTTTTTCAATGTCAGTCGCATACCGGAAAGGGAAGATCAGGTGGTCTGGATTGGCCCGGTGCTGACGGAAACGAGTTACTTTTACGAATTGACGGGCAGCACAAATAACCTCCAGTCAGTGGCTGACGCCAAACATAAATCCGTATGCGTACTGAATAAAAATGTGCATGACCTGCACCTGAGCGCATTGGGCTTTACCAGACTGCGTCGGGCCTATACCTACAGCGAATGTTTTCGTTTGCTGGTCGGCAAACAGGTTGATTTGGTTGCCTCGGCAAGTATCGGCATTCAGGATAAATTGAAGATGGCCAAAATTGGAGCCGGTGTGGTGCGCCGAACGCCAGTCGTGATCAGCGAAGAAGACAGCTACATCGTGCTCTCAAAGCACACCTCTGAACAGGAAGTTGAGCGTTGGGACAGTGCCTTCAAAAAGCTCAATGAACGTGGCAAAATCGCCGCGCTTCAAAAACAGTTTATCCCCGCTGACCAATAATTCTGAAACATGTATTCTCCATCGTAAAACAACCCTGCGAAAGTTGGCACATCCATGAAATGGCAAGAATTCAAAGAAAATTATCTGGTTCGATTTTGGTCCCCGGTACCCTCCGTTATTGCAGCCGGTGTTCTGTCGGCCTATTACTTCGGCATCACCGGAACTTTTTGGGCGGTGACCGGAGAATTCACCCGATGGGGCGGTCACATATTGCAATACCTGGGTTACCAACCCGAAAACTGGGGCTATTTCAAGGTAATTCATCTGGAAGGTACACCACTTGACCGGGTCGATGGCGTGATGATTATCGGCATGTTCGCCGGATGCCTTTCGGCCGCGCTGTGGGCCAACAACGTCAAGCTGCGTATGCCGCAGCATCGCATCCGTGTTTTTCAGGCCATTGTGGGCGGGATTATTGCCGGGTTTGGCGCCCGTCTGGCCATGGGTTGCAACCTTGCCGCATTTTTTACCGGCATTCCGCAGTTCTCCCTGCATGCCTGGTTTTTTGCGCTTGCTGCTGCAATGGGCTCGTGGTTTGGTGCGCGCGTGACTATGCTGAAGTTCTTTCGTATTCCGGTCAGACTTGAAAAAGTGTCAGCTCCCCAGCCACTGAGTCAGCATGCACGGCAGGCAACCCGGAAATTCCGCATTGGCATGCTGATCTTTGTCTGTTTCGCACTGTGGTCGATTGCCAGAACATTTGCCGCGCCCAAACTCGGCTTGGCTGCCTTGTTTGGACTTGCTTTTGGTTTGCTGATTGAACGAGCGCAAATTTGCTTTACCTCGGCATTTCGGGATTTATGGCTGACCGGGCGCACCCAGATGGCCAAGGCAATTATCATTGGCATGGCCGTCAGTACCATCGGCATTTACAGTTATGTTCAGTTGGGTGTGGCGCCAAAAATATTGTGGGCCGGACCAAACGCGGTTCTTGGCGGATTGCTGTTTGGTTTTGGCATTGTCATGGCCGGTGGCTGCGAAACAGGCTGGATGTATCGCGCCATGGAAGGCCAGGTGCATTTTTGGCTGGTTGGCGTGGGCAATATCATCGGCGCGACCTTGCTTGCTTATTGGTGGGACAGTTTGGCTCCGGTGCTGGTGACACATTTCGACAAAGTAAATTTGTTGGTGGTTTTTGGGCCGCAAGGCGGCTTGCTCGTCACTTACCTTATGTTGGCCCTGTCGCTGCTGGCGGTTCTGTGGTGGGAAAAACGTTTTTTTTCCACCAGATCGAAAAATGAAATTTTACAAACGAGTGTCGTATGAAAAGTCATTCCTATATTCCTGATTACCGACTCGACATGAAAGGTGAACCGTGTCCTTATCCCGCAATCGCCACACTGGAGGCAATGCCACAACTAAAGCCCGGTGAAATTCTTGAAGTCATATCGGACTGTCCGCAATCGATCAACAACATTCCTGCTGACGCAAAAAATCATGGTTATGAAGTTCTGGAAATTCAGCAGGATGGCCCGACAATCCGCTATCTGATTCGACGCTGACGTGCTGTTTTAAATGTTCGATTCATCATGCGCTCATTTGCCAATCCACGTCAGTTCTGGTCGAGCGAAACGGAATTAAATTCACATCAAATTCAGACCCAGCAAGGTTTGACGTATCCACAAATTTGCAAAATCCAGTGCGCGCGTCTGATGCCAGTACAGATGCAGATGCAATTTGGGCATTGCCATCTGCGGCACCACCAGATAACTGCCGGGCTCGCGAAGAAACGTGCCGGCGATGCTGCGTGGCAGCGTCAGCAGCAGCTTTTCCTGGGTGACCAGTTTGCAGGCCGTCTGATACTGCTGACAGCGTACCCGCACCGTGCGCTGCAGGCCCTGTGCCGACAGGGCGAAATCTTCCACCGACAGACCGGAGCGCCGCGCCGACACCGTGACATGGCCAGCGGCCAGATAGTCGTTGGCGGTGATCTTTTTTTTGCCGTGCGCAATCACCACAAAATCATCTTCCACCAGCAGGGTGTGCTGCACGTCGGCATCGGTCGGTCGCGCAATATCGATGGCGCAATCCAGCCGGCCAGAGGCCAGATCGGCGCGCATGGTTTCCCGGTCCAGCCGGGCGCTGGTCAGCGTAACGTCCGGCGCCATCTGGCGCAGCGCAGCCATGAGGGGCGGCAGTATCACCGGTTCCACCACGTCATTCATGGCGATGGTGATGCGTTGCAGGTCACGTGCTGCGTCGAAATTCTGGGTGCGGCTGACAACGTTGCGCAACAGCGACAGGGCCTGATGAATATCCGGGCTCATGCGCTGCGCCAGTTCGGTCGGCACCATGCGGTTTGAGCGGCGTATAAACAGCGCCTCGCCAAACTGTTCTTTCATGCGCGCCAGTGCATGGCTGACCGCCGGCTGCGTGATGTGCAACAGTTGCGCCGCCCTGGTCAGATTGCCTTCCCGGTAGACGGTTTCAAAGATCCGCAGCAGGTTCAGGTCGATGTTGGCCAGGTTGGTGAATTTGGTTGTGGAATTCATAATGATTAGCCTGAGTAATGATTCAGTATAAATTAAATACATTTTTCTAATAGTATTTTTGTTCGTAGCATGGCTGTTTTATCCAGTGGAGGCACAGATGGACTTCGTCAATTCGAAACGTGGCACGGACTTTTTGGAAAGAACCAAAGCCTTCATCAAAACAGAGATCGAACCGGTGGAAGCGGCCTACTGGAGCGCGGTGGCCCAGCAGGGTCGCAAGGCCGACTGGACGCAGTGGGTTGTGCCCGAAGAACTTGAGCAGTTAAAAGCAAAAGCAAAAGCACAGGGTCTGTGGAACATGTTTTTACCGGACCCGGAACTGGGTGCCGGTTTATCGATACAGGAGTATGCGCACATTGCCGAGCAGACCGGGCGCTCGCTGATAGCCCCGACCGTGTTTAACTGCAATGCGCCCGATACCGGCAATATGGAAGTGTTGTGGCGCTACGGCAGCGCGGCACAAAAGTCACGCTGGCTCACACCGCTGCTGGCCGGATCGATTCGTTCGGTGTTTGCCATGACCGAACCCGAGGTGGCTTCCAGTGACGCCACCAACATGGCAGCCACAGCCGTCGTCGATGGTGACAGCATCGTACTCAATGGCCGCAAGTGGTGGACCAGCGGACTGGGTGATCCGCATGCCAGAGTGGCGATTTTCATGGCACGCACACCGGACCCCGACAAGGGGCGGCGCAATCAGCATTCCATGGTGCTGGTGCCACTGAATGCGCCGGGTGTGGAGATAAAACGCATGCTGCAGGTGTTTGGCGATTATGATGCACCTCACGGACACGGTGAAGTTGAATTCCGTAATGTACGCGTGGGTCTTGATGCATTTATCGGCGGCCCCGGACAGGGTTTTGACATTGCCCAGGGTCGGTTGGGACCGGGACGTATCCACCACTGCATGCGCTGCATCGGCGCAGCAGAAAAAGCACTGGAGCTGATGGTACACCGCGGCATGCAGCGCACGGCGTTTGGCAAGCCGCTCATGAACCTGGGTGGCAACAAGGAACGGTTGGCCGAAGCGCGTATTGCCATCGATCAGGCACGATTGCTCACGCTGTATGCGGCCTGGAAAATGGATCAGGTTGGCGCGGCCAAAGCAATGACCGAAATTTCCGCCATCAAGGTGGTCGCTCCCAACGTGCTGCAAATGGTGGTGGATATGGCGATTCAGATTCACGGTGGAGCAGGGGTGTCGCAGGATACACCGCTGGCCGCCTTCTTCGCTCAGGCGCGCAGTCTGCGTCTGGCCGATGGACCGGACGAAGTACACAAGGGTGTGATTGCCGGCATTGAACTGGCAAAACTGGGTTATGTAAAACCAAAAAACAAGGCAAAACAAGATGAATGAATTGAACAATGAAATGAACAACACGCGGGTATTGATCACCGGCGCAGCCAGCGGTCTGGGGCGTGCGCTGGCGTTGCAGTATGCCGCGCTTGGCTGCCGGGTTTGTATCACTGACCTCAATGACGTTGCCGGCGATGCCGTCTGTGCCGAACTCAAGGCGCTCGGATCAGACGCGCGTTATGTGCATGCCGACGTCACCCGTGAGCAGGATCTGCAGTACGTCGCCGACCAGCTGGTGCAGCACTGGGGCGGGTTGGATATTCTGGTCAACAACGCCGGTGTGGCTGCTGCCGGTGCCATTGATGATATCAGTCTGACTGACTGGGAATGGATTCTGAATATCAATCTGCTGGGCGTGGTGCGCGGCTGCAAAGTGTTTGTGCCCCTGTTCAAAAAACAGCACGGCGGCCACATCATCAATATCGCTTCCATGGCCGGCTTGCTGGATGTGCCGCAGATGGCATCCTACAATGTGTCCAAAGCGGCCGTGGTGGCCTTGAGCGGTACCCTCGAGCAGGAGCTGCGCGACGAGGGCATTGTGGTCAGCGTGGTCTGTCCTTCTTTTTTCAAAACCAATCTGGATCAGGGTTCGCGCACCAATGACCCGCGCCTGAAAAAACAGATGGCCAGACTGCTGGAAAGCGGCAAACTCAGCGCCGATCAGGTCGCAGCGTATATTGTGGAGCATGCGCAGCGCCGGCAATTTTTTATCCTGCCGCATAAAGAAGGCCGCCGCATCTGGCTGTTAAAACAGCTGCTGCCGCATACCGTGTATGTCTGGCTGTTTGCCAGGAGCGTACGCGGCATGAAACCACGCAAATCTGTCTGAGAACGCTGTCATGACCTTATTCAGAACAACAATTTTAATTACCGGCGCCAGTTCCGGCATTGGTGCCGGCATGGCACGTGAATTTGCAGCGCAGGGTCATGATCTGATGTTGTGTGCCAGACGGACTGAACGCCTGGCTGAGTTGCAAAAAGAATTAACCACCAGATACAAAGTGCGCATCGAAACGCGCGCACTGGACGTCAACAATCACCAGCAGGTATTTGAAGTCTTTGAAGACAGTGCGAAAACCATGGGCAGTCTGGACCGTGTTATTGTCAATGCCGGTGTCGGTGAAGGCCGGCGCATCGGTACCGGGCATTTTGACATCAACAAGGCGACCGCCACGACCAACTTCATCGCTGCGCTGGCCCAATGTGAAGCGGCAGTGGGCATATTTCGGCGCCAGAATGCCGGCCATCTGGTGGTGATTTCATCGATGAGTGCCATGCGCGGTCTGCCCAGGCATCTGAGCGCCTACGCGGCCAGCAAAGCCGGTCTGGCGCATCTGGCTGAAGGTATCCGTGCCGAGTTGCTCGCCACGCCCATCAAGGTCACGACGGTATTTCCAGGCTATATCCGCACCGAGTTGAATGCCGGTGCCAAAAAACTGCCGTTTGAAGTGGATGAACAGACCGGCTCAAAAGCGCTGGTCAAATGTATTAACGCCGAACCCGTCAAAGCCTGTGTCCCCGGCTGGCCCTGGGCGCTGGTGGGATTTTTTATGCGCAATTTTCCATTGGCATGGGTGACAAAACTCGGCTGATGTAGGCTGGGATTTAATCCCGGCATCGATGGCGAATCCACCACTCATGCTGGGATTAAAGGAGTGTGCGCTGGCAGGCGCACACCGTTCCGCAGGCAAGGAGCAATGCTCCTTGAAACCCCTGCTACACCATCCCAGCCTACGACGCACCAGCATCAACGGTTGCAATGTTACGACAAAGAAGACAACAAAGGAATAAAAGATGAAAGCACTGCTCACTACCGAACTCGGTTTGCCCGACAAACTGGTCATCGCAGAAGTACCCGACCCCATCCCCGGCCCCGGTCAGGTGGTGGTCGACATGAAAGCCGCCGGTGTCAATTTTCCGGATGCGCTGCTCATTCAGGGTAAATATCAGTTCAAGCCGCCGCTGCCGTTTGTGGCCGGCTCTGAACTGTCAGGCATTGTGGCCGCGCTGGGCGAGGGCGTTACCAACGTCAAAGTGGGTGACGCCGTGATCGGTTCCTGCAGCACCGGTGCCTTTGCAGAAAAAGTACTGGTGCAGGCCAGACAGCTGATTCCATTACCCAAAGGTGTGGGCTTCGATGTTGGTGCTTCCTTCACGCTGGCCTATGGCACGTCGTATCACGCTCTGAAGGGTCGCGCCAATCTTCAGCCCGGTGAAACCGTGCTGGTATTGGGGGCGGCCGGCGGTGTGGGGCTGGCCGCAATCCAGATCGCCAAGGCACTCGGTGCGCGGGTCATCGCCGCAGCCTCGACACCGGAAAAGCTGGCCATCTGCAAGGCCAACGGTGCTGATGAACTGCTCAATTACAGCAGCGAAGATCTGCGTGAGCGCATCAAGGCCCTGACCGCCGGTAAAGGTCCCGATGTGATTTTTGATCCGGTCGGCGGCAAGTATGCCGAACCGGCGTTTCGCTCCATCGGCTGGGGTGGGCGCTATCTGGTGATCGGCTTTGCCGACGGCACAATTCCAAGCCTGCCGCTGAACCTGCCACTGCTCAAGGGGGCTTCCATCATGGGTGTGTTCTGGGGCGAATTTGTCGCACGCCAGCTGCCGGATTTCATGCGGGATCTGACTGACCTGTTCGCTCTGGTCAGTCAGGGAAAACTGCGCCCGCACATCTCGGCACGTTATCCGCTCCATCAGGGCGCGCAGGCATTGCAGGATTTGCTGGACCGCAAGGTGACCGGAAAAGTCATTATTACCAATATCACTTAATACGATAATTACTGATTTATTATTGACTGGGCGTGTTTGATTACCTATTGTTAGTCAGAGAAATCGGGTTTATGCCGCAGCTTTGGACCAATTGGTTATGACAAACACTGAAAACAATGCGCCGCACCAGAAAGATAATCAGCCGCACGGCCCTCAGTACGCCCGTACTCCGGTGCCAGACGATTGCAATGAAGCCGGTCTGGAGCCGTTGAGCGGCATGCCCGTCACCGGCAAGGATGGTCAGCAGTATATCTGGTCGCGTGTTGCGGACATCGCCGAACGACAACTTGTCGAGCAGGAGCGTGCGGCGGCGCTGGAACTGCTGTCCATCAACAAAGCCAAACTCAAAGCCATCTTCGAATCCAGCCCGGAGCCGATCATTATCAGCGATGACACCGGCAATATCACCATGGCCAACCGGCAGGTAACCCGTTTGCTCGGCTATGCGATTGACGAATTGATCGGCAAGCCGATCGAGATGCTCATGCCTTTGCGCTACAGACCCGCGCACGTAGCATTGCGCCAAGGGTTTGAAATTGGTACGGGCGCCAGAACAATGGCCTTCAATCGCGAGGTGAAGGCCTGCCACCAGGATGGTCACGAGATTGATGTTGAGATCAGCCTGTCCAGTATCGACGATCAGAGCGGCAGACTGATTGTCAGTTCCATGCACGATCTGACCGAACGGAAAAATACCGAGCGGGTCATCCGGGAATCGGAATACCGGTTTCATCAGCTCATGGAAAACATGAGTGAAGGCTATACCGTCATTGACCCGGAAATGCGCTATGCCTATCAGAATAAAACGGCAGCAGCCCATAGCCGCAGCGAGCCGGGTCAACTGATCGGCAAGAAAATTGTGGAAGTTCACCCTCAGGGTGAAAACAGTGAACTGCTTTTGTTATTGCAACGTGTCATGGCCAGTCAGGTTGCAGAAATTGTCGAGACCAGCTTTACCTACCAGAACGGGTCTGTTGCCTGGTTTGAATTGCATGTTGCACCCGTTCCGGAAGGGGTGTCAGTGTTAAGCGTTGAAACCACGCAGCGCAGACAGACCGAACTTGAACTGGAACAGAAACGTTCGTTTGTGACCTACCTGTCGCGACTGGCCATTCTGGGTGAACTGTCCGGCGCCATTGCGCATGAACTGAATCAGCCGCTGATGTCGATATTGATGAATGCCGAATCGGCCAAGGTACTGCTGGCCAGAAAGAACCACTCGGCCAGCGAGGTCGATGAAATCCTGACAGAAATTGTGGAAGAAGACGTCCGCGCGTCCGGCATCATTCAACGCCTGCGCACCTTGTTTGCGCAACAGGAAGTCATCAATCATGAAGTGGATATCAATGAACTGGTTACCGACGTTGGCAAGATTCTGAAAAATGAACTGGTCAATCGCGGCATCCGGCTGCAATTGCAGCTGGATGCCACTATTCCGACCTTGAATATCGATCGTATCCAGATTGAACAGGTGCTGATCAATCTGATTATGAATGCCTGCGATGCCATGGAAACCAATGGTGCCCCGGTGGAATACACCGTGATATGCACGACCAGCACCGAACAGCATGGGGTCAAAGTATCGGTGACAGACAGCGGTGCCGGCATTGCGCCGGAATTGTTGACCAAAATATTTGATTCCTTCTACACCACCAAGAAGCAGGGGATGGGCCTGGGGTTGTCGATCTGTCGCACCATCATCACTGCCCATGCCGGTGCGCTCTGGGCCGAAAACAATGCCGGGGCCGGCAGCAGTTTTCATTTCACCCTGCCGCTCCGAGTGCAGCCATGACCATACCCGGTCGCGTATTTCTGGTTGATGATCAGCCGGCATTGCGCAAAGCGATGGCGCGGCTTTTGACGCTGGAAAATTTTGTGGTGGTGACCTTCGCCTCCGCGCAGGAATTTGTCGACAGCGGCAACCTCAGCGCCATGGGATGCCTGATCCTGGATTTATCCATGCCCGACATGAGCGGCATGGAGCTGTATCAGATGCTGCTCGATAAAAAATGCAGCCTGCCGGTTATTTTTCTGACCGGCCATGGCAGCATTGAAACAGGCGTCAAGGCCATGAAACTCGGTGCGGCCGACTTCCTGACCAAACCGGTGCAAAAAGAAGAACTCCTGAGCGCAATCCGTTCGGCGTTTGAAAAAAACCGGCTCAGTCGTGAAGCCGGATTGAAGCGCGATGAATTTAACCAGCGACTGGCCAGCCTGACGCCGCGCGAGCGTGACGTGCTGCACCAGATTATTACCGGCAGGTTAAACAAGCAGATTGCTGCCGATCTGGGCACGGTCGAGCAGACCGTCAAAATCCATCGTGCCAGAGTCATGATGAAAATGAAAGTGCACTCGCTGGCCGAACTGGTCAAAACGGTGGAAGAATTCAAATCAGCCTGACCTCATGTTATACCAAGGTGCAATATACACGCGCGCATCGCTGACCTAAAGTCCATGACATGGACAAATCAATTCCCTGGATAGCTGTAGTCGATGACGAACCAATGGTGCGTCGGGCGGTAATGCGGGTGCTGCGTCTGGCGAAAATGCCGGCGCGTGAATTTGCCGATGGCGCACAATTTCTGGCGCTGTTCGACGCAGCGGGAACCGACCTGCCCGAGTGCGTCCTGCTGGATATTGTCATGCCTGAAATGAGCGGGCTGGAAGTTCTGGCCCGAATCAGGCAGCGTACGGCCGTGCTGCCGGTGATTCTTATGTCGGGCAACATCAACCCGACATCGCAGATACCGGCCCGGCAGGCTGGCGTGGTCAATTTTCTGGCAAAGCCGTTTCACGCTTCAACACTGGTCGAGACCATCAGAACAACGATGGACCAAACCTGGAACATTCAGTCGGTGGTGCACCGGTTGAATCAAAAGGGAAAATCGCATGTTTGACAATTTCATCACCTTTACCGATGACGCCCCAGATCAGTTCGCTGCTGCCTCGGAGTGGAACGTGCTGGTCGTGGATGATGATCTGGATATTCATGCCGTGACCAAATTGTGTCTGTCTCAGACCGTCATTGCCAACCGCCACCTGAATCTGATTGATGCCTATTCCGCGCGCGATGCAATCGATGTGCTGAAATCGAACGACACCATCGATCTGATTCTGCTCGATGTTGTCATGGAAACCCATGATGCCGGACTGGAAGTGGCACGCTGGCTGCACGAAGAGCTGGCTTCGAAGCGCAAGCCAAAAATCATCCTCAGAACCGGTCAGCCCGGTTTTCACCAACTGGCCGAAATCGCCCGCAACCGGCACGTCGACGCGGTGCTGCATAAATCATCCACCAGTTATGCCACTCTGATCGATACCATCACAACAACGCTGCTGGCGACCGGATCCGATCCGGTCAGACATTGAGCGTTAACTGACTGCTCAATTCAAAAAAGCATAACGCGTTACGCCCGGATTTCTTGGCCTGATACATCGCAATATCACCCTGCTTGAGCAAGGCTTCAGCACTGTGTTGATGGTCGTTGAACAGGGTCGCACCGATGCTGGCGCTGATCTGACAGGTGCCGGTGGCCATTGGATACGGTTGGCTCAGCATGTCGAGTATCTTGTGGCCCACCGCTCTGGTGTGCGCGGCCGCTTCAGACGGTGCTTCGCTCAAATCCTTGAGCATGACGATGAATTCGTCGCCGCCTATCCGGGCAACCGTATCGGCCTCGCGCACACAACCCAGCAGACGTTGCGCAACCTGCTGCAGCAGCGTATCGCCGATGTCGTGACCAAGCGTGTCATTGAGGGTCTTGAAATGATCAAGATCAATAAACATGATGGCGCCAAAGCGGCCATTGCGTTCGACCGCCGGCAATGCCTGCTTCAGCCGGTCCAGCAGCAATCGCCGGTTCGGCAGTTGGGTCAGCGGATCGAGCGTGGCCAGCGATTCCAGCATCGCATTCATCTCGGCCAGCTGAACATTGGCGGCATTGAGCTCGGCACGCGATTGACTCAGTTCAGTGATATCGCGGCCCACGCCAAGCACCGAGACAATCTTGCCATCGGTATCAAATTCGGGCGTAAGCCGGATGTGGCTGCAATGTTCCTGCCCCTGTGTGCCGGGCCAGCGCAGCTCGAACACGCCGTTGTTGCCGGTAGCAATGACCTCCCTGATTTTTGCCTCGTACAGTGCTCCGTTGATGCCACCCGGTGATTCTGACGGCTTCTCGCCCAGTTGCGGCGATGCACCGGCAGATGACAGACTTCCCAATACGGGATTGACAAACGTGCGCCGACAGGCAAGGTCGTAGCGGGCGATGGAGTCAGGCGAATTTTCAATCAGGGTGCGCGACTCCTGTTCACTGGCTGCCAGTGCGGCAGTGCGCGCAATGATTTTCTGTTCAAGCGTGGCATTGATTTCGTTGATGTGGGCGATCTTCTGGTTGACCGTGTCATTCATCGCTGCAAAGCTCAATGTCAGTCTGCTCAATTCGTCACTGCCTTCCAGCCTGGCTTGCTGACGCAGCTGATCCGCATGGTGCGCATCAGGATCGACCAGATTGCCGGTTGCATCCATTCTGTTCATGAGTGCTTTGAGCGGTCTGGAAATGCTGTTGGCAATGATCGTCCCCAGGGCAATCGCACACAGGAAACACAGCACGCCGATCAGTATCATCTTGTTGCGCACCGCCTGTATTTCTGCGGTGAGCCGGTTGGTTGGTATGGTATTGATGACCAGCCAGGACGTACCGGGAATTGTCGCGTAGGCCGCCACAAAGTGCTGTCGGGTGGGATCGCTGAAGGTGACGAAGGCGCTTTGATCGCCCCGTTTCAGATTGTCTGCCATTTTCTGCAGCATGTTTGCCGTGCTGGCGACCTTATCATCAACCAAGGGCTGTTTTCCCGACGGCCAGACGACGATCTTGCCGGTATCGCGATCCAGAACGTAAATATCTGCGTCGCCACCCAGATCGACGTTATCAAAAATCGCCGAGAAATGTTCCGGGTTGATCGCCAGAAAAATGGCGCCGATGACCTTGTTATTGTTTTTGCTGATGATGTTGCGCACCATGCCAACGTTTTGCTGACCCACGCCATTGTCATAACTGCCCCAGTGCGGCCTGGCACCCGTGGATTCGGTGCTGTCAACAAAGCGCGCCACGCCGCTCGTCAATTGAGCAAATGCCTGCGTATCAACGACATGATGACGCGTGTCGAGAAAATATTTTTGATTGATATAGCCGGTTGCGCCATAGTGATCCAGCAAAACCTGGGTCAGTTCGCCCCGTGCGCTGCTGCGCTGTGCAACGTTGTCGCCTGCCATGGCGGTCAGTGCGTGCTGCACCTGGGGCGACAGCACCAGGCTGGCACTCTCGGTATCGATCTGCACCATCCTGAGCGCAATGTTTTTCGACACCTGCTTGACCATTTCGGTGGAGAAGGTACGTGTTCTGGCTTCAATGGCACTGTTTGAATCCACGTACGCGATGTAGCCCGAGACCAGCAGCGGCAGCAGCGTCAATAACATGAACGCGCTGATCAGACGATGACGGATTTCGATACGTCTGAGCTGGCGTATCGGTATGGTGTCAGTCCAGTGCGCCGGCAGGTCGGCTTTGATGTTCATTTATAGTGCATTTTCGCTTCATGCCTGATCGACGCGTCCAGAATTTTCGCGGCCTGTCGTGGCGTAATGTTTTTGAGCAGCACATCCTGAATCAGCGGATGAAGACTGTCGATCGTGTTGGCCGGCAGGAAGGAATAATACAGACCGACTGTGACAGGATAATTGCGTACCATCGCCGTGTAGGCAGCGATCTCCGGTTCGCCGTAGCCTTGCCCGGATTCCTGTTTAAAGGGGGAAATGTTGTGGCGCTGTTTCTGAAGCACGGCAAAACCCGGGCCTGCGATATATTCCAGAAAGCGCAAGGCGGCAGCCTTGTTGGCCGTTTCACATACGGCAAAGCCGGTTTCGCTGCCGATGACCGGCACGACGGTTTTGCCCGGTTCATTCCAGGGCGGGATGAATACCCCGGTCTTGAATCCGGTTCCGTGCATCAGCCGGCCCGAGGCCCAGCTGCCCTGAAAAGCCATGGCGACTTTGCCCTCGGTGAACAGATTGATCCCCTCATCGTAGTTGGTGTTCATGTAACCACTTTGGACGTAGCCTTTATCAGCGATCAGGATCATCCTGGAAAAAATATTGGCCACCGGCTGCGTATTCAGATCCAGCGTGCCGTGCGCCATTTTTTCCTTCCATTGCGGCTCGTGCGCGACCACGTTGTTGCCAAAACCAAAACTGAATGGGCCATTGGCCAGCATATTCGGAAAGCCCCCGTTCCAGACTATCGGTGTGTAGCCCGCACGCTTGAGCTGTTCACAGACGATCAGAAATTCGTTGAAGTCAGCCGGTAACCGGGTGATGCCGGCCCGCTCGAACATGTCCTTGTTGTAATACATCAGCGTGGTTGCGACGCCGCCGGAGATGCCGAACTGTTTGTTGGCCGGCGAAGTCCAGTCCGCTTTGAGATTGTCCAGCATCGCCTTCCAGGCCGCAGTCTGGCCGACATCCGCCAGCACGCCCTGGTCGGCCAGTTCACTGGCATAAGAATTGGGATTGAGGGAAATCAGGTCAGGCAGGTTGCCCAAAGCCACTCTGGGCTTGATATTCTGCTCGACCGAATCACCGATCATGAACTGCACGTTGATGCTGATGTCCGGATTGAGTCGGTTGAATTCGTGCGCGATCTGCAGCATCTGTTCCGGCCAGTCCGGTGCCCATATCAGCGCGGTGACCGTGGTTCGGTGCGGGTGGGCAGTGACGTTGGGTGCCGGACTGTTATTTTGGCTGCATCCGGCTACTGCGACCAGCAGCACAGTCGCAGCAAGGCAGAAAGCATGTCGGAATGGAATGGTTGAGAAGAGTTGACGCATACCCGATTTCTGTTTTGTTTTGCGCAGAACCTACATAACCACAGGGCTGCTGGTGAGCAGGTCAAAGCGCCTCGCTTGAATGTATATTAGCAGCGGATTTTTATAACTCAATGTGCAGGACATAATTAACTTGTGGCGCTGCTGGCCTGCACCTGCAATTTCGGCAACAGTAACGCCTCGAACCGGTCAATTGGCACAGGCCTGCCAAACAAATATCCCTGATATTGCACGCAACCCTCCTGCAACAGGAAATTCAGCTGTTCCTGGTCTTCAACGCCTTCGGCAATCACATTCATATTCAGGCTTTTTGCCATGGCAATAATGGTAATCACAATTGCCCTGTCATTGCTGTCGGTGCCAAGGTCGCGCACAAAAGACTGGTCAATCTTGAGTTGTGCAAAAGGCAGCATTTTCAGATACTGCAGGGAAGAATAGCCGGTGCCAAAATCATCGAGCGAAAACTGCACGCCCAATTCTTTGAGTGCATTCATTTTCGCAATGGTGTCACTGACATTGTTGAGCAGCAGACTTTCTGTCAGTTCCAGCTTGAGAAGGTAGGGTGGGATCGCCTGGCGCCCTACCGTCGCGCTCACCTGCGCGACAAAGTCGGGGTGACGAAATTGCTTGGCACTGACATTGACCGACAACACCAGATTTTCGGTCTGCGGATTGTGCTGCCATTGCCTGATTTGTGTGCAGGCCGTTTCCAGAACCCATTGTCCGACCGGCAGTATGAGTTCAGTATCTTCTGCCAGTGAAATGAATTCGCCAGGCGAAATCAACCCGCGTTCAGGGTGTATCCAGCGTATCAGTGCTTCCGCGCCGATGGGTCTCTGGTTGCCATCCCGTTGCGGGTCACCCACCTGGATCTGGTAATACAGCTGGAATTGGTTGTTGATCACTGCTTTGCGCAATTCCGTTTCCAGTGAGGCACGCGCGTTGATGGCCTCCTGCATCAGGGGGTCGAAGAAATGCAGTGTATTGCGTCCGGCCTTCTTGGATTGATACATGGCGATGTCGGCCTGCTTCAACAAATCATCAATCGACTGCCGGTTGTCATTGAACAGGGTCACGCCGATACTGGGCGTGTTTTGATAAAAGTGACTGCCCAGTTCATAAGTCTGATTCAGTGTGGCGATGATCTTCGTGCCTATCGCTTTGGCCTGTTCGGCGGCTTCCAACGGTTCCCGGCTCAGGTTTTCCAGCATGACCACGAACTCGTCGCCACCCAGGCGCGCAATGGTATCAACGTCGCGCACACAGGCTTCAAGCCGTTTTGCCACCTGTTGCAGCAACAGGTCGCCAAAGTTGTGCCCCAGCGTGTCATTGAGCGTTTTGAAGTTGTCCAGGTCGATAAACAGCAGGGCGCCGGTCTGATCAGAGCGCGCTGCGAATGCCATGGCCTGGTTGAGTCGATCCAACAAAAGTCGCCGATTGGGCAAACCGGTCAGCGGGTCGTAAAATGCCAGCAGCTTGATTTCATCCTCGGCGGCTTTGGCACGGGTAATATCCGAGAGCATCGCAACGTAATTCGTGATGATGCTCAGGTCATTTTTAACGGCAGAAATGGTGAGCTGTTCAGGATAGATTTCGCCGTTCTTGCGCCGGTTCCATATCTCACCTTCCCATTTTCCGGTTCGGTTGATGCTGTCCCACATGACTGTATAAAAGGCCCGGTCATGCCGGCCGGATTGCAACATGCGTGGATTCTTGCCGATGACTTCCTGCGCGGTGTAACCGGTAATGTCAGTGAACGCGCGGTTGACACGAAGCAGGTTGCAGCGCGCATCGGTGATGCCGATGCCTTCCTGAGATTCAAATGCCGTTGCGGCAATCCGCAGATCGACTTCATCCTGTTTGCGTTCGTCAATGTTGGTAATGAAGCCGTACCAGAGTATTGATCCGTCTGCCAATCTTTCCGGCATGGCATTGCCCATCAGCCAGTTGACGGTGCCATCGCCGAATTTCACCCGGTATTCACAGGTCCAAGGGGTCAGATCGGTAGCCGATTTTTGTATGGAGCCGGCGACCACGTCAAAATCAGCGGGATGAATGTTGTCAAATACATTGCTGGCATCTTCCCTGACTTCTTCAGGGCTGACCCGATAAATTTCGCGAATTGCGCTGCTGGCATACGGGAAACAGGAACTGCCATCCGGACGCAGTAAATACTGGTAAACCACGCCTGGAACACGGTTGCTGATTTTGTTAATCAGATTGAACGCTTTGCTTTTTGAATCTTCCTGCAGTCTGCGTTCACTGATATCGCGCACCAGGGCCATGTTGTAACCCTGTGCGTCAAATTCAAAATAATTGGAGCTCACCTCAACCGGAAACGTGTGCCCGGTTTTTGTCTGATGACAGACTTCGAGGGTGACCGTGCCGTGTTTTTTAATGTGCTCCCAGTGTTCCAGCATTAATTCATGCGTCATGCCGGGATGGATGTCAGGCACGCCCATGCCTCCCAGCAGTTCCTGTCTTGTGTAGCCCAGAACCTGACAGGCAGTGTCGTTCACAAACAGGAAGTCGCCCTCTCTGTTCATCAGATAGACCGACTCATTGACCCGATTCAGCGCCAGGTTCAGCTGCGCCAGTTGCCAGTCTCTTTTTTTGTCATCGGATATATCCTGAATGGTACCGGATGCTTCGATGGCAATGCCCTGTGCATCAAATACAAATTGAGCGATCACCTGCACCCATCCGGGTTCGTGGTCGACCATGACCCGGTGCTCCCATTTGGTCTGACCTGCTCCGCGTTTTGCCGCGTCCCATAATTGCCGTGTGACAGTCCTGTCTTCGTCCGGAATGATAGCGAAAATGGCGTCTGTCGTAACGTTGATTTCGTCGTGGCAGCCCCAGATCTGACGCAATTCGTTCGATGTGGTCCATTGATCCTGAGCTGGATCAATGCCAAAACTGACGTGCCAGTTTCCTATCCTTGCCAGTGACTGGGCCTGCAGTAACTGCTGCTTTTTTACCTTCAGATCGGCGTTGGAAATCTGCAGCAATTTGTACGGTTCTTCAATGACTTCAACCACGATGGCGCGGTAGATCAACAGATAGGCAATCACCTTGTAGATATGCCCGAGCACGTTGTAACTGCCGAGCATGGTGGAATACAGCGTGAAAAAGAATTCACTCATTGCCATGACGCACACGGCACCAAACAGCAGCACGATTTTGTAAGGCTGCGGTGCGCGCATCCTGTTAAACAGGATCGCGACCGTGACCAGATTGATGGCAATAATCAGGTATTCCAGATTTTTCTTGAGCTGGGTTAAGCCCTGTCCGGCAATAAACAGATCAGGGAACCAGTTTTGATGATGGAGGACGGTCCAATTGAACAGCAGTGCAAACACCACCAGAAAACCAAGGATCAGGCTGGGCGTGCGCCGGTCTTTGAGTGGCATCCAATCCCGGATCGCCACGGTCAACAGGACTCCGGCTGCCAGAAAGCGCGCTGCCAGCCAGTAATTCAGATGCTTCTGGGCGTCATTCGGCGAAAAGAAATCCGGCATGCCAACATAGGAAGCCGTGTGAAAAAAATCGATGACACCGACAGTAAAGAACACGCTGGCCAGCAGGATAATATTGCCGGGGATGTGTTTGTCGCGGGAATTCCAGCCGACTGCGAAGACCATGATGGAAACAATGATGGAAATCGCTTCCAGCAGGTCGTGCCAGATGATGTAGTTGGGAATGTTTCTGGAATGTGGCCACGCCGGCAACAGCCAGGCCAGCAATTGTATGCCCGCCAGGAGGGATACAAACCGGATCATGCTGCGCAGCGCCGGGCTGTATCCGGGATGAATTCCGAATACCGCCGCTACGCCGGTTGATTTGAGCCCAATTTCAGTGAATGACATGATCGGCGTTGTTTAATTTCTCTGTACCAAAGGCGACAGCGGCCAATTTTTTGTCGACGCTCATGATGTGGTTGAAGACCCAGTCAAACAGGAATGTGATGACGGTCAGGTTCAGGCAGGCTTCACCCTCGCGCAACCTTTTTTGCAGATCGACCACCGTCAGCATCAATTTTTGATGTTCGGCCTTATGCGCTGAAAAATCCGCATAGTGGATACGCTGCATGAGCTCTTCTTCACGTTTAAAATGCTCGCGCGTATAGGTGAACAGGTCAGCCAGTACCCGTTCCAGTATGTCCTGGCTTTTGCCCTGTTCCATCGCGCCATGCAGTTCGTCCAGCAACCCGATGATGTGACGGTGGTCCGAGTCCAGGACCGGGTCGTTGACGCTGAGATAATTGTTCCATTTAAAGTTAGGCATCGTCGTTCTCTCATTCTCTATTCAACTACGGCATACAACTGCTGCAAAATTTCCTTTGCGACCGCTGACAGCGGAATTACTTTTTCTGCCGCGCCGCATTTGACGGCTTCTTTGGGCATGCCATAGACCACGCAGCTGGCCTCGTCCTGCGCCACGGTACGCGCGCCGGCCTTGCGCATTTCCAGCAAGCCGGTGGCCCCGTCATCACCCATGCCGGTCAGAATGATGCCCAGGGCATTTGAGCCGGCGCATTTTGCGACTGACCGAAATAACACATCGACCGAAGGCCGGTGCCGGTTAACCAGCGGTCCGTCGATGACATCAACATGATATTGCGCGCCATTGCGCCTGAGCAGCATATGCCGCCCGCCTGGCGCAATGAGCGCCAACCCCGGCATGACCCGGTCGCGTGACTGCGCCTCCCTGACTTCAATCTGGCAGATGCGATTGAGCCGGGCGGCGAATTCGGCGGTAAATTTTTCCGGCATGTGCTGCACGATGACGATGCCGGGACACACTCTGGGCAATGCCGTCAGTACCTGCTCCAGAGCCTGCGTGCCGCCGGTTGAGGTGCCGATTGCCACCACGCGTTCGGTGGTCTGTAACATGGCGCTGTCGTGCGCGTTCAGGGTCAGCACTGCATCGGCCGTCAGTTTTTCGACCACCGGCATGACCAGTCGCTTTGCATTGACGCAGGCAGCGGCTTTGACCGCAGACACCAGATCGTCGGACGCGTCATTGAGAAACTGTTTGAGTCCCAGTTTGGGTTTGGTGATGATGGCCACGGCACCGGCGGCCAGCGCGGCCATTGAAGTCTGCGCCCCTTTTTCTGTCAGTGTGGAACAGATAATGACCGGCGTCGGGCGCTCGCTCATTATTCTTTTAAGAAAAGTAATGCCATCCATGCGCGGCATTTCGATGTCCAGAACAATGACGTCCGGCCATTGAATCTTCATTCTTGTCATGGCCAGTATCGGGTCGGACACCGCGCACAGCACTTCAATGCCGGGGTCGGCGCTGAGCAGGGCGCTGACCACTTCGCGCACCACGGCCGAATCATCCACCACCATCACTTTCGTCTTTGCCATAATCTGTCCATTCAACCCGGCGATGCAGCATGACTGACCGGACTGGTCTGCAGTTCCCAGACGTCGCCGTTGCTGACATCAAAATAGATCTGACGGTGTCCGATTCCAAACAGACTTTCCGAAATGAGCGCAATCCGATGCGATCGCAATAACCGGCGTGCGCTTTCCCCATTGAGTTCACCAATGTTGGGCTTCTTGTGTTTTTGAGAGGGAAACATGTTACCTCCGCCAAAAATTTTTCCTTCACATTCAGCCGGATTGACTTTCTGGGTATTCAGTTCCGTCAGCATCAGGCTCATTACTTCATCCGCATAACGGCCATCGAGGCTGCCATCCTGGCGGGCGTGCAGCGGCCGGCTTGCCAGCAGAAAATGCGACATCGCGCCGATTTTCAGTTTGGGGTGCCACAGGGTGATCGACACGCAGGACCCCAGCAGGGTCCGAATCCGATAATCCGCATTGCCCACAAAATATTCGCCGGGCTGCAGAAAAATATCGATGGGCCTGGATTTGCGTGTCATGATTTCCTGTATATCGATGGCGCAATCATCTGCACTTCGCTGCTGATGTCATTGAGCGATTCTGCGTGGCCGATGCACAGGGTTCCGCCCGGCTTCAATTTCGCAATCACGCGCGCGACCACCTGACGTTTTGTATCATTGCTGAAATAGATCATCACGTTCCTCAGGAATATGACGTCAAACAGGCCGAGTTCAGGCAGTGTCGAATTCAGATTGATTTGCCGGAAACTAACCCTGCTGCGTAAATTTTTTTCAATTAACAGCGTGCCGCTTTCCTGCCCGATACCCTTGAGGCAAAAGCGCCGCAGATAGGCCTCGGGGATATTTTTTGCGCGCTCCACCGGATAATGGCCAATAATCGCTTTTTCCAATATCCGCGAACTGATATCGGAGCCGAAGATTTCCCAGGGGTTGTCACTGAGACAGTCGGCCAGCACCATGGCCATGCTGTAGGCTTCCTCCCCGCTGGAACTGGCCGCGCTCCAGACCCGGAACGCGCCCGGCTTGTGACGTGCTTCGTTGGCACGTTCACGCAGGCAGTCAAAATGTTTGGCTTCACGAAAAAAATAGGTTTCATTGGTGGTCAGCAGGTCGACGGCAGTCTGCACTTCTTCGGGGGCAGTACCGCCAGTCAAAACCCTGAAGTAGGATGCATAGCTGTCCAGCTGGTAGTGTTGCAGGCGTTTTGCCAGACGGCCGCTGACCAGTGTTTTTTTTGCGTCCGACAGCGTAATTCCCGCCGTTTCATAAATGAAGCGCTGAAACTGCGCAAATTCGCTGTCACTGATCGTGTCCATGCTTTACCTTTTCACTGTATTGAACGTTCTATCGGTTGATGGAGCCTAGTCGTCAGTCAATTTGAAATCTTTGGATTGAAAGCACGGAGGGCGTAGGCTGGGATGCTTCGTAGGCTGGGATGTAATCCCAGCATCAACGGTTGAAATGCTGGGATTGCATCCCAGCCTACGATTGCATCCCAGCCTACGTCATACCCAAAGATTTCAAATAGACTGACTACTAGCCTACGATGCTTTACTCCGTCAACGCCAAACCGAGCGCTTCCCCCGATTTCACCAGCATCCCAAAATCGTCCACCGACAGCACATGGTTGACATTGAGCAGGATGACAAATTTCCCATTGACCTTGCCCATGCCCTCAATAAACTCGGTGCTGATTTTTGAACCAAAGGCAGGTGGTGCTTCGATTTCGCCGGTCGGTATTTCAAGTACCGCATTGACGGCATCAACCACAACGCCCATATCCTGTCGTTCCCCGTGCCCATCCACCTCGACAATAATGATGCAGGTGCGTTTGGTCACCGTACTCATCGGCCGCCCGAAGCGGGCCGACAAATCCATGACCGGCACCACCGCACCGCGCAGATTGATAACGCCGCGTATGCATTCCGGCATCATCGGCACTTCCGTCAAGCCGCTGAACTCAATGATTTCCTTGATGCCGAGAATGCCGATGGCGAACATCTCACCACCCAGCATGAAGGTCAGATACTGTTTCTGTTCGACCAGCACCTTGACGTCGCCCTTGGCCCGTACTGCCTGACTTGCCTGCAAGACTGTACTCATGACCGATCTCCCTAGTATTTGGTGAAGTGCGTTTCATCAGGAGTCGCAGCAGAGAGCAACATGTGAGCGTTGCCTGCCTTTACTGCCGGCTGTCTTTGTTTGTTGGGCTTTAATTGCACACTGGGTTTATGCGTAGCGATTGCAGCCACATTGTTGCGGCTCGAGTTATCGAGTTTGAAGAACGACATGGTTTGCTGCAGCTGTTCGGCCTGACCGCTCATTTCTTCCGCAGTCGCGGCCAGCTCTTCCGAACTTGACGCGTTTTGCTGGGTGGTCTGACTCAACTGGCTGACTGCTGCATTGATCTGCCCGACACCGGAAGACTGTTCGGCCGACGCCGACGCAATTTCCTGGACCAGGTCCGAGGTTTTTTTAATGCTTGGTACGATTTCACTCAACAGCTTGCCGGCTTTTTCGGCCAGCTCAACACTGCTGCTGGCCACCTGGCCAATTTCCTGTGCGGCCACCTGGGAGCGCTCGGCCAGTTTGCGTACCTCTGCTGCCACCACGGCGAAGCCTTTACCATGCTCGCCGGCCCGTGCTGCTTCAATGGCGGCGTTCAACGCCAGCAGATTGGTCTGGTAGGCGATGTCGTCGATGATGCTGATCTTGTTGGCGATCTGTTTCATGGCAGCTACTGTCAGGTTGACGGAGTCGCCCCCTTCGACCGCGTCTTTGGCCGCTTTGCTGGCCATGCCGTCAGTGACTTTGGCATTTTCGGTATTTTGCGCTATCGAGGAAGTCATCTGCTCGATGGAGGCACTGGTTTCTTCCACCCCCGCTGCCTGCTCACTGGCCGCCTGCGACAGCGACTGCGCCGTTGAGCTGACTTCTTCAGAGGCACTCGACAGTGCCTGGGCACCGGCATTGACATCCGCGACTACCTGCGACAGCTTGCTGAGCATATTGTTCAATGCCGATTTCATTTCATCCCAGGTGCCGTTGTAGTTTTTCTTCATCGACAGGGTCAGGTCACCATTTTCCATGGCACCCAGAACCTGACGTAATTCCTGCACCGGCGTATTCACGCCAACCATGACGGCATTGAGTCCCTCGACCACCTTGCGATAGTCACCCTGGTGTCTGCTGACATCGGCGCGTACATCGAGCTGGCCATCGACGGCGGCTTCGGACAGGGTGCTGGCGTCCGTAACCAGCACATTGACTGCCTTGATGACATCAATGAGGCTTTTGGCCAGCATGTCATTTTCAGAGCGGACAGTGACGATGGACGTCAGATCCCCGACAGAAATTGCCTGTGCTGCCCTGGCCATCTGGCTGGTTGCCTCGATACAGGCATTCAGATTGGTTTTGATGGTGTTGTACTGTCCCTTGTAGAGCGTGGTAATGGCCGGTGGAATGTCACCTTTGGCAATCCGGTCGACATAGTCGGCTGTGACATTGAGCGGATCGACAATATTGGTGATGGCTTCATTGACGCCTCTGACCAGCTGATTCCAGCCGCCCACAAACATGTCGGCGTTGGCGCGTTTGTCGAGTTCACCGTCAGCCGCACCCTTGATGATGATGTCGGTCTGGGCCAGCAGATCGCTCATCATCTTGACCATATTGTTCAGGTTGACCTTGATGACGTTGTACTGGCCTTTGTATTCAGTAGTAATGAGCGGTGGAATAATGCCTTTGGCGACCTTGTCGACATAGTCGGCCGTGACGTTCATCGGATCGACGATATTGGTAATAGCTTCATTGACGCCTTTGACCAGCTGGTTCCAGCCACCGACAAACATGTCGGCGTTGGCGCGTTTGTCGAGTTCACCGTCAGCCGCACCCTTGATGATGATGTCGGTCTGGGCCAGCAGGTCGCTCATCATCTTGACCATATTGTTCAGGTTGATCTTGATGACGTTGTACTGGCCTTTGTATTCAGTAGTAATGACCGGTGGAATAATGCCTTTGGCGACCTTGTCAACGTAGTCAGCCGTGACGTTCATCGGATCGACGATATTGGTAATGGCCGCATTGACACCTTTGACCAGCTGGTTCCAGCCACCGACAAACATGTCGGCGTTGGCGCGTTTGTCGAGTTCGCCGTCAGCTGCACCCTTGATGATGATGTCGGTCTGGGCCAGCAGATCGCTCATCATCTTGACCATATTGTTCAGATTGGCTTTAATGACATTGAAATCGCCATTGTAATTGTCGGTAATCACCGGAGGTATCACGCCTTTGGAAATATCGTCGACGTATTTTGCGGTGACATTCAGTGGCCCGATTACGGCATCCAGTGTGTTGTTGACGCCAAGGACGATCTGTCTGAAATCCCCTTTGTGTTTGTCAGCGTCGGCTCTGGTCGTCAAGCGGCCTTCGACCGCGGCCTTGGTCAGGATGTCGGTGTCAACCATCATTGCCTTCAATGCGGCCTGCGTGGTGCGCACGGATTCGGCCAGTTCGCCGACCTCATCGCGACTGTGTACGTCAATGTCGGCGCTGAAGTCACCGGCAGCCATTCTGTTGGCGCCATCAACCAGTTTTCTGGTCGGCACGGTGATTGAGCGGGTAATAAACAACGCCAGCAGTGCACCGGCAATGACGGCCCCTGCCAGCAAGGCAATGAAAAGATTTCTGGACGACGTAGCGACCAGCTCGGCCTCTTCTCCGGTTTTTTCTGCCAGCTCAATCTGGAAGGTCGAGAAGGTTTTAATTGAAGTGGTCACATTGTCAAACGAAGGGCGATACACTACATCAAAATATTTGACGGCTTCATCCCATTGTTTTGCCCGGGTCAGATCTTCCAGCTTATTGGAGATGACGGCATATTTCTGTTCATTGTCCTTGAGATCCTGCAGCAGTAATTTTCCCTTTTCCAGATAGGAAAATTTATCCAGTTCGGCGAAGTTTTCCTGCACTTTTTTGCGCATGTCGAGAATGTCATCCATACTGGTGCGGATAATTTCATCGTTTTTCAGAATCAGCATATTTCTGTGCCGGCGACCGATTGCCGCAGTTTCTGCCTGTATCAGATTGAGCTGATTGACTTTGACGAGTTTGTCTTTGACCAGACCCGCAATGTCTCCCTGCAGGTCGCCAACACGGGAAATGCCGATGGTAACGACGACTGCCAGCATGGCAAGGATAATGGCAAAGCCTGTCCCCAATCTGGTACTGATTTTTAGGTTGCTTAACATGAAAATCTCCTTAATGTAATGAATCTGTAGCATTGCGATGGTTGATGCCTACGAATCTCCGGCACGTGGCGGCGGATGTTCCATCATCGACACCTGGTGGCTGATGCACAACGCAATCGGAATGGCAGTCATGATGTCACCGCCATGCTTTGCTGATTACGGTAGTTCGAATTCGTCGATTCCCTGGTTTCGCAATACTCAACCAGAGCCGGCACATCAAGAATCAGTGCAACTTCACCGCTGCCCAGAATGGTTGAGCCGCTGATGCATTTGACCTGGCTGAACATTTTTGCCAGCGGCTTGATCACCGTCTGAAATTCACCCAGCAGCGTATCGACCACCAGGCCGGCTTTTCTGCCGGCGTGTTTCAGGACCACGATATTTTCACGCCGGGTGACGTTACCCGAGACACTGAACAGTTCGCGCAGCCGTATGAACGGCAATACTTCGCCGCGCAGATTGGTGTAGTCATGACCGGGTTCGGCCGTGAATTCGACACACTCTTCGATCATGTCGAGTGGAATCGCAAACACGGCGTTGCCGATTTCAACCAGAAATCCATCGATAATTGCCAGCGTCAAAGGCAGTCGGACACTGACCGTGGTGCCGGTACCGGTTTCACTGTGAATGCTGACACTGCCGCGCAGTGCCGTGATATTGCGCTTGACCACATCCATACCCACGCCACGCCCGGACAGATTGGACACCTGTTCGGCGGTGGAAAAGCCCGGTTCAAAAATCAGTGCGTACACTTCGTCATCCGACAGATGCTGGTGCGCTTCAATCAGGCCACGCTCAACGGCCTTGGCGTGGATCCGGTCGCGATTGAGCCCGCCACCGTCGTCGCTGACTGAAATGACGATGGAGCCGGAATCGTGGTACGCGTTGAGCCGGATCGTTCCGGATGCGGCTTTGCCCTGTGCCAGTCGCACCTGGGCAGCTTCAATGCCGTGATCCATGGCGTTTCGGATCAGATGCATGAGCGGATCACCGATTTTTTCCACCACGGTTTTATCCAGCTCGGTCTCCTCACCTTCAATCTCCAGAACAATATCTTTACCCAGTTCGCGCGACACATCGTGCACCACGCGTTTGAAGCGATTGAAGGTGGCGCCAATTTTAACCATGCGCAATTGCAGTGCACTGTCACGGACTTCTTCCACCAGAGTTGACAGGGTCGAGGCGCGTTCCAGCAGTTCGGCATGGTGGGTGCGGCGTGCGATCAGATTGACACTGGCACCGGCAATGATGAGTTCGCCGACCAGATTGATCAGCTGATCCAGTTTTTCTGCATCAACCCGGATAGACTGGCTTTCCTGGCTCTTGTTTTCGTTGGCCCGTTCATTGACCTGATTTTGCTTTTGCAGCGCCGCCTCAACCACTTCCGGCCGCACCGTGCGCTGGTCGACCAGAATGCTGCCTATCGGTTTGGCAGGGGAGGTTTCGCTCTGGGTATTGAGTGCCCGATCCAGTTCCTGCGCCGTGAGCGATCCGCAACGCACCAGCAATTCACCCAGCCGGGTCGATTCTTCGGGCAGTTCGGCCAGCAGCTCAATGTACTTCTCGATCTGACTGTGCGGGCTCAGAATCCGGATCTGACTTTCATCACGCACAAACTCAAAGACATTTTCGATGGTCTGTTTGTCGGCATCGCTGTGCAGGGCGATTTCAAAGCCAAGGTAGCAGGCCTCGGCGTCCATGTCCTGTTCTTCGGGGATGGCGTTTGGCAGTGTGATGATGGCGCTGATGGTTCCCACGGTGGCCAGGTAGCGGATAAAGGAAATCGGATCCATGCCGTTGCGCAAAATGTCCTGGCCAAAGCGCACCGAAATGTGCCAGTGATCATTGCCGGCATGAACACTGCCTATCCTCTCGGTCTTGTCGATATCATCGTGTGCGACCGGAAATGCGTCGGCGCTGCGGGCAGACCCGTCGTCCAGATAGGCATGCAACTGATCCAGCAGCACAACGCCGGACTGGCTCAGTTCAGGATCAGCCTCGATTTCCCCGGCAGCGATCAAATTGAGCATGAGCCCGATATGATCACCGCTGGACAGCATGAGATGGATCAAATCGTCACTCATCGTCAGCCGTGAATCCCGGACCCGGTCAAGTACGCTTTCCACGACATGGGTAAAGGCGACGATATGATCCAGCCCAAACAGGCCGGCCGAACCCTTGATGGTGTGGGCCGCACGGAAAATGGCATTGACCAGGTCGGACTTGTCTTCGCTTGAATCGACAGCCAGCAGCGACAGTTCCATTTCTGCAATCAATTCACGACCTTCAACGATAAAGGTCTGCAGTGCATGATCAAGATTCATGGTGTGCTTTCGGCTTTTGGGACGTGGTCCCGGCGGCAACGACGGTCTGGTCGCCGAAATACGAAACAAGATTTAACAGTTCGAAAATGTCCAGCACGGCCGGGCTGTGATGAATCAGGCTCAGTTCAGACTGTCTGGCCTGCGCGGTTTTTTTTGCCAGCATCAGCAGTTGCACGCCGACCGTATCCAGTTCAGAAACCGCCGACAGATCAATGTCCAGTTTGCCCGGATGCTGCAGCGCGCCGAGCAAAGTTTGCTTGAGTTCTTCAGCGCGGTAAATCGTCATTTCGCCGCTGATTTTCAGAACCCTGGCTTTGGTCTTTTTGGGTTTTGCCGCTGTCATGGCACGCTCCGTAGGGGGAATTGGGTGGATATCAGGGCAGGCACAGTTTCTGTACCGCGGTCAGCAGCACGTCCGGCTTGAAGGGTTTCAGGACCCAGGCCCTGGCACCGGCAGCCTGACCGTCGCGTTTTTTTGCTTCTGCGGATTCGGTGGTGAGCATGATGACCGGCGTGAAGCGGTAGTCCGGCAGCTGTTTGACCGCCTTGAGAAAACTGATGCCATCCATTTTCGGCATGTTGACGTCGCTGATAATCAGATGCACTTTCTGACCTTTGAGTTTGCTCAGCGCATCCAGTCCATCGCAGGCCTGAATCACCTCGTACTGTGCACAGCGTAATGCAGTGCCGATCACTTCCCGCATGGAAGCTGAGTCGTCAACGATCATTATTGTCTTGGCCATGGGATCCTCTAAAAAAAGGTTATTTCGGTTTGACTGGATGGTGCAGCGTTCTCACCGTCGTGCACATGGAATTGCTCGATCATGGCGTAGGAGGCTTTGAGCTCGGTCAGCAGCGCTACCGGATCAAGCGGCAGCAATTGTTGATAATCGATGCACTGCTGGCGGTGTTGTTCGAAAAATGCAGGCAGATGTTCGATGTTGCCTTTGACATTGGTCAGAATCTGGCTGACCCGGTCCTGGAACTGCAGTTGCACCAGTGCGTTCGAAATTTCCGCCTGTATCCGCACGCTTTCTTCCCTGAGCATGCTGCTGGAACCGAGCAGCGCACCGGTGACGTGACGAAAATCGCCCAGTACGGATTCAATCAGTCTTTCTGATTCCATGCCTGAACCCTGTTCCTGTTTGACCGAGGCTTCGGCGGCCTGGCAGGTTGCCTTGATGGCGTCGCTGATCAGGCCGACTTTTTTGGAAATGTTGCGCCCGGTTTCTGCCGACTGGTTCGACAGCATGCGAAATTCATGGGCCACGACGGTAAAGCCGCTGCCGTTTTTGCCGGCGTGGGTGGCTTCAATGGCGGCATTCAGAGACAGCAGGTTGGCCTGCGCAGCGATTCGCCCGACTTCCGTGACCATTTCCTGCAGCTCGGCGATGAACTGATTCAGACCCTGTATTTTGGTCAGCATGGTGGCCATGCCCTGCATGGCTTTTTTTTGCGAGCTGACGACGTCGCTGAGTTTTTGCTCGCTGTGGGCGAAGACGGCGACCAGACTGGTTTCGCTGCCCTGATTTTCGATCGATTGCGTGGCAGTGCCGGCAGCACTGACCGCATTATTGAGATTGGTGACGATCCCGGCAAACTGACCGGCCAAGGCCGATACGGCGCTTTCCATCTGTTCACAGGAGTTACCGATGTGGCCGGCCCAGACCGGTGCAATCTGCGCGCCGAAATCCTGCTGGGCAACGAGAAATTCATCCAGGTTCTTTTGTGACTCGTTCTGCTGCAACCTGAGATCAATTTTCCCAAGCGCCAGTCCAGCGCCAAATAAACAGAATGACAAAGCCATGCCGACCCAGGTCCAGCCGCCGACGAACAGGACGGCCAGCGCGCCGGCCAGTCCCAGCGTGGCGGGATACAGCATTTGCTTGTGAGTCTGTAGGTTGATTTTCATTCGGGTTACTCCAAACTGCAGAAGATGTTGGTCAATTTTCGTCCATCCGGTTTTTGCCCATGCAATCAGCGCGCCACAGGCATTTGACTTGGTCGCACGTGGTTTTTTGCGTGGCAAAACATTCGGCATGCCCCTGAACATGTTGAATTTTCCGTATCAGATTCGATTCGCTTAATCCGCTGTCCAAAATAAAATATTGTTTGGCCAGCGATGCCAGCATGAATTTATCGATGATTTTCTCCACTGTTACCCGCACTGCCTTGATGACCTGTATTGCCGTATTGCCTGCTTTTCTTGTATGTATCGTGGTTCACGCCGGGTGATTTGACCAGAGTAAAACTACTCAAGGCAGGCAGTGGTAAACCTTCACTTCGGCGGTTTTTGTCTGATCTGGATCAGGGAGTGGCCGGTTGAAACTTGTTTGCTGCAGAATTTTGGCGTAGATTTACTGCATGTCAGACGTTGCGCTGCACCGTTGTTCGGCTTCATCCTGAGCCAATCCCATGCAATCCCAACCGGAGCCGGAAATGAATTCACCCGAAGATGTGCAAATGCCACCTTTGCATCCTTCCGGTGTGTCTGATTTTTCGTCGAACAATTCCGATACAACACACAATTCCGTTGAACTGGTCATGGAGCAGTTACAGCGCACAATTTCAGAACAGCACAGTCAGATCCAGGCGCTGCGGGAGAATGAGGCCCGTCTTCGGTATTGCGCGCAACATCCCTCCGGACTGAAGTGGATCATGAACCGGGAGCGCCAGTGCGTCTGGGTCAGCGAACAAATGCTTGAATTTACCGGCCTGGGTTTTGAATCGTTTTTGAAGGACGGATGGCGCAAATGCATGCACCCGGACGACGTCCAGAACGCGTTCGGCACCTTTTGTCTGTATTTCGACCTGCGTCAGGATTCAGCTCTGGAATTCAGGCTGCGGCGGCATGACAAAAAGTATCGTTGGATACGCGACGTATCCAAACCCTGTTTCGACGACAATGGCGAATTTTCGGGTTACGTGGGTGAAGGAACCGACATTACTGAAAGTAAAGCGGCCGACTACGAAAGAAATCTGTTTCAGACCTTTTTTTATCAGTCACATGAAATTCAGTTCGTGATTGAGAATGACCGCTTCACCCGGGTCAACAATGCTTTTTGCAACAAATTGGGTTATACCCCGAACGAACTGTGCAATCGTGGCTACCTGGAATTCATTTATTCCGAAGATATTCACAAAACCGTTTTTGAGATGGACCGATTGCTGGCCGGGGAACGCTCCTCGGTGTTTCACAATCGGTTTAAATGCAAGGATGGCAGTCTTTGCTCGGTGTCCTGGCATACCAATGTTGATCTGGAAAACCGCTTGATTATCGCGTCCGCGCATGACATAACAAAGCAACTCGCTGCGGAACAGCAATTGCGGGTGCTCTGGCTGGCAATGGAGCAGACGGCGCACAGTGTCGTCATCACCGATATCAGCCATCGGATTGAGTATGTCAATCGGGCCTTTTGCGACATAAGCGGTTATTCTGAAAGTGAAGTGCTGGGCCAGAACCCCAGAATCCTGCAATCCGGAACAACGCCGAAGGCCAGTTATCAGGCCATGTTCAAGACGTTGCAAAGCGGCCAGACCTGGGAAGGTGAATTCATCAATCGCAGAAAAAGTGGTGAAATTTATGTTGAAACCGTGCGCATATCACCGATACGCCAGCTCAATGGCCGCATAACCCACTATCTCGGTATGAAGCAGGAAGTCACGGAATACCGACGGGTGCTGCATGAAGTGGAAGAGTCTAAAAAACTGCTGCAGACGGTCATGGATTCAACCCCGGACTGGATTCATGTCAAAGACAGTGATTATCGCTATCTGATTGTGAACAGAAGTTATGCCAGCGCATTCAACATGGAACCTTGGGCCATGATCGGGCATTGCGATGAAGAGTTGATATCGCGGCATCCGAATTTGAAGTTCTATCAGTTTGATTCAGGTGTCAACCATGAGGAAGATGACCAGGTCTTGATGGGTGATGTGATCCATAATGCAGCCAGGGAATTATTTCTTGATAACGGCATTCGGGTTTTTGATACCTTCAAAAGTCCATTGCGCGACTCGACGCAACGTGTCTGCGGCGTGATCAGTTATGCGCGCGATGTCACGGAGCGGATCAACAATGAGCAGGAACAAAAAGAGCTGGAAAGTCAGTTGCGTCAGTCGCAAAAAATGGAACTCATCGGTCACCTCACCGGTGGCATAGCGCATGATTTCAACAATATTCTGGCTTCCATGCTGGGGTATGCCGAGATCATGGAGATGTCGGCCGAGCTGCAAAGTAATCAGAAACTGAATCTGTACCTGAGTGAAATTATTGGCGCCGGCATTCGTGCCAAGGAGCTCGTCGCCCAGTTGCTTGCCTTCAGTCATAAAAGAGACGCGGCGGTTGCATCCATTGCTGTAATACCCGTGCTGCATGAAGTGCTGGACATGCTCAAATCGGCCATGCCGGCGTCGATCAGGCTGCACTATCAGTTTGATGACAAGTTGCCCCCTGTATTGATGAGTCCGGTCAATCTGCATCAGGTTATGATGAATCTGGTTGTCAATGCACGCGATGCGGTGTCAAAGGTTGGTGCCATACAAATCAACGCTGCTGCGGTCAACGTTGCCGGCAGCCGGATCTGCACGTCCTGCCATCGGGAATTTTCCGGCGATTTTGTGCAGATTTCTGTTGCTGACAATGGTCTGGGCATCACACAGGAAAATCTGAATAGAATATTTGACCCGTTTTTTACGACCAAGGCTGTCGGTCAGGGAACCGGCCTGGGGTTGGCTGTTCTGCATGGCATCGTGCATTCTGCGCTTGGCCATGTCATTGTCGATTCGATCGAAGGTCGCGGGACGCAATTTAATGTGTATCTGCCTACAGATACCGATCAGATCGTCGCCCCGCCGGTTCAGGTTGATGGCCTGCCTGATATGACCCGGATTCGTGGCAATGTGATGGTCATCGATGACGAAAGCAGTATTGTCGGTTTTGTGACGATTTTGCTGCAAAACCTGGGTTGTCATGTGATCGGTTTGACCAGGCCGGTCGAGGCTCTGGGTCTGTTCAGAGAAAATCCGGACGGTGTGGATATGGTCATTACCGATCAGTCCATGCCGGAAATGACGGGGGCGGACCTGGCTGCGGAGATGCTCAAAATCCGTCCCGATCTTCCGGTTGTTCTGTGTACCGGTTACAGTAATCTGATTGATGAAGAAGAGATAAAAGACCTGGGCGTGCAGCGCTGGCTCAGCAAGCCGATCCCGGCCAGGGTGCTCGTCGAACTGGTCACAGAATTTTTGGGTCCTAAATAAAAAGTGACACCAGCCGTACGGACGAATTGACGTGCAGCTTGCCCATGATTCTGGTGCGATGATTTTCCACCGTGCGCAGACTGATTGCCAGTTGTTCGGCTATCTCCTTGCTCGATTTGCCGTCAATGACCAGCTGGATAATCTTTTGTTCTTTCGGTGTCAGCAGCGCCAGGCGCGCCGTTTTGGCACGTTGTTCCTGCCACTTTTCATGCCGGCTGGTACTGAGTTGCAATGCAGTCCTGATCTTGGCCAGCAGACTGTGGGCACTGAACGGTTTTTCCACAAAATCCAGCGCGCCCTGTTTCATGGCTTCCACCGCCAGGCTGACTTCGGCAAAGCCGGTCAAAAATATGGTCGGGATGTCAGAACCCATTAATTTCAACCGCTTTTGCAGTTCCATGCCATCGATGTCGGGCATGCGGATATCGCACAGCAGACATTCGGTTGACCTGGGCTGATAGCTTGCCAAAAAATCATAGCCGGATGAAAACGTCTGGACCTGCACATCCATCATGGAAACCAGCGCCTGCAGCATGTTCAGGACCGACTGATCATCGTCAACCAAATAGACGATTGCCGCAGAATGGGATGCATTGTTCAGTTTGCCTGGAATTAATTGCTGAATCATTTCTGGTTACTGCCTTTTGACTGCTGTTGCTGACTGACTGATTTACGGCGACGTGTAAAAGGCCTGTCCTGGTCCTACGAATGGCGACCCTGATTGGGATGAATCGCAGGCTGGGATGTGTCGTAGGCTGGGATGTGTCGTAGGTTGCTGGGATGTGTCGTAGGCTGGGATGTAATCCCAGCATCAACGGTTGAAATGCTGGGATTGCATCCCAGCCTACGATTGCATCCCAGCCTACGATTGCATCCCAGCCTGCGTCATACCCAAAGATTTCAGCTTGACTGACCACTAGTCAGACAGACTGCCTTTAAATATAGCAGCTCATTTCTAAAAGTCATGGTGAAATGCATTCATTAACAATAGTTAACAATAGTTAACATGAATGTCGTGCAAAAACAGTTATGAAAGCGCCAACACAATGCCATGGCATCGTTTCCTAAACCAGCGTGTACCCATGTTTTGAAAATGGCATGGAACGCAACCGTTCTCCTGTCGCATTGGCAATCGCATTGGCCAGCGCCGGCGTCAGTGCAGCAAAGGGCGGTTCACCCATGCCACCCCATTCTTTGGCGCCGGTCGGTACCAGTATCGGCGTGATTTTCGGCGACTGGCGCAACAGCGTGATTGGGTAGTCGCTGAAATTGTTCTGCTGCACCCGGCCATCCCTGATGTTGATTTCGCTCAGGAAGGCTGCGGTAAAACAGTAAGCGACATTGCCCTCGATCTGCGCCTTCGCCGAGTCGCTGTTGGCCACATAGCCGGGGTCGACGGCGATAAATACCTGATGCACCTTGACCGATTTATCCGGATTGACCGACAGTTCGACCACCGCAGCGCCATACGAAGAATAGGCATCCTGCACTGCCAGCCCGCGAAAATGTCCTGCCGGCAGAGCGCTGCCCCATTTGGAACCTTTGGCGACTGCCTGCAGAACCTGATAGTCGCGCCCGTCTTTGGGCAGGTGATCGAGACGGAACTGCAGCGCATCGAACTTGCCGGCCTTGCAGATTTCATCAATGAACGATTCACGCACAAACGGATTTTGCGAGTGAAACACCGAACGCCAGAAGCCGACCGGTACGTTGATGCTGCACATGCCGTGGCGCACATCGAGGTGTTCAAACTGGTACGGCATGTCATGGAACGATTCGCCGCACTGAAAATCCTGACCATTCCTGAGCGCAGCCGGTCTGACTTTTTCCAGAATCGACTGGGAGGCACTGGTGACTTCCAGCGCATCAGGCTGACCATCGGCAGCAAACGACGCGCGTAATCGGTACAGGGCAACGGGACGGTAGAAACCGTGCTGCATGTCTTCTTCGCGGCTCCACAGCAATTTGACGGCAATGCCGGGAAACGCTTTGGCGATCAGAACCGATTGCTTCACAAAGTCCTGAAACGCGCCGCGTCGGCCGAACCCGCCACCCAGATACGGACGGTTGCAGGTGACGTTGGTGGGGGGGATGCCCAGTGTTGCGGCGGCCACCATCACGCTGGTCTCGGCATTCTGGGTCGGTACCCAGATTTCCAGTTTGTCGCCGTTGACGCGTGCGGTGCAGTTTTGCGGCTCGAGCGTGGCGTGATTCAGATACGGTGTGAAATATTCCGCTTCGATGATGTTACTGCTCTGGCTCAGCACTGCTTTGGCGTCACCGCGCTGGGTCAGCGGTTTGGCCTCGGTGATTCCCTTCTTTAAAATGTCCAGCACGCCGGCATCATCGAGCTTTTCACCGCCTTTGTAGTCCCAGCTGATGGTGAGTGCCTTGGCTGCCTGCTGCGCGCGCCACCAGTTGTCCGCCACGACCGCCACGAAATCGGGTCCGGTGACCACTTTTTTAATGCCGCGTCGCTTCATCACTGCCGCATCATCGACAGAAACCGGTGCGCCACCAAACACCGGGCATTGGACGATTGCGGCATACAGCATGCCGGGCAGTCGGACGTCGATACCAAAAATGGCACTGCCGTCAACTTTGGACGGGATATCCAGACGCGCTATCGGTTTGCCGATCAGGGCCCATTCGGACGGTGCCTTCAGCGGCGCATCGGTCGGAATCGGCAAGGTTGCCGCCATGCCCGCCAGTGCACCGTAGCTGGCGCTGCGTTTGGTCGCTGCGTGGCTGATGTGTCCGTTTTTGGCGCTGCATTCAGAGACCGGAACCTGCCACTGCTGTGCCGCTGCGGCCTTGAGCATTTCACGCGCAGCAGCGCCGGCCTTGCGCATCATTTCCTGCGAAGAGCGCGTGCCACGACTGCCGCCGGTGGCAAAGCTGCCGAAGATTTTGTTGCGGCTCAGGTGCTCCTGTACCGAGGCAAACTCCATGCGCACATCGCTCCAGTTACATTCCAGTTCTTCGGCCAGCATCATCGGCAGCGCCGTACTGGTACCCTGGCCCATTTCGGCGTGCGCAACTTCGCAGATCACCTTGTTGTCCGGGGTGATACGGATCCAGGCATTGATATCGGTGGCATGTTCTGTCGCGCCCCGCAGCCTCGCCTGGCCCTGTGCCGGCAGATGAAAGCCGAACAGCAGGGTGGTCGACGCAGCGCCGGCGAGTTTGAGAAAATTGCGGCGCGGGTTTGAAACGCTGCCAGTGGTGGTGTTGAGTGATTTCATGATCAGCTTCCTTTCACTTTGTGGCCAAGCCGGGCGGCTGCATGAATGGCTTCCCGAATCCGTGGATAGGTGCCGCAGCGACACACGTTGGTGATGGCGGCATCGATATCGTCGTCACTGGGATTGGGTTTGCGCGCGAGCAGGGCGGTGGCAGCCATGAGCATGCCGGACTGGCAGTAGCCGCATTGGGGAACCTGTTTTTCAATCCACGATTTCTGCAGGGCGGACACCCCCGACAGACCTTCAATCGTGGTAATTTTTCTGCCGACCGCCGTGGAGGCGGGAACAACACAGGAGCGTACCGGTTCACCATCAAGCAGCACCGTGCACGCGCCGCACAGTGCCACGCCACAGCCGAATTTGGTGCCGGTCAGACCGGCTTCATCACGAATCGCCCATAACAGCGGCATGTCGGCTTCAATATCCAGATCACTGGTTTTGCCGTTGATGGTCAGTTTCATTGGTGTCTCCCCTGCGTTGGCTTTGTTTTTCTCAAAATAACTGCTGGTGGCAGTGTAGCCGGTTTTCACAGGGGATGCCCGCGGTGTCGATGTTGTGAACTTTCCATGGGATTTTGAGTGCCTGTCGGCACGGCCAGACCAAATCGGCGTGACATCCTGCGGCCCCGCATGCTTTAATGGCGCTGCCGCTCACTGCAGGCAGGCTTGGGTCAATGATGAAATTATTAAAGAATGTGAAACCATGACAGACGGTGTAGAAGAAAGTCCCGGATCCGAAAAGCCGGTGTTGGTTTATCCCTACGTGGCGCCGCCGGCCGGTACCGGAGAAATGCTGGAAGTCGCGCCTGGCGTGCACTGGATACGCATGCCCTTGCCGTTTGCACTGAACCATATCAATCTGTGGGCCATCGAAGATACCGACGGCTGGGCTGTGGTGGACACCGGGATTCGCACCGATGAAACCGCAGCGGCGTGGCGCGCCTTATTTGCCAAGGCCACCGATGACCGGTCCGTGCAGCGGGTGTTTGTCACCCACATGCATCCCGATCACATTGGCATGGCGGGTTGGCTGGCACGTAAATTTCAGTGTGAATTGTGGATTACACGGCTGGAGTATTTAAGCTGCCGGGTGCTGGTGTCCGACACCGGTCGCGAAGCGCCGCCCGATGGCATCAAATTTTATCGGCGTGCCGGGTGGAGTGACGATGCCATCGAAACCTACCATACCCGCTTTGGCAATTTCGGCAAATTCATTCATCCTTTACCGGACAGTTATCACCGTCTGCAGGATGGCGAATCCATTCAGATCGGCAAACATCAGTGGCGCGTGGTGGTCGGCAGCGGCCATTCTCCTGAACACGCCTGCCTGTACTGTCCTGAATTGAAGGTGCTCATTTCCGGGGATCAGATCCTGCCGCGCATTTCCTCGAACGTGTCTGTGTACCCGATCGAACCGGAAGCCAATCCCATGCAGGACTGGCTGGCGTCGCTGGCCAAAATCAAACGCGAGATTCCAGACGACGTGCTGGTGCTGCCGTCGCATAACGAATGTTTCACCGGCCTGCATGCGCGGCTGGATTATCTGGCAGCCAGTCAGCAACGTGCCATCGACCAGTTGCGTGCGGTGCTGGGCGAGCCCAAACGGGTCGTGGATGTCTTCGGTGCGCTGTTTTCGCGCCCGATCAGCCAGACCAACGTGGCACTGCTGAGTATGGCCACTGGTGAAAGCATAGCCTGCTTAAATTACCTGATGCAGCGCGGTGAAGTGACGCGCCAGATCGATCAGGACGGGGTGGCGTGGTACAGCAAGCCGGTGATGTGATGGCGGGATTGTCGGATTTTCAATTTTAAAAATATTTCCATAAAGATAGAAATCAAATTGAAATATGCCCTATGCTGCGGTATGGATAATCAATCCGGTCTAGTAGCTAGGCGGTTGATCCGGCTATTTCATTTTGAGTCACACAGTGTCAGAAAATCCACACTGTTTCGTTAGTTAAGTAACCATGCAATTACCTCATTCTGTCAATTCTCTGTCTGCCAGGGCAGCGCTCGCCCTGCTGTGTATCGGCCTGTTCGGTCTGGCGTTGCCGTATGTCGCAGGACCGGAACTCTTGCATTACCGACCATGGATGATTCTGTTTCTGTTGAACGCCCTGTTTCTTTTTCAGTTCATCACGCTGGCACTGGATTGGGAACGTCTGAAGCTCTCACACGAGTCGCTGCAGGTTGAGCTCAGCGATGCCAGTCTTTATATTGTTGTCCTGCGTGCACAACTTGAGGGCGCAGGACAACACGCAGTCAATGGGGCCGTCGCGCAGCGCAGTGAGTCGCCTGATCATGTCAGTCTGTAGTAGTCAGTCAAGCTGAAATCTTTGGGTATGACGCAGGCTGGGATGCAATCCCGGCATCAACGGTCGCAATGCCGGCATTAAAAGGAGTGTGCGCTGGCAGGCGCACACCGTTCCGCAGGCAAGGAGCAATGCTCCTTGAAATCCCTGCTGCACCAACGCAGCCTGCCTGACTGCTCACTGCCTTCAAATTAAGCAAATTTTCCTCCGGATCTCCCCTGTTTTCGGCCAGTGTGCCGAAATTACATCTGACTTTTCTTAAGTTAACTTTGGTAATGTGGCATTCAATGTGCGCGCTATCGCCCATAAAATTGGCCGATTATAATTAAGCGCTTCATTACAATTCGCTCGGGAGGAGTCTGGCATGCAAAATAAGTTATACATCGACGGTAAATGGGTCAGCCCGGTAAAGGCCGGTGTGTTTGCGGCCATCAATCCGGCTACGGAAGAAGTGATTCATCAGGTGCCGACCGGTACCGCCGAAGATATCGACCTGGCCGTCGGCGCAGCGCGCCGTGCCTTTGATTCCGGTCCATGGCCGCGACTCTCGGGTGCGGCCCGCGCCGGTTATCTGCGCAAGATGGCCGCCGGCATCCGCAACCGTCTTGAAGAGCTCGCCATCCTTGAAGTGCGCGACAACGGCAAGCCGTTGCCCGAGGCGCGCTGGGATGTCGGTGATGCGGCTGGCTGTTTTGAGTTCTATGCCGGACTGGCCGAAGAACTCGATACAAAAAGTGTCGAATCGATTCCGCTGCCGGATGACCGTTTTGTTACCAGCGTCGTGAAAGAACCGCTGGGTGTGGCCGGCGCGATCATTCCCTGGAATTATCCGTTGTTGATGGCAGCCTGGAAGGTGGCGCCGGCGCTGGCTGCCGGTTGCACCATGGTGTTAAAACCGTCAGAGCTGACTTCGCTGACTGCGCTGGAACTCGGTGCGATTGCCGAGCAAGCCGGTCTGCCGCCGGGGGTGCTGAATATTGTGACCGGCTTTGGCGCACACGCCGGTTCGGCCCTGACCACCCATGCCGGTGTGGACAAGCTTGCGTTCACCGGATCGCTGCCGACCGGATCCAAAATCATGGCCAATGCGGCACGCGACATCAAAAAAATCAGCCTGGAGCTGGGGGGCAAGTCACCCTTTGTGATCTTTGACGACGCCGATATTGAACAGGCGGTGGAATGGATCATGTTCGGCATTTTCTGGAATCAGGGACAGGTGTGTTCTGCGACCTCCCGGGTGCTGGTTCATCAGGATATCTATCAGAAGCTGCTGGAGAGGCTGGTGCAGGAAACAGAAAATATCACGATCGGCAACGGCATGGACGAGGCGACGCTGCTCGGCCCATTGGTGTCGAAGGACCAGATGTACAAGGTGCTTACCGCAATTGACCAGGCCTGTGCCGACGGTGCACGGGTTGCCAGCGGCGGCGCACAGGCCGGCAGTTTTTCCAAAGGCTATTTCGTCAAACCGACGATACTGGTTGATGTGCCGCTGACTTCAGACGCCTGGAAGGAAGAAATTTTTGGACCGGTGGTGTGTATCCGCGCCTTCTTGCAAGAGTCTGAAGCGGTGCAACTGGCCAATGACAGTCCCTACGGACTGGCCGCTGCCGTGATGTCGGCCGATCAGGAGCGCTGCAACCGGGTTGCCGCGCAGTTCCGGGCCGGTATCGTCTGGATCAACTGTTCGCAGCCGACTTTTTGTGAAGCGCCCTGGGGTGGCTACAAGAGCTCCGGTATCGGGCGTGAACTGGGACGCTGGGGGCTGGACAACTATCTTGAGACCAAGCAGATTACCCGGTATGTCAGCGACAAACCGTGGGGCTGGTACATCAAATAATACCGTCGCAGCCTGGCTATTTTAAAAATCAGAATTGAAGGAGTTCCCTCTCATGCAGCAAACCATCTTTGAACGCCAGCCACCGGCCGAATCCGTCATCCAGAGCGCACTGGAAGGCAGTGTGAACAAACCGTTCTGGATTGATGATGTCGGCGAGCAGCAGGTTTATCCGAGCCTGCAGGCAGAAATCAGCGCCGATCTGGTGATCGTCGGTGGTGGCTTTCTGGGTTTGTGGACTGCCATCATGGCCAAGGAACGCAATGCGGCTACCCGGGTGGTTCTGCTGGAAGGCAATACCGTAGGCTGGGCTGCCTCCGGTCGCAACGGCGGCTTTTGCGAAGCCAGCATTACGCATGGCCAGCAGATCGCCGAGCGGCGCTGGCCCGAGGAAGCAGAAAAACTGGACATGCTGGGCCTGCAAAATCTGGATGAAATCGAAGCGACCGTACGGCGCTACGGCATCGACTGTGATTTTGAACGCACCGGTGTGCTCACCGTGGCCGTCGAACCCTATCAGGATGAAGCGCTGCGCGGTGCAGATTACCTGACCACTGCTGAAATACGTGCCGAAGTCGCCTCGCCCACCTTTTTGTCCGGCCAGTGGGACAAACACGGCACGGCCATGCTGCATCCCGGCAAACTGGCCATGGGCCTGAAACGGGTGGCCATTGAGCTGGGCGTGCACATTTACGAACTCTCCCGTGCCACCGGTTTGAAAGCGGTCGGGCAGGGCATGCACGTGCAGACCGAAAACGGCAGCGTGTTTGCGCCGCACGTGGTGTTGGCCACCAACGCCTTTCCGTCCCTGCTCAAGCGTTACCGTTTGCATACCGTGCCGATTTATGACTACGTGCTGATGACCGAGCCGCTGAGTGCAGCGCAGCTCGAATCGCTGGGCTGGAAAAACCGTCAGGGCATCGCGGACATGGGCAACCAGTTTCACTACTACCGTATCACCAAAAGCAACCGCATCCTGTTTGGCGGCTATGACGCCATCTACAATTTCGGTCGCAATATCGACCCGGCCAATGAAGAACGCGGGGAATCGTTCCGCGCTCTGTCCAGCCATTTTTTCACCACCTTCCCGCAGCTGACCGGGCTGCGCTTTACGCACCGCTGGGCCGGTGTCATCGATACGTCGACCAGACTGTGCGCCTTTTTTGGAAAAGCGCATGGGGGCAAGGTTGCCCATGCGGCCGGCTTCACCGGACTGGGCGTGGGCGCCACGCGGTTTGCTGCCAATGTCTTGCTGGACCAGACGTACGGGCTCGATACCGAACGCACCCGGCTGCGCATGGTCAGAGAAATGCCGCTGCCATTCCCGCCTGAACCGCTGACATTTGCATCGATCCGGGCCGCCCAGTGGGCACTGAAAAAAGCCGATCGCAATGGTGGCAAGCGCAACCTGCTGTTGCGCGCCATGGATGCTGCCGGACTGGGCTTTGATTCCTGATCAATTACTTAACGGAGTTTGTGTGAAACCTATTTTGCAATTGCTGGCCAACCAGTGCGTGGACGCCACCGAAGCCCAGCTTGACTATCGGTCCCTGCCGCCAGACCAGATCATCTCCGGGATCCCGCGTGTCGGCACGGCTGAGCTCGGACAGCTCGGCGACGTCAGTATTGGTGTGTGGGAGATGTCGCCCAGTGTCACTACCGATGTTGAAGTGGACGAGTTCTTCATTGTCCTGTCGGGTCGCGCCACGGTGACCTTTGCCGATGGTTCGCCGGAATTGGACCTCAAGCCCGGTAGCGTCGGACACCTGTGTGCCGGAACCGCTACGGTGTGGTCGGTTACCGAGACCCTGCGCAAAGTGTATGTGGCGTGACTGGCAAGTACGTGATGATTTGAAAACATCGCCACAGCGAAAATTAATACTGGATTAAATAGTCGGGGCCTATTGATCTACATCAAAATTTTGTTTGGGATCGGGACGAAAATCAACCGGTGTTTGATCTTTGCATGCAAACGGCAGCAAGGATTCAGCGCATCTTGAAAGGCCAGCTCCATGAATGATGAACTCACCTTCCTGCCTGATGATGAAGAAACAATCGCTGCCGAATCGACTGACTGCTGGAATATCCTGATCGTTGACGATGAAATGGACGTTCACACCATGACCCGTTTTTCGCTCAGGGACAAAATAATCAACGGGCGCACATTGAATCTGATCGACGCCTATTCTGGCAAAGAAGCAATTGAGTTATTAAGCAAAACAGAGGACATCGATCTGATTCTGCTTGATATGGTCATGGAGTCGCATGATTCCGGACTTAAAGTGGCGCATTGGCTGCGCGAGGAGGCGGGCCGAATCGATACCCCGATCGTTGTATTGCGCACCGGTCATCCGGGATCGCTCAGTGCAAAAGACGTTGCCTCCAACTCGCATTTCAACGGCATGATCGAAAAACAGAAAACCACGTTTCAAAGTCTGATTGGCACGTTGACGCAATTATTACCTGACAATTCACCAGCCTGACATTATCATCGGTTTTATTTGAACAGGAAAAGGTGAACATGTCTTACTCTATCCAAAGCCCCATCGGTGATTTACTGGACAACGAAGTTGCCAAAAACATCGTCGAACAGCATCTTCCCGGCATTTCATCGCACCCGCAAATCTCCATGGCGCGTTCAATGTCGCTGGTTGCCGTTGCGCCGTTCTCCGGCAACAAGATTACGTCCGAGGCGTTGAGCAAGATTGACGTCGCGCTCAAGGCGCTCAAGTAAATGTCGGCACGCCGATCATATCGGCGTGCTGCGCATATTTCGCCCATTCATACAGACCGAGTGTGGCGAAAATATAACGGCACATGGCAACGATGTGGTCCTCGCTGAAGGACTCGCCGGCCCGCACTTGGGCGATGACGTGACCATTGAGCCCATTCATCATCAGTGACATATCTGTGCCGCTGGGCTCGGGTACTTCCGGGTTTTCCTGCCGGACCTGATCAATCCAGCTTTGCAGGCCACGTTGCAGTCGCTTCTGTACCAGCCCATAGGCTGAGCGCAGGCCAGGTGTTGCAGCCTGTGCTTCAGTGATAAAAGCCCTTGCCAGATGCTGGTCGATATTGATCCGCCTGAGATAAACGGTGATGGCATTGATCAATCGTTCAGGCAACAGCCCGGCACCATTGATTTCCCGTTCGACCTCGCCAAGATGGGCGTTGGACAGTTTGTTAAAGCCATACAGAAAGCACGCTTCCTTGTCGCCAAACAAGGTATAAAAAGTCGCTCTTGATACGCCGGCCTGCGCAATGATCTGTGCCACAGAAGCGTCGGCATACCCCATGTCAGCGATGACCTTGGCTGCACCGAGAACAATACGCTTTCTCTGCTCCCGTTGCGCCACCTCGCGTGGCAGACTGGAGGAGCCGCGCGGCAGACGACCGCGCCGGGATGCAACGAGGGTTGGTAACGCAGTCGGGGGTGGTTTGACAGACATGTCAGGCACCCAGCATGGCCTGTCCGCAAACCCGAATCGTTTGCCCGGTGACACCAGCCGATTCCGGCAAGGCCAGGAAGGTGACCAGCTCGGCAACGTCGCGCGGCTGGCCGCCCTGCGACAGTGCATTCATGCGCCGTCCGGCCTCGCGCATCATGAGCGGAATTTTTTTGGTCATCTCGGTTTCAATGAACCCCGGTGCAACGCAGTTGATGGTAACGCCGTTGGCAGCCAGCAATCTGGCGCGCGCACTCGCGTAGCCCATGAGAGCGGCTTTGGATGTGGCGTAGTTGGACTGACCGGCATTGCCGGCCACGCCACTGATCGACGACAGGCAGATCTCGCGACCGCCTGCGCGCAGCAACCCGGCTGCGTCGACAGCGGCATCGATAGCGATGATGGCGCTGAGATTGACGGCCATGACCAGTTCCCATTGGGCTTCGGTCATGTTGGCCAGCATTTTGTCGCGCGTAATGCCGGCGTTGTGGACCAGTACATCGATACCACCGTACTGGCCGGATATCAGGTCCACAAGCTGCGCCGGCGCTTCTGGGGCGGTGATGTCGAGCGGGACCGACACACCACCCAACTGTGCGGCAAGTGCATCGAGTGCCTGCTTTGCCCCCGGCACGTCCACACAGATGACCGTTGCGCCTTCTTCAGCCAGGCGCAGTGCCGTGGCGTGGCCCAGACCGCGGGCTGCGCCGGTGACCAGCGCAATTTTTTTATCAAGTCGCAGCGCTGCATGATTGATTGGGGATAATTGCACTTCGCTGCCAACGCGTACCGGGCGACCAGAAACATAAGCGCTGCGGTAACTGCAGAAAAACCGCAGCGGGCCGTCCAGCCTGTCGACGGCACTGCGGCTGACATACAGAATATTGGCCGTGCTGCCGTTGCGTCCGACTTCTTTGGCCAGTGTCCTGACAAAGCCTTCAATACCGGTGGCGGCGGCACGCTCGACGCTCTGTGTACATTCGCCCGGATCTGGTGCCAGCACCACCAGACGCGCACACTCGGAGAGTTGCCGCATCAGCGGACCAAAAAATGCGCGCAGTTGCGACAGTGACGTCACATCGGTGCAGCCAGTTGCATCGAAGAGCGCCACATCGATTCTGGCCGTGGTATCCGATAACGGTCCGGTGCGGGAAATGCCGCCCATTTTGCCCAGCGCCTGTTGCGCTGCGTCCAGTGCATAACCACCAGGGACTGCGCCAACGGTGATGGTGCGGCCGTCGAGTTCCGTCAGACGATACGGGCCGGTTTCGCGTTTTAACTGTACCGGCTTGGGCAATCCCAGAAAGCGGACCACCGGACCGGTCCAGCGGCCGGCAGCGTAATCGATCAGTGGATCGGAATGAGCAGTCACACAATTCTCCTGTTGCATATAAACATTGATGTCTATTAGAATGATGCCACACCTTCCGGCCGTGCGCAAACGCAATACTGAAAATTACCGAAAAGGCTTTTTGCACCATGACGATTATTCACACCGTTTTGCAGATTCTGCTGGTTGTCTGTGTTCTGCTGTTCCTGTTTACCTGGTGGACCAACCGGCGCGTTCTGGCAGCGCTGCCGGCGCAGGGGCGCATTGTTGACGCCGGTGGCGTGGCTTTTCATGTGCACGAACAGGGCAGCGGTCCGACGCTGCTGCTGATTCATGGGCTGGCTGGACAGTTGCGGCATTTTACTTATGGCGTGGCGAAAATTTTATCGCTGAAGTTTCATGTGGTGGTCATTGATCGCCCGGGGTCCGGCTATTCGGTGCGGCCGGCGTCGATGCCTGCGGATATTTCCGCGCAGGCCACGGCAATCGCGCAGCTCATTGAAGCCTGCAAACTTGGTCCGTGCTTCGTTGTGGGGCACTCTCTCGGCGGTGCCGTCGCGTTGACGCTGGCTCTGGAACACCCCGGCTGCGTGACCGGTCTGGCGCTGCTGGCACCGCTGACGCACCTGCCGAAGGACAACAAACCTCCTGCCGCGTTTGCCGCACTGATGATTTCTTCGGCATGGCTGCGCAGCCTGTTTGCCTGGACTCTCGTTGTTCCCGGCAGTATTCTGCAGCGCGATGCTGTGCTGGGTCAGGTATTTGGACCGGATCCGGTTCCGGATGATTTTGCGCTCCGGGGCGGTGGATTGATGAGTTTGTGTCCGCACCAGTTCATCGCAGCATCACGGGATTTGCAGGCCATTCCAGAACGGCTGCC
>Ga0316222_1000634_pt1 | contig 51702 bp, 58 predicted proteins | sample TBH18011metaG_FD_206008 | JGI IMG/M metagenome (GOLD analysis project Ga0316222, IMG submission 206008) | Freshwater microbial communities from Trout Bog Lake, Wisconsin, USA - TBH18011 | ecosystem: Environmental > Aquatic > Freshwater > Lake > Hypolimnion/Profundal zone | place: USA: Wisconsin... | reverse complement strand
CAGGAACAGGCGATGAAGCTGGCGATGGTCGCCGCGCATTTCACCCCCGCCGAGGCCGATGGCTTGCGCCGGGCGATGGCCACCTTTCGCCGCAACGGCACCATCCACCATTACCAAACCAAGCTGGTCGAGGGCATGGTGGGGCGCGGATATGAGCGCGATTTCGCTGAGCGTTGCTTTGAACAGATCAAGGGTTTCGGCGATTATGGCTTTCCTGAATCTCACGCGCAGGCCTTTGCATGGCTGGCCTATGTGTCGAGCTGGCTGAAATGCCATATGCCGGCGGTGTTCACCTGCGCGTTGCTCAACAGTCAGCCGATGGGGTTCTACGCGACCGCGCAGCTGGTGGCCGACGCCCGCGCGCATGGGGTGGAGGTGCGCCCCATCGATGCCGCCGCCAGCCTTTGGGATAACAGCTTGGAGGGGGAACGTGTGCTGCGGCTTGGCCTGCGCCAGATTACCGGGTTTCGCGAAGAATGGGCTGGGATGCTGGTGACGGCCCGCGCCGACAGGGCCTTTGCCAGCATCGAGGATCTCGCCCGTCGCGCAGATCTGCCGCCGCGCGCGATGGCGTTATTGGCCGATGCCGATGCCTGCGCCGCGCTGGGGCCAAACCGGCGCGAGGCGGGGTGGGAAATGCGCCGCCTGCCACCCAAGCAGTTGTCGCTGTTCGCCGCGATGGAGGCGCCAGAGCTGGGCGCGGAAGCCGATGCCGCCCTGCCACCCATGCGCCCCGCCGAGGAGGTCGTCGCCGATTACCAAACGTATCGCCTGTCGCTGAAGGGGCACCCTTTGCAATTTTTGCGCGGGGCGTTGGCGCAGCGCGGCGTACTGACCTGCGCCCAGGTAAACGCCGCAAAGGATGGCGCGCGGGTACGATGCGCCGGCGTGGTGCTGGTGCGTCAGCGGCCCGGCAAGGGCAACGCGGTGTTCATCACGCTGGAGGACGAGACCGGCATCGTCAACGCCTTGCTGTGGGCGCGGGATTTTGAAACGCAGCGCGCCGCCGTGATGTCCGCGCGGCTGATGGTGATCGAGGGGCAGGTGCAGCACAGCAAGGAAGGCGTCGTGCATCTGATGGCCCAGCGGGTGGTTGATCGCACGGCGTGGCTGGCGCGGTTGGATGGTGCCGCCGATGCACCCGCCCCCTTGCCCAACCGTGCGCGGCACCCTCGCGATGCCCGAATTCTGCCGCAATCGCGCGACTTTCATTAGATTTGCTTAGGCCGCCTTGCGTTTTTCGCCTAAAGCTTGCCGCGCCAAATCAGGAAGCATCACCCATGCCCCCGCCCGCCGCCAAGCCCCCCAAACCGCAGGGCACGCCCGCCGAGGTCTTCGCGGTATCGCTGCGGCTGGGTTGCACTTCATTTGGCGGGCCGATCGCGCATATCGGCTATTTCCAGCGTGCCTATGTGCGCCAGCGACAATGGCTGACCGCCGATGAATTCGCCGGATTGGTAGCGCTGTGCCAGCTGATACCGGGGCCGGCGTCCAGCCAGTTGGGCTATCTGATTGGCCTGAAACGCGCCGGCTGGCCGGGGGCCTTGGCGGCTTGGCTGGGCTTTACCCTGCCCTCGGCGCTGTTGATGTTCGGCTTTGCGGTGGTGGCGCCGCGCCTTTCCGGGCCTCTGGCGGCGGCCTGTCTGCATGGGCTGAAACTGGTGGCGGTGGTGATCGTTGCGCAGGCGATCTGGAGCATGGCGCGCAGCCTCTGCCCGGACCTGCTGCGAGCAGGGGTGGCGTTGCTGGCAACCGCCGCGCTGTTGGTGCCAGGGTGGCAGGCGATGCAGCTGCCGGTGCTGGCTGTGGGCGCAATTTTGGGCGGTATGCTGTGCCAAAACGCCGCAAAAAGCGCCTCGCCAGCCCTGCCGGTCAGCCGCAAAGTGGGGGGGATCGCGCTGGGCCTATTCGCGGGGTTGATGGTGCTGGCTCTGTGGCCGATATTTGCGGGCAACCACACGCTGCCGGCATTGATGGCCGTGTTTTACCGCAGCGGCGCGCTGGTATTCGGCGGCGGCCATGTCGTGCTGCCACTGCTGAGGGACGGCCTCGTGCCGGCAGGCTGGCTGGGCGACGGGCCATTTCTGGCGGGTTATGGCGCGGCGCAGGCGATGCCCGGCCCGCTGTTCACGCTGGCGGCCTATCTGGGGGCCAGTCTTGCCCCGGCCCATGCGGGGATCGGCACCATCGCGCTGTGGTCGGCGGCGGCCCTGATCGCGATCTTTCTGCCCGGCCTGCTAATCGCGGTGGCGGGGCTGTCGGTGTGGGGCTGGTTGGGGCAGCACCCAAGGGCACGCGGCTGCTTGGCGGGGGCGAATGCGGCGGTCGTCGGAGTGCTGGGCGCGGCCTTCGTAACGCCGGTTTGGACCAGCGCCATTGCCAGTCTGGCCGACATCGCCATCGCCGCGACAGGCCTGATGATGCTGATGCTGTTTCGCGTTGCCCCCATCCTCATCGTGGGCTTTTGCGTGGCCGCCGCAGCCGCACTGCACTGAAGCAATTCCTTAGGATCTCTCACGCTATAACCGGCGGGGCGGAAACAGGTCCGCAACAGGGAAATTTTGTGCCTCAGGACAGCTTTCAGCAAGAATGCGATCGGCTCTCACAAGCCGTTGACGGCGTACAGTTTGAACGCCTGCGCTGGGCCAAGACCGAAGGCCCCATGCTGGCCCATCTGGTCACGCTGGCCCACGCCGCCATCGAAGCCCGCCCCGAATTCGAATTGACCGAGGAGGGCGCCACCAACGACCTCAAACGCTTTGTGTTGAAGGTGCATAGCAACCGTATCGCCGCGATCGCCCTGTGGTTGGAAAACGGCCACGCCATCGCCAACATCGAAGCCCTGGACCGCAGCAGATATGACGTCGGTCAAGGCAGCCCAATCTCGGCAGACTTCCCGCTGGTCGATGCGGCGTGGATGGCTGCCAGCTTGCAAGAATTATTCGGTCGCATCCAGCCAAGCACCCCCGCCGCTTAGACCGATGGCACCATGCGACAATCAGGCGGGTGTCTCGACCAATTCGGCGATTTCAAAGGTGAATTTTCGCCAGCCGCGCGTCCGCGCCGCATCCTGCGTGGCCACGCGCTTCTTTCGCGCTTCGGCCAAAGATCGCGTATGGCCCCAGAAGACCTCTGCCTTGCCGTTTTCCAGCTCTGCGACAATTCGCCAGTAATGTGTGAAACCATCGGCGGTTGGCCCGATTGTCTTCACATAACCATCGGGCATCGTGGCGGTAAGATAGCGGCGCTTTTTCTTCATATCTTGAATTCCGCAACGGCCATAGGCACAAAGGAATAACCAGTCCCGTCATCCTGAGCAACCGGATGGGCATCATGGAGTAACCGATGCACGCCCTCGCTCAAATCGCACATGAGATTGCACAGGAAATGGCGCAGGCGCCTGATCGTGGGCGGGTGGCGGATTATATCCCCGCCTTGGCCAAGGTTTCGCCCCATCATTTCGGGATCGCGATTGCGATGGCGGATGGCACGGTGCATGTTGCCGGTGATGCCGATGTGGCTTTCTCTATCCAAAGCATTTCAAAGGTGTTCAGCCTGACCATGGCGCTGGGCGCGGTCGGCGATGCCTTGTGGAAACGCGTCGGGCGAGAGCCATCGGGCAGCGCCTTCAACTCTATCGTGCAGCTGGAAAACGAGCACGGCATCCCGCGCAACCCCTTCATCAACGCGGGGGCGATTGTTGTGTGTGATCATCTGCTTGGCCACTATGAACCACGAGAGGTCATCGCCGATTTTCTGCGCTTCATTCGGTCATTGGTCGGCGACGATACTATCACCATCGACGAAGTGGTGGCACGCGGTGAAGAAGAGACGGGCTTTCGCAACATTGCGCTGGCCAATTATATGCGCGCCTTTGGCAATATCCATCATCCCGTCGCAAAGGTGCTGGGGGTCTATTTTCACCAATGTGCGCTGTCGATGAGTTGCAGGCAACTGGCCCTGGCAGGGCGCTATCTGATGGCGGGCGGGCAAAACCCGGCGACAGGGCGATCGGTTATTTCGCCGCAGCGGGCACGGCGTATCAACGCATTGATGCTGACCTGCGGCCATTATGATGGATCTGGCGAATTCGCTTTCCGAACCGGGCTGCCGGGCAAGTCCGGGGTTGGCGGGGGCATTCTGGCCATAGCACCGGGTAAGGCCTCGATTGCGGTGTGGTCGCCCGGCCTGAACGAGCGCGGCAATTCGCAATTGGGCACTTTGGCGCTGGAACGCTTGGTGCAAAAAACGAACTGGTCGGTTTTTGAACCCGCTGCAAGCCATCTGCCCCGCGGCGCCGCCTAAGGGTTGCGGCCGAAGCCTGCTGGACCATTTGGTGCATCAACACCCCGCCGATAGACCAGGCGATACCGATTAGGCCCGGTCCTCAGTTTCAGCGTCAGATGGTAATCACGCGCCAGAGCAGCCTGAACCAACGCCCGCGTCTGTTGATTGGCTTGGCCAAACACGGGCCAGTCATCAATGATCACATCGGGGCGGGTGGCAAGTATCCGCCGAACCTCATCAACAGGGTCCACGCCAATGGCCTTGGCACTGGCTTCGTCATGCGTGTTCAAATGACCGGGAAAGGCCCAGCGCGTCGGCAGGCAAGAATGGGTCAGCATATACAGCGCCGTATAGCCGTCATAGACGTAGATACAGCCATGTCGCGGGCTCGCGGCGGCGGCCAGCGTTGTGGCTTCGCGCGCACCGCCCTTCAGATAGGCGACCCGCCATAGAACCAACTGGCTGACCGCGAACAGCAGCACCAGCACTCCAGCCGCCCAGCGCCGCGCGCGTTTGCCCTCGCCAAAGGCTGGGGCGGCGGCGATGGTCGCGGGCAGCAGCGCGCCGGCGATATAATGCGAGGAACCAGCATGGCCAATCACCACCACGCTGAGCAACGCGACCCCCGTCCAAACGGTGGGAAAGTCGATGATATGCGACAGCCGGCGCCGCGCCAGCGCGATCATGATGGCCAGCGGCGCAAAAATCCCTGCCATCTCGGCGTAATTGATCAGCTGTTCCGCCAACGGCAACGGGTTTCGACCCATATTTGACAGAAAATTGGCAAAGATGAAGGCCTGAAGTTGCCCAACATGCCAATACCACGCCGCCGCCAGCACAGTTGGCGCCAAAGCGCAGGCCACCAAAGGGACCGCCAGCCGAACCACCGGCGCCAAGCCGCCGCCCGCCCGCCAACGCGCCGCCAACAATACAACGCCGAAGAACACCCCCTCGATCACCACCGAATATTTGATCTGCAACGCAATGCCAACCAGCGCCATCGCTGCGCAGCCGCGCGCCATCACCTGCTTGCGCGAAAGCCATGCGGCCCAAACCAGCATCGCCGCCAGCGCCATCGGCAAAGCGAAGAACACATCGGCCTGCCCGCCCTCGCATTCGGTGAAATTGAGCCACAGGATATAAAGCGCGCCCGCCATCAGCGTGCCGGTCCGCCCGGCATGCCGCGCCGCCATCCGCGCCACCAGACTGGCCGTCGCCGCCACAAACATCAACGCCACCAGCTTGTAGGCGAGGAACCCGTCGCCCCCCAGCGCGCGTATGCCTGCATAAATCAGAAACAGGCCAATCGGCTTGCGATCAAAAATGTCGACATAGGGCAGCGCGTGGTGGTTCCACATCTGATCGCCGACCAGCAAGTAAAATTGCTCGTCGAAACCGATCACCGGATTGCCAAAGGTCTGACACCGCACAAGCGCCGCAAAGGCAGCGAAACCCAGAAACATCAGCCACCAGCGCAGAGCCGGCTCACGGCGGGTCTGTTTGTGCGAAACAGACAGGGCCGGTTCGGAAAAATCGCTATACATTGCCAGCGCCGATCTCAGCATCCCACTGTTTTCGAGCAATCTTCCGAAGGTTCACGAAAAGTTTCAAGATGCGCATCTGATATTACCGCTACAGGAGGCTTTCCAGTGCTTTGCGCATAGCGTTATTTATGGGTTACACAACAGTTGTGACTGCGGTTGTGGACCAACCGCTTGGGCTAAAACAGCCCGTCGTCGTCGGTGGAGGCAGCCTGGCGCTGCGTTACGATGGCGCATTGCATGCTGGCCGGCAGGTTTTGCGTGTGAATAGCCCGCTCCTCCGCCATGGTGTAAAGCGCGTGCAAACCCGGCAAAAAGGCTGCCAACCACGCTTCTCCATCGCTATCCAGATCGGCCTGCGGCTGATGGAGGCTCTGGGCCACTTGCGACAAGGTTTGCTGCAGCAAGGCATCTTCGCCATTCGGGTTGGCGGCATCGGTCAGCAGGCTTATCAATTCATGACTGCGTTCAAACCCTTGTGCCAATGCGCTGCTATTATGCGCATCCGCCGCGCTAATTGCCGCCAGCGCATCATCCAAAACCGTGCCAAGCTGTTGCTGCCCCGCCTGTTCATCTTGCAGGTGCAGGCTGCTGTTCAACGTTGCCAGCCGCTGGACCGCGACCGCGATGTGGTTGACGGTATCCTGCAAATGCCTCGCCTGAGAGGCCACTTCCATAGAGATAACGGCCACCGCCTGCCCATGCGGCCCTTGGTCGCGGCATAGCAACCGGGTGTTGATGGCGATTTCTTTCACATCGCGCATGATTTGGTCAAAACTGTCCAGCCGGGAAACCAGACCCCCGAGCGCCTCGCCAATCATCGCCGCCATTTCGACTGATTTTGATGCCGTTTCGCGCAGGTGCCCGGTCATCTGGGCCACTTCACGGACGCAACCTTCCAGTTCACGCAGCGAAGCGCGGCCTCCGTCGTCGACCCGCTGGCCCACCAATTCCAGCAGCTCGCCGCTGGCTGAGGACAGCCGGGCCATGGAAGCCTTCATCCCATCCGATTCGCGCCGATAGGTGATCGTGATGGCATCCAGTTGCGCAGCCAGAATTCGCGCCACACTGGCCTCTACGCCTTGCGGCAGCGGGCCGGCTGCGCGCTGTTCGGACAACATCTCCAGCCCGCGCACCACATGTTCGATGCGCTGGCGGGTGCTGTCGGCAACCTGAATTGCTGCCAATACGCTGCCAATGGCTTGCTCGATCTGCCCCGCGATGCCTCTCAGCCTGGCAGACACACCCTCTGCTGATGACAGCTGCTCTTCAAACTGATCGCTGCAATCGACGAGGCGCTCCGAGGCCTGAACGCCAAGGCGACCCTTGGCCATGAGCAGCGCGTGATCGGACGAACGCATGCGTGCGATGCTGTCATCGATAATGGCCAAGCGCCCTGAAAAGCCCGACACCTCGCCTTCGCCGATTTGCAGTCGCCGGTTCATATTATCGACAAAGATACCAAACTCACCCCATGCCCCGGTGATTTTGATGTTGATGCCATAGACGCCCAGCATCCTGAGCACCCTTTGAATATCATGGACATATCCTCGGCCAACTGCGAGAGGCGGCTTTGCGCGATGACCAGTTCGCCCACGCGGTTCATCAGATCATCGAGGCGGTCTGCCGGAACACGCACCGTTTCGCTGACACGCGCGGTGTTCTTCGTGGCCCTGTCAGCCTCGGCGATGGCGCCAGTTTCGGCGGTGGGCAGGTGATCGTTGGCAGGTGTGGATTCGCTGGCGATCTGCTCGATGGTTATTTCCATATCATCCAGCACGAAGAGGAACACATCCTCGATATCTTCACGCGTGATCGCGCCAGACAGTTCCACCTCCCAGCCGATATGGCAATCGGTGGGCTCCAGTTCGGCGAGCGGCGGGATGGCATCGGTCAGCGCGGTGATCTGACAATCGCCCAGTTCGCGCAGTTCCGCCAACAGAGCCAGCGGGTTGATGCCATTGGCCAAACACCCGGACGGCAGAAAATAGCGAATGCGCCAATGCGCCCCAGCAGAGGGCGCAGCAACGGGTGTGACCCCTTGCGCCCCGGCCAAGGCTGCGGATAACCCATCGAGGAAAACTTGGCCCGCAGCCACATCGGCCTCTGCGGCAATCAATCCGCGCATATGGTCGCAGGCTGCCAGAATCACCGAAACCAGTTCGCCCGTCGCCGGCACCAGCCCCTTGCGCACCTTGTCAAAGGCGCTCTCGCAATGATGGGTGAAATCGGCCAGATCATCAAAGCCGAACATCGCCCCCGAACCCTTCACCGTGTGAAGCCCGCGAAACACGGCATCAATCAATTGGGCATCGCCCAGGCGCCGCCCCAGATCGAGCAACGCCCGCTCCACCTCGTCCATCACATCCAAGGCCTCCAGCCGGAAGGTGGCGGCTGGATTGTCACCGCTCATCGGCCCAACACCTTTTGGACGATACGAATGATTTGGTCGGGCTGAAACGGCTTGATCAGCCAGCCGGTGGCACCCGCCGCCTTGGCCTGCGCCTTCAGGCTTTCATCGCTTTCGGTGGTGACGAAAATGATCGGAATGCCAGACTGGCTGGGCATCTTGCGCAATTCGCGAATCATCGTCAGCCCATCCATGCGCGGCATGTTGAGATCGGTGATGATCATATCGAAACGGGTGCCGCTGGCCTTGGCTACGCCCTCCGAGCCGTCGCTGGCTTCGGTCACCTTATAGCCGGCCCCGGTCAGGGCAATACGCATGGCCATGCGCACACTTGCGCTGTCGTCTACGGTCAGGATGGATGCACTCATGATGTTTGGGCTCCATTAGTCCAAAAATTGGGTTCGCCGTGGCTGTCCACCAGCGGGAAACCACCCAGCTCCAGCACTTCACGCAAGGCTTCTGGGGCTGGCGCCGCCAAACGCAGTTCGGCACCGCAAGCCTCGGCCTGACGCCGCGCCGCCTCCAACGTCTGTACGAAGCTGAGATCCGCGCGCGTCAGCCCCGCAAGGTCGACCACAACCTCTTGATCGGGCTGAATTTCGCTCAGAAGGATGGTTTTGGCATGATCGGCATTGGCGAGAAGCTGCTCGCCTTCAAATACAACTGACATGGGAATGGGCCCTCGAAATAACGAGGCAAACCGTATCGCCAATCAATGGATTTTAATTTCGGCCGCGCCCCTGCGTTTTCCCTTAGGCAGCTATGGCAGCGCGACGCCGCCAAGAGCCCTTGTACAAAGCCGTCATCGTAATTGCGGAGAACGCCACCAAGGCGCCGCCCAGCATGTCGGCCAGATAATGCGTCCCCTCAACCGGGGTGGACAACAGCATCATCGCGTTCAGCGCGCACAGCGGCCAGCGCAGCCGCCGGATCGGCCATGCCGTATAGGCGTAAACCACTGCTGCTGCGGTATGAAAACTGGGCGCGCAAACCAATCCGCGCAAAGCCCCCAAATCCACCACCCCCAGCGTATGCGCGCGCAGCTGCGGGATCAATTGCGACTGATACAGCGCGCTCATCGGCATATAGGGTATCCGCCCCTGCCACATCACCGCCAAAGGCCCTTGCGCCGGAATCCAAGGAAACAACAGCAGTGTCAGAATAGTCGCGATCCAGAAATTCATCAGGAACAGCCGCGCCTCTCCGCTGCGCCCGGCATGCGCCAGATAGCCCAGCAAGATCACCGGGGTGACATAGATGCTGGCATAGGCCGCCTCGCCCGCCCATTGCAGCAACGGATGCGAACTGACCGTGCTGTACCAGGCCAGCCAGTCGAAGTGCAGCGTATGATCAATCCGCTGCAAAGCCGGGTCAACATAGCCGGCACTGGCGGCGGCGGCGGGATAGCTGGCGATGGCCCCCATCACGCTGATCATGATAAATGCCGCGGCATGACCAATAAATTCGGCCACTCTGCTACGGCGTACGGCCGCAGGCTTGTGCCGCAAATGCAGCCCAAGCGCCAACACCACCGCCAGCCCGTAGATCGGACCAGTGATCGGGCCGACCCCAATGCCAAGATGCTGATGCCGCATCAACAGAGCCACCGCAACCGCGCTGAGCGCCAGCCCTGCCGCCAGCCAATTGTCGGAAATATGCAACCGCGAATGCGCCGCAGACGGTGTTTCAGCTGTGATGAAGGATATCTCAACCAGATCTGGTTCAACCAAAGTCGGCTCGGCAAGGGCGATATTCTGCAACTTCACAAGCCGTTTCGCTCCTCTCATACGCCCCCGCGTGCGCGCTGTAATGGAATTGTCACTAAAGCCAAGCCGTAACCGCCTTTGGCAAGGTGACGTTGTCCCGATATCGGGCGCGTGAGCCCCAGTTTTAACATCGCCTTTACCTTCGCTGCCTTCCCGGCAGTTTGCAAAGGTGGGATTTGTGGTAATCTTGACCCTGCCGGCGAGGTGTCGTCCGGCCAAATTAGCGACGATTCGGAATCAAGTCATGCCCCCCAGCCCCCCGTCACCGTCCGACGCCCTGCGCCAAGCCTTCATCGCCGGAGCTTTGGCCATGCGAGAGGCAGCGTTGTTGGCAGCAGAAGAGGTTAAACCCCGCCAGTCCCGCCACACCGGCGAGCAATACGCCCCAGAAGACTTCGTCAACGCCATCGGCGACATCGACCCGAAAAGCTTGATCCCAGCGTAAAGCCCTTAGCCAGCGTCCGCCGATTGCACCGGCCCGCCGGCCTGCACCCATCCGGTAAAACCATCCCTCAGGTGGCACGCGGCAAAGCCCATATCCTGCAACGTCGCCACCGTCAGCGCCGATCGCCAGCCCGACGCGCAATGGAACAGGAAGCGTTTATCCTCGCCGAACACCGGTTTGAAATAGGGGCTTTCGGGGTCCACCCAGAACTCGATCATGCCGCGCGGCGCGTGAAAGCTGCCGGGGATGAAGCCGCTACGCTCCCTCTCGCGCGGGTCGCGGATGTCGACGATCACCACATCAGGCGCGCCCAGCATGGCGATGGCGTCCGCCGTTTCGATTTCCTCGATCCGCGCGCGGGCGGCGGCGACCATTTGCGCCGATGAGATTTTCAGCATGTATCAGGCTCCCCCCAGATGTGCAGCGCATCATAGGCGTTCTGGACATTTCTGCCCAGCCCTCTATGGCCCGCCCATGAGCGCAGCCCCCCCTTCCGCATCGCTACAAATTCTGGTCGATGCCGACGCCTGCCCGGTGAAGGAGGAAATCTACAAGGTCGCCTATCGCCATGCGGTGCCGGTGGTGGTGGTCAGCAATGCGCGCATCCGCCTGCCCGAACACCCCCTGATCAGCCGCGTGGTGGTCAGCGACGCCTTCGATGCCGCCGATGACTGGATAGCCGACGCCTGCCATGCGCGCAGCGTGATGATCACCGCCGACATCCTGCTGGCCGACCGCTGCCTGAAGGCCGGCGGCACGGTGCTGGCGCATAATGGCAAGCCCTTTACGACCAGCTCGATCGGCGCCGCCGTCGCCACGCGGGCGATCATGGCGGATTTGCGTGCGGGCGGGGATGCGATTGGCGGGCCGCCTCCTTTCGCCAAGGCGGATCGTTCTCGGTTCCTGTCGGCGTTGGACGAAGCTCTGGTAAGGTTGGCGCGATGACAGCGCAATATGACGCCCCCAGCTATGACGCCATCGTGCTGGGCGCGGGCGCGGCGGGCCTGATGTGCGCCGCGGTGGCGGGGCAGCGGGGCCGGCGGGTGCTGCTGATCGATCACGCCGACGAGGTGGGCAAAAAGATCCTGATATCAGGCGGGGGGCGGTGCAATTTCACCAATCTGGGGGCCGGGCCGGGCAATTACCACTCACAGAACCCCCATTTCGCCAAGTCCGCGCTCAGCCGCTACACTCCGCGCGATTTTCTGGATCTGGTCGAGCGTTACGGCATTGCGTGGCATGAGAAGACTTTAGGTCAGCTCTTTTGCGATGGCCCTGCGCGGCAAATTGTCGATATGCTGCTGGCGGAATGCCGGGCCGGCGCCGTCGAGATCGCCTGCGGTGCGGCCATAACCGAGATAACCCATGCCGATGGGCTGTTCCATGTGACGGCGGGCGGGCGCATGGCCAAGGCGCCCGCGCTGGTGCTGGCCACAGGCGGGCCGTCGATCCCCAAGATGGGGGCGACCGGCTTTGCCTATGACGTGGCGCGGCAGTTTGGCCTGAAGGTGGTGCAGCCGCGCCCCGCTCTGGTGCCGTTGACGCTGGCGGGCGGGGACGCGCTCTTCACCGATCTGTCGGGGGTTTCCGCCGATGTGCTGGTGCGCGCGGGCAAGCAAACATTCCGCGAGGCGGCGCTGTTCACGCACCGGGGCCTGTCTGGCCCGGCAATTTTGCAGATTTCCTCCTACTGGCATCATGGCGAGGCGATTGGCGTCAATTTCCTGCCCGACCGCGCACCCGGCTGGCTGTTGGCGGCCAAGTTGGCGCATCCCAAGGCCGGTCTGCGCCGTTTGCTGCGAGAGGCACTGCCCGAACGCTTGGCCACGGCGCTGTGTGAACAACTCGGCGTGGAGGGCGAACTGGGCGCACAAACCAACGCTCGCCTCTCCGCCGCCGAAAGCCGCCTTGCCGATTGGCGCTTCCAGCCGAACGGAACCGAGGGCTATGCCAAGGCCGAAGTCACCGCAGGCGGCATCTCCACCGCCGACCTCTCCTCCAAAACGCTGGAGGCGCGCCGCGTCCCCGGCCTGTTCGCCATTGGCGAGGCGGTGGATGTAACCGGCTGGCTGGGCGGCTATAATTTCCAATGGGCTTGGGCGAGTGCCCACGCCGCCGCGCAGGCAATATGACACGCTGCGGCGCAAGCCTTATGACACTCAGGAGGTCTGCATGATCCTGCGCGAATTGATCGATACCGCCCATGTCCCCGGCGGCGAGGAACTGCGCCTCTATTCCCACGACAAGGACTTCATGATCGTCCTGGACCGCAACGAGCTGATGAGCACCCGCCAGAGGGGGTCCGAAGAGGCGCTGGCAACGCTCAGCTGTGCGCGGATTGCCGGGCGCAACCGCCCGCATGTGCTGATCGGCGGCTATGGCGTGGGCTTTACGCTGCGCGCCGCGCTGGCGGTGCTGCCCGCCGATGCCACCGTGACCGTGGTGGAACTGGTGCCCAAGATCATCGAATGGGCGCGCGGGCCGATGGCGGAACTGGCGGCAGGATGTCTGGATGACCCCCGCGTATCGCTGATTATCGGCGATGTTTCGGCGCATATCGCGGCGCTGCCGGGCAGTTTTGACGCGATCCTGCTGGATGTCGATAATGGCCCCGATGGCTTGGTGCGCGAACAGAACAACCAGCTCTATACCGGCACCGGGCTGCGCACGGCCAAGGCGGCGTTGCGGGCCGAGGGCGTGTTGGCGGTGTGGTCGGCGGCGAAGGATGGCAGCTTTGTGCGGCGGCTGGAATCGACCGGCTTTGTGGTGGAGGAGGTCGCTGTCCACGCGCGCGGCACCGATGCCAACGGCAAAGGAAAGGGCGCCAAGCATGTGATCTGGTTCGCAAAGCCCACAAACGTGCCGCGCGCCGAACGCCAAGCCCCGCGCCCACTTCCCCAATCGCGTTATAAGCGTTTTTGATGATTCGCATTTTTAATCGCAATACCGGCTCCCACTTTTGCTGAAAATGCTCTAGGGCGCACCCCATGCTGACAATTCAGAACATCACCGTCCGCCTTGGCGGGCGCAATATCATCGACCGCGCCAGTGCCGCCATCCCCCCCGGCGGCAAAGTAGGGCTGATCGGCCGCAATGGCGCGGGCAAATCCACGCTGGTAAAGGCCATCATCGGAGAGCTGGAGCCTGACGACGGCGAGATCGAGATGCCGCGCCGCACCCGTCTGGGCTATATCGCGCAGGAGGCCCCCAATGGCACCGCAACCCCGTTCGACACCGTGCTGGCAGCCGATACCGAGCGCGAGGAACTGCTGGCCGAGAGCGAAACCTGCCACGAACCGCACCGTTTGGGCGATATTCACGACCGTTTGCTGGCGATTGATGCCTATTCGGCGCCCAGCCGCGCTGCGCGCATCCTGATCGGCCTCGGTTTCGACGAGGAGATGCAGGCGCAGCCTTTGGACAGTTTTTCCGGCGGGTGGAAGATGCGCGTGGCGCTGGCCAGCCTGCTGTTCTCCGCGCCTGATGTGATGCTGCTCGACGAGCCATCGAACCACCTCGACCTGGAGGCGACGCTGTGGCTGGAGAATTTCCTGAAGGCCTATCCCGGCACGTTGATCGTCATCAGCCATGAACGCGATCTACTGAACAATGTCGTCGATCACATCCTGCATTTGCAAGGCGGCAAGCTGACGCTCTACCCCGGCGGATATGATGCCTTTGAGAAACAGCGCGCCGAACGCATGGCGCAGCAAGCCGCTGCCCGCGCCGCGCAGGAAAGCCAAGCCGCCAAGCTGAAGGATTTCGTTGCGCGCAACAGCGCCCGCGCCTCCACCGCCAAACAGGCCCAAAGCCGCGCCAAAATGCTGGCCAAAATGCAGCCCATCGCCGCGATGATGGAAGATCCAACGCTCAGCTTTGACTTCCCCGATCCCGCCGAACTGCGTCCGCCGCTGATCACGCTGGACCTCGCCAGCGTGGGTTATACCGAGGGCACGCCGATCCTGACCCGGCTCAACCTGCGCATTGATCCCGATGATCGCATCGCGCTGCTGGGCCGCAACGGCAACGGCAAGACGACGCTGGCGCGTTTGCTGGCGGCGCAATTGACCCCGATGGACGGCGAAATCCACACCGCCGGCAAGATGACGGTCGGCTATTTCACCCAGTATCAGGTCGAGGAACTGGCCATCGACAGCAGCCCGCTGGAGCTGATGACCCGCGCTATGAACGGCAAGACCCCTGCGGCGGTGCGCGCGCAATTGGGGCGCTTTGGCTTTTCCGGACACCATGCCACGGCCAATGTCGGCACGCTGTCGGGCGGCGAGCGGGCGCGGCTGGCCCTTGCGCTGGTGACGCGCGATGCGCCGCACATCCTCATCCTCGACGAGCCGACCAACCACCTTGATATCGACGCACGTGAGGCCTTGGTGCAGGCGCTGAATTCCTATGGCGGCACGGTGATCCTGATCAGCCATGACCGGCATATGGTTGAACTGACGGCGGATCGCTTGGTTCTGGTCGATGGCGGTACGGCGAAGGAATACGCTGGCAGCATGGAGGATTACATCGACTTCATTCTGGGTCGAAACCAGCCCAAGGCGGGCGGTGAAGCCAAACCCAAGGCCAGCAAGCAGGACAAAAAGGCCAGTGCCGCCGCGCGCGAGGAACAGCGTGCGGCCAAGAAGAAACTCACCGACGCGGAAAATCTGGTCGCCAAATTGCAGGCGCAGATTTCAATGCACGACCGCGCGATGTTCGATCCCGCCAGCGCCGACAAGGACCTCGCCAAGCTGAACATGGGCGAATTGTCGCGCCGCCGGGGCCTGCTCGCCAGCGAGTTGGAGGATGCCGAGGCCGCGTGGTTGGCGCTCAGCGAGGCGTTGGAGGAGGCGTGAGGCCCCCACGCGCCAGCCAGCCCAGCAGCGCCACCGAGGCCAGAACGCCCGTCGCCCCCGCCATAGTGAAGGCCGGCAGATAGCTGCCCGTCGTTTCGCGGATCAGGCCAGCGCCAAAAGCCGCCGTCGCAGCGCCAATCTGGTGCCCGCACTGGATCCAGCCAAAGACGATGGGCGCGTCGCGCTCGCCAAAGGCGCTGTTGGCCAGCTTGACTGTGGGGGGCACGGTGGCGATCCAGTCCAGCCCGTAAAACACCGCGAAAATGCCCAGGCTGGTGGCGTTGAAACTGAGGAACGGCAGCGCGATCAGCGACAGCCCCCGCAGCCCGTAATAGACCACCAGCAGCTTGCGCGGGTCATAACGGTCGGTCAGCCAGCCAGATGCGGTGGTGCCGAACAGGTCGAACAACCCCATCGTGGACAGCAATCCGGCGGCGGCGACGGGCGCTATGCCGTGGTCGCCGCAAAAGGCGATCATATGCGTGCCGACCAGCCCGTTAGTGGTCAGCCCGCAGACGAAGAACGTGCCGAACAGCAGCCAGAACACCGGCCTGCGCGCCGCCCGCGCCAGCACGGTGAACGCCAACCCGACGGTGCCCGCCTGCTTCATCGGGGCAGGCACGCCGCCGGGTTGTTCGCCGAAACGCTCTGTCCCGATGTCACCGGGGTGTTCGGGGATGACCAGCGCAACGATCGGCACCAGTAACAGGCACGCCCCGCTGACCGCCATCACCACCGGACGCCACGCGCCGCCCTGGCTCAGCCACGCGAGGAATGGCAGGAAAATCAGCGCACCGGTGGCCGTGCTGGCGCTCAGCAGCCCCATGACCAGCCCTTGTCGGGTCGCGAACCAGCGGTTCACCACCGCCGCGCCCAGCACCGATGCCACCGCCCCGCTGCCGATGCCGGAAAACACCCCCCAGCTCAGCACATATTGCCAAGGCTGGCTCATCCACAGGCTGGCGAAGGTGGACAGCGCCATCAGCATCAGCCCCGCCAACATCGTGCGCCTTATGCCGTAGGACACCATCAACGCCGCCGCGAACGGCCCCACCAGCCCATAGAGGAATATACCAACTGCCGCCGCCAGCGAAATCGTCGCGCGGCTCCAGCCGAAATGCACCGTCAGCGGCAGCATCAGCACGCCCGGCGTCGCCCGCAGCCCCGCCGAAACCAGCAGCGCCATGAAGGTGACGCCCACCACCAGCAGCACATGAATACGCGCCGGCACCAGCCCGGTACGGTGCAGCAGACGGCTCATATGGCGGAGGACGTGAAAAAGGATTGCATAGGAGCCTTTGGTGCTAGCGGACCGAGCCTGTCAACTGCGAATCTTTCGCATCTCGCCTTCCCGGAGCTGGCATATTGTGTCATTCTATCAGACTCGAAATACATGGAGGCGAACGTGGCACAGACAGGCTTTAAACTTGGCAGGTTGGCGCGTAGCCATAATCCCGCGATCCCGCAGCTTGCCACGCTGACGGCGGGCCAGCCCCAGCCCGCCCCGCCCGCTGCGGTGGATTATACCGTCAATATGCCCGCCAATCTCGGCATGATGCTGAATGATACGCTGGGTGATTGCACCTGCGCGGCGGTCTATCATGCGGTGCAGGTGTGGAGCTTCAACGCCACCGGCGGCAAGGGCATGATCACCGAGCCGGATTCCGACGTAGAGCAACTCTATATCCACGCCTGCGGATACAAGCCGGCCCAAGGCGGCGAAGGCCCCGGTGGAAACGAGCAAAAAGTGCTGACCTATCTGCAAAAAACTGGCGCGCCAGCAGGCCCCGCAGGCAAGGCTCGTCTGAAAATTGCGGCTTTCGTCGAGGTGGATGTCGCCAATATCGATGAGGTAAAAAGCACCATTGCCAACTGCGGCGTGTGCTATATCGGCTTTAACGTGCCGCAATTCCTGATGCCCCCCGGCGCTCCGCCGCCCAGCGTCTGGGATGTGCAGTCCACCGATACCACCATCGTCGGCGGCCATGCGGTGGTGCTGGCGGGATATGACGCGAATGGGGCGCGAGTGATATCGTGGGGGCAGTATTACACCATGACATGGGCGTTTTTCGCCGCCTATGTTGATGAAGCCTATGCCATCGCCGACACACTGTGGGTGGAGGCGACGGGCAAAACGCCGGGCGGGCTGACCCTTGCGCAGCTGGAGCAAGAGATGAGCGGACTATAGTCTAAGCGCCGCATTCAAACTGTGGCATTTGTACAAATTGAAACCCAAGGCGTTTTCAACTGCAAATGGCTATCAAGAGGCCTTCAGTTAACGCAAGGGCTGTTTGCAGATGATTGCTCGCAGTATCACCGCCTGCGCCCTACCGAAAGGGCCGGATCGAAGATCAAAAATCGCAGATAGCCGCACCGAAGCGCTGGAACATGATGTCGCCGCAGCGCGCAGCCTTGCAGCCCCGGCCAAGCGCTGAGCCGAGGGCAATCGCCGAGCCTATTGCGGCCGAACCACCGCGGCGCTTGGCTTAACTCTCGCTGGTGCCGTCAGACGCCGCGAACATATCCATAAAACGCCTCGCGCCATCGCGATCCTTGGCGTCTTTGAACGCGACATCAATGTCAGGCGCCGCGTCCAGCAGATACATGATCGTCCATAGCGCGAATTTGCGCCCCGGATCCTGCTCCATCCCGAAATCCACGGCCATGCGCTCGGTGCCCGCGGTGATTGCGGAAGGGGGCACTTGGGCGAGGTCGCTGGTGCCGAAATAGCGGCGGAACTGGTCGTCTAGGTCCATCGGTCAGGCCGCAGGGGATTTCAGGCTCACCCACACATCGACAGGCGCCACGAATTTGCCGGGGGCGGGCTTGCCGACATCGATCCGCTCCGCCGTTACCAATTCGCCGGTTTCCAGCGTGAAGCTGGCCCATGGCTTTGGCATTCGGCCAAAGGTCATTTTTTGGATCGGGCGGCCCGTGGCCGAGTTCATGATGGTGGCGATGATGCTCATGCGGGGATACTCATTCCGGCCCCCTAGCAAGCCCGACACCCGTCAACAACCGTCGTTCAACAGTTAGCCCCTTTTGCGTTCAGGGCTTTGCCGCAGCGGAAACCCGGTTTTTATCGCCCCCACTCGATAATTCGTGCCATCAGCGCGGCCAACAAGAGCCACTTTCGCGTCGCCGTATTTGGCGCTATGGCGCGTGGATGTTGACCCAAACACCTGCGCTTTGCGTTGCCGCGCTCTATCAATTCGCGCCGTTCCAGGACCCTGCCGCCCTGCGAGAACCCCTCGCCAGCCTGTGCCGCGATGCTGGCATCAAGGGCACGCTGCTGCTGGCCACCGAAGGGATCAACGGCACCATCGCCGGCCCGCCGCAGGGCATCGACCGTGTGCTGGCGCATATTCGCGACCTGCCGGGCTGCGCGGGGCTTGATGTCAAATTCTCTGGCGCAGAAACCATGCCGTTCCACCGCATGAAGGTGCGGCTGAAGCGCGAGATTGTGACCATGGGCCAGCCCGACCTCGATCCGCTGTCCAGCGTCGGCACCTATGTTCAGCCGGCGGAATGGAATACCCTGATCGCCGATCCCGACACCATCGTCATCGATACACGTAATGATTACGAGGTGGCCGTGGGCACCTTTGCCCGCGCGATAGACCCCAAGACCGCCACATTCCGCGAATTTCCCGCGTGGTTCCGCGCGGAGCGCGACCGCTTGCTGGGGGAGGGCAAACCGCCCAAGGTTGCCATGTTCTGCACCGGCGGCATCCGCTGTGAAAAATCCACCGCCTTCCTCAAGGCCGAAGGGGTGGAGGATGTCTATCACCTGAAGGGCGGCATCCTGAAATATCTGGAGGAAATCCCCGAGGAGCAGAGCCTGTGGCAGGGCGAATGCTTCGTTTTTGACCACCGGGTGACGATCGGCCACGGGTTGGTGGCGGGTCATTACGGCCTCTGTCACGCCTGCCGCCGCCCGATCGACGATGACGCCCGCGCCTCTCCGCTGTATGAAGAAGGCGCCAGCTGCCCAGCCTGCCACGCGGAACGCACGGAAGAACAGCGCGCCGCCTATCGCGAAAGGCATCGGCAAGAGGCTTTGGCCGCCGCCAAGGGCCAGCATCATATCGGCGCGCCGTGCTGAGCCGGGTATCGTTTGCCTGATCCAGCCCGCGCTGCCATAGGCGCCCGCCAACCTTGCGCCGAAAGATACCGAACCCATGCCATCCGCCCGCTCGCTCGGTATTGATTTCGGCACCACCAACACGGTGATCGCGCGGGCCAGCGACGGCGCAGCGCAATTGGTCGATTTCGCGGCCCCGGATGGAACCGGTTCGGTGTTCCGATCCGCGCTGTGTTTTTGGCAGGACGAGGCGCGAAAAGGGGGGTTGGCGCATGAGGCCGGCCCTTGGGCCATAGCGGAATTTCTGGAGTTTCCGCAAGGCTCGCGCTTTTTGCAGAGCTTTAAATCGGTGGCCGCCAATGCCAACTTTGAACACGCCAATCTGTTCGAAAAACGCCTGCGGTTCGAAGAGCTGGGGCAGGTGTTTCTGGCGCATCTGCTGACCCACGCCGACGATGCCCTGCGCCAGCTGCCCCAGACAATCGTGGTGGGCCGCCCGGTGCGCTATGTGGGGGCGCGGCCTGATGTGGCTCTGGCCCGCCAGCGATATGACGCGATGTTCAGCCTGTTGGGGCGACCGGTGCTTTATGTCTACGAACCGATGGGGGCAGCCTATGGCTTTGCGTCGAAACTGGACCAGCCTGCCACCTTGTTGGTGGCTGATTTCGGCGGGGGCACCAGCGACTTTTCCATCGTTCGAGTGGAGGCGCCCGGCGCAGCGCTTCGGTGCAAGCCCTTGGGCGCGGCGGGTATCGGCATTGCGGGCGACCGGTTCGATTATCGCATCATGGACCATTTGGTGCTGCCGATGCTGGGCAAGGGCGGCACATATTCATCGTTCGACAAGGTGCTGGAGATCCCCGCCGGCCACTTCACCGATTTTGGCGATTGGTCGCGCCTTGCCCTGATGCGCAACCGTAAGACGCTGGATCAATTGGCGCGGTTGCAGCGCAGCGCCACCGATCCCGCCGCCATTGGCCGGATGATCGCGGTAGTGGAAAAGGAGCTGGGCTATGGTTTGTACGATGCAGTGGGGCGCTTGAAGCGTCAATGGTCGTCTGGACCCCATGCCCATTTCAGGTTCGAAAGCCCCGACCTGACCATCGAGGCCGAGGTGTCCCGCAAGGATTTCGAGGCGTGGATTGCCCCTGATCTGCGCCGCATCGCCGAAACAGTCGATGAGGCCTTGGCCAGTGCCGGCCTGCAACCTGCGCAGATTGACCATGTCTTCCTCACCGGCGGCTCCTCGCTGATCCCGGCGGTACGTGCATTGTTCGTCCAGCGTTTCGGCGATGCCAAAATCGCTGATGGCAACGAGCTGACCTCTATCGCGCACGGCCTTGCCTTGATGGGCGAAGACCCCGACCTGGCCGAATGGCTGGCCCCCGAAGGCGCATCATGAGCGTCGCCTTTCGCCGCGAGGGCGATGATGAGCATATGGAGCCCAAATTCGAATTGCCGATCCCGGCTGGGCCCAACCTCGTTACCGCGCGCGGCCTTGCGCAGATCGGCGCCAAGTTGCTGGAACTGGAAGCCCAGCTGGCCGGCCTCAGCCAAGAGGACGAGATCAAACCCTTGCGCCGTCAGTGGCGATATTGGAGCACGCGTCAGGCCACCGCCCAGCTGATGCCTGCGCCCGATGGTACTCACGCCGGATTTGGCTGCACGGTGTCCCTCAGGTTGAATGGCCAGCCACGCACCATCACCATCGTTGGTAATGACGAAGCGGACCCGGCGGCAGGGCTGCTGTCGTTCTCCGCGCCGCTGTGCCGCGCCATAATGGGCGCGCAAACCGGCGAGATGCTGGACTTTGCCAGACGGGTGAATGCCATAGAAATAGTGGAAATTGGCGTATCGCGGGGGCCTTGAAGAAGACACCGGCACCAAATTCTTGCGCATCCCATGCAAAACACGCATATTCCCCGCATGGATCGAACAGACTTGCGCCTTTTGGCCGAATTGCAGGCAGACAGCTCACGCCCGGCGTCAGAGCTAGCGGAAAAAGTACACCTCTCGCCCTCACAATGCTCGCGCCGAATCCAGCGCCTGCAAGAAGACGGGGTGATCCGCGCCCAAGTCGCCTTGCTCGATGAAAAGCAGCTGGGTTTGCAAGTTGAAGCCTATGTAACGATCACCATGGCCTCGTTCGCGCGGGCGGACGTCAGCGCATTTCACACAAGGGTCACGGGCTTGCAGGCCGTGGTCGATTGCTGCGCACTGACCGGCGATGCGGACTATTTGCTGCGCGTTTTGGCGCCAGATCTGCCGTCCTTTTCGCGGTTGCTGAACGAAGATCTGCTCGGTCACGGCGATGTGGCCAGCCTGCGTTCGAGCATCGTGCTCGACCGGATCAAGCATACTACCGCCGTGCCACTGCCGAGTTTCAGTGCGTGAATTTCGCGTAATATCGACGTATTATGCCGCATACACGCATTGCGATGATAATTTACACCGAACATTGCGCGGATTTCGCCTTAAAAATGCGCTAAAAGGCCGTCAAGATGCTGGATGATGCCGGCATAGCCCGTGGAGAGCCCCTGATGCCCAACCCCGCAACAACCGACCTGTTCGAAAACCCGCTCGGCCTTGATGGCTTTGAATTTATCGAGTTCTCCGCGCCAGAACCGGGCCTGTTGGAGCCGGCATTCACCCGCATGGGCTTTACCCATATCGCCAACCACCGCGCCAAAAACGTCCAGCTGTGGCGCCAAGGCGGGATCAATCTGATCGCCAATTACGAACCGCGCAGCCCCGCCGCCTATTTCGCAGCGGAACATGGCCCCTCGGCCTGCGGCATGGGTTGGCGGGTGCGCGACGCCGGCAAGGCCTATACCGAGGCCATCGCGCGGGGCGCCGAGCCGGTCGAAACCACGACCGGCCCGATGGAATTGCGCCTGCCCGCGATCCGGGGCATTGGTGGATCCATCATCTATCTGATCGACCGTTACGGCGATGACCTGTCCATCTATGATATTGATTTCAATTATTTGCCAGGTGTGGATCGCCACCCCGTCGGCGCCGGTTTCCACACCATCGACCATTTGACGCACAACGTCTATGGTGGGCGGATGGCGCATTGGGGCGCCTTTTACGAGCGCGTTTTCGGCTTTCGCGAGATCCGTTACTTTGACATCAAGGGCGAATATACCGGCCTGACATCCCGCGCGATGACCGCCCCCGACGGCAAAATCCGCATCCCGCTCAACGAGGAGGCCCGATCCGGCGGCGGTCAAATTGACGAATTCCTGCGCGCCTACAACGGCGAGGGCATCCAGCACATCGCCTTTTCCTGCGACGATCTGCTGGCCGGGTGGGACCATTTGAAGGCGCTCGGCACGCCGTTTATGACGGCTCCCCCCGCCACATATTACGAAATGCTGGCCGAACGCCTGCCCGGCCACGGCGAACCCGTGCCGGAACTGCAAAAGCGTGGTATTCTGCTGGACGGATCGACGGAAAAGGGCGATCCTCGGCTGCTATTGCAGATATTTTCGGAAACACAAATCGGCCCGGTGTTCTTTGAATTCATCCAGCGCAAAGCCGACGAGGGCTTTGGCGAGGGCAATTTCACCGCGCTGTTTGAAAGCATGGAACGCGACCAACTGCGCCGCGGTGTCTTGGTGGGAGAAACGAAATGACTGCGCCCGTGCTGCAACGCATTCACCACGTCGCCTATCGCTGCCGCGACGCCAAGGCGACCGTCGAATGGTATGGCCGCGTGCTAGGCATGGAATATACCACCGCCTTTGCCGAGGACACAGTGCCCTCCACCGGGGCGTTTGACCCTTATATGCATGTGTTTCTGGACGCGGGCGGGGGCAATGTGTTGGCGTTCTTTGAACTGCCGAACCAGCCCGCGATGGGTCACGACACCAACACCCCGGCATGGGTGCAACACCTCGCGTTCGAGGTCGCCGATGAACCCGCCCTGCTGGCCGCCAAGGCGCATATCGAGGGGCTGGGCATCGACGTGCTGGGGCCGACCTATCACGGCATCTTCAAGTCGATTTATTTCTTTGACCCCAACGGGCACCGGCTGGAACTGGCCTGCAACATCGGCACGCCCGCGCAATATGCGGAATTGCGCGAATTGGCCCCGCAAATGCTGGAGGAATGGAGCCACACCAAACGCGCCCCCCGCCACGCCGCCTGGCTGCACCAAGACCCGTCAGAGACCCGCCCATGATCGACCACACCCATGACGCCGCCGCCACCAGCTGGGTGCCCGGCGCCGATGCCCACGCCGATTTTCCGGCGCAGAACATGCCGCTGGGGGTGTTTTCGCAAGGGTCAGGCGCGCGCATCGGCTGCGCCATTGGCGATTATGTTGCGGACCTCAACGCCTTGGCAGACGCTCTGCCCGCCTCGGTTCACGCCGCGTTGGCGCAGCCGAACCTGAACGCGCTGTTTGCTTTGCCGGCCAGTGCGCGGATGTTTCTGCGCCACGCATTGTTCGCCTTGCTGACCGATCCGGCCAAGCAGGAGATCGTGACGCCCTGCCTTCACGCCGCCGCAGACTGCCAGATGCATTTGCCATTCTCCATTGGCGACTACACCGATTTCTATGTCGGGATTCATCACGCCACCAACATCGGCAAGCTGTTTCGTCCTGATAACCCCTTGTTGCCGAACTATAAACACATCCCCATCGGCTATCATGGCCGCGCCAGCTCTGTGCGCATTTCGGGCGAGCCGGTGGTGCGTCCCAAGGGCCAGATCAAGGCGCCCGATGCTGACGCCCCCAGCTATGCCCCCTGCCGCCGCCTCGATTACGAGCTGGAACTGGGCGTGTGGATCGCCGGCGACAATGGCTTGGGCGAAACCGTGCCGATTGCCCGCGCGTGGGATCGGATCGGCGGGTTGTGCCTGCTGAACGATTGGTCGGCGCGCGACATTCAGGCGTGGGAATATCAGCCCTTGGGGCCGTTTCTGGCGAAGAATTTTTGCACCACCGTCTCGCCATGGGTAATCACCACAGAGGCCTTGGCGCCGTTCCGCATCGCGCCCCCGCCCCGCCCCGCAGGCGACCCGGCCCCCCTGCCCTATCTCACCGACACCGCCAACAGCGCTCTGGCGATAGAGATGGAGGTGACGCTGGCCAGCGCCGCCATGCGCGCCGCCGGCCAGCCCCCGCACCGCCTCAGCCAATCGGGCGCTGCTGAGGCGATGTATTGGACGGCGGCGCAAATGGTCGCGCACCACGGCAGCGGCGGCTGCGACATGCATGCCGGCGACCTGCTCGGCACCGGCACGCTATCTGGCCCAACACCCGAAGGCCGTGCCAGCCTGATGGAGCTGTCCGAGGGCGGCAAGGTGGCGATCAGCCTGCCCTCCGGCGAAACCCGGACATTTCTGGAGGACGGCGACGAATTGACGCTGGCCGCCCGCGCCACCCGCGAAGGCTTTCGCACGATCGGGTTTGGGCAATGCAGAGGGGTGATCGCCCCGGCGCGCGGTTAGGCCAGATTGTTGCGAGACAACGTCGTGCCCGCCTTCCACGAACAGCCGACCTCGTGCCAATAACCGGCGATCTTCTCCACCGGCGCGAGGTCGAGCAGTTCCTCGACGGGCGAATCGAACAGTGACAGGTCGAAATCGCCCTTGAAGCAGCGGCCCAGTTCGACGTCGAAGCTGGACATCGTCACCACCTCGTCGAGGCTCTGCGTGCCGTCGGTTTCAATTGTCGGCTGCCAGCGGTTATGCGCCATCGGGTGGCCGTTAACGAAGCCGGGCTTATCGCAGGCCTCGGTGATGGTGAAGCGCCCCTCGGCCAAACGCCGATCAAACGCCGCCAAGGTCACACCGAACGTGCCGCCCGGCTGCAAACGCGGGCCAGCCTTGCCGACCACCACGGGGCGGCTCATCTGGATGCTGCCCAGTTTTTTGGGGTAACCCTGATGTTGCCCGCGCAGCATGGCAAATTCCTTGTCCACCCAGATATAGACGCAGCGCGACCATGTTTTGCCCTGAAACTGGCAGCGCACGACGATGAACATTTCTTTGTATTGCACGCGGACGGGGTCCAGCAATTGCGCCGGGTCGTCGCCGGTGGATTGCCAATCGGCCCAGATCGCCGCCACCGCGCCGGGGTCTTCGGCGGCCAGCGTAAAGCCCGGCGGCAGCAGGGCGGCCACCTTGGCGGGATCGGTGCGGTATTCCAGCGTGATCAGCTCGCCCGAATAGTGCCACGGCACCGGCGGCACGATGCTGGCCTTGCCACTGGGGGTACGCGGATAGAACAGACCTTTTAGCTCGCTCATGATCACCTCGAATGTCGTTGGTGGCTGGTATAGCGTCCATCCCGCGTCCAGCTTGGCCACAATGGCCAAAGCATCTCGGGCGCGGCGCGGCTATGATCTGGACAAACCTGTAAGGACACCGACAATGAACACCGAATATCGCCGCATTTTGCTCGATGGCTACCCCATCCTCACCACGCGCGAAGGCGACCAGTTGGTAACCAAGGACGGCCGCAGCGTGGGCGTCGATGAGGCCGTCCACCTGCCCCCCTGCAACCCCAGCAAGATCGTCTGCGTCCACCTGAATTACCACAGCCGCGTCAATGAATTCATCACCAAGCTGCCGCCCGCCCCCACCTATTTCCACAAGCCCGTCAGCGCGCTCAACACCCACAAGGGCCACGTCGTCCGCCCCGAACGCTGCAAATATCTGAATTACGAGGGCGAGATCGCCATCATCATCGGCAAAACCTGCCGCAATATTTCGCCGGAGGAAGCTAGCGATTACATCCTCGGCTACTCGGTGGCCAATGATTACGGGCTGCATGATTTCCGCGATACCGATTCGGGGTCCATGCTGCGAGTGAAGGGGTCAGACACGCTGTGCCCGATCGGGCCGGGCCTGATCACCGGCTGGGATTTCCATAACAAATACATCCGCACCTACGTCAATGGCAAAGTCATTCAGGACGGCAATACGGCGGATATGGAATGGGATATGCACTATCTGGTGGCGGACATCGCGCGCACCATCACGCTGGAGCCGGGCGATGTGCTGCTCTCTGGCACGCCCGCGAACAGCCGCCCGGTGCAACCCGGCGATGTGGTGGAGGTCGAGGTAGAGGGTCTAGGCCGCCTGACCAACACCATTGTCCACGGCCCGACGCCGATCCGCGATGATTGCGGCGCGCAGCCGACCGAGAGCGAGGAGGTGATCTCCACCGCGATGGGCGGCGATTGGGAACACCGCGGCAAACGCGCCGCCAAGGGCCAAGGCGCGCAGTTTTACGAATCGCGCGTGGAAGAGAAGTAAACCGGGCTTGCGCTGAGGGGATGCCGGCCTAATCTGCATATTATGCCAGACCCCAGTATCTCCGCCCAATTTCTGCGTCATGTCGCCAATTGTGTGGAACTGACGGGGCGTGCCCCCGATGGCCTGCTGGCGAACATCGGCCTGACGCGCGGCGAGTTGGATGACCCCGAAAGGCTGATCCGCCTCGCCGACTTCCTGTCGTTTTTTGAGGACGCCGCCGTGCTGGCCCGCAACCCGCATTTCGGGCTGCATGCCGGGCGATTGGCGGGGTCGGACAGTCTGGGGCCACTGAGCTTTCTGTTCCTGTCCGCGCCCACTTTGCGGCAGGCTTTCGCCAGCTTTACGCGCTATTTGGGGACGATGCAGCAGGCGTCGCGCAATGCGTTTCGTGAAGGGACGCGCTGGGCGACCTTTGAATATCGCGTTTTGGATGAAGGACTTACCCGCCGCCGGCAGGATGCGGAATATTCGCTGGGCGCCACATACAGCCTCGCCCGCCAGTTCACCGCCGGCGCGCTAACGCTGGCAGATGTGCGCTTTGAACACGAAATGGTCGGCGATTACGCCCGTTACCGCGACTATTTCGGCTGCGAGGTGTTTTTCGACCAGCCGGGCAATTCGTTTTCCTTCGAAATCGCCTACCTCGATCTGGCCGGCAAGGCGCTCAGCCCCGCGCTGCATCCGATCATCGAGGACCACCTGCGCCACCGCGCCCACGGCGCCGAACCCGCCGGGCGGGTGGTCGCGCAAATTCAGGCGATGCTCGCCGCCGCCCCGTCCGATACCCCGCCGTCGCTGCATGATGTGGCGCGCGGCCTCGGCATGTCCCCCGCCAGCGTAGGCAGGCATTTAAAGGCGCAGGGCACCAGCTGGCGCAGTCTGCTGACCCAGCACCGCATGGCCATCGCCGCGCGGCTGCTACGCCAAGGCCGGCGCGACATCGCCGACATCGCTCTGGCGGTGGGATATAGCGAAAGCGCCAGTTTCATCCGCGCCTTCGCCCGCCATTTTGGCACCACGCCGCTGCGTTATCGCAGCGGCGCGGGCGCAAATTCGTAAGCGATTTAGTACTTCACCGTCACGCTGGCGCCCCAAGTGCGGGGCCGCGCATAGGTCTGGTTCGAACTGCCCAGCAGGCCCGACAGGTCCAAATTGTAAACCCTGTACCAATTATTGGTCACATTGTTGACGAAGGCGGCGACCTCATACTTGCCGTTTTCCAGCCCATAGGTGGCGCGGACATTACCCACCGTGTGGCCGGGTTGAAAATCGACCGGCGCGTTGTTGGTTTCGAAATATTCGCCGCCTTCATATTTCCAATCGGTGCCGATGCCAAATTTGCCGCCAGCCAGCGGGAACTCGTAATGCGCCTGCACACCCACCGAGGTGCCCGGCGCCTGCGGCAAAACGCGGTCAGCCAGCGTGCCGTCGGGCAGGGTGATATTCTTCACCTTGCTACTCATCAGTGTCAGGAAAGTGCCCAGATACAGCCCCGGCAAGGGCCGCGTGTTCAGCTCGAACTCGGCGCCGTGGGCATAGGCCTGATGGTTGGTGATGTACTGATTGACGCCGATGTTCTGGAACGCCTGATAGCCTTGGTAATTATAGAAAAAGAACGAACCGTTGAAATGGGTCGTGCGGTTCAGCAGAGTCAGCTTGTAACCACCCTCCCAATTGGTCAGCACTTCCTGTCCGAACGGGATCGCCTGCACCAAAGCCGCGCCGGTGGCCGCCGAAACCGCCGCGCTGTCGGTATAGGGCATCGGCGAGGACACCGTGCCGAACCCGCCCGATTTGGTGCCCCGGTTGACGCTGGCATAGATCAGCGTGGTGGTATTCGGCTTGTAATCCACCTCCGCCTTGCCCGACCAATTGTTATAGGTGCCATAGCGCAGCCCCGCGACATCAGGGATGGTGGTCGCCCAATCGAATACCAGAGCGCCATTCTCGTAATCCTGAAACTCGTCATGTTTGCGGTCATGCGAATAACGCAGGCCGCCAATCACCGAAACCGTCGGCGCCACTGCATATTCCACCTGCCCGAATGCCGCCAGCGAATTGGTGTTCTGCGTGCCGCCATAGGTCAGCAAACCGATGCCCGGAAAAGCGTTGGCGGGGCTGTTAACGGTATATTGGTTGGTGGTGTGGATGTTCAGCCCGTACAGCCCCACCACCCAGTTCAGCCTGTCGGTCTTGCCGCCCAAACGCAGTTCCTGGCTCGCCTGATAGAAGCTCTGCGCCGTCGAATATTCGAAGGCGACAATCGGCGACATATCCGAATCCTCGCCGTAATATTTGTTCAGATGCTGGTAATCGCTGATCGAGGTCAGTTGAAACGCGCCGAAATCATGCGTGTAATGCGCGCTGGCGTCCCAGAATGTGCGGTCGAAATATCCCGTGCGGTCCTCGTTCTGCACATAGGGGTTGGTCGTGCCACTGACATAGCCATTGGCGTCCTGCCCCTGCGCGGCACCAGTATAAGGCGCGCCGGGGTTGCCGCCGGGGACATTGGCTGCATAATTGCCAAGGTCGTGGTTGGCGGGGTCGGGATAGGTCGCCACCCAGCTGTAAAGTCCGCCGCTGCGCTCGTGATCGTTGCGCAGCACCTGCACCTTAACGCTCAGCTTGTCGTTGGCCGAAAGATCTGCCGCCAACTGTGCACGGCCAGCGTAGAACTTGGAGTTGCCAAGGCTGGGGCCTGACAGGTTCTTGATATAGCCGCCCGCATCATTGGTGGTGAACGACACGCGACCGCGCACGCTGTCTGACAAGGCACCACCCAAAGCGCCTTCAGTCGCCACCTGCCCGTATGACCCGGTGGTGACCGTCAGGAAGCCATCGGTCTTGGCGGTGGGCTTGGCGGAGACGAACTGCACCAGCCCGCCCGTGGCGTTGCGGCCAAACAGTGTGCCCTGCGGCCCACGCAGCACCTCCACCCGGTCGAGGTCGAAATTCATGCCGGTGATCGCCCCCAAGGAGGCGATGTAAACCTCGTCGTCATAGAAGGCGATCGGCGCTTCCTGCGCGTCGGTGAAATCGTTTTGCGACACACCGCGGATGTTGAACACGGTGATCGTCGGCGAATATTGGTTGACCGCAAGGCTGGGCACCACATTTTCCAGCGCCGTGACATCCTGCCGGCCGATAGCGCGCATGGTGTCCTTGCCGAGGGCAGTGATGGCGATGCCGACCTTCTGCGCGCTCTGCTCACGCTTTTGCGCGGTGACGACGATTTCACCGGGCGCGGGCGCATCCGCGGCGGTCGGCGCAGCTTGGGCAAAGGCCACGCCGGGCGTCATCAGGCTGGCGATGGCGATGAACGAGGCTGAGGTAAGACGAATTGCGAAACGCGACATTATGGTACTCCCTGAAATTACAGCGCGACTTTTGCCGCCACTCTTAAACCCCCACCGCCAACAGGCGGCTGTGCTGACGCATCGGCGCCAGCAGCAACAGATAACTCGTCAGAAACAGCGCGATGCAAACTAGTTCCACACCGCGATAACCGCCGGTTTCCAGCAGCTTGGAATTGATGAACGGCCCCACGCCCAGCCCGATCATCTGCATCGACACCGCAAAGGCCATCATTCGGCCCGACAGTTCGAAATCGCAGATCCGCCCCAGAATGAAAGGCAGCACAAAGTTCCACAGCACATTGAACCCGCAAACCGCGACCGTGAACAGCGTCAAGGAGGGCCGCCCCAACAGCAGCGAAATGCTGGCCGCGCCGACCAGAATGCCAAAGGCAATGGCAAAGTTGCGGTTCAGCCGATGCGCCAGAAACACCGATGCCACCGCCCCTGCCACCGCCAAGGCTTGTGACAGGAACAGCGCGTTGGCCACACTCTGGTCCGCCAGCCCCGCGCCCGCGCCGACCAACCCTAGCACCGACCACGCCATCCCTTGCGCAATGTTGTAAGCCAGCACTCCGCCGAGAGCGATCACCAGCATGGCGATAGGCAGCGCCCGCGCCTCGGGGCTGGGCTCGCTGGCCACCGCCGCCGAATGCGGAACGAAGGGAATGGTGAACAAAGCCGCCGCAGACAGCGCGGCAAAGACATAAAACAGCCCCCTAAAGCCCCAGATATTCAGGAAACTGGGCAGATACCACAATCCAAACGCGCCATAGGTCAGCAAAAGGGCCAGATACAGCGCCACATTGCGTTCGGTTTTCGCGGTGACGCCGACAAAGGTGAAGCTGATCGAGATGATCGTCCCCTCGCCCAGCCCCGCCAACACACGGAATCCCACAAACCCTGCGCTGCTGGCCGCATTCGCACTGAGACCTGAGCCAATATTGCCCGCAACCGCCGCCGCCAGCCCCGCCGCAACCACCAGATGCCAGTCCAGATCATGGCCCCATGCCGCCAGCAACACCGTCGCCGTCGCCACTCCCGCCATTTCGAGGAACGCAAGGTATTCCGCCTGCGCCCCCGTCAGCCCCAAATGGGTGGTATAGCCGTCGACCATCCCCGGCTGGATGATGAACGACAGCACACCAATGGTGCCCAGAATCACCGCACACAGGATCGCGGCCGTACTGTTGACGTCTTGCGCCCCCATAATCCGCCGCGTCGATCCCATAAGCCCTGCCCTTTGCGTGTCTTGTATGCTTTAATCTCACATTGGCGCTGCGGCTTGGCTTGGCCGTTGCGGACATTCACGCATTTGGCGCATGCCTTGCGCCGATACTTGACCGGGCTTTGCGCAAAATCAATGCGGGGCCTGCAACGTGTCAGTCGCCATAAAATTTAATATCAATATATGATGTTTTTGATCAATACTCCGCGCAACTTCCCGCATAGCTTGCTGGCGGGATTTCAGGAGGATTGGACATGAGTCAGGCCACCGTCAGAGCCGCCGCCATGCAAGGATGGGACGGTTTGCTAAACTCCAGCGGCATCGCACCGGGCCCCTGCGCAATAGGGGGCGCGATGGGCGGCGCGAACATGCCCTTGGCCGAATTCGTCGCCTTTTCCGAAGACGTCGTGCGGCGCTCTCGCAACGTGGCGATACCTTGGCTGGCGGGCGTGCATTACGATCTTTCAGGCCTAGGCGCGGTGGGCGAGGCGATTGAAACCGCGCCGCGCGTCGGCACGGCCTTGCGCCGATTCGTCGATTATTTCGCGCTGTTGCAGGACTGCACCGACATCAGGCTGGATCTGGACGGCAACACCGCTGCGGTCAGTTATCGCATCCTCGATCCCGATATCTGGCCGCGCCATTATGACGCGATGTTCAGCCTGGGCATTGTCGGGCAGATCATCCGGCGCGGGCTGGCGGGGTGGGACAAGGTAGAATTCGCCTTTGAGGCGCAGGCCTTTGAAATGCAGGGCGATATCGGCAAGGTGGTGCAAGCCCCCTGCCTGTTTGGCGCTGACACCAACCAGATCCGCTTTCCGGCGGGCATGCTGGATCTGGTGCTGCCGCCGGCCAAAGGCGCCGCCGACATCCGCCCGCTGACCCGCGACATCGTGGCGCAGCGCCGCACCACGCCGATCGTGCAAAGGCTGGCGAACCTTGTGTACCGCGATCTCAATTGCGCGACGATCGATCAGGAACGCATCGCGCGCGAGATTGGCATGTCCAGCCGCACCATGCGCCGCAAATTGGCCGATGAGGGCAGTTCATACCAACAGGTTCTGGACGAATGCCGGATGCGGCAGGCCTGTTTTGAATTCCGCACCCGGCCAGAACTGTCCATCGCGCAGATCGCGCTGCGGCTGGGTTATGCCGAACACAGCAATTTCACCCGCGCCTTCCACCGTTGGAGCGGCGTCTCGCCGCAAGCATGGCGCGAACGGCAGCAGACAGCGCGCCACTAAGGACTAACGAATGACCCGTCTATTGCTGATGGAGGGCAACACCGCCGACAAGCGCGTATTGGGCAGCCAATTGGGCGTGCGCTCCTCCAGCCAGATCTATGCTGAGGCGATCCTCGCGCATTTTTCACATTTCACGCTGGATGTGCTGAACGGCGCGGATGAGGGCGAAGCCACCCCGGTTTGGGCCGATTACGATGGCTTTGTCGTCACCGGGTCGTCGCTGCACGCCTATGACAATGATTTCGCCGTCACCAACCAGATCGCGCTGATCGCGGCTGCGGCAGATGCGGGGCTGCCGATTTTCGGCTCATGCTGGGGGTTGCAGATCGCGGTCATGGCGGCGGGCGGCGAGGTCGCATACAACCCCAAGGGGCGCGAAGTGGGCTTTGCGCGCAAGATATTGCCCAATGCGGCGGGCACGGCGCATCCCCTGTTTGCCGCGAAGACTGGGTTTGCCGCGAAGAAGGGCGCCTTTGACGCGCCCTGCATCCATTACGATGAAATCACCCGCCTGCCCGCAAACGCCACCCTGCTCGCCTCCAATTCGCACAGCCTGGTGCAGGCGGCGGTGGTCCCGCTAGGCCGCAGCGAGGTCTGGGCCGTGCAATACCACCCCGAGTTCGACCTCGGCCAATTGGTGCAGCTCTACACGCTCTATGCCGAGGATATGGTCGCGCAGGCGTTCTTCACCAACGAGGCCGAATTGTTGGCCTATCGGGGCAAACTGGAACAGCTGACCGCAGATCCGACCAACATGGGCCTCGCCTGGCAGCTGGGCATTGACGAGGACATCCTCGACAACACCCGACGCCGCGCGGAAATCATCGCGTGGGTCGAGGCCAAGGTGTTGTAGGCCGCCTTACAGGTCGAACCACACGTGAACCTGGCTGGTGCCGGTGGCGTTTTCGTAATCGGAAAACTGCCGGCCCTTGGCCTTCCAATCGCGCCCTCCCAAGGCCCCAGCCATCATCAGATAATGGCCAAAGCGAGCCTCTGGCGCGTGGCGCAGATAATCCGGCATGGTGTCGATAACGCGCGCATGATCGCCCGCCGCAAACCACGCCAGCCGCTCCTCGTCGGCGGCGCGCGCTTCGGGGCTAGAGATATGGATGGGGTCGCTAGCCTCGTGCAGCGCGATCTGGCTCAAGGGCCAGAAGCGGTGGCTCATCGACCCGCTGGCGATTAGCACCACGTTTTTGTCCGATGCGCGGATCGCCTCGCCGATCCCCTCGCCGACGCGAAGGAAATCATCGGGCTCGGCGGAATAGGCGTGGCTGACCCCCACCCATTCCTCTCCGCGATCAAGGAAGGTGGAGAGGTTCACCGTCGGATAATGGATCGGCAGACAGGGGTCGTCGATGGCATTGGTGCGCACACCCTTGGCGGTGGCGGCCTCGGCCATGGCGTGGGCCAGCGCGGGGTTGCCCTTCATGTCATAGGGGATCTGGCGCATCCCGCGCGGCAGTTCGTCGGATGTATACAGCCCGCTGCGGCGATCGTGCGCGGCGATGCAGAATTCGACAATGGTGAACCAATGGGTGTCGAAGATCACGATGGTGTCCGGTTTCAGCACATCCAGCACTTCGCTGCGCAGGCGGCGCAGGCCGGGGACCAGACTGATTTCCTTGCCCTCGTTCAGCTCGTAACGCTCCGCCTCGCTCATCATGATGGTGGGCGCGTGTGCGACGATGCCGGCTCCGATGATCTTGCCCATGATTGGCTCCCTGAATGACGTGGGCCCCGACATAGGCCGCTGATGCCGTGCCTAGAAGGGGGCCGCAGCAGTCTGTCCGCTAATGCCAAGAGTCTGTCCGAGAAAGCCAAGTCTGGCGCGTGCGCAGGGCATAGCACCAGATCAACACCTTGGGAGGATATGATGCCTTTTGCCTTTTCGCGCTCCACGGACGCGCATGTCGATCTGTCCTCGCATGATGCGTTTAACGATGGCGCGCCTTTCGCCACCTTTGAACGGATGCGCCGCGAAGACCCCATGGCGTGGAGCGAAATGCAGAACGGCGACAAGGGTTTCTGGTCGGTCACCCGCCATGCCGATCTGCTGGAACTGAACCGTCAGGCCGATCTGTTGTCCTCGGCGCGGGGCATCCGCATGGAGGACCAATCGCCCGACGAATACGAGGCGCGCAAGACCTTTCAGGAAACCGATGCGCCCGAACATCGTGGGTTTCGCGCGCTGGTCGCCAAGGCGTTCTCCAAGTCCAACGTCGCGACCTTTGAGGACCAGATCCGCCACATCGTCACCGACCTGCTCGACGGCGCGCTGGCCGATGGCGAGTTTGACGCCACCGACCGCATCGCCCGCCGTCTGCCGATGCGGATGCTGGCGCAGATCATGGGCGTGCCCGAGAGCGACGGCCCGTGGCTGGTGGAAAAGGGCGACGCCTTGATCTCTAACTCCGACCCCGATTACACCGATTTCGTTATCGATAAGGTCGATACAGAAGCCTACCGCCTGCTGCCCTTCCGCTCCCCCGCCGCCGTCGAGCTGTTCGATTACGCCAACAAATTGCTCGACCGCATGGACAAGGGTGAGCAGATCGGCGTGCTCAATCTGGTGTTGCAGCCCACCAGCCACGGCACGCAAATGAGCCGCGACGAGTTCCGCAATTTCTTCTGCCTGCTGGTGGCGGCGGGGAATGACACCACACGCTATTCACTGGCGGCGACCATTCACGCGCTGGCTAATGACCCGGCCCTGCTGCGGCAAATTCAGGCGCCCGATTTCACCAATTGGGACGGCGCAACCGAGGAAATGATCCGCTATGCCGCGCCGACCAGCCATTTCCGGCGCACCGCGACGCGCGATTTCACCTTCCACGACCGCCACGTAAAGGCCGGTGACAAGGTGGTTCTGTGGTTCCTGTCCGGCAACCGCGACGGCCGCGCCATCGAGGACCCCTATACCATCAAGCTGGACCGCCCGCGCAATCCGTTCCTGTCGTTCGGCCAAGGCGGCCCGCACATCTGCCTCGGCATGTGGCTGGCCAAGCTGGAGGTCGCCATCGTCATGCAGGAATTGGCCAAACGGTTGAGCCATATCGAGCAAACCGCCGAGCACAGCTTCCTGCGCTCGAATTTCATCCACGGTATCAAGCACCTGCCGGTGCGCGTTAAGCCACGCTGAAGGGGCCAGAACACCCATGACCACCACTAAACCTGATGCGAAACGCTGCCGCATCCTGTTCGCCGATCAGTTGAATTTGGCGCGCGGCAAATATGTGCCGATGTCGGATGCGGCAAAGGGCCATGCGCGGCTCTGCGTCGGCACCTATGCGGTGACATACGACCGCACCCTGGTGGCAGCGCCCAGCGGTGGCTTGCTGGACGGGTTACCCGATATGACCGCCGTGTTTGACCCTGCCGATCTGCGCCCATCGTGGGAGGCCGGCACACAAATCGCCTTGGCAGACCTGACTTACAAAGGCGCGCCGTTCGGCCTGTGCGGACGCAGCGCACTCAAACGCGCCATCGCCGGGTGGCGCGCGCGCGGGCTGGACCCGATGGTCGGAATAGAGATGGAAGCCTATATTTTCCAGCGCGATGCCGCCGGAGAATGGGTGCCTTACGACACCCCCGGCGCCTTTGTGTACGGCACCGGCTGCTTCACCGACCCGGCTGGCCTGATCGACGACATCTGGGCGGCGGCAGCGGCCTGCGACATTACCATCGAATCGATCAACGCCGAATATGACGCGCCTCAGTTCGAGCTGACCATGCGCTTCGCCGATGCCTTGCGCGCCGCCGATGACTGCTTCCTGTTCCGCCAGATGGCCCGCGAAATCCTGTATCGGCGCGGCTATCTACTGTCGTTTCTGCCCAAGCCCTTCGCCGAGAAAAGCGGCAGCGGGCTGCATTTCAACATCAGCTTCAACGATGCCAATGGCCGCAACGTCTTTGCTGATGATGTCTCATCGGGCACATTGTCGGCCACCATGAAGGGCGCCATCGCCGGCCTGCTGCACCACCACGAGGCGCTGACCGCAATCTGCGCGCCGATCACCAACAGCTACGCACGGCTGCAACCGGCGAGTTTGTCGGGATATTGGGCCAATTGGGGCATCGACCACCGCTCGGTGACGGTACGGGTGTCGGCGGAAACCGGCAGCGCCGCGCGGATTGAGCACCGCATGGCCGACTGCGCCGCCAGCCCCTATTTCGCCTTGGCCGCGCTGTTGCAGGCGGCGCTGTTGGGGGTGGAGAAAGGCTATATCTGCCCTGAACGCGAGACGAACGACGGGCTGGAAACCGTGGGCACCGATCGCCACGCGCCGCATGATCTGCCCTCGGCACTGGACGCGCTGGAGGCTGATAAGGTGCTGGTTGCGGCGGTGGGCGAGGACCTGATCGGCAACTACGTCAGCATCAAACGCGCCGAGCTGGAAAACCTTTCCGGCAAGTCGGCGGACGAGACGCTCGCCTATTATTTGCACTACATTTGAGACACATCATGGCCTCTGAGCGCATAGACATCGACGGCGTATCCGTTTCCCCCGACCATTTCATCGGCGGGCAGCGGGTGGCGTCGCCCACCACCTTTGAAACGCGCTGCCCCTTTGACTGGACCCGCAAACTGGCCGATGTCGCACGGGGCGATGTGGAAACAGCGGCCCTCGCCTGCACCGCCGCCACCGAGGCCTTTCCGGCATGGGCAGCGTTATCGGCGGCGGAACGCGGCGTATATCTGCACCGCCTCGCCGACCTCATCGACGCCCATGTGGCGGCGCTGGCCAAGGTCGAATGCCTCGATATGGGCATGCTGGAGGAAAGCCTGCGCCTGCGCGTCATCCCGCGCGGCGCCACCAATTTCCGCAACTACGCCGATCTGGCAACGGCGCACGAGGAGCGCGTCTGGTCGTCACGCGGCACCGCGAACCGGGTGATCCGTATGCCCGCCGGCCCGGCGCTGATCATCACGCCGTGGAATGCGCCCTTTATGCTCTCGACATGGAAATGCGCGCCGGCGCTGGCGGCGGGCAATACGGTGATCCTGAAACCCGCCGATTGGTCGCCTTTGTCGGCCAGCCTGCTGGGCGATTTGATCGAACAGGCGGGTTTTCCGGCGGGGGTGTTCAACATCGTGCAGGGGGTGGGCGCGGAACTGGGCAATGCGCTGACCAGCGACCCACGCATCAAACGCATCAGCTTCACCGGCAGCGTCCCCACCGCGCGCGTCATCGGCAAGGCGGCGGCGGAAAATATCGTGCCCTTTACCGCGGAACTGGGGGGCAAATCGCCCCTGCTGGTCTTTGCCGACGCCGACATTGACGCCGCCGCCAAAAAAGCCGCCGGACAATACGACGACAGCGGCCAGGTCTGCATGGCCGGCACCCGCATCATCGTCGAGGCCTGCGCGGCGGAGGATTTCCTCGCGCGCTTCCACGCCTATGCCGACAAGCACGTCATGGGCGACAGCCGCGACCCCGCCACCACCCTATCGGCGCTGATCCACCCGGTTCATACGGAACGTGTGATGGGCTTTATCGACCGGGCACGCGCCGCTGGCGACACCATCCTGCGCGGCGGCCACCGCCCGGACGCGGCCAAAAACTGGATCGAACCCACGCTGATCGCCCCCAAAAGCAACCAATCCGAATGCGTGCAGAGCGAAATCTTCGGCCCCGTGCTGACGTTCCAAACCTTCACCGGAGAGGACGAAGGCGTCGCCTTGGCCAATTCCACCGCCTATGGCCTGTCGGGCATCGTCTACACCGGCAGCGCGGCCCGCGCCGAGCGAGTGGGCCGGTTGGTTCGCGGCGGCACGGTATGGGTCAACACCTTTCTGATCCGCGATCTGACCGCGCCGTTTGGCGGCATCGGCATATCGGGCATCGGGCGCGAGGGCGGCGATTATGCGCTCGATTTCCACAGTGATCTGAAAACATTGCAGATACTGGAGGGCAGCGTCAGCTAGGGCCGGATCAACAACCCGTCCGCCGCCCACTGGCCCAGCAAGCCGCCCGCACGCGCCACGCCGTCTTCCGCCCCGTGGCGCGACACCAACTCCTCGCATAGTGCGGCGAAACTGAGGCCTTGGTGTAGGCGCGGCAGCACGTCACGCTCGTCCTCGGTGGTTTCGCGGAAAACGCAGGTGTATTCCTGCCGCCATATCAGCAAGGGGCGGATCGTGGGCGCCATTTCCTCTGGCGGGGGCGCTTCCCCAGCCGCCAGCGCCGACCAGATTGCCGGCGCGTTGGTCGTCATTTGCAGCAGCCGCGCCGATGGCACCAGCCGCAAAACCGCGCTCTCCCAATCGACAGTGCCCAGATCCGCCACGCCCAGCGCGGCGGCGTCCTCGGCGATAAACGCCTCTGACAAGGCCAGTTCCAGCGCAGCGAGTTCGCCCACTTCGGGGTCGTAGACAAAGGCCTCAGCGAGACTTTCCGGCAGGCCCAGCGCGTAATCGTCCAGCGTCCAGCTGTGCGGGGGCACGCGGGTAATGTGGTCGGCGGCAGCGGCGGCAAAGGCCTCCTCGCCCAGCCAAGCCAGCGTATGCGGATAGGTGTCCTCAAGGCAGGCCATCAGGCTGCCGCGATAATTGTTCTGGTAAACCGCGAGGCCTTCGGCACCAACCCCCAGTCGCGCCGCCGCCGCCTCGTCCTCGCTGTGCAACCATGCGCTGAAATCGTTTTGCAGGGTGTTCAGGCGCATGTTGAGACCGCCTCGCCGGCCAATTCGCGAGCATAATCCAGCTCGCTCAGCAAATCGGCCAACGGCGGGATATCGTCATCACGCTCGATCATGACGGCCACCCCGCCGACGCGCGACATCACATCCGAAAAAAGCCGCCACACCGGATCTGGCACCGGCTGGTCATGCGTGTCGATCAACAGATTCCCGCGCGCGGTATGCCCGGCGAGATGGATCTGGCGCACGCGCTCCATAGGCACAGCGGCGATATAATCATCCGCGGAAAAACCGTGGTTGGCGGCGCTGACGTGGATGTTGTTGATGTCCAGCAGCAGGTCGCAGCCGCTGCGCTGGCACATCGCGGCCAGAAACTCCCACTCAGTCATTTCTGACGCCGTAAAATGCACATAGCTGGAAGGGTTTTCGACCAGCATGGTGCGGCCCAGCGCATCCTGCGCGCGGCCAATATTGGCGCAGACCACATCCAGCGCCTCTGCCGTATAGGGCAGCGGCAGCAGATCATGCGAGTTGAACCCGCCCGTTCCTGTCCAGCACAAATGGTCGGAAACGACGAAGGGCTGAACCTCGTCCACCAGCGCGCGCAGCCGGCGCAGGTAATCGTCATTCACGCCCTCAGCAGTACCCAGCGACATCGACACGCCGTGCAGCGCTACTGGATGATGTTCGCGCACCCGGCGCAGAATATCGCGCGGTCGCCCGCCGGGGATCATGAAATTTTCGGAAATAACCTCGACGAAATCGACAGGAACCATGCCGTCAAGAAACTCGGCGTAATGCGGTTTGCGCATGCCTAGGCCGAATTTTGTGGGCGCATTCATTGTGGTTATCCTGTCAGAAAAACCCGGCCACCCCGCGCAAGCAGGATGGCCGGATGGATCATTACATGGGGGCGGTCAGGCTGCCACCGGCCTTGGTGCAGGCGGCTTTCGTCATGCTCTTGAAGCCCATGCCCTTGCAGCTGTTCATGCCCTTGCAGTCGTTCTTGGCCGTCTTGCAGTCCGACGTGCCCTTGCAGCTGTTGACGCCATAGCAGGGCGCGACAGCGGCATGCTTGGCGATGGCGGGGCCACTGGTGGCAACGGTGCCCATAGCGATCAATGCCGCTGCGGCGGCGAAGCTGATGGTGGAAGCGGAAGCTTTCATAAATTCTCTCCTGTGATGTACCGAGACCGGTGTCTGCAATTCGGGCCGAGGCCGGTGTAGGTTACAAGCAAAACGCCATGCGGTGAAAATTTGCAGATAAATTTCCAAATACCCCAAGCTGTAACCAAAAGCCGGCCTAGGGCGAATTGGGATTGTCAGCACCCAAGGGCACCACCGCCCGGCGCGACCCACGTAATAGCTCAGATTTAACGAGCCTTAAAGGAGAAGACCGATGAACACTACTTATGCAGCCCTAGCGGCCACCATCGCCCTTGCCGCCGCCACCGCAGCCGCCAGCACCGCAGCCCACGCCGACGCCGACGCCCCCAAGATGGAAAAATGCTATGGCGTCGCCTTGGCTGGCAAGAATGACTGCAAGGCGGGCGCGGGCACCAGCTGCGCCGGCACCGCCCACGCAAATTACCAAGGCAACGCATGGAAGCTGGTAAAGGCCGGCACCTGCACCGCGATCAAAACGCCAAAGGGCAACGGTTCGCTCACGCCCAAGGGCTGAGCCCTCCCCTTAAACCGAAGGATCGCCCGATGCTCAACAAGACTTTCACTCTGCTAAACCGCTGTCGTGCGGATGGTCGGATCGATAGCGCGCTGCTGTTGGTGGGCCGGCTGGCCATCGCGGCGATCTTTTTCCTGTCTGGCCGCACCAAGGTGACGGGGCTGTTCACCATCACCGACGCCACTTTTGAACTGTTCCGCACCGACTACGCGCTGCCTTTGGTGCCGCCTGTCTGGGCGGCTTGGGGTGCCACCATCTCGGAACATCTGTTTTCAGTGCTGCTGGTGCTGGGGCTGGCCACGCGGGTGTCAGCGGCCGCGCTGCTGGGTATGACCCTTGTGATTGAGGTTTTCGTTTACCCAGACGCTTGGCCTACCCATCTGTCATGGGCCGCGATGATGCTGCCACTGATCGTCAAGGGCGGTGGCCGCTATTCTCTGGACCGGATGATCGACTGGCAGCATTTTCTGCCGGGGCGGTAAGAAATACGAATGGAGTCGCTTGTCCTTTGTTCAAAGGCAGCTATCCTTGGCCTCTAGGCGGGTTGTTCACCGCCCGCCTGGAGATCCCATGAGCCTTATCCGCCTTGATTGCCCCACCACAACCTTGATCCTGGTCGTCGCCCAAGGTGCGCCGCCTTCCTTGGCTTATTTTGGCAATCGATTGCATGACGGCGTCACGCCCGAGGAAGTGGTCGCGCTGGGAACCAGTCAGGGCGGCCCCGGCAACCCTGATGTCGCCATCACCGCCTCGCTGGCGATGGAGCCGGGGCTGGGCCTGCTGGGGCCGAGTGGGTTTTCGGCGCATCGGGATGGTAAGGATTGGGCCAGCCGCTTCGATGTCGTTTCCGCCGCGCAGGACGACCAGCGCGCCATCATCCATTGCGCCGACCCGCGCACCCAGTTGGCGTTGGTCTATGTGTTCGAACTGGACGCGCAGACCTGCGCGCTCAGCATATCCTCGACGCTGACCAACCGGGGCGGCGCATCGCTGGATCTGGCCGAAATGGCCACCGCATGTCTGCCCATCCCCGCCCGCATGACCGAGATCATCGGCTTCACGGGCCGCTGGACGGGCGAGTTCCAACGCGAACGTATCGCGCGCCATTCGGGCGGATACGTGCGTGAGAACCGGCGCGGGCGCTCCTCTCACGACACCTTTCCCGGCGTGGTCCTGTGCACGCCTGCCACATGCGAAAACGCCGGCGAGGCTTACGGCCTAACGCTCGCATGGAGCGGCAACCACCGCCTGCGTATCGACACGCTGAACGATGGCCGGGTGATCGCGCAGATGGGCGCGCTGTTCGGTGCGGGCGAAATGCGCCTCGCCCCCGGCGCATCCTACGAAAGCCCCCAGATCATCGCCGCGTATTCCAGCGCCGGCCTCACCCCGATGAGCCGCGCCTTTCACGCCCATGTGCGCGAAAAACTGCTGACCCCCGCGATGCGCGGCAAACCCCGCCCGGCGCATTACAACACATGGGAAGCGGTCTATTTCGACCATGATGTCGCCCGTCTAAAGGATATCGCCACCCGCGCCGCCGCCATCGGTGCCGAGCGTTTCGTGCTGGACGATGGCTGGTTCGGTTCACGCCGCGATGATCTGTCGGGCCTTGGCGACTGGTTTGTATCCGCCGATGTTTACCCCGATGGCCTCGGCCCCTTAGTCGATCATGTGACCGGCCTCGGCATGGAGATGGGCATCTGGTTTGAACCCGAAATGGTCAACCCCGACAGCGACCTATACCGCGCGCATCCTGATTGGGTGTTGCAGGCAGAGGGCCTGCCCCAGATCCCCTATCGCAATCAAGTCGTATTGGACATTTCACGGCCAGAGGTCAGCAATTACCTGTTCGAACGCATCGACGCGGTGCTTTCCGCCCATGACATCCGCTACATCAAATGGGACATGAACCGCGACCTCAGTCACCCCGGCGATGCCCACGGCCAGCAACGCGCCCATGCCCAAGTTCGCGCCTTGTGGGCCTTACTCGACCGCTTGCGCGCCAAACATCCGGGTGTCGAAATCGAATCTTGTGCGTCTGGGGGCGGACGCACCGACCTCGGCATTCTGGCGCATACCGACCGCATCTGGACATCCGACACCAACGACGCCATCGACCGCCAGCAGATCCAGCGCGGAACCTCTACCTTCCTGCCGGCAGAGGTGATGGGCGCGCATGTCGGCCCCAGCCATTGCCACCAGACCGGGCGGCGCCTGTCGATGGCGATGCGCGCTGGCACCGCCCTGATGGGCCATATGGGGATGGAATTGAACCTGTTGACCGAACCCGAAGCCGATTTGGCAGAGCTGAAAGACGCCATCGCGCTGCATAAAAAGCACCGCGCATTGATACACAGCGGCGCGCAGCAGCGACTGGACACGCCCGATTACCTGGTAGCGATGGGTGTGGTGGCGCAGGATCAAAGCGAGGCGCTGTTTAGCGTCGCGTGGGTCGATGGGCATTTGCGCACCCTGCCGGACCGCGTTCATTTCACAGGGCTGGACCCTGCCCGGCATTACCGGCTGCGGCGTGTCTGGCCTTCGGCTTGGCGGTCCGTGTCCAGCCCATCGATCATCGAGGCGCTGGATCTGGATGGCCAAGGCACCGTGCTGAGCGGCGAAGCCTTGATGATCGTAGGCCTGCAAATGCCGCTGTCACAACCCGAAACCGTGCTGCTATTCCACCTGCAAGCGCAAGCGAAAGGTTGACGGCGGCCTGAAACGCCGTCAAAGCGCAGGCCCGTGGTTGGGGCGATTAGCTCAGTTGGTAGAGCATCTCGTTTACACCGAGAGGGTCGGCGGTTCGAGCCCGTCATCGCCCACCACGTTTTCAAGCACTTAGGCCGGATGTTCCAAATTGCCAATGTGTACCGATGTACACCTAGAATGTCGCGGCGTCGCCTGCATCCCGCATAAACGAGGGCGAATATCTCGCATAAACCTGTTCTGTCATGCGCAGGGATGTATGGCCCAGGTACTGGCTGATTTTCTGCATAGGCACGTCCGCCTGCGCCATCCACACCGCGCATGTGTGGCGCAGGGTATGAGGCGAGAAGTGCACCCCGCTGCGTTCGGCAAGTCTTTGCACGGCTTTCTTGACCGATGCTACCGGCTTGCCTCCGTACTCGATCACATTGGCTGATAGCCTGCCCGCAAAGGCGGTTTCCAGCGCCTCGCGCGCCGTGGCGTTCATCGGTACTACCGTGCGGCGTTTGTTGGTCTGTATGCGGCCCGGTGGGCGAAAATCGATTGTACCATGCGCGAAGTCCACGCGCTCCCATGTGAGGTCCAATATTGCCCCGGCCCTTGCGCCCGTCGCCAGCCCCAACGTCAAGAATAGCTTGATATGCGGCGTTTCGGCCAAGTCCACAATGGCCCGCGCTTGATCCTTGGTTAGCCAAATATCGCGCGGCGGCGATGCTGGCGGTATCCATATGCTTGGCGCGGTTGCCCCGTACCTGTGGCGGATGCACGCGCGCAGAAACTCCAAGTCCGTTTTGATGGTGCTGTCGCTGTAACCGTCCGCCCGCCGTTCCTGATAGTAGGCGCGGCAATCCTCGCGCGTGATCGATGAACCTACCCGGTGCGCAAAATGCGGGGCAAGTGACGTCCAGTGCGATTTGAACCGATCCGCCCGCGCGCCGTCCGCAATCCTGTCTGTGATATAGACTGGCCATAGATCCTCTACCCGTTCGCTTTTTGCTGCGTTGCGCCGCGTCCAAATTTCACGAGCGCGACTTTCGGCAAGCCCTCGGTCAGCCGTACCAGTCGTGACTCGTACCCGTCGTTCGCCATCCCGGAAGGTGACTGCCCATTTTCCTCGGTGAGCTGTGAGGGTATAAGGTTCTGACATTCGTACCGTTCAACCTCTGCGGCGGGTATGCGAATCAGCTTACCTAGGCGAAAGCTGGCAAGTTCGCTATCCCGGCACATAAGGCGCACCTTCTCAGAAGAGCAACCCCAACGGCTGGCCAATGTCTCAGGCGAATATGGGCGTTCGATTGTCATGCGTATGCCTCCGCCGCCGTCGCGCGCTTCATCATAGCAGGCCAGCGCGTCACAGCACACCACCAGTGCGGGGGAAGGCTTCGGGGGTGGTTACATCAGGCATACCATTTACCCACCTTTTCATATTGCTTGACGGTTTCGGTAAAGCCCATCTTGGTTAGCAGCTTGACCAACGTATGATCGGCATATGAATGATCGGCCTCATTGTCGCCGGTCATGGCGTAAACCTGCATGTGGCGCGCGGTATCTGCGTCTAGCTGGGTGTGGTCGGGGGTGGTCATGCTGCCAACCTATCCGCCACCAGCTTTGTGTAGCCGACAATATCATGCCAACTGTCGTGGTACTGCGGATCGCCGTTCAAAATCCGCCCGGCCTTGTGAGCGATCATTTCCAGCGTCTCGCGCATATCATCGTCCAGCGTTTTCCAGTTCGGGCTACCCGCTTGCTGGGAGACGCATGATGAACAGCCTCACCACCATCGCCGCTGAAAACGCCACCATGTCCAGCCGCGAGATTGCGGAACTGACCGGCAAGGAGCACCGGCACGTTATGCGCGACATCCGCGATATGCTGGTGCAGCTACATGGCGAAGGGGGTCTGCCCAGATTTGGGCACACCTACCGTAATGAGCAGAACGGGCAGGATTACCCTTGCTTCAACCTCCCCAAGCGCGAAACCCTGATCCTCGTGTCTGGTTATAACCTCACCATGCGGGCCAAGATCATCGACCGCTGGCAGGAATTGGAGGCCCAGCAGCAGGTTGACGCCCGCACCGCGCTTTCCGATCCCTCCGCGCTCCGCACCCTGCTCTTGGCCCATATCGACCGCGAGATTGCGCTGGAGGGCAAGATTGAGGAAATGCGCCCGCAGGTTCAGGCCCTAGAGCGCATTGCCATTTCTGACGGCTCGATGTGCATCACTGACGCGGCTAAAACCCTGCAAGTACAGCCAAAGTCGCTCTTCTCATTCATGCGGGCGCATAGTTGGATTTACACACGGCAGGGCAGTTCGGAATACATCGCCTATCAGGGCAAACTTCAAGCTGGGCTGCTTGAGCATAAGACCACCGTGGTAACGCGATCCGATGGTTCGGAAAAGACGACCACGCAGGTTCGCGTTACACCGAAAGGGCTAACCAGATTGGCCAAGGAATTTCAACCAGTCGTAAAAGCCGCCTAGTTACACCATCCTATCAATACCAAGGGCGCTCCTAACCGGGCGCCCTTTTCATTTGGAGCCGCAGCATGTCCAACGTCTATAAAATCGGCGTTCAACTGGCAATGTCCAGCAATGCCAGCCAAATGCTGGGCGTTATTGGCCGTGAGTTTCTTCATCTTAACCACAGCATCTCCGCGACAACGGAAAAGCTGGGCAAAATGAAGTTGGCGATTGGAAGCGCCCTCGCGGTGGCCGGGGGTGATCGTCAACGACCCTGACGACGCCTTGCGGCAAGATGCGCCGGTGACGGTGCTGGTACCCGGAGCGCGCGCCGGCCAATGAGCGCGCCAATCGTCAGCGCGCGCGGGATTATCAATCGGTTCACCCCCAATGGGCCGCCCGCGCTGGACAATATAGAGTTCACCATCGCCCGGCCCAAATGATCGGTTTAATCGGCCCCAATGGCACGGGCAAATCGACGAATTTCAAGATGCTGTGTGGCCTACTGACACCCACATCGGGCGAGGGCACCGTTGCCGGCCATGATCTGCGCCGCGCCCGCGCCGATGCTAGGTCATCCTTGGGCTATATGGCGCAGAAATTCTCTCTGTATGGCGATCTGTCGGTGCGGCAGAATTTGGCGCCTATGGTTTGGGCGACGTGGCTGACGATCGAACGGACGGTCTCGATTTTTCATCTGGAAAGCCATCTGACGACCAATACGGGCACGCTGCCACTCGGGCAGAAACAACGGTTGGAGCTGGCCTGCGCGGTGCTGCGTCAGCCGCCGGTGCTATTCCTCGACGAGCCGACGTCAGGCATTGGCCCCATCGTCCGACGCGAGTTCTGGACACATATCAATGGTCTGGTCGACGAGGGGGTGACGGTGCTGATCACCAGCCATTTCATGAACGGCGTCGAATATTGCGATGAGGTGACGCTGAATTATCAATCGCGGCAGATCGCAACCGGCACCCCCGGGCAGTTGAAGGCGCTGGCGGCGCGGCAGAAAGCCTTGCGCGCGCTAATCAGCAATAACAGTTGTTCGTGTTCAAGGTAGCAGGGCCGATCGAGCCGATAATGGCCGCTCTGGTGGCCGGTGATTTTGTGGGGGATCGTGGTAATCCCCGATGGCTTTGGGCGAGAAGTGGCGGCGGGCGGCGGGTAAATTCAGGTGATCGCCGATGTATCGCTGCCCAACATGGCCGATTTCGTGGGTTCCTGCACCCGCGTCAATTGGGCCGCCGCCCTCGTCATCGCGCGCGAGTGGGAGCGCGGCACCATGGAGGCGGCGCTGCCCAATTTCGTGCTGCTGCTGCCCTTTTTACCGGCCTTGCTGCTGTCGGGGCCGTTGTACGAGATCCTCGATGCCGCTCTGAGGGCAAATGGTCCGACATGCCCTGCCGCCAAGCTATCAGATCCCCTATCTGCTGACGGTGTTTCTGGCGGGCGATGGTTGGCGGGTATTCCTACCGAATATCACTGTTTCACGGAGTTTTAGCACGATGTTCTTTGCCGCGACTATCCGCATCACACGGCGGAGGGTGGCATGATCGGCCCCCATCTGATCGAGATGATCGTCAAGGAATTATAGGCGGCGCTGCGCGATCCGAGCGGGCGGATTATCCTGATCTTTCCTCCTCTGATCCAGCTGATCCTGTTCAGCGCCGCCGCCACGCTGAAGGTAAAACCGTGTCGCTGGGCGTGTGGAACGAACTAGGGCGGCGGGCGCGCCGCCAGCGTGTTCATCAACCAGCTGGCCAGTTCGCCCAATGTCCAGCGGTTGGTGGTGATCCATTCATCGCAGGACTTGCGCGCCGCGATTGATCGGCAACAGGTGCCGGTTGCCGTGGTGATCGATGGCCGCAAATCGAACGCGGCGCAGATCTGTGCGGATTATCTGAACGCCTTCAACCCCAATCTGGATTATCTGTGGTTTATGATGCCGGACTTGCTAGTGCAGATCAGCACTGCCTCGGCGATTTTCGTGACGGCGCAATCGGTGGCGCGCGAGCGGGAACTGGGCACATTCGACCAGCTAATGGTCTCTCCGCTGCGCCTGCACGAAATCTTGATTGGCAGCCGTTGCTAATCGGCCTGTTCAATGGCAGCGCTTATCTGGTGTTGATCCCGCTCGTCGATGGCGTGCCGATAACGGCGTCGGTAGGCCTGTTTTAAGCCGCGCAGATGGTGTTCCTGAAGGCAATGCCGGCGCCGGCGGCATTGGCCAATCTGTGGCCAATTGCGATGATCGCCGGTGTGACGCTGAGCGCCACCACCTTCTTGTTTCGATCGATGATGGATTAACCCTTGAGCCGCTTGATTCCCCTTTTTGCGCTGGGTTTGGCGCGAGGCGGCGCTGGCCGCCTCAGCCGCAGCGCCGGGGCTGTGTCAGCAAAGCCTGCAAGCCTATGCGGCGCTGATCAAGGCGCTCGGGGGTGCGCAATAGCCGCCGCCCTCGCCCGCGCGGCGCGGGTTTCGCGCCAGGCAATCACCAGCCCCGCCGCGATAATCAACGGCGCCCCGGACCACAGCGTAGCGGGCGGCAATTGCCCGAACAGTTTCCACCCATACAGCGTCGTCCAGATCAGCGCCGAATAATCCATGATGATCACGCTGCTCACCGCGCCATAGCGCAGCGCGCCCGTCAACAGCAGCTGGCCCAGCGTGCCCACCACCCCCAGCGCCACAATCAGGCCCCAAGTGGCGAGGCTATGATGGTGATAGACGAAAGGCAGAATCGGCGCGGTGAACAATGTTCCGAACAGCGCGAAGTAGAACACCACCGAAACCGGCGTCTCGGTGCGGCCCATGTCGCGGATCTGGATCGAGATCACCGCCACCATAAATCCCGACATCAACCCGGCAAACGCCCCCAGCGGCGATATCACCATCCCGCCGGGCCGCGCGATCAGCAGCACCCCCGCAAAGCCCAGCGCCACCGCCAGCCAGCGCCACTTGCCAATGGCCTCTCGCAGCCACAGCGCCGACAGGATCACCGCGAACATCGGCGTGGTGAAGCCCAGAATGGTCGACACCGCCAAGGGCAGCAGGATGTTCGATTTAAACATCGCCACCATCCCCACGGTGCCCATCATGGACCGCGTCACATGCGCGCCAATCCGCGAAGTTTGCAACTGCCACAGCCGCCCCGTCGCCAGCAGCCACCCCGCCAGCAGCGGCAAGGTAATCACTTGGCGCCAAAACATGATCTCTGGCAGGGCGAGGCCGGCGTGGCTCGCCAGCTTAACCAGCGCGTAGAGCGTGGCCAGCATGACCGCCGCCATCAGGCGCAATATCAGGGCGAACAGGGGGCGTTGGGCAACGGGCACTGTCCCCCTTAGCCGTGGCGGGCCTCGGCGCAAAGCCCCGTTTACGCCGCCTCGACCACCTCGTGAAACAGGCGATAGTCGATGGTGCGCCAGCCGTCGGGGGTGACATCGATAATATCAGCAAAGCGCGCGCCCCAATGAATGTCGCAGGCGGAATAGGTCCAACGGCCATGGATCAACTGCCCCGACACCGCATCGGTGCCCGCCAGCGTGATGATCAGCGCATCCTCCGCGCTGCATTCGCGGTCCTCCAGCCAGCGCGCAAGCGGGCTGTCGGCGTCGATGCGGTGCATGATCGTCCATGTCAGCGAGAAGGTCGGGCTGCTTGAGCGCAGCAACGGCAAATCCACAAACCGCCGCATCGTTACGCCGCCCACGTCCTCGTCGGTCAGCAGCGACAGGCGGGCCTCTGCCGAATAGATCGTGTTGTGGCGCTGATTGGCGGCGCGCAACATCAACATCGGCACCCCGTCCACCTCGCGCACGATCATCACCTTGCTGAACAAAATCTGCGCGGTGGGGCGCGAAAACCGCGCGAAGGCAATGCCGGTCGCCAGCGCGAAATAGAGGATGCCGCAGGTGATTTCCACCACACCCGCCACATTCGCCCACAGCGACACCGGATAGATATTGCCATAGCCAATCGTCGCCACCGTATCGACCGAAAAGAAGAAATCGCGCCAGAACAAAGGCGCATCCACCATCCTGCCCGAGGTCGCGAGGCCATCCGGGTCCATCCGGTAAATCACGGCAAACAGCAGGTTGAACGCCAAAAATATACCGACGAACAAGGTGATCAAGCGCGGCCATGTCAGCCGCATCAGCCGGTGATACAGATCAAACCCAAAACGCCGACTGACGCCCAAGGCGCGAATCTTCAATTCTCCCTCGCGCGTGAACTGGCGGGTGAAGCTGGGGGTGGGATCGTTTTTTGCAGGCATATGCCGAAGACTAGCCGCCACCACGCCGGATCACAAGTGATCCACCGGGCCGCCGCCCGCGTATAAGCCCGCAACACAGGAGAGCGCCCTTGAAAACCTTCGCAACCACCTATTTGGCGACCGCGTTTGTGATGCTGGGGCTGGATTCCCTGTGGTTGACGCTGACCTCGGGGCAGCTCTATCATACGCAACTAGGGGCGATACTGTTGCCTGAATTCGCGGTTCTGCCGGCCTCGGTGTTTTATCTGATCTATGTGCTGGGCTTGGTGGTGTTGGTGGGGCTGCCTGCGCTGACGGCGGGCAATTGGCGCTATGCGGCGACGCGCGGGGGGATGCTGGGGTGCTGCGCCTATGCCACCTATGATCTGACCAATCAGGCGACGCTGAAGGGGTGGTCCACCGTGGTCACGCTGGCCGATATGGCATGGGGCACCGCGCTGAGCGCCGCCGCTGCCACCGGCGCCTATGTTATCGTGCGCGCCGTTTCGGCCCGGGCCAAAAGGCGTTGACCCGCACTTGATAGCTGCGAAAAGCCTCCGGGCGCGAACGCTGCAAATGCGCCTCCAACGGGGGGATGCCCGACACATGGACTAGCAGCACATACATCAGCACCGGCGCCCCCAAGGCCAACCAACCGATAGGGAAACCGCCTGACGGATCAATGGCGACAGCCGCGAAACCCATCCACACGGCCCATTCGCAAAAATAATTTGGATGGCGCGACCAGCCCCACAGCCCTTGGTCGCAGACCTTGTTCTGGCCGGCATGGGCCCGCGCAAATCGGCGTAATTGCCAGTCGGCGAGCGCCTCGCCAAGGATGCCGGCGACGATCAGCCCCATGCCCAGACCGCCCAGCAGCCCCAGCCCCCGCGCCGGGTTATGCGCCGCAATCGCCACCGTGCCCGCCAGCAGCATCGCCGCCATCGCCTGAATTTGCAGAAACCACAAGGACCGCACGGCAAAGTTCGCGCCCCATTCCGCGCGCAAGGCCGCATAGCGCGGATCGTCGTGCCCCGGCGCGGTGCGTGCCGCGATATGCAGGCCCAACCTCAGACCCCAGGCCAGCGCCAGCCCGGCCACTACGCCCTGACGCTCGCCGCAACCGGGCGGCAACAAAGCCGTCGCCATCGCCGCGATACCCGCCGCAAAAGACCAGATCACATCGATCCACCCCGAACGACCGGGCCGCAATGTCAGCGCCCAAGCCCCCGTCATCGCCGCCATCAGCCCGCCAGCGACCCACGCATAGGACGCCCAGCCGCTCATGGCCCTACCAAGGGCTGGATGATGCTGCCGATCAGGCTGTCCATCCGCATCTGCCCCTCTAGTCATCTGAATCCGAAGTTCGGCTCATTGTCTTTTGGCAGAAGCGCTTGACGGAGGAGAGGATCTGATCGGCGGATTTCACCCATTTGTATGGCTTGGGGTTTTCGTTGTGAGCCTCGATGAAT
>Ga0316222_1000632_pt1 | contig 51729 bp, 44 predicted proteins | sample TBH18011metaG_FD_206008 | JGI IMG/M metagenome (GOLD analysis project Ga0316222, IMG submission 206008) | Freshwater microbial communities from Trout Bog Lake, Wisconsin, USA - TBH18011 | ecosystem: Environmental > Aquatic > Freshwater > Lake > Hypolimnion/Profundal zone | place: USA: Wisconsin... | reverse complement strand
GCCATGATGGCGAACACCAGACGCGGTGCGGCCCCCAGACAGCGCAACGTCGCAATTGCCCGCGCCCGACTGTCCAACCACGCCCGCACACCATTCGCCACGCCAATGCCGCCAACCAGCAGCGAGGTCAGCCCCACCAGCGTCATGAAAGACGCCGCACGATCCAGGAATTGCCGCAGCGTCGGGGCAGCGTCGCCCGCGTCGCGGATGCGCCAGGAGGTGGCAGGGAATGCCTGCCGGATGGCGGCGATCTGGGCGGCGATATTGGTGCCTGCCGGGAACGCCGCGCGGAGTTCGTAATTCACCAAGGCACCGGGCTGAATCAGCCCCATCGCATCGACATCCTCCATGCGCGCCAGCACGCGCGGGCCGAGAATGGATTGGGTGGCAATCCGGTCCGGCTCCTCCGCCACACGCCCCGCCAGTCGCAACGACGAACGGCCAAGACGCATCGTATCGCCCACCGCCACGCCGAGCCTGCCGATCACCAGCGGATCGACCTCGATGCTGCCAGGCGACAACGCCCCCGCCGGTTCAAATCGCGCCTGCCCAATCAACGGCCACGCCGCATCCACCGCGCGCAATTCCACCAATTGGCGCTGACCGGAGGGGGCTATGAGCATCGAGCGCATGCCGACCGAATCCGACAATTTCGCCCCACGTTCATGCAGCAATTGTCGCAGCGTGTCGGGCAATGGCTGTGCGCCGCCCTGCACCACCAGATCGCCACCGAGCAGCTTGCTGCCGTTCTCGGTCAATGAGGCCTCAATGGAGGCGCGCAGACTGCCCACACCCGCCATTGCCGCCACGCCCAAGGCGAGGCAGGCCACCACCACCCGCAACCCCCGCATCGCCGCCGCCCCACCGCGCAAATCGCGCCAGGCGAGCTTCCAGACGAGAGCGAGGTTCACGTCACAATCCTCCCATCCGCCATCGCAATCGTGCGGTCACAGCGGGCGGCGAGGTCGGGGTCGTGGGTGATCAGCATCAGCGTGGTGCCGAAGCGGGCGCGCATGCCCATCAGCAACTCCATAATCGCCCCCCCGGTGGCGCGATCCAGATTGCCGGTCGGCTCATCGGCCAGCAGCAAACGCGGACGCGCGGCGAATGCCCGCGCCAACGCCACGCGCTGTTGTTCGCCACCGGAAAGCTGGCCGGGCAAATGCGTCAGCCGATGGCCCAGGCCCACATCGCGCAAACTCGCCTCCGCCCGCGCCATCGCATCGGCAACACCCGCCAACTCCAGCGGAATGGCGACATTCTCCAGCGCCGTCATCGAGCCGATCAGATGGAAGGCCTGAAAGACAATGCCGATCTCGCGGCGGCGCAAGGCGGCCAACTGATCCTCATTCATCACGGCCAGATCAGCGCCGCACACCCGCACCAGCCCGCCGCTCGCCCGCTCCAGGCCAGCGAGCACCATCAGCAGGCTGGTCTTGCCCGAGCCCGAAGGCCCGACCACCCCCACCGCCTCGCCTGCGCCAATATCGAGATCGATGCCGCGCAGGATGTTGACCGGACCCGCAGCGGCGGGCACCGTAAGGGTGAGATTGCGCACCTCCACCAAACCAGTGGTGGCGGCAGTTGCGGGAATTTCGGCCGGAGGCGTGATGATAACGTCCATGGCCATTCGATATGGCCTGTCATGGGGCTGGCGCAAACCCGCCCTGATGCTGTGTTGCCTTATTTTCATCTCCGCCCCGGCGCAGGCCGCCGACAAACTGCGTCTGCTGGTGCTCGGCGATTCGCTCTCCGCCGGCTATGGGCTGGCGCATGCGGATGGTTTCGAGGCGCAACTCGGCCGGCGTTTCCCCAACATCACCCTCATCGACGCCGCCGTCTCCGGCGACACCAGCGCAGGCGGGCGCGAGCGGCTGGACTGGGCGCTGAGTGATGGCGCAGACGCGGCGATTGTCGAACTCGGTGCCAATGACGGGTTGCGCGGCATCGACCCGAAAGACACCCGCGCCAACCTCACCTTCATTCTCGACGCCCTGGCCGCCCGCCATATTCCGGTGCTGTTCACCGGCATGTATGCGCCGCCCAATCTCGGCGACGACTATCAGCACGATTTCCGCGCGGTGTTCGACGATCTCGGCAAGCGGCCAGAGTTGATCTACGACCCGTTCTTCCTGGCGGGCGTGGCAGGCGACCCGGCGCTCAATCAAGATGATCACATGCACCCCAACCCGGCGGGCGTGCAGCACGAGGTGGACCGAATCGCCTCCTTGGTGGCGAAATTGCTCGAACGCGCCACCAAAGGAGGCGGGCGATGAGATTGTTCGTCGGCATCGATCTGCCGTGGGAATTGCGCACCGAACTCGCCGCCCTGCGCGTCTCGCTGCCCGGCGCACGCTGGGTGGCCGAAGAAAGCCTGCATCTCACCCTGCGCTTCATCGGCGAGGTCGGCCCCAATCAGGCCGAAGATATCGACGTCGCGTTGCACTGCCTGCGCGGCCGCAAATTCCCGCTCACCATCACCGGGTTGGGCACGCATAGCCGCAACGGACGGGAGACCGCGCTCTGGGCCGGGGTGGAACGCTGCCCAGAATTGGAACGATTGCAAGCCAAAGTGGAAACCGCTGTCCTGCGCGCCGGTCAGCCGCCGGAGCGCAAACGCTTCCTCCCCCACATCACCCTCGCCCGCCTGGACGCCTTCGCCGAAACAAGGCTGGCGGGCTACCTGCAAGCGCATAATTTATTCCGCGCCAAGACCGTCGAGATTGATCACCTCACGCTGTTCAGCTCAGTGCTCGGCAAAGAGGCGGCGGTCTATACGGCGGAAGTGGCGTATCCGTTGGGGTAAAATGCAACATTTTGGTTGCGTTCGTAGGGTGCCAATTCCACAGGAATTGCACCATTGGGTTGGCGAAAAGCTGCAATTCCTGCCGATTGGGCGCCCGACGCAGGCTCCCACGTAACAATTCGGCGATTTCAGAAATCTTAAGTGAAGTTGCGACACCCCCCCACCCATGCTACGCGGCAGCGCAGCGAGGGCCAAGCCGAGTGCCAATTGCCCAGTTGCTGGAGATATCGCGTGAGCATCCCTTTTGATCCCGCCGCCGTCCGCGAGCTGGCGAACATCCTGGCCGATACCGGCCTGACCGAAATCGAAATCGAGGGCAAGGAAGGCCGCATCCGCGTCGTCCGTGCCGCACCGCAGGTGATCTCGGCCCCGACGATGACGGTGCCTGTGGTCGCCGCCCCGGCAGCTGCCGCCCCCATCGCTGCCCCTGCCCCCGCAGCAATTGCCGATCCGGCCAAGCACCCCGGCGCGATCCTGTCGCCGATGGTGGGCGTGGCCTATCTGTCGTCCGAGCCGGGTGCAGCCCCGTTCGTCAATGTCGGCCAGAGCGTGGCCGCCGGGCAGACGGTGATGCTGATTGAGGCGATGAAGACCTTCAATCAAATCAAGGCCTCCAAATCCGGCACCATCACGCAGATCCTCGTCACCCCCGGCCAGCCGGTGGAATATGGCGAACCGCTGATGATTGTGGAATGAGACGCGCGTGAGCCAGAAGCGCCCGATTACCAAGGTTCTCATCGCCAATCGTGGTGAGATCGCACTCCGCATCCAACGCGCTTGTCGCGAACTGGGCATTGCCACCGTCGCCGTGCACTCCACGGCGGACGCCAGTGCGATGCATGTCCGTCTCGCCGATGAGAGCGTGTGCATCGGCCCGCCTTCGGCCAAGGAAAGCTACCTCAACGTCGCCGCTATCCTCACCGCCGCAGCGGTGACGGGTGCGGATGCGGTGCATCCCGGCTATGGCTTCCTGTCTGAGAATGCCGCCTTCGCCGATATGGTCGAAGCGCATGGCCTGACCTTCATCGGCCCGTCGGCGGATCATATCCGCATGATGGGTGACAAGATCATGGCCAAGACCACGATGGCCAATATCGGCGTGCCGCTGGTGCCAGGCTCTGCGGGCGAAGTGATGTCGCTCGATGAAGCCCGCGACGTGGCTGACCGCATTCTCTACCCTGTGCTGATCAAGGCTGCCGCTGGTGGCGGTGGTCGCGGCATGCGGGTGGCGCACGGCCCGGACGATCTCGAAGCCGCATGGCGCGAGGCCCGCACCGAGGCGCGCACCGCGTTCGGCAACGATGCGGTCTATATCGAAAAATATCTCGACAAGCCGCGTCACATCGAAATGCAGGTGATGGCCGATGCGCACGGCCATGTGGTGCATTTCGGCGAACGCGATTGCTCGCTGCAACGCCGTCATCAAAAAGTGCTGGAAGAAGCAGGCTCCCCTGCATTGACCGCTGCCGAACGTGATGCGCTGGGTGAAGTTGTCACGGCGGGCCTGTCCAAGATCGGCTATCGCAACGCGGGCACGCTCGAATTCCTGTATCAAGACGGCCAGTTCGCCTTCATCGAGATGAACACCCGCTTGCAGGTGGAACATCCGGTGACGGAAATGGTCTGCGGCGTTGATCTCGTCCGTGAGCAGATCCGCATCGCCGCCGGTGAGGAACTTGGCTACACCCAGAAGGACGTCACCTTCTTCGGCCACTCCATCGAATGCCGCATCACCGCCGAAGATCCGGAAACCTTCATGCCGACGCCCGGTCTGGTCAGCGTGTTCCACGCGCCGGGCGGCCTCGGTGTGCGCGTCGATTCGGGTCTGTATGCCGGTTATGTGGTGCCGCCTTATTACGACAGCCTCGTCGCCAAACTGATCGTGCACGCCCCCACCCGCCGCGAGGCGATTGCGCGCATGCAGCGGGCCTTGGCGGAGTTCGCGGTGGTCGGGATCAAAACCACCATCCCACTGCACCAGAAAATCCTCGCCGACGCGCAATTCCAAGCCGGGGATTACACCATCCATTGGCTGGAACGCTTCATGGAACGGCAAGCCGAAGCGAAGTGATTTTCATCGTCATTGCAAGGAACGCAATGACGATGAGATAAATGGCGGTGTCGTTTGGGGTTCCCAAAGCGACACCCCATCCGCCACACTCCCCTCCAGGAGGCTCGGATGTCGAAGCGCAGCCTGGATGTGACCGCTGATTTGGTTCTGCGCGCCTACTCCATCGGCCTGTTTCCGATGGCAGAAACCCGTGACTCCAAGCGGTTGCACTGGCTTGACCCGCAAATGCGCGGCCACTTGCCGCTCCACAGCTTCCACCTCTCCCGCCGCCTGCTGCGCACCGTGCTCTCCGGCCCCTACACCGTCACCGTCGATCACGATTTTCCCGCCACCATCGCCGCCTGCGCCGCCCCCACCCCGCTGCGCCCGGATACCTGGATCAACGACACCATCGAGCGGCTGTTCACCGAAATCCACGAGCTCGGCTATGGCCATTCCGTCGAGACCTGGCTGGATGGCCAGATGGTCGGCGGGTTGTATGGCGTGGCGATTGGCGGGGTGTTTTTCGGTGAGAGCATGTTCAGCCGCGCCCGCGACGCCTCCAAGGTGGCGCTGGTGCATCTGGTGGCGCGGTTGCGCATGGGCGGGTTCAAACTGCTCGACACGCAATGGGTGACAAGCCATTTGTCGCAATTCGGTGCGGAGGAAATCGCACGCGAGGCCTATCGGCAGCGCCTCGAAATCGCCATATCGCAGGCTGCACATTTCGACCCGACGCCGGACGCGACGGCGTTGCGGGACGAATTTATCAGGATGGCGAAGGGCGCATGATGCGAATTTTCTGGCTGGTACTGCTGCTGGTGCCGCTCGCGGCACGGGCGGAGGCACCGCGTTACATGCCGGGGCGGGATGTGGCGATCACCTATTCCTCCGCAGGCTCCGAAGCCGCCATCCCGCAGCGCATCGTGCTGCGCTATTTCGCCGTCGCCGACCGCATCCGGCTGGAAAGCGGCCTCGGCCCCTATGTGCTGCTGGATCGCGCCGTTGAACGGGTGGAGATGGTGCTGCCGGATGCCAAGCTGGCGATGGAATTGCCGCCTGGGGCCGGACTCACGCAGGGCTTTCTGCTCGGCCAAGGCCTGAACTTCCGCCGCACCGGCACAGCGACGGTGCTGGGCCACGCCTGCACGGTCTATGACGTCACACTGGAACACAGCCACGCCCGCACCTGCCTGACCGCTGACGGGCTGTTGCTGCGTGGTGAGGGCACCGATCCCTCCGGCCGACTGGCCAAGATTGAAGCCACCGCGATCACTTTCGCCCCACAACCCGCCGGACTGTTCTCGCCGCCGGATACGTATCGGTATGTGAATTTGCCGAGGTGAAATCCCCCATGCAGGGATGCATGGAAAATATTTCATCCACTGCCCTGTCACGTTCCCCGCTCTCCCCATGTCATGACAGCGACAAGGAAGGAATTTTTGCGTGGCATCGCTGTTCACTGATCGTCGGGGCCGGTTCTCCTGGGTGCGCACATTGGCGCTCGTCGTGTTGGTGGCCCCCGGATTGCGCCTCTTCGCGCTCTGGCTCACCGGCGGGCTGGGCGGGCGGCCGATTCGGGAGTTCACCCACGGCACCGGCGATTGGACGATCTATTTCCTGCTCGCCTCCTTGGCAGTGACACCTGTGCGCGCGGTGCTGGATTGGCAGTTCCTCACGCCCTTGCGTCGGCGCATTGGCGTGGCGGCGGCGTGTTATGCCGGGCTGCATTTTTCGCTCTACGTGATCGACCAGAAATTCAATCTGCTGCATGTGGCGAGCGAAATCGCACTGCGATTCTATCTCACCATCGGATTTGTGGTCTTTCTCGGCCTGCTGGCGCTGGCGATCACCTCCACGGATGAGTGGGTGCGCAAACTCGGCACGCGCTGGAAAAAGCTGCACAAACTCGCCTATCCGCTCGCCGCCTTCGGGTTGTTTCACTATTTCCTGCAATCGAAATCCGATGTCACACCTGCGGTGTTCGTCGCCGGGCTCTATCTGTGGGAAATGCTCTGGCGCGTGCAGCCACGGGCGTGGCGCGGGCGCTGGTGGCCGTTATTCGGCATGGCGTTGGTGGCAGCGCTGGCGACAGCGCTGGTTGAGGCGCTGTGGTATGGCTTGGCGACGAAAATCGATCCAATCGCTGTGCTGCAAGCCAATCTGGAACCGCAATACGGCCTGCGCCCGGCGGCCTTCGTGTGGGCGAGCGGGAGTGTGGTCAGCCTCTATGCGCTGGTGGTGCGCTGGCGCAAATCGGCATCACTCCGCATGGGTGGCGGCAGCAAGCAGCGCGGCCCCAGCGGGGTCGAGAGCAGTCTGTAGGCGCAGCGCACCCAGGCGGGCGAATAGCAGCGTCAGCGCCTTTCTGCGGGCGGGGGCGATGGGGTGCGACGGTGGATGACGGATCAACGCCGCTTCCTCCGCCACCACGATCAACCCGGCATCTTCGGGCAGCACATCAATTGGGAAATCGGCATCGACGGCAAAGCACAGCGCGTCGGCATAGTCGCGATAATCCGGCCATTTGCGGTCGGCGCGAAAATCGACAAGACCGGATTTGATCTCGATGCAAACAAAGCCGCCATCCGGCCGTAGGGCGAGGATATCCGCCCGCCTTCCATTGGCCAGCCGCACCTCATGCAACGGCGCCCAACCAAGTGCCAAGCATAGCCGCGCCGTCTGGCGCCGGATCGCCTCAGTGCGCGCGTCCCGGCTCAGCCGAGCAGCGCCGAAATCGCGCGGGCAAGGGTGATGTCTTGGGCAGACAGGCCACCGGCATCATGGGTGGTCAGCACGATGTCCACCCGGTTCCACACATTGGACCATTCCGGATGATGCCCCTGCGCCTCGGCCAGCAGCGCCACGCGGGACATGAAGCCCCAGGCGGCCGAGAAATCCGCGAACACAAAACGCCGGATGATGGCGTCGCGATCCGGCAGCAGCGACCAATCGGGCACGGTTTCGGCCAGGGAGGCGCGGTCGGAGGCGGTGAGGTGGGCTGGCATCGCTTCCTCCGAAACGAGGGGTGGGATGCCGCTCGCGGCATCCCACCATTCCCGGCGACATGAGGCTGATTAGCTGCTCTTGAGATACGTCCCGAGCTTGGTCAACGCGGTGGCCTTGTCGGTCTGGTCGATGGCGGCCAGTTCAGCGGCCATGCGGTCGAGAGCTGCTTCGTAGATCTGACGCTCGGAGAAGCTCTGGTCGGGCTGGCCGGCATTGCGGTGCAGATCGCGCACCACTTCAGCAATCGCCACCGGATCACCCGAGTTGATCTTCTGCTCGTATTCCTGCGCACGACGCGACCACATGGTGCGCTTGATGCGCGCGCGGCCCTTCAGCGTGGCAAGCGCTTCGTCATAGGCCTTCTTGGTCGAGAGCTTGCGCAGCCCGGCGGTTTTGGCCTTGGTGACGGGCACGCGCAGCGTCATGCGGTTTTCGTCGAAGGTGATGTGGATCAGTTCGAGGCTGTATCCAGCGATATCCTCAACGGCAATTTTTTCCACCTTGCCCACGCCATGGGTGGGATAGACCACATAGTCGTTCTCAGCGAAGGTCTCGTCCTTGGTGGAGGCACGTGAGACCTGCATCGGGCGGCCATTTGGCTGCTGCATCGCAGGCTTCGGCTCTGGGCGCGCCTGCTTGATCTCTTCTTCAACGACAATCGTGGTCTCAGCGGCGGTGTCGGTCATGCGGTCAGGCGCCTTTCCGGCTGGTGTGCGCACCGTCACAACGAATTCGGGCCGAAGAGGGTGCTTCGGCCGGGTTCGGCGCTTCGGGACATGAAACAAACTGGCCGAAAGCGGTCGCCCAACGGCGCCCGGCTTCCAACCAAGCCCAGCCAGAATATCATAAAATATTCAGCGAGTCAGCGTGCCATATGGCTGGACGAATCGATCCAGCCATGCAGCAGCGATCAAGCCTCGCCCGGGGCCGGGTCGAACAGCTCTGCCTTACCCGGCTTGCCCTTCCAGGCATCGGCATCGTCAGGCACGCCGATCTTCTTGGTCACGTTCGGCCAGGAACCCGAGAAGCTGCGATTCTTTTCGGCCCAGGCGCTGGCGCGGTCATCGCTGTCCGGCACAATCGCCTCGGCCGGGCATTCCGGCTCGCACACGCCGCAATCGATGCATTCGTCAGGATTGATCACCAACATGTTGGCGCCAACGTAGAAGCAGTCCACCGGGCAGACTTCCACGCAGTCCATGTATTTGCACTTAATGCAATTCTCCGTGACCACATAGGCCATCGTCGGCTCCTGACGTCTTAAATGGAACAACCTGGGCGATATGCCGAGATCTGGCCGTCCGCGCAACCCTCGCTAGACTTCCTCCAGCTCGCGGTAAAGCAGCCGTGCTTCCGGTGCAGGGCCACGGCGGGTGGCCAGAGCGAGCACTTCGAAGACGATCACGCGGCCGCGCAGGGGCAAAGTGATCACATCACCCACCCGCAAACGCGCATGCGGCTTTTCAGTCGGCTGACCGTTCAGCCGGGGGCCATGATCGGCAATCAGCTTGGCGCACTCCGAGCGCGCCTTCATGAAGCGGGCGCACCAGAGCCATTTATCCAGCCGCTGCCAATCACGATCTTCCATCTCAGCGACGCAGTGCGGCCAATGCCGCGAAGGGGGAATCGCGGCGCACCACCGGGGCGGGTGCCGCAGCTTCAGGGCGCTTACGACGCGGCAGAGCGTAGAGCGGCGGGGCGGGCGGGCCGTACTGCCCATCAGCCAAGGCGGCGGCTGGCATCAGGCGCAGGCCAAGGCTGCGCAACACATCGGGCAGATGCTCCGCCTTCACCGACAGGCGCTGCGCCAAATCAAACGGCACCCATTGCGGTTTGGTGCGCGCGGCGAAGACCAGTTCGGCGGCACTGCGCTCGGCGATGTCCAAGCGCAGCCAAATCGGCCCGCACTCCACCCAGCCCATCGCCGCCCCAAACCCAGCAGGCCAGCTTGGATTGATCAGCGAGACCGGACCCGGCGGCGGCAGATCGGGGATCTCCACGCCCTGCCGCAACGCCCAGAGCGCGGCGCGCACCCAACGGGCACGCGGTTTCAGCAACACCGGCAAGAACAGCGCGAACCGTCCGGCGCGCACATCGAGTGTTTTCAGCTTGCCACGCAAAGCGGGCGGAATCTCGGCCTCCGTCGCCCCCGGCACCACGCCCAAACCTTCGATCAACCGATGCAACGGCCCACGCAATGCCCCCTCCCGTTCGGCCAAAGCGGCGGCGGCGAACAGAGGGCCGAGGGCGTCGTGAATGCGTTGATCGATCATCGCCTGTAGCCGCACCCGCACCCGTTCGCGCAGCAGGCCGTCGAGGAATTCCGATTGCAGAATTTCCACCTGTGGCCGGATCGCCGAGGCCGTCGGGCGCAATCGGGCAACCGGCGCACCATCCCAGGCGATGCGCTGGCTCGGCAGCCACGCGAAATCGCCATCCGCCGCCGCCTCCAGGCGCGCCACCCGACGTGGCATCTCCCCGATCAACGCCCGCCGTGCCGCCCGCAGCACCAGCTTGCGCGCATCGCCCACCGTCGTCTGATCCGGCACGAAGCCGAAGCCTTCGATATGGCCAACCTGATGGCCTTCCACCACCACCTCACCGCGCCGATTGACCGCTGACAGCAACTCATCCGTATCGCCCGCATCAAGCTTGCGCATCAGATGCGCGGCCCGGCGATCGACGAAGCGGGCGGTCAGGCGTTCGTGCAGCGCGTCGGACAGCAAATCCTCCACCGCGCGGGCCTTGCCCTGCCAATGCAGCGCGTCATCCACCCAATCGGCGCGGGCGGCGATGTAGGTCCAGACACGCACGGAGGCGAGGCGCTGCATCAGCGTGTCGATATCGCCATCGGCGCGCGCGAGGGCGGCGATCTGGGTGGCGAGCCAATCGGTGGGCAGCTTGCCCTCGCGGGCCAAATGGCTGAACACGCGGGCGCAGAGTGCCGTGTGGCTGTCATCGGAAATCTTGCGGAAATCCGGGATCTGACAGGCCTCCCACAACAACCGCACCCGGCTGCGTCCGCGCGCCAGATTGCGGATATCCCCATCGCGCACCAGATGGCCGAGCGTCTCCAAATCCGACGCATCATTGCCACGCACCAGCCCCTTCAACGCGGTCGGCGCTTGGAGTGAGGCGAACAGCCCGTCAATATGGCTGAAATCAAGCTGCGCATTGCGCCAGACGATCTGTTCCAGCGGCTGGAAATTATGCCCCTCCACCGCGCGCACCAATTCGTCATCGAGCGGCGGACATTCCCCCGTCGAGCCGAAGGTGCCATCGCGCATACCGCGCCCCGCCCGCCCGGCAATCTGCGCCACTTCGGCGGCCGTCAGCAAACGCGGGCGATGACCATCGAATTTCGACAGCCGCGCGAAGGCGACGTGATCGACATCCATGTTCAAGCCCATGCCGATTGCATCGGTGGCGACGAGGAAATCGACCTCTTTTTCCTGATATAACTGCACCTGCGCATTGCGGGTGCGCGGGCTGAGGCGGCCCATCACCACCGCACAGCCGCCCCTGCGCCTGCGGATCGCCTCGGCAATCGCGTAGACCTCGGCTGCACTGAACGCGACCACCGCCGAACGCGGCGGCAGCTTGGTCAGCTTCACCGGGCCTGCATGTTCCAGTTGCGACAGGCGCGGGCGGGTTTCGATTTGGATGTCGGGGATCAGCCGATGCAGCAGCGGGCGGATGGTCTCCGCCCCCATGAACATCGTCTCCACCATGCCGCGCGCATGCAGCAGACGGTCGGTGAAAACATGGCCGCGATCCGGGTCGGCACAGAGCTGGATTTCATCAACGGCCACGAATTCCGCGTGCCGATCCAGCGGCATTGCCTCCACCGTGCAGGAATACCAGCGCGCGCCGGCGGGCACGATCTTCTCCTCGCCGGTGATCAAAGCGACGTTCTTGACGCCCTTCTTGGCCACCATGCGATCATAATTTTCGCGGGCGAGCAGACGCAGCGGAAAGCCGATAATGCCGGAATGATGCGCAAGCATGCGCTCCATCGCCAGATGGGTCTTGCCGGTGTTGGTGGGACCAAGCACCGCCTTCACCCGATGAGAAAAGCCCGACATAGCTCAGAGATTGCGGCCATGCGCAGGGAATGCAAGGGCAAAGGTGTTTCGCCCTTGGCGGATCGGCGCAAAAAAGGCGATGCCCCTTGAGGAGCACCGCCTTCTCACGCAGTCAATCCGCGTGTGGCTCAGACGCGGCGGCGGCGGCGCAGCGACATCAGACCGGCAATACCACCAGCCAGCAGCGCCATCGAAGCGGGTTCGGGCACCGGTGCTACAGCGCTCACCGTCGGGTAAGCGTATTGGCCGTTTGCCAAGTCAGCATACAAAATGTTCAAGTTAGCGAAAGTAATAAATGGCGAATCATTGTAGTTATAAATAGAATTTCCAGCCGTATCGTAGAAATCATACATTGCAATTGACGTAACATCCAACGGGCTCAAAGTGCCAGCCGCGTAATTGGCGGAGCTGTCTGAGGGATATAGGTTGTCGTAGAACACGTCACCAACCAACGCTGTAACGTCAGAACTTCCGGTCGCAGCCGTCACGGTAAACGTCCAGGTTCCAGCGTTATCGTAGACAGTGCCGGTGCCGGAGAGCGGGATCGAATTGCCAAAGTCGATCGTTCCGGTCAGGGTCGACCCGATGTAAGTATCGCCCGGCGAATTATCGGAAAGCGTCAAGGAAAACTGGCTCGCTTGTGCCGACAGCGATCCGGTTGCCAGCACCATGCCAAGAGCCAAAGCACCCAAAGTTCTTTTATGCCGAACATCCTAAAAGATCGCGATTCACCTCACAGGATGACCCCGCGGCCTCCCTACATACGTCCACTTAGTGCGATAGTGAGTTGAATGGGAAGCAGCACAGATTCATCAGGCGGGCTTCCAGCCAGGGCACCATCACGCGCCACTCGATCGACAATGTTGTATTATCGTATGTTTTTTCTGCCCCGCGTCAGGCAGCGGCGCAAACATCATGTGCAAAATGATAGATTCGTGCGGATGGTGTTGCATTGAGGCAACACGCACCACATATCGTTGCCGCCCATAAGGAGATCACCATGAGCGAATCGACATTAGAGAAACATCAATTCGGCGCAGAGGTTGGCCGCCTGCTCGATCTCGTCGTCCACGCGCTGTATTCCGAGCGCGAAATCTTCCTGCGCGAACTCGTCGCCAACGCCGCCGACGCCACGGATCGCCGCCGCTTTGAGGCGCTGACCCAGAACGACCTCGCCCCGCCCGAAGGGGCCGCCGTGCGCATCGTGCCCGACAAGGCCGCCCGCACGCTGACCATCAGCGATGACGGCATCGGCATGTCGCATGACGAGATGATGCATAATCTCGGCACCATCGCCCGCTCCGGCACCAAGGCGTTCGGCGAAAACCTCGCCCATGCCAAGCCGGAAGACCGCCCCAGCCTGATCGGCCAATTCGGCGTCGGCTTCTATTCCGCCTTCATGGTCGCCGACCGCGTGGACGTCACGTCTCGCAAGGCGGGCAGTCACGATGCGTGGGTGTGGTCCAGCGAAGGGCATGGCGAATTCACCCTTGCCCCCGCCACCCGCGATGAGGCCGGCACCACCATCGTGCTGCACATCAAGCCCGATGCCGAGGAGTTCCTCGAACCCTCCCGCATCGAGCACATCGTGCGCAAATGGGCCGATCACATCGCCTTGCCAGTGCTGCTGACCGAAGACGGCACCGAGCGCGCCGCCAATGAGGGCACCGCACTCTGGCGCAAGCCGAAATCGGAAATCACCGAGGAGCAATACGCCGAGTTCTATCGCCACGTCTCGCATAACTGGGACAAGCCGTCGGCGACGATCCATTGGAAGGCCGAGGGCAATATCGAGTTCTCCGCCCTGCTGTTCATCCCGGAGAGCAAGCCATTCGCCCCGGTGGAAGGCGACCGTGCCTCGAAGGTGCGGCTGCATGTGCGGCGGATGTTCATCACCGACGAGGCCGAATTGCTGCCGCCTTGGCTGCGCTTCGTCGCCGGCGTGGTTGATACCGAAGACCTGCCGCTGAACGTCTCGCGTGAAATGCTGCAAGCAACGCCCGTGCTCGCCCGCATCCGTAAGGCCGTGACCAACCGGATGATCACCGAGTTGAAGAACAAGGCGAAGAACGCCGAGGAATACGCGAAATTCTGGGAGAATTTCGGTGCCGTGGTGAAGGAAGGCGTGTGGGATGACAACGAGCATCGCGCCGATATCGCGCCTTTGCTGCGTTTCCGCTCCTCGACGCAAGACGGTCTGGTGTCGTTGGCCGACTACGTCTCGCGGATGAAGGAAGGCCAGGAGGCGATCTATTACCTCTCCGGTGACAACGCCGAATCGCTGGCCAAATCGGCGCAGTTGGAAGGCTTCCGCGCACGCGGCGTGGAAGTGCTGCTGCTCGAAGACCCGATCGATGCCTTCTGGCCGGAACGGCTGGGCGAGTTTGACGGCAAGAAGTTGCTCTCCGTCACCCAGGGTGCCGCCGATCTGTCGAAGATTGAGGCTCCGCCCCCGGAAGGCGAGGCGGTGGAGACTGAGGCACTGATCGCCGCTCTCAAGGCAGCCCTCGGCGAATCGGTGTCGGATGTGCGCACGACGGATCGACTGGTGGAGAGTGCGGTGGTGCTCGCCGCCAGTGCCGGGCCGGATCTGCAAATGCAGCGTCTGCTGCGCCGCGCCGGTCGAGACAGCTTCGCCATGCCGCCGGTGCTGGAACTCAACCCACGCCACCGCCTGATTGCACATCTGGCCAATGAACTGACGGCTGGGCGGAATATCAGTGCTCAGGCGGAACTGATTCTGGACCTTGCCCGGTTGCAGGATGGCGATTTGCCGCGCGACCCCGCCAATTTTGCCCGACAGGTTGAAGGCGCATTAATCGGGTCTTTGTCAAATGCCGAAGGTGTCGATCTGACATAATTTGACAAATCGTTAAAACACCCAACAATTCTTGGGTTTTCGTAATAAGCCAATACCTTTCTGCATGGCTGAAGACATATCTGAGGCCATGCGGGAGGTGGAGGCGGAGGTCGGCAAAGTTCACCTATGCCGTTTGATCATATCTTGAGGAATCTTCCGGCACATTTCCCACGGAAATCATGGCTTTCCTGTCTCGCACGACTTTCTTGTGACAAGCGCAACTCCAAGGCGCACGACCGACCGCTTGTTAATATTTTGTATATATCCAGCACTGACGCCGAAACGAGGTTGAACCATCGTCATCGCGGTGTCATATCGAGTTCAGAAGGCAAAACGGTCTTCTCGAATCGAGGATCACTCTGCGGTGATGACGCAGGCGGCACGAACGAACTTCCCAATTGCTCCCGCAAGCTCCTCAGCACGCCCGGTTTTTGCCGTGCGACCAGACGCGCTTGAGGCATTCACCCAGACCCTGACCCCTGCCCAATCTGCCTTTCTGCGCGCAAACGCCTTCCAGGCGCGCGCCGGAGAGATCGTTCTGCTGCCGGATGCCGACGGCGTGGCGGCGGCAGTGCTTGGCTTGGGCAATGACCGTTCGCACCGCGTATTCGGCGACCTCGCGCACCGCCTGCCGGAAGGCAGCTGGGCCTTGCAGCAAGGTCATTTCGACATCCAGCGCGCCGTGTTGGGTTTCTGCCTCGGTGCCTATCGGTTTGCCCGCTTCCGCCCTGCCCGCAGTGACCTCGCCCGACTGGTGGTGCCCGTTGCCTGTGAGGCTGCCATCGCGCAGGCAGACAGCCTGTGTCTGGCGCGCGATCTGGTGAATATGCCGGCCAATCTGCTCGGCCCCAGCGAGCTTGCCGACGCCGCCGAAGCACTCGCCACGCGACACGCCGCCCGCTTCACCCGGCTGGAGGGCGCGGCTCTGGCCATCCCCTACCCCACCATCCTCGCCGTCGGCCAAGGCTCGGCGCGCGCGCCGGTGGTGGCAACTCTGCGGTGGCGCGGCAGCAAGGCGGGCGAGGATGCACCGCATGTCTCGCTCTGCGGCAAAGGCGTGGTGTTCGATTCGGGTGGCTACGACATCAAACCGTCCAGCGGCATGCTGCGGATGAAAAAAGATATGGGTGGCGCTGCGAGCATGATGGCACTGGCCGACATGCTGATGAGCGCTGACCTGCCGATCCGCCTGACGCTGCGCCTGGGCTGCGTGGAAAACTCCGTCTCCGGCACCGCCATGCGGCCGCTGGACGTGATCACCACACGGCGCGGGCTTTCGGTGGAAATCGGTAATACCGACGCTGAAGGCCGCCTTGTGCTGTGCGATCTGCTGGCCGAGGCCAGCGATGAGGCTCCCGCCTTGCTGATCGATGCCGCCACACTCACCGGTGCCGCCCGTGTGGCGCTCGGCCCCGATCTGCCAGCGCTGTTCAGTAACGATGCCAACCTGGGCGCAGAGCTGTTGCAGGCCGGCACTGATGAAAGCGATCCGCTGTGGCAACTTCCTCTGTGGGATGGTTATGATCGTTGGCTCGACAGTCCGATCGCCGACCTGTCCAATGTTTCAGGCAAGCCTCATGCGGGGGCCATTATAGCGGCGTTATTCTTACGAAGATTTGTCGATCCGGGGGTGAAATGGGCGCACTTGGACACATATGCATGGAATGACTCCTCCCGTCCGGCGCATCCGGAGGGTGGGGACGCACCCGGAGTGCGCGCCATGGCACGGGCCATCGCACGCCGGTTCGAGACAGAAACAGCTTCGCCGAAGGAGATGCCGCGATGACGCGCATATCCAAGGCTCACCCCACTCGTGGCGGGCATGCTGCCCGATCCACGTGTCGGCGTCCGGGGGGACGCTATGGCGGCAGCGACCGCCTTGTTGTGAAGAGGAAAATAGAATGGCAACCACACCAAATTCCGACCAGCTCGTCGGCATCCTGCGCGACACCGTTGTCGCGTTGGTACGGCGCGACGGACCTGATCTGTCGGCCCGTCAGCTCGGCGTGTTCCTGACCTGCTATTTGCAGGATGGGGCCCATACCGTGCGCGGTCTGGCTGCTGAACTGAACGTGTCAAAGCCCGCGATCACCCGCGCGCTCGACCGTCTTGGCGAACTTGATCTCGCCCGCCGTAAGGTCGATCCGATGGATCGCCGCAGCGTGCTGGTGCAGCGCACCCTCAAGGGCACCGCCTTCCTGCGCGACCTGCGCGGCATCATGGCCGAAGCAGGCGCCGCCAAGAAGCCGGCAGCACCCGAGGTCGCCCGCAAAGCCGCCAACGGCTAACGCGCCCCCCCGCCCGAAGCTCCCTTGATTGCGGCGCTTCGGGTTGGGGTGTGTCGTGTTATGGAATGCTCAACTCTGTGACGGTGCACAGGTTGAGTGTGCGTGTCTTGCTGCTTTTATCAGCCATTTCCACGCGCAATTCGAAATTGCAGCCTTTGCCGCGCACCGGATGCAGCGTGATGCTCGCCTCAGGGGCCAATGGGGCCACGGCGAGCAGATTGGCACCGTGCGGCTGACCCGACGGTGTGGCTTCAAGGGCGATGATCGGCTGCTTGAGGCGGTTGGTCAGGCGGAAGCTTGGATCATCAGCAGCCTTGCCCCCCGCCTTCGCCGCACCGGTCGCACCGTGCAGCACCACATCCGCCCCACCGCATAAATTGACCTCCCGGCGCTCCTCACGGGCGGCATCGGCATAGATTGCGCGCAGATCATAGACGCAGGTGTTGTCACGCACCCGCATCACCATGCTCTGCCCGGCCATCATCGGGCCGCTGACCAGCCGATTTTGTCCCCAATTCGTATTGCCTGCAGGCGTGACATAAAGCTCGCGCAGAGACTGGCCACTGCGATTGTCGAGCGTAAACGAGGTGCCTTGCGCCTGCGCTGCCGAGGCGAGGGCGACCAAAATAGAAGCTGCGAAGAGTGTGCGAAGCGTCATGCGATACTCCTGAACCGTAGGGCGGAAGAGCGTAGCGTCATCCGCCATTTTCAACGCAAGCCGGGCAGTGGCGGCTGACGGCTCCGCCTCTTCCGTCCTACACCTCAATATGGTCTCACCATCGCCCCAAATCAGCCGCCCGTGCTCGCATCACCACATAGCCGAGCCACGCCATCTGCGGCAGCAGCAAAAGCAACGGCAGAGCGGGCTTGATCGTCGCCGGACTGTTGACGAAGGCAATCGCCAGCAATCCGCCCAGCGCCGCGAATCCCCAATGCACCAGAGTGATCCAACGCGCATCCATGCCGGAGCGATGGGCGATCTGATAAAGATGGCTGCGATGGGCCTGGGTGATCCGGTCGCCGGCAAGGCTGCGCCGAATCAGGGTGAAGGTGACATCGAACAGAATGCCGTTGAGCAGCATCGGCACCAGCAGAAGCGACATCTCCACCCGCTCAAACCGCGCCGCCGCCACCCCGAGCATCGCCAGCATGAAGCCACAGAACTGGCTGCCGACATCGCCCATGAAAATCCGCGCGCGCGGAAAATTGAACGGCAGAAACCCAAGCACGCCAGCGGCCAGCACCATGGATGCGAAATAGACGAACCAGCCGGACAGCATCGCCGCAATCGCCGCCAGGAATAGGCAGGCCACCAGCGTCACCCCGGCAGCAAGGCCGTTCAGCCCATCCATGAAGTTCATCGCATTGGTGACATAGACCACCCAGAGCACCGTTCCGATCGGGCCGATCAGGCCAAGCGACACCGGCCCCCAATAGGGCAGATGCACATCGCTCACCACCAAGCCGGACAGCACCGCCACAATCGCCGCCCCGATTTGGGCCGATAATTTGAACACAAACGGCCAGTCGCGCAGGTCATCGATGAACGACACCACGGCGATCACCAGGGCAGAGACGATCACACCCCTGAAATATGGGTCTGCCAGACGGGAAAATTCCGCAAAGCCATAGAGCATGGCGATGCCGAGCATGAAGGCCGTCACAATGCCAATGCCGCCGCCTTTCGGCGTGGGCATGGTGTGGGCGCTGCGGGAATTCGGCCTGTCCATCACGCGGGCGTCGATGGCGGCGCGCACCACCAGCGCCGACACGCCAGCGAGACAGAGGCAGAACAGGATATGGCGGGCAAAGGCGAGAAGCGTCATGCCGCCTCATTACTCTTGCAACGCTTCTATGGCCACCCGCCCGCCGCATCGTTATAGCTTGCGCATGGCGCCCACTCGCTCTTCCACCCGCATCGCGCTCAACATCGCGCTCGACGCAGCCCTCGCCTCGGCAGCCGTGCTGCTGGCGCGCCTGCTGGCAACGCCCAATGCCGACCCGCTCGCCCATGCCTGGGCGATTGCCTGGGGCGGTGTGGCGTTGACATTGGCCGGCATGCCGTTCCGCCTCGCCACGCAATATTGGCGCTTTGCCACGCTGTCCGATCTGCTCGGTGTGGCGGCGGCAAGCATTGCGGGCACCACGCTGTATGAAATCGGCCTGATCGCCATCGCCGGGATCGCACCGCCCAGCCCGGTCTATCCGGCGATCCACATGCTCTGCCTCGGCGCATTGCTGGTCGTCCCTCGCGTCGCCTATCGCCTGTCGCAGGGCGATCAGCTGGAGAGCGAGCCACGGCAGACCGTGCTGCTCGTCGGCACCGGCGAGGCGGCGGATTTGCTGCTCGGCGCGCTCGCCCTTGAACGCCGCCCGCCCTTCCGTGCCATCGGGGTGATCTCGCTGCGCGAGGCGCAGACCGGGCGACGCATTCATGGCGTGCCGATCCTGGGCACACTCGACCGGGTGGCCGAAATTCTCGACCAGTTGCGCGAACATGGCGCATTGCCCGATCAAATCGTGCTCGCAGACCCCGATCTGCCGGGCGAGGCGCTGGCCAGCCTGCTCAAGATTGCCGAGGAAGAAGGCTTGCGCGTCGCCCGCGCCGCCCGCCCGACAATGCTCGACGACGCCACCGCTGCGGGCTCACGCCTTGATCTCAAGCCGGTGGCCATCGAAGACCTGCTCAACCGCCCGCAACGCAAGCTTGACCGCGACGCCATCGCCCGGCTGGTGCATGGCCGCCGCGTGCTGGTGACGGGGGCCGGGGGCTCCATCGGCTCCGAACTCGCCCGCCAGCTTGCCGCCCTGTCACCCGCCAGTCTGGTGCTGCTCGACAATGGCGAATACGCGCTGTGGCAGATCGATCAGCAACTCGGGCAGCGCCCCAAAGTGCCGCGCCAGATGGTGATCGCCGACATCCGCGACGCCGAGCGTATTCGCCATGTGATGCAGACCCACCGCCCGGAACTGGTCTTCCATGCCGCCGCCCTCAAACATGTACCGATGGTGGAAGCCAACCCGACCGAGGGTCTGCTGACCAACGTGCTCGGCACCCGCAACGTGGCCGACGCCGCACGGGCCGTGGGAGCGCAGGCGATGGTGGTGATCTCCACTGACAAAGCGGTCAATCCCACCAGCGTGATGGGCGCCGCCAAACGTCTGGCGGAGATGTATTGCCAATCGCGTGACATCGAGGCCCGCGCCAGCGGCGGCATGCGCTGTGTAACAGTCCGATTCGGCAACGTGCTCGGCTCCACCGGCTCCGTCGTGCCGCTGTTCCAACGCCAGCTTGAACATGGCGGGCCGCTGACGGTGACGCATCCGGACATGGAGCGTTATTTCATGACGGTGCGCGAGGCCGTTGGTCTCGTGCTGCAAGCCAGCGTCGTCGGCTGTGATCGCGACATCACCGATGGCGGCATCTTCGTGCTCGACATGGGCGAGCCGGTGAAGATCGTCGATATGGCGCGGCAAATGATCCGTCTGGCCGGGCTGCGACCGGATGAGGATGTGATGATCACATTCACCGGGCTGCGTCCGGGTGAGAAACTCTATGAAGAGATTTTCCACGGCCGCGAGCCCCCCGTGCCCACCGAGTTCCCCGGCCTACTGATGGCAACGCCACGCACGGTCGATGCCGCCCTTGTCAGCCGCGCCATCGACGAAATGGCCAGCTTCTGCCACCAGGGCGACGCCGCATCGGCGTTGGCACTGCTTGGCCGACTGGTTCCCGAATTCAACCACAACGCCGACGGCCAACATGCTGCCGCCCGCGCCAGTGCAGGACAGTGAGATGACCGCCCTTAAGCCGATTCCGTTCCTCGACCTCAAAGCCCAGCAAGCGCGCATCATCGCGGATTTGAAGCCGCGCATCGACGCCGTGCTGGCGCATTGTCAGTTCATTCTCGGGCCGGAAGTGATCGAGCTGGAAAAGCAGCTCGCCGCCTTCGTCGGTGCCAAGCATTGCGTCTCGGTCTCCTCGGGCACCGACGCCTTGCAGATTGCGATGATGGCCGAGGGCATCGGTCGCGGGGACGCGGTGTTCCTGCCCGCCTTCACCTACACCGCCACCGCCGAGGTGCCGCTGGTGCTGGGGGCCACGCCGGTGTTCGTCGATGTCGATCCCGCCACTTTCCAGATCGACATCGCCCATCTCGAAGCCCGCATCGCACAGGTAAAAGCCGAGGGTAAGCTGCGCGCACGCGCCATCATCGGCGTCGATCTGTTCGGCCAGCCCGCCGATTGGGACGCGATCCAGGCTGTGGCCACCCGTGAGGGTCTGTTCACGCTGGATGACTGCGCGCAATCCTACGGGGCGAGCCTGCACGGTCGCCGCCTGGGCACCCAGGCCGACGCGACCGCCACCAGCTTCTTCCCCTCCAAGCCGCTCGGCGGCTACGGCGATGGTGGTGCATTGTTCACCGAGAGCGACGAACGCGCCGCATTGTTCCGCAGCCTGCGCACGCATGGCGAGGGCACGCAGCGTTATGAGGTGCTGCGCACCGGCATGAATGGCCGTCTGGACACGTTGCAGGCGGCCGTTCTGCTGTCGAAGCTGACCGTGTTCCAGGAAGAACTCGACGCCCGCGCCAAGATCGCCGCGATCTATTCCGCCCGTTTGGGCAATGCGGTGGGCGTGCCCGCCTTGGTGCCGGATTCCATCAGCGCCTGGGCGATCTACGCCATCCTGCTGCCCAACACCGCCGCCCGCGACAAGCTGCAAGCCGGGCTGAAGGAAGCCGGTGTGCCGAGTGCGATCTATTACCCGCGCCCGCTGCACCACCAACCCGCCTATGCCGGCGCGCATGACGGTGCCTCGCTGCCGGTGAGCGAAGACCTCTCCACCCGCATCATGGCCCTGCCGCTGCACCCGGATCTGACCGATCAGGACGTGGAGCGGGTATGCGAGGCCGTGCTGGCGTCAATGGGGTGATCAGCCTGTCGTAGGGCGGACCAGCGCAGCGCAGTCCGCCAACTCGCCGCAAGCCGGGCCGTGGCGGACTGCGCTGCACTGGTCCGCCCTACGAGACATCGCACATGCACCGCTCCATCCTCCTTCCCACCGCCGCCGCCCTGCTGCTGCTCACCGCCTCGGCCCACGCCGCCGAGCTTGATTGCACAGGCCCGCGTTTCAGGGGCGGCAGCCCTGAGATCAACGACATCCACATCTTCTGCGGCGAAATCCGCAACGGAAAGGGTGAGGGCTATCACAGCGAGCGGGTGCAGCCGACGCCGAATGTGGCGGGCGTGGAGGGTATTCGTCCCAACCCTCGGCATCCGGGGCTGTATGAGGGTGTGGTGCATTTCACCAATGGCAGCACGCATCGGTCCACTTTCTACCCACGCCAATGCGCCGTGACGCAGATTGAAACCTCGATCCGCTACGCTGCCGGGCATCCGCTATTCGGCGATCACGGCGATTGGAGCTTCGGCCCTTCAGCACCGCTGACAGGGGGCGGGCAATATTGTCTGGGGCTCGATGGCCGCGCCTTCATCATCCAACTCGCCCGCACCCCACAGGGCGGGGTGAATACGGCGTTCCCCGATCCACGCTGACATCGGCTGCGCGCTCTGACAGTTCGGGAAATCAGCCCTTCAATCTGAGCAGTTTTCCCGTCTTGTTCTTCGCCTGCCAGTCTATTACCTCAGTATCATGAGCACCGAACACGACACCCACTCCTCCGGCCTTGACCCCGCCACGGCAGACACCGCCCAGGCTGACGAGATGCCGACCTCCCCGGAAGCCTTGATGCAGGCAGCCACCCAGCGGATTGCCGAGCTGGAGGCCGAGCGCGACGATTTCCGTGAGCGTTGGATGCGCTCGGAGGCCGAGATTCAGAATGTCCGCAACCGCGCCAAGCGCGAAGTGGATGAAACCCGGCAATATGCCGTGCAGAAATTCGCCCGCGACGTGGCCGAAGCTGCCGAGAACATCAAGCGCGGCCTTGATTCCATCCCGGCGCACGCCGAGGGTGAGCCTGAACTGGTCAGCAAGCTGCGCGACGGCTTCGAAGGCGTCGAGCGCAGCTTCCTCGCCTTGCTGGAACGCAACGGCGTGGTGCGCACCGATCCCACCGGCACTGCCTTCGATCCGAACCTGCATCAGGCGATGGCCGAGCAGGAAACCGATGCGCATCCGCCGGGCACTGTTATGCAAGCCTGGACTTTGGCTTGGACGCTGAACGGGCGTATCCTGCGTCCGGCCATGGTCGTGGTGGCAAAGGCTCCGGCTGGCGCAGGCAGTAAGCTCGACACGTCGGTCTGACGTCAGAATTGCACAAAAAATTGGCACTTCGGTCTTGCCCGCCGGGGTGCCGCTGAATACATCGTGTTCAGTCCCGCAACAGGGCTATATCGCAATGGGGATGCTTCCGGTGCTTCGGGCCGGTTCCATCCGCTAACAAGGAGAGCGTTATGAGCAAGGTCATTGGTATCGACCTCGGCACCACCAATTCCTGCGTCGCGATCATGGAGGGCAAGGATGTCCGCGTGATCGAGAACGCCGAAGGTGCCCGCACCACCCCGTCCATCGTCGCCTTCAGCGACAGCGGCGAGCGTCTCGTCGGTCAGGCCGCCAAGCGTCAGGCCGTGACGAACCCGACGAACACACTGTTCGCCGTCAAGCGCCTGATCGGCCGTCGCTTTGAAGACCCGATGGTGGCCAAAGATAAGGGCATGGTGCCCTACACCATCGTCAAGGGCGACAATGGCGATGCGTGGGTGGAAGCCCGCGGCGAGAAATATTCGCCGAGCCAGATTTCCGCCTTCATCCTCGGCAAGATGAAGGAGACCGCCGAAGCCTATCTCGGTGAGACCGTCACCCAGGCTGTGATCACGGTGCCTGCCTACTTCAATGACAGCCAGCGTCAGGCCACCAAGGATGCCGGTCGCATCGCCGGTCTGGAAGTGCTGCGCATCATCAACGAGCCGACGGCGGCTGCCCTGGCTTATGGCCTGGACAAGAAAAAGAGCGGCATCATCGCGGTCTACGATCTGGGCGGCGGCACGTTCGACGTGTCGGTGCTGGAAATCGGCGACGGCGTGTTCGAAGTGAAATCCACCAACGGTGACACCTTCCTCGGCGGTGAAGATTTCGATCTGCGCGTGATCGAATATCTGGCGGCCGAGTTCAAGAAGGAGCAGGGCATTGACCTGCGCAACGACAAGCTCGCCCTGCAGCGTCTGAAAGAAGCCGCTGAAAAGGCGAAGATCGAACTGTCTTCGGCCAAAGAGACCGAAATCAACCTGCCCTTCATCACCGCCGACGCCTCGGGTCCGAAGCATCTGGTGATGAAGCTGACCCGCGCAAAGCTGGAAAGCTTGGTTGATGACCTGATCACCCGCACGCTGAAGCCCTGCCAGGACGCCCTGAAGGATGCCGGTGTGACCGCTGGTGAAATCGACGAAGTGATCCTGGTCGGCGGTATGACCCGCATGCCGAAGGTCATTGAGATCGTGAAGCAGTTCTTCGGCAAAGACCCGGCCCGCAACGTCAACCCCGATGAAGTCGTCGCCATTGGTGCCGCTGTTCAGGGTGCCGTGCTGAAGGGCGACGTGAAGGACGTGCTGCTGCTCGACGTCACGCCGCTCAGCTTGGGCATCGAGACGCTCGGTGGCGTGTTCACTCGCCTGATCGACCGCAACACCACCATCCCGACCAAGAAAAGCCAGGTGTTCTCCACCGCCGATGACGGTCAGACCGCGGTGACGATCAAAGTCAGCCAGGGTGAGCGCGAGATGGCGGCGGATAACAAGCCGCTTGGCCAGTTCGATCTCGTCGGCCTGCCCTCTGCCCCGCGCGGTGTGCCGCAGATTGAAGTCACCTTCGACATCGACGCCAACGGCATCGTCTCGGTTTCGGCCAAGGACAAAGCCACCGGCAAGGAACAGCAGATCCGTATCCAGGCATCTGGTGGTCTGTCGGACGCCGACATCGAGAAGATGGTCAAGGAAGCCGAAGCCAACGCGGAATCCGACAAGGCGCGCCGTGCCTTCATCGAAGCGAAGAACCACGCTGACGGCCTGGTGCACCAGACCGAAAAGACGCTGAAGGAAAACGAAGGCAAGGTATCGGCCGAAGATAAGGCCGCTGCTGAGGCCGCGATGGCCAAGGCACGCACCGCGATGGAAGGCAGCGATCTCGCCCCGCTCACTGCGGCGGTCGAAGAGTTGACCAACATTGCGATGAAGATCGGTGAGGCTGTCTACAAGGCCAGCCAGGAAGCCGCTCCCGAAGCCGGTGCCCAGCCGCATGCCGGTGGCAAGGCTGACGAAAAAGTGGTCGATGCCGATTTCGAAGAAGTCGACGACAAGCGCAAATCCGCCTAATCAGCGGCAATAGCAACCCCGTCAGCCCGGCCCTCTCAGAGGGGGCCGGGCTGGTGGCGGATGAAGGTCCAACATGGCCAAGCAGGATTTCTACACCACGCTCGGTGTGGCACGAGAAGCGACTGCGGATGACCTGAAGAAGGCATACCGTAAGCTTGCGATGCAGTTTCACCCGGACCGCAACCCCGGTGACGCCGCAGCCGAGGCGAAATTTAAAGAAATCAACGAAGCCTATGACGTCCTCAAGGACGAGCAGAAGCGCGCTGCCTATGACCGCTTCGGTCATGCCGCCTTTGAGGGCGGTGGCCCCGGAGCCGGTGGTGGCGCGGGTGCGGGCTTTGATGGTGCCGGTTTGGGCGATATTTTCGACCAGATGTTCGGCGATTTCATGGGCCGCAGAGGCGGCGGCGGTGGCAGCACGCGCTCCGGTTCGGACATCCGCACGCAGGTCGAAATTGACCTCACCGAAGCCTATGCCGGCACCAAAGCCACGCTGCGCGTTCCCACGCGCGTGACCTGTGATGCCTGTAACGGCTCGGGTTCCAGCGACAAGGATGCCGGGCGCGATGTGTGCTCGGGCTGTAACGGCGCGGGCAAAATCCGTGCGCAACAAGGCTTCTTCCTGGTCGAACGCACCTGCCCGCAATGCGGCGGTCGCGGTCGGATGATCCGCAACCCCTGCCGCATCTGTCAGGGCAATGGCACCACGCAGCGCGAACGCAGCCTGCAAGTCTCCATCCCGGCAGGTGTGGAAGATGGCACCCGCATCCGTCTCGCCGGTGAAGGCGAATCAGGCGGTGCCGGCGTGCCTGCGGGCGATTTGTATGTGCATGTCTCCATCCGCCAGCACCCGATCTTCCAGCGTGACGGAGCGAACGTGTTCTGCGTCGTGCCGCTGAAGATGACGCAGGCGGCCATGGGCGGCGAGATTGAAGTGCCGGTCGTCGATGGCTCCCGCGTGAAGGTGAAAATCCCAGCGGGCACGCAATCGGGCGACCAGCAACGTCTGCGCGGCAAGGGCTTCTCAGTGCTGCGCTCTGCGGCGCGCGGGGACATGTATATCCAGGTGAAAGTTGAAATCCCGCAAACCCTCACCCGCCGTCAGCGCGAATTGCTGGAGGCGTTCGAGGCCGAGGGCAATGCCAAAGCCAATCCGGAGACCGAAGGTTTCCTGGACCGGATGAAGGCGTTCTTCGACAAAGGCCGCAATTAAGCTGAAGCGCGTAGGTTCAGCACCAGGAGACGACCATGAAGCACGGCATCGGCATCGCAGGCATCGCAGGCCGCATGGGGCAGATGCTCGTGCAGGAAGTCGCCGCAGCGGGCGCACCACTTGCGGGCGGGATTGACCGCCCGGGCGTGAACGATATCGGTGCGGTGGATTTGTTCTCCGACATGACCGGACTGGCCGAGGCCAGCGAGGTGGTGATCGATTTCACCCATGCCAGCACGGCCCGGAACCACGCCCGCATGATCGCCCGCACGGGCACACCCTGGGTGCTCGGCACCACCGGCCTGTCTGCTGAGGATGAGGCGGAGTTGCGTGAAGCCGCCAAGCGTATTCCCATCGTCTATGCGCCGAATTTCTCACCCGGTGTGAATCTGGTGCTGGCCCTGGCCGAGAAAATGGCCGCAGCCCTCCCCGCCGCCCGCTACGACGCCGAGATTGTCGAAATGCATCACCGCCAGAAGGTTGATGCCCCCTCCGGCACCGCCATTGGCATGGGTCAGGCGGTGGCGCGTGGGCGTGGCGTGGTGCTGGCCGACGTGATGGAAAGCGGGCGCGACGGGCATACCGGTGCGCGTAAAGACGGCGCGATTGGCTTTTCCGCGATGCGGGGCGGTCAGGTGGTGGGCGAGCACACGCTGCTCTTTGCTGCCGCCAACGAACATATCGCGATCACGCACCGCGCGTTTGATCGCCGGGTGTTTGCGGCGGGGGCTGTGCAGGCAGCGTTGTGGGTGCGCGGGAAGGCGCCGGGGTTGTATACGATGATGGATGTGTTGGGGATGAACAGCTAATCGCCCTGCGGATCTATCATCCTTGCCCGCCCCGCCGCCAACAGCGCCTCTGACAACGCCGGATCATCCACCGCCCGCGCCAACATCAACGCGCCAACCAGGGTGGCGACGGTTGCCAGCGGGTCTTCACCTTCGGGCACAATTCGCTCCACGCGGGCGATCATCCCGCGCAGACCTTTGGTGAACCCAGCGCGCACAGCCTCGCTCTGATGTGGAATATCGCTCGCGACTGCGGCAACCATGCAGCCCTGGCCGCGATTGTCGCGGTGGGTTTGGCAGAGGTAGCGGGTGGCGTATTGGGCGATGTCGTTAACGCCCGCGTATTTCTCCGCACTGCCAGCAAACGCATGTGCCAGCGCTTCGGTGGCCAAGCCGTCCTTGGAGCCGAATTGGCTGTAGAGGCTGCCATGGCTCAACCCGGCAGCGTCGCTCAGCGCGTCTACCCCTACCCCGGCCAAGCCACGCTCGCGAAACAGTCGCGAGGCTTCGCGCAAAATACGCTCGCGGTTCTCGGCGGATTTCTGCTTCGACACCCTCACGGCACACCCCAATCTCAGCCTTGACAGTTTTAATTGCACTCGCCATCAATGTCAATCATGACGACCGCAATCAAAACTGACGCCCCGATGAACCCCCGCACCAGAATGCTGCTCACTGCGGCCATTCTGCCCACGCTGATGCGCCTGGCGTGGCCGCATATGCTGGTCATGCTGGCGCAGGCGGCGGTGGGGTTGATTGAGACGTTCTGGGTCTCTCATCTCGGGCGCGACGCGCTGGCCGCGATGGCGCTGGTGTTTCCCGGCTATATGATGATGACGATGCTGTCTTCCGGTGCGATGGGCGGCGGCATTGCGTCGGCGGTGGCGCGGGCTTTGGGTGGACAGCGGCAGGCGGATGCCGATGCGTTGGTGCTGCATGCGGTGGTGATCAACGGCGTGCTCGGGCTGATGTTCACTGCCCTCTTCCTCTGCTTTGGCCCCTCAATCTACCGCGCCCTTGGTGGCGAAGCGGGCTCGCTGACGGCGGCGTTGCAATATTCCAATGTGATCTTCGCGGGGGCTGCGCTGATCTGGGTGGCCAATGCGCTGGCGAGCGTGTTGCGTGGCACCGGGGCGATGCTGCTGGCGTCCACCTCGATCCTCATCGGCGTGGCATTGCTGGTGCCATTATCGCCGCTGTTGATCTACGGGCTTGGCCCCAACCCCGGCTTCGGCATGGCGGGGGCTGGCTATGCGGTGCTGACCGGGTCTGTGGTGACGCTGGCGATGCTCAGCATGGCGTTTATCCGTCGCCGCTCTGCCGCGCATTTCCGCTTCGCCCGGCTGCGCTGGCCGATGTTTGCCGAGATTTTGCGCGTGGGCGCGGTGGCCTCGATCAACTCGTTCCAAACCACCGCCACGGTTGCCATCACCACCGCCCTCGTCGCCCGTGCGGGTGGGGCTGGTGCGGTGGCCGGGTTCGGCACGGGCAGTCGATTGGAATATCTCCTCATCCCGCTGGTCTTCGGCCTCGGCTCACCGATGGTGGCCTTGGTGGGGACGAATTTCGGCGCAGGCCAACACGAGCGCGCCTTGCGGTCGGCGCTGATCGGCGGGGCGGTGGCGTTCGGCTTGACCGAGACGGTGGGCCTGCTCGCCGCATATTTCCCGCAGGCTTGGCTCGGGCTGTTCGGCCATGATCCGCTGATGCTTGCCACCGGCACGGAGTATCTGCACCGCGTCGGCCCGGTTTACGGATTTTTTGGCCTGGGATTGTCGCTGTATTTCGCCAGCCAAGGCGCTGGGCAATTGCGCTGGCCGCTGATCACCGCCACCGCCCGCATGGTCATCGCCGGTGGCGGCGGCTGGCTCGCCCTGCATCTGACCGGCGGGACGAGCGGGATCTTCACAGCCGTCGCCCTCGGCCTCGTGGTCTATGGTGCAAGCCTGAGTTTGATGATTGCCCGCGGGGTGTGGTTCAAAGGCTAAGCACGCCTTGGGAGACCGCCATGCCCCGCCCCGCCGCCCCACCAGATGCCGCCCAACGCCGCGCCCGTCCGCCGATCATCTGCTACAAGGTGGAAACTCTACCGCAGCCCGATATGGAGCGCCTGACCACGCTGCGGCAGCGCCTGATCAAGACCGGCGAGACCTTGGTGCCGCCGCGTGAGGGGGCAGCGTTTCGTGTCCCGGCGGGGCATTTCTTCCGCATCGTCAGTGTTGATGGGCCGCAAGTCGGCGACCTGAACCTCTTTCATGCCCACGACCTCTCCGAGCGCTTCTTCTCCGGCAAAACCCGCCAATTGCACGCCAGCCACCTCACCACTGGCGACCGGCTGTGGAGCAACCTGCCGCATCTGCGCACGATGGCGACCATCACACAGGACACGCTGGGCTGGTACGGCTGGGATGAAGACGGCGCCGGTGTGCATGACGTGATCGGCACGCGCTGCGATCCCTACACGAACCGGCTGTTGACCGGGCAGGACTACCACCATTGCTGCCACTCCAACCTCACACGTGCCTTGGCGGCCACGAGCGGATTGGCAGAGGAGACGGCGGAAATGCTGGTGCATGACGTGCTCAACGTCTTCATGTGCACCGGCTTCACACGCGATACCCACCAATATTTCATGAAAGCCAGCCCGGTACGGCCGGGGGATTTCATTGAATTTTATGCAGACATCGATCTGCTCGGCGTGCTCTCCGCCTGTCCGGGCGGGGATTGCAGCAGCGAGCATTCCTCCGACAGTGCGGCATGTCACCCGCTGCTGGTGGAGATTTTGCGCCCCGAGGCGTAAGCCTCAGCGCTCGTGGCGCAGGATCATCAGAGCTGTGCGCAAGCGGGTGATGCCGGGGCGATAATGGCCGATTTCGCACAGGCGCTGCCCTTCGGCGGCGAGCATGTCCACATCACCCGGCACCATCACAATGCGCTGACGCAGCCGCGCGATGTCTTCCGCCAGTTCTTCACAATATTCCGCCGTGTCGCTCATGAAGCGTGGCGTCTGCATCGGGCCGGGCGGCGGTGGGCCGGGGGGGGGCGCGAACATCCAAGGCGGTGGAGCTGGTTGCACGAAGCCTCGGCCTGGGCCGAATCCCTGAGCCCACGCTGTCGCGTGCGTGCAGCACAGCAGGGAGGCAACAATCCCGAGGCGCCAATCAGCAATCATTGACAGCAGTATTGCATCACCAAGCTTGTGTGACACTGGTGTAAAAATGAAGGAACGCTCATGCGGTCTCCTTTCGCACCAAGGCTGAACCCGGCGCTACTGCCTGAAACCGCAGCGTGGCGCGCAGGCCAGGCTCGGCATCATCAAGCCTGATATCGCCGCCATGCAGCTGCGCCACCGCCTGCACCAAGGCCAATCCAAGTCCGGAGCCGGGAGTGGAGCGGGCGGTCTCGCCACGAAAGAAGCGCTCGGTGGCATGAGCGCGCTCCTCAGCGGGAATGCCAGGGCCATTATCACTCACCGCCACACTGATTTCGCCATCGTCGCTCCAAGCCCGAATGGTGATCCGTCCACCTTCGGGCGAGAATTTCAGTGCATTGTCGAGCAGATTGGCCAAGGCCTGTTGCAGCATGTCGCGATCACCGGCCAGCATGAGATCATCGGCGATCTCCGTGACCAGCGCCATGCCGCGCTCCTCAGCCACGGCCTCATAGAGTTCAGCCAATTCGCGCAGCAACTCCGACAGATCGACATCGGCAAAATGACTGCGGCGGGCACCGGCCTCGATTTCAGAAATCCGCAACAGCGCTTGGAAAATACCCACAATGCCATCCAGATCGGAAATCGCGCGATCCACCGCCGAGCGCAACTCGACCTCTCCATGCGCATGGGTCGCCGCATCTTCCAGCCGAGTCCGCGCTCGGGTGATCGGCGTGCGCAGGTCATGCGCAATCGCATTGGAAACCTGCTTCACGCCCTCCATCAAATGGCCGATGCGGTCGAGCATGTCATTGATGGTCACAGCAAGCAGGTCAAACTCGTCATCCTGGCCGTAGATGCGCACACGCTTGGTCAGATCGCCCCCACCAATGGCCACCGCCGTGGCGGAGACGTCGGCAATCGTCGAGCGAAACAAGCCTCGCACCGCAAACGCGCCGACCGAGCCGAGCAGCACCGCGATCAAAGCAGACCACAGCAGCGCCTCTTCCATCAAATGGCCGAGCTTCTGGCGCACCGACACATCGCGCCCAACCATCGCGTGATAGCCGCCGGGCAGTTCGAAGGCGCGCACCTGAATATCAACATTCAGCCCATCGCGCTGCACCTGCAACCGCCCCCATTCCTGGTCGAGCGGCCAGGTGGCGGGCCAAGCGTTCACATTGCCGGCCAGCAGCGTCAGGTTCGGGTCGGCGAGGATATACAGCGCGTCGTCATCGATGTTGCCGGCGATGCGATCCTTCACCGCCGCCGTCACCCCTGGCAACCCCGCCTGGAAATAGGTCTCAACCAGGGCGTTACCGTCCTGCTCCAGTGCGTCGGACGTCTGACGCTGCAGCAAGCCTGCGGTGGACCACCACATAAACCCCGCCAGCGCCGCCGCACTGAGGCTGAACAACGCCGCATAGAATACGCCAAAGCGGAATCCGGCTGAGCGCAGCAGACGCGGCGTTAATCGTCGCACGATGTCGCGGCTCAAGGCTCCTCCAACTGGAGCATGTAGCCGGCATTGCGCACCGTATGAATCAACGGCTGCGGGAAGGGCTTATCGACCTTCTGGCGCAGACGGCTGACATGGACATCGATCACGTTGGTTTGTGGGTCGAAATGGTAGTCCCACACGCCCTCCAGCAACATCGTGCGTGTGACGACCTGACCGGAATGCCGCATCAGGAATTCCAGCAGGCGGAACTCACGCGGTTGCAGATCAATCTTCTGTCCGGCGCGTTTCACGCTGCGCGAGAGCAGATCCATCTCCAGATCAGCCACGGCGAGCTTCGTCACCGGGGTATCGGCCTTACCACGACGGGTGAGCGCCTCGACCCGGGCGAGCAACTCAGCGAAGGCGAAGGGCTTGGTCATATAGTCGTCGCCGCCCGCCTTCAGCCCCTTCACCCGGTCATCGACCTGGGCGAGTGCGGAGAGGAACAATGCCGGCGTGTGGTTGTTCTGCGCGCGCAGGGTTTCCAGAATGCGCAGGCCATCCACGCCGCCGGGCAGCATGCGGTCGAGCACGATGGCATCGAAATTCTCGGTTGCCGCCATGAACAGCCCATCACGCCCATTATTGGCGTGCTCGACGACGTGGCCAGCCTCACGCAGGCCTTTGACCACGAAATTCGCCACGTCCTTGTCGTCTTCGACCACCAGAATACGCATCGATTGTGTCGCCTTTTCTCAACCCTGGTCATTCACCGGCCGTCTGCCGACAGTGACCGGTAGTTCGAATTCACGTCCCTGGCGGCGCACCAGCACCACCACATTTCCACCGGGGGCGACGGCTGCCACGGAGCGGATCAACTCACGCGAGGTCTCCACCGCCTGTCCGTTCAACGCCACCACAACATCGCCGGGCCGAATGCCCGCTTTCGCTGCAGGCCCGGTGCGCTCCACCGCCGCAATCGCCACCCCCGGCACATGCCGCTTGGCCACATCCGGGGTGACAAGATCAGCCACGCTTACCCCCAGCCAACCACGCTCTACCCGGCCCTTGCTGCGCAATTCGGTGGCAATCCGGGCGGCGACCAACGAGGGCACCGCAAAACCAATCCCCACCGAGCCAGAGCCGTTCGGCGAGACGATGGCGGTGTTCACCCCCACCACCTGCCCATCCGCATTGAACAGCGGCCCGCCGGAATTGCCCGGATTGATTGGTGCGTCGATCTGCAAATAATCGTCGAATGCTGACGCGCCGATATCGCGTCCGCGCGCAGAGACAATCCCCGCCGTCACCGAACCGCCCAAGCCAAACGGATTGCCCGCCGCCAGCACCCAATCACCCACTTCCATCAACGAACTGTCACCCCACTCCACCGCAGGCAGCGGGCGTGGCGGGTTGACCTTGATGACGGCGATGTCGGTCAGCTCATCAGCACCGATCAACCGGGCAGGCAGGCTGGTGCCATCACTGAATGAGACAGTGATCTTATCCGCCTGCCCCACCACATGGTTGTTGGTGACGATGGTGCCATCGGAATCGATGACGAAGCCGGAGCCCGCACCCTGCACCTGCTGCGAATTGCGGCGCAGGCGGTCGCGCAATTGGCGGCGGATTTCCGGTGGCATCCCGGCAAACGGGTCCGGCCCGCCCACCGTCTCGGTGACACCGATATTGACCACCGACGGCAGCACGCGCTTGACCACCGGCGCAAAACTCTCCATCCGCGCCCACGCCGGTGGGGCGATCAGGGCGGTGGCGGCAAAGGCGGCAAACTGGCGGCGCGACATCGCGCTCATCGAAGCACTCCGGGATTCTCTTAGGTAATATAGCCACTTGCCGCACAACATGCAGCGGCCCAGCTGACTAAATTACGTTCATCATTTCGACAGGAAATTAGCTTACCAAATTAAGGCGGCCATTACGGCTGCGGCTTTTTGACACTGGCTGTTGTGGGGTCATCTGGCCAGTGATGTCGTGGATAACGCCCGCGCATATCCTTACGCACATCCGCCCATGCCCCACGCCAGAAACCCGCCAAATCTGCGGTAATCGCCACGGGTCGTTGCGCGGGTGACAGCAGCGCCAGCCGCAGCTCCACGCGCCCACCCGCCAGCTTCGGCGTCTCAGCCATGCCGTAGAAGAATTGCGCCCGCGCCTCGGCCACCGGCACGGGCTGCGTGTAATCTATCGCAGCCCGCCCACCTGGAATGCTCAGATGCGTCGGCAGCTCGCGATCAAGCTTGCTCGCCTGATCCCACGCCAGATTGGCGCGCAGAATATTGTGCAGGTCGATCTTCTCCAGCCCCGCAAGGCGCGACATGCCGTGCAGATGATCGGCCAGCCATTGCCGATTGGCCGACAGCGCTGCATCGGAGAAATCCGGCCATGCCTCCGGCTCCAGCCGATGCACAATCCCGACACGCGCCTGCAATTGCCGGGCAACATCCGTCCAAGGCAGCGCGGCGAAATTGGCGGCATTGGCCAAAGCCAGCGCCGTCTCAGCCGGGTCGGCCGCCTCGGTGCGGTCCTCCAGGATCAACGCCCCATAGCGCCGCCTGCGCCGCGCCAGCACGGAGCCGGTGGCGGAATCGAGGCCGGTTTCCACTGAGACGGTGCTGTGCGGCAGCAAATGCACCACATCGAGCGGGGCGGCGAGGCGGATTTGGGCGGAGAGCTTCATCTCCAACGTCGCCACGGCGAGCAATTTGGCATTGGCGAGCTTGTCACTCACCGGCAGCTTGGCCCCACCGCCACCAGACAGCCGGAAACTGCCCGGCTCCCCGCGACGCTGCGCCACCCGGTCGGGGAACCCCGCCGCGATCAGTCGCCCGGCATCGCCCTCGCCACGCTGATTGCCCAGCCCCAACCGCCGCCGATACTGCCCCGCCGCCCGTTTGACGCGGGAAATCACCCCGCGATCCCCGGCCCCAGTCTCCAACGCCTCCAACCGCAATCCGATATCGGACGAGCCCCCATCCCGCAGCGGGTCGCGTTCTTCCAGCAACGCCGCGATATCGCACGCCATCGCCGCCTCATCCCGGCTCTCAGCGGCCAGCATCATCGCGGCCAGACGCGGATGCGATCCCAATTGCGCCATGCGGCGGCCAAGCTGGGAAATCCGCCCATGCTCCAACGCCCCCAACTCCGCCAACAGCGTGCGCGCGGCGGCGAGTGGGCCTGCAGGCGGCGGATCTGGAAATGGCAGATCGGCAGGCTCTGCGCCCCAGGCAGCGCAATCCAGCGCGAGGCCTGCGAGTTCAGCCTCTAGAATTTCCGGCCGATCAAACTCCGCCAAGCCGCGATGTTGCGCCTCCGTCCACAGGCGGATCGCCACCCCCGGTGCCTCACGCCCGGCACGACCGGCACGCTGGGCAGCGGCGGCGCGACTGATGCGCATCGTCTCCAATCGTGTCAGCCCGGTGCCCGCATCCAAGCGCGGCGCACGTCGCCAACCGCCATCGACGACAATCCGCACCCCCGGCACCGTCAGCGAGGTCTCGGCAATCGACGTTGCCAGCACCACACGCCGCCCGGTTTCCGCCGGACGCAGCGCACGATCTTGCTCGGCGGGCGGCAGATCGCCATGCAGCGGCAGCACCAGCGCGCCACAGCCCGCCAAAGCCTGCTCGGTGCGGCGGATTTCGCCCATACCGGGCAAGAAGGCGAGAATATCGCCCTGATGGTCTGCCAACGCCCCGCGAATGGCGCGCGCCATCGCATCGGGCAAATCGCGCGCACTCATCACATCGCGCTTGGAGTGTGAGAGTGTCACCGGGAACATCCGCCCTTCGCTCTCCACAATCTCCGCATCCAGCAACGGCCCCAGCCGCGCGCCATCGGCGGTGGCCGACATCGCCAGCAGCCGCAACTCGGGCCGCAATTCGCGTTGCAGATCGAGGCAGAAGGCGAGCGCCATATCGGCATCGAGTGCACGTTCATGCACTTCGTCGAATATCACCACCGCCACCCCGTCCAACCCCGGATCGGTTTGCAGACGGCGCACCAGCAGCCCTTCCGTGACCACCTCAATCCGCGTCATCGCCGACACCGCGCTGTCCAGTCTTGTGCGATAGCCGATGCTTTGGCCGACCTCCTCACCAATCAGCGCTGCCATCCGCGTCGCCGCCGCCCGTGCCGCCAGCCTGCGCGGTTCGAGCATGACGATCTTCTGATCGCCGACAAAAGAAGCGCCGCGCAACGCCAACGGCACCAGCGTGGTTTTGCCCGCACCGGGTGGGGCGACGAGCACGGCGTTGCGTCCGGCCGCCAGCACGTCGAGCAAGCGGGGCAGACAGTCGCGGACGGGGAGGTCTGAGAATTCATACATGCATGGGCGCATTAGCATTGTGTCACTGGCACTGCGAGGCGCTTGCGCTCATATCTTGCGCATGATCCGATTTCTGCTCGCCCTGATCCTGCTCGCAACCCCGCTTGCCGCGCGTGCGGCAGAGAGCAATTCCTTCGTCAGCCCGCGCGATACCGTCACGCTGCTGTCGGACAGCAACGCCGCCACTGGCGATCAAACCTATCATCTCGGCCTGCGCTTCGAACTGGCCGAGGGCTGGCACATCTATCACCGCAACCCTGGTGACGCTGGCTTGGCGGCTGAACTCGATTGGTCGCTCCCCGCCGGCGCCACCATCGGCGAGACGGAATGGCCTGCGCCACAGAAACTGACCGAGGGCAGCCTCGTCACCTATGGCTATACCGGCACCGCGATGCTGGTGGTGGCCGCAAAAGGGCCGGGCGAGATCAAGCTGCATGCCAATTGGCTGGTTTGCCGCGATATCTGCGTGCCGGAAGAAAGCGATTTCAGCCTCAACATTCATGCAGGCAAACCCGCCCCCTCCGCACAGGCTAAGCTGTTCGTTGAGGCACAGACGCATCGTCCGATTGCTGCCCCGTTCAACGCCCGCATTTCCGACAGCGGCGTGCTCGCCGTCACAGGCGAGGGATTGTCGGCGGCCTCGGTGCGTGAGGCGTGGTTCGTGCCAGACAATAATGACGTCATCCTGGCCAGTGGCGGGCAGAGCCTGTCTGCTTTGCCGGAGGGCTTCTCGCTCTCCCTCACCCCCGGCAGTGCGTTCAAGGCGAAGCAAAACCTCTCCGGCGTGCTGACGATCATCGATGCGGGCGGCCAGCACAGCGCCTTGGCGATCACCGCAACCCCTGGCGAGGTGGCAGCGGCCACCGGATTGCCGCGTGCTTTGCTGTTCGCGTTGCTCGGCGGATTGCTGCTCAATCTGATGCCCTGCGTCTTCCCCGTGCTGGCGATGAAGGCGATGGCGATTGTTCGCCTCTCCGGCAGTGTGCAGGGGGCCGCGCGGCGGGAGGCATTCGCCTATTCGGCGGGCGTGGTGGCAAGCTTCACCGCCATTGGCGGCCTCGTGCTGGCGCTGCGACGGCTGGGCCACGCAGTGGGCTGGGGCTTTCAGTTTCAATCGCCCTGGTTCGTCGCCGCAATGGCATGGCTGTTATTCGCCGTCGGGCTGAACCTGTCCGGCGTGTTCTCCGTCAGCGGACGCTTCGGCGGCGTCGGCCAAAGCCTGACCTTGCGCACCGGCTCTCCCGGCAGCTTCTTCGCAGGCGTGCTGGCCGTGCTGGTGGCAACGCCCTGCACCGCCCCCTTCATGAGCGTGGCGCTGGCCGCTGCGTTGACGGCCTCCACTGCTGGCACGCTGGCGCTGTTCTTCGCCCTCGGCATCGGCCTGGCGGCCCCCGCGCTGCTGCTGGCAGTATTCCCCAACGCCGCCCACGCGCTGCCGCGCCCAGGGCGCTGGATGGAGATCACCAAACAGGCGCTCGCGTTCCCGGTCTACGCCGCCTCGGCCTGGCTGGTCTGGGTGTTGGCGACACAGGCAGGCAATCAGGGTGTGTTGGTTGGTCTGACCGGGGTGGTGCTGGTCGGCTTGTCCGGGTGGCTCGTTGGGCTGGGCGGCACGGCGGGGCCACGTCTGGCGGTGCTGACGCTGCTCGTGCTCGGCGGTGTCGCACTGAGCATGCCGCTCTCCTCGGCTGGCCCGGTGGCAGCGTCCAAGGGCGACCAGTTCAGCACGCAAAAACTTGCCGAACTGCGTGCCGCGCATCGGCCGGTGCTGATCGACATGACGGCAGCTTGGTGCGTTACGTGCTTGGTCAATGAGCGCGTGGCTCTGCGCAATGACCGCGTGGTGGCGGCCATGGCGCAGCAGAATGTGGCCATGCTGGTGGGGGATTGGACCCGGCAAGATCCGGAGATCAGCGCCTATTTGCAATCGCAAGGCCGCGATGGCGTGCCGCTTTACGTCTACTACCCCGCCAAGGGAGAGCCGGACGTGCTGCCGCAGATCCTCACCCCCGATATCGTCCTCGCAGCACTGCAATCAGGCGTGCGTTAGGCGGCGGGCATGCCGTAGCGCAGCAGCGTGGTCTCTGGCGAGGCGCGCAGACGGCGGGCGATCAGCGCCACGTCGGCCCCCGGCAATTGCCCGAGCCAAGTTGTATAGAGGCCTTCGAGCAGCGCCGTCAGCCAAGTGCCGGGCGGCTCTCCGGCAGCACCCAAGCGCGGCAGACCGGTATGGGTGATCAACAGCGAGCGGTCGGCTTCCTGCAGATCGAATCGCGCACTGCCCCAGCCCTGTTCACGCAGGAAGTCGTTCACTTCCATCGCCAACGTTTCCAGATTGGGCACATGACGCAACGGCCGCATGCCGGCGATGCGGATGCCCACTTCACGCAGCCATTCATCCCGCGCGGTCGGCGTGCTCAGCGCATCAATGGCGTCTGCCATGGCGCGCAGAAACAGTGACCAATCAACCTTGTCCACCGCCTGCTCGGTCATTGATCATACAGCCCGTTGAAGACGTATTTGGCGAACACCGAGGCACCGAATTCTTGATAGACGCCGGATTGCTGGAAGCCCCCCTTCGCGCCGAGCCAAAGATTGGGGCCGATGCGATAATTCACCTCGCCATTGAAGCCGCCGGTGATACCGGACGAGCGCTGGCCCGCATAGGATTTGCTCAACACCGAATTGCTCAGCGCCAATGTGGCAAGCTGGGCCTGCAACGCCGGATCATTGGGGAAATACAGCGAACTGGATTCGGCAAATTGCTGATACCCAACCGAGCCACGCAGTTCATACCACAGGCCGCGATCAACCTGATTGTGGTAGGTGATCGGGATAAGGGCTGCCAGATCACGCTGCGGGCTGAAATAGCCGCCCTGACCCAGGCTGAAATAGCGCAGATTTTTTGCGAATGCGGTGTAGTGCAAATCTACGCCCATCCGCAGTTCTTCACCACGATACTTCCACACCGGATAGGTCGCCCCGGTCGAAGCATCATAGGCGCTGTTGCTCGCCACATGATCGCCGGTGTAGTAGCCGCCGCCGATCTGCGCATAGATGTTCCATGGACCCTGTGCGGTCTCGATCCCGACCTTACCGGATTCGCGCACCACGCCACCCCAGCGCCGACCGGTATAGGCGTCCGTGGCACCACCAAAGGACAGGAAGCTCTCCTGCACCGCCCGGCGCTCGGCCACGAAGCGCAAATTGGTGTTCGCCGTCAGCGCCGGCACCCATTGCAGGCCGCCGATCAGGTTCTGCTCCAGGAAGCCGAACGGCGTAGAGCCGAGATCGCCGCTGATCGTGCCGAGGGTGTAGCGCAGATCAACCCCGGCACCGAAAGCCGTCTGTGCGCCGGGCTTGCCGCCGGAATAGGTCGGTGCGGTATAGGCACCACCGGTGGAGCCGCCCTTGACGCCCAACGCCATCGTGCCGAACGTCTGCTGGCTGTAAGCGTTGTTCTCCAGCGTGCCAGCCATCATCAGCGACGGCGTGACGGTCAGCTTCATCTGCCCCACGCCACCCGGCGCGAAGGTGGCTTCCATCGGTGTGAGGATGGTGTTCAATCGGCTCAAGCCGGGCGAACCGCTGTGGCCATCATACTCTGCCGACATCTGGAATGTCGGGGCGAGGCTGGCGCGCAGCTGGGCGATGCTGCGGTCAATTTCCTGCGTCACCGGATCATAACCACCCGTGCCGAAACCCGGCGTGGTGGCGTTCGGGGGCGGCAGCGCCACCGCACCATTGGGCTGATACAGCGCCGGGCGAGGGGCAGATTGCCCCGGCAGTGCCGTCGATGCGCCAAGACCTGCAGCCGCGCCCGTCGTCAACAGTGGAGCATCCGCACTCGGCGTGACGTTGTCGATAAGTGGCGCTTGCGGCGTGTACTGCGCGGTCTGCTGGGCTGCCTGCCCCGGACGGAAATTCGGCGGCAAATCCCGCATACGCGGCTGGTAGCGCATACTGGCCGGAAGCTCATCGGCATTGGCCTGAACCTGCACCGCACGACCGACCGCACCGGGATATACCGGCGCATCACCCGCGGCAACGACACGCCTGCTGACCGGGCTGGCCGCACGTGGTTTGACCAGACGATCGTATTCGCTGTCGTTCAAACTGTCGGCGGTGGGAGCGGACTCAGCCGATTTCGGCGCGTCTGCGACCACAACGCGAGGGCGTGCGGCCACCGGGCGCGCAGTCGGAACAACGGGTGCAGGCGTGGCGGGCTCTGCCACAGGCGTAGGTGCCGGCGGCGCGACCGGTTCGGATGCTGGAGTCGGAGTGGACTCTGCAGCGGCAGATGTCGCATCAGCGGCTTGCGGCGGCGGGCTGTCTGCCGCGGGTGCGGACACGTCAGCCGGAGCGGCAGGGGCGGCTGCGGCATCAATCGGCGCAACGGCGGGATTGGCACCGGGTGCGAGTGAGACCGGGCTGCGCAGCAGCGGCGGCACACTCAGCGGTGAAGGCGCATTCTGCCCGCTATCGGCGCCTGCATAGACCGGCAGATCGGCGCTCGGTGCCTTATGTGACCCTTTCGGAGCCAGCAGCACGGTTTGCGCAGAGGCAGCACTCGAACAGGCGAACACCACAGTCGTCCCGAGCAGCGCCGCCACCGGCAGGCCACTGACCAGCGCAGTCGCCATCGCCAGAGTGCTGCGCAGACAGGCTTGTCCACGGCTCCGTCGATGGGTCCGGCTCGGGCAGATTTGGGTCATCCTCAGCCTCAAAACGATGGGCACTTAACGTGCATTCGGCGCGGGAGGCTCGCTCGGTGTCAAGCGGGAATAACCGCGCCGACGCATCAGCCAGAACAACGCCGTGCCGCACAGCAGCGAGCCGAACAACATGATCATCACAACCGCATAGGCCTGATCACGCAGAACATAGCTCGGATACAGCCAGAATGGCAGATGCCCAACGGTGTAGATGTCTGCAACACGATACGATGTCACCTTTCCGGTGGTCAGTATCGACAGATCGCCTTGCACAAAGGCCGATTGCTCGCTGTCGCGGATCGTCGCCACCGCCGATTCCAGCGTATCGCCAGAACCAGCCACCAATGCCACCACCGAACGATGGGCGGTGTATGGGCTTTCAAAACCCACCAGGGCCGACACCGAGTCGGTCGCGTTGGCCTGCAGCGCCGAGGCGGCACGCTGGCGATCAGCATTTTCCTCGCCAACGAACAAACGCCGTACACTTTCAAGCTGCGCCGGGAACGACACGCTCAAACGGCCACCGGCAATGCCGAGCGGACCATTGCGCAGCAGGTCAGCCGCCCCTTGCAAATGCGGAACCGTGCCGATGATCAGCAAATCACGATCCCCAACCTTGGACGTGTCCGCCGAGCGCACCACCTGCATCTTCACCGGGGTATAGCCGGACAGCGAGGCAATGCGCCCCATCACGTCAAGATAGGCGTTGAGTTCCTGCGTGCTCGGACGCTCTGGCAGCACGATCGCCGTCTCGGAAAGATCAGCCATCCGGGTAAACGGAAAGCCGGAGTTCACGAAATACTGCAAATTCGGCATTTCGGTGAAACGGTGCCCGCGCGACAGATCGATCGTGCTGTCCGGATCGACGGACATGCGCAGATCTGTCGGGATCGCCACGCAATCGCCGCGATGCAGCGGCTGCGCGTCGAAATAGAATTGCAGGTCGTTGAAGCCGAACACGTCATAGGCCGGCACCGTCACCTTGGCTTCACCGCGCGGCGTGCCGATCCCCAAGACGTTGGACAGCCAGCCACTGCTCTGCGCCAAACCAAGCGAGGCGGTGTTGAGGTAAATGCCGTTGATCCCGAAATCCAGGCGCGACGGAGCCAGATCGACAATCGGCCCCGGCGGCGCGCGGAACTTCACGTCCATCGGGAAGCCCTGGTTGCGATAGGTGTAGAAATCCGGCGCTGTGCGGAACGGCACATGCAGCAAGCCGGTATAGCCAAACACCTGCAAATCAGCCGCATCGACCAACTCGCCCAACTTCACCGGATGGCGCGTGTCGATCCAGTTCGGCGCGTCATACGGGGAGCGGTCAGGCATGCCCGGTGCCTGCACCACTGCCACATCAGACCCCAGCGCACGGTTGCCCAGCACCAGAGACTGCGCGGCAGCGACCACTTCATCGCCATTGCGCCCGGCGATCAGCAGGATCGAGGCAAGCGGATCGTTTGGATTGGCGATCACCCCCAGCGTCGGCCCGGTGATTTTCGGCAGCCAATCCGGGCCATGCGCGTCATTGGCCACCACCACCATCACCGCATTGCCCTGCGGCGGGAGATCCGCCTGCACTGGGAAATGCGCGCCACGGAATGAGGCTTCCACGCCGAACCATGCCGCCGTGATGCCAGCCGCCTTCAACGCCGCATCGTCGGCATTGTTGGTCAGCACGAAGGGCAAGGTCAGTTGCTGCTTCTCGCGCGCATCAAAGAACGGCAGCGGCAGCCGCGAAAGGTCGCGCTGCGCCGGCAGACGTTCCAGCGTCAATGTCAGCGTGGTGTTGTCATAGATCGTCGCCCAGAGCAGGCCGCTCAACGGGTCGTTGCAATCCGGTGTGTAGCGGCCGGTGAAGCGGAAATTCAGTCGGTTCAGATCCTGGAAAAACACCGGACTGACCGGCATTTCCATGGTGAAATTGGTCTGTTCCTTTACCACCGGAATCGTGCCGACATATTCCTCGTTCAGCGTCACGGTGACGTTGCTGAATTCCGGAATCAGCGATGGCGAAATCGCGCCGGCAATGTTGAGTTGTGCTGCCGTGACCACCTCATCGGCGCGGATGCCAAACTCCACGCCTTGCAGGGCACTGGTGCCGCGCAGGGCCAACGGCCCCTTGGCACCAAGTTGCTTGAGCGTGAACACCACACGCCGCGTTGCCCCCGGAACGGTCGAATCTGAGCCCGAGACCGACGCAATCGCCGCCACATCGGCGGGCGATGCGGGCATCCCGGTGCCAATGGGTGCCAACGCCGCCGGCGCTCCCAATCCCGGCACCTGCGGAGCCTGTGCCACCGGACGAACCACGGTGCTAGCGCCAACCGGGGCAACCTGCGCGAGCGTGCCCATCGGCATGAACAAGGCGAGAAGCAACGCCACCACACTGCCAGTCACCGCGCGACCCGCGGCCGGGCTGCTGGATTGCGGCCCAGCGGCGGCGGGGGCAACGCGACCACCGCTGCGCGGCGTACCGCCACCACCCTGCGTCGGCTGCGGTGCCGGACGGCGATCACGCGGACGGAACAGGCCACGAATGGAAATCAACACGCGCCACAGGCTCGCCAACGGCTTGTCTTCGGGATAGGCCGACCAATCAGTCCAGGCATCAGCTCGCGTAAAGACAGCCTGAATCACGCGCGCTTCCTCTTCAATATTTTTCGGCTGCCACCGCACCTGAAGCGTCTGGCGGTCCCAGCGCAGCATCCGTGCGGGGACGAGAATCTGCGAATCGCCCACGCGGAACTCAACCTGCATATCGCAGGCTTCGGTAATACCTTCCGGACGCTGCACCATCACGCTGCCGCCACCTTGCGACAGATCGCGGGTAACACCGGCCACCAGACGACCATCCGGCAGATGCAGCACAACTTGTTCGGTGGCGGTCAGACGGGCGCGCGAGCGGATTTGGCGGGTTTCACGACCGACAGCGAGGGCTGCCATCACGATCAACAGCGCCAAACTGGCCCAAATCGTGTTGAGGATCAGCGCCTGCGTGACCAGCAAATCGTTATCAAAGAAGATCAGCGAGATGATGCCGCGCATCACACCGGCAATGATCAGGAAGGCCATGATCAGGTTCGGATACACCGAGCTGATGTCGAAGAAGCCGTTCTCCAACACACCGCCTTTGGCCGTCACGTTGAACTTGCCGTGCCGTGGCGACAGGATGGTGGTGATGTTCACGCGCACCAGGAACAGCGCCAGCACCGTCTCGTAGACTTCCGACCAGAACGAATGCCGCCACACGCCCTGAATACGTGCATTGGTTGCCACAGAGTGCAGCATATGCGGCAAAGCGTAGGCAGTGATGGCCAGCGGCGAGGCGGAGATGATGTTCTGCCCACCCAAAAGGAAGGCGAGCGGTGACGTCAGGAAGACGATACGCGGTAGGGCGAACAGGAAATGCCCCATCGCCTGGGTGTAGCAAATGCGCTGCCCAATCGTCAGACCCTTGCCGAGGAATGGCGTATCGACGCGCAAAATTTGGATCATCCCACGCGCCCAGCGCATGCGCTGGCCGATATGCAGGCCCAGACGCTCGGTCGCCAGACCCGCCGCGAGCGGATAGCGCAGAAACGCACTGTCCCACCCCTTACGGTGCAGTTTGAGCATGGTGTGCGCATCTTCGGTCACGGTCTCAACGGCAATGCCGCCGACCGTTGCAAGCGCTGTACGCCGCAGCACCGCGCAAGAGCCGCAGAAGAACGTGGCATTCCAATAATCATTCCCGTCCTGGATCAGGCCGTAGAACATGTTGCCCTCGGCGGGCACGCGCGTGCCGGCTTCGAGGTTCCGCTGGAATGGGTCAGGCGAATAGAAATGATGCGGCGTCTGCACCAGGGCGAGGTTCTTGTCCGCGATCAGGAACCCCATCGTCATTTGCAGGAAGGCACGGGTGGAGATGTGATCACAGTCGAAGATGAGAATGAACTCACCCTTGGTGATCTTCATTGCGTGATTGAGATTGCCAGCCTTGGCGTGGTTGTTATCCGGCCGGATGATGTAGCCAATGCCGGTCAATTCCGCGAATTGCTTGAATTGATCACGCCGACCATCGTCGAGGATGTAGATATTCAGCTTATCTTGCGGCCAATCAATTGCCATCGCGCCCAAAACGGTCGCGCGCACGATCGACAAATCCTCGTTGTACGTAGGGATGTAGACATCCACCGTCGGCCAAGTGGACGGATCAGCCGGCAACGGCACCGGCTTGCGCTCCAGTGGCCAGACGCACTGGAAATAGCCGAGCACCAGAGTGAGAACCGCGTAAATTTCCGCCAGCACCAATCCGGAGCCAAGCAGGACTTCCAGCGGCGATTCGAAATCGATCGTCTCAGTCAAACGCCAATAGAGATAGCGCGAGGACACAGACAGCGACAACGCCACCAAAAACAACGTCACCCGACGGTTTTTGTAGCGATTTGCGAACGAAAAAATCAACGCCGAGGCGATACCGAACGCCGCCTGCTGGCGCGGAGACAGAGGAACAGTGGCAATGGCGGAAATGGCGGCAATGCCGACAATCAGCGCGATCAGCCCACCAATACGCTCAAACGGGCTTGCCGAATGCGCAGAGCGGCGCACCAACACCGGCTGGATCCCATCAATCTTCATCAGCCCACTCTCTGGTCAAAGCGCACGGACAGAACCCCAAAATCGCGGCTTTTCCATGGCCATAACGGTGAGAATCTCCTGATTCGCCCCAATCGACCCGAAAAACCCGGCAGTGCTCGGCCAATCATGTCCGAGCACCATTAAGAGAAGATGAACCCGGTCAACTCCCGTCGAACCGAATTCCGAACCTCCCTTATTTTTCTAACATCTCAGTCACCCACACCCCAAGGCGGGCAGGATCGCACGCAGCTTTTGTGCCAGCACGCGCCTACAGCGTTGCTACCGCCTCAATCCGCCTTTGCGCAACAGCAAAGTTGCAACGATTTGTGCCCTACAAACTGAAGCAGTTGACATGAAAACACTGCTTACAGTGCATTAATGTTTGCATCACGCAGGACCAACGTCATTACCGTTGCAATTCACGTCACGCTGACAACCTAGGCACGCCAGTGTTAATTCATGCAAGACAGCAGATAAAACATCCACACAAGGAAAACGGTCCGACCGGCCAACAAACCCGCCAATAATCCGATTCTTTGGCTCAATTAGATAGATATCACCAAACCAGTCACAAATTAACCGCGCAACATGATCAGCTATAACCCAAGTTTGGCCGCTCCAAAAGAAATATTGTGCACCCGCAAAAAAACATCACAGTACAATGAAAAAATAGAAAATCATGCAGTGCAACCCTGCACTGCATTTCACCCACCACCATAAATTTCTTAAAGGCGACGGAACAGATCGTCACCATTGGGGTCAGTTGGCTCTTCATCCTCACCGGGTGTTTCGGTCAGATTTCCGTGAGCGCGGCTTCCGAGCATCCGAAACATTGCTGCCAGTGAACGTTCTTCCACCACAGGTGCGGTGGCGGGGTTACGAACTTCACGCCGCTCGCGCCAGACTTCTGGTAGACCGAATCCCTCGTTGACCGGCATCGGCAGCGTTGGCCGCGCGGCATGGGGCACCATCTCGGGGTGGATCAGATTCGGCCGCGACACCGGATGCGAGGACGGTGAGGCAATAGGCCAACCCTGCTGCGGTGGATTGCGCGGTGCCGTCTCGCGCAGCGGCGGCGCTTGCTGCGGCTGCGGCTGAGGTTGCGGCGCACGGGCCGCAATCGGAATTGGCCGCTCCGGCGCACGCGGCGGTGCAGCTGGTTGACTTGGAGCGGGCGGCTGACGCTGCGGCGGGGCTGCAACCGGCGGCTGACGCATCATCGGGACCGCACTCGGCACGGATGTCGGCGGCGCAGGTGGCGTCGTGGTTGGCGGGGCAACCTGCTCAGGCGCGACCGTTTCGACCACCGCACCCGGCAGACCAGACAGCGACAGCGCGGGGTCCTCTTCCACCACATCCGGCGCGCGATACTCGCCCTCGCCCATGTCGTTGTAGGTGAAGATTTTTTTCAGCTCGTTCGACGTCTCGGGCAGCTTGCGCGGGCCGAACGTGACGTAATTCATTTGAACACCAATGGCCGAAAAGGCCCGGTCAACATCCGTCGCTCGCCTGTTCACCGCAAAGTCCCCAAAACAACGCCTTCACGCCGACGCCGCACGACTTTCCAGCCACGCGCAGCGTGCGAGCAATGTTAATGCCGCAGAGTAGTAGTCAGTGGAAGTGGAAAGCGCAGGAAATTGCATAGGCCGCATCGGGTTTTGCGTCTTTTGTGTCAATTCTGACGCAATTTTTCCGATCGCCATCATGCCCGGCGGTGCTGGGTAAGCCGCACGATTGTTAGTTGCAAGGTCGATCCAAGCTGGCGGCTGCGGCTGCTGGTGCTGCCAATACGTCAGGAAGTCGCGCAGCGGTTGCTCGCCGGTGCCCGACCAGGCAAGCCACAGCGGCACCCGGATGGCATCATAGGAAAACCGGGCCGGCCGATCCGCATCCGGGCTCAGCACACCGGTGCTGCGTTCAACCTGCAACCAATCCGGCGGCAGACGCCAGGGGCCGAAACGACCGTCATGCAGCATCTCATCCCAATGCAGCCGCAGGTTCTGCCAAGACGACGACGGATGCTGCGCGGCAAGCTCCTCAATGATCGGGATGGCATAATACGACGGATTCACCGTCACGGAGCGCGCGTGTTCAAAACCGACGGCCCCCGGCAGCAGCACGGTTCGCCCCCCAACATCCCGCACGAGTTTTCTCAGAATGTCAGAGGTAATCTCGGCGGCTGCGGTGCCCAGGTCATGGCGATTCCAGCGCCAGGCTCCGCGCCACAGCGCACCGGCGATGAACAGATCACCATCGCTGGCATTGTTGTGGTCTGCCACCGGCATCGAGGATTGCGGAATATAGCGCCACGCATGCAGCGCATCGTTCGGGCGGCATTGCAGGTTGCGCTTGGTCCAATCGGCGATCAGATCGAAGCTGGCCATGTCGTCGAACGCCGCAGCGAGCAGCATCCCCCAGCCCTGGCCCTCGCTGTGCGAGACACCGCCATTACCGCTATCGATCAACCGACCGTCACCCGCCAAGAAACGGCGGCGGAACGCCGACCATTCGGCCTGCGCCATGGCATCGTGCACCGGCGGATGGCTGACACGGCGCGGCACGGAGATCATGGCTGCAGAACCCTGCCGACCGCTTACCTGCTCCACCGGCATCACCTCATTCCAACGCCCTGCGCCGCCGCGACGCCCGCGGGTGTACACCCCGTCTAAACCCGACGCCAGGGTGGCCAAACCGCCCACCCCCAACCCCAACATGGCACGGCGCGATAGACCCGCTGTGAGCCCATCCTGTTTCGTCTGCATCGCCGAGCGCCCCAATCCTCGCCCCAGGGACTCTCGACGCGACGCCGAGCAGAACCGGGAATTGCGCCACGGTCATTCTGAACCGTGAGAACAATCCCAATTTCGAGCAGATTGATGAAAACGAGGTTAACGGCGCCCGAATTTGTCTCGAAAAATGAGACACCGCTTGCGACACCTTACCTCAGGGCAAAATTGCCTGCGGGCAGCCTTGGCGATGTAGGGGGGATGGAGCGGGTGAAGGGAATCGAACCCTCGTATGCAGCTTGGGAAGCTGCCGTTCTACCATTGAACTACACCCGCGTCGGCCCCCCTTATAGGAAGACTGCGTTGACGGCGCAATCCGTCACGCCTAGTGTTTTCCCCCTACCGGCGACGGTAGCCTCGTGATTTGTCCGGCCGGATTGCGGCGAGGTGAAATAAGCGCGCTAAAGAGGCCTGCTCGCATTTAACGGGATGGTCCCGCTTATGCGGCAACCTCCACGGTCGGCCCGCATTGACAGGGGGCCGTATGCCGAACGATTCAAACCTTCCCGCCACGCTCCGTCCAGCGACTCTGCTGGTGCATGGTGGCACTGAGCGCAGCCAATGGGGCGAGACCGATGAGGCCCTCTTCCTGACGTCGGGCTTTGTCTATGACAGTGCCGAGCAGGCCGAAGCGACGTTCAAAAACGAGATCACCCGCTTCCAATATTCGCGTTTCGGCAACCCGACGGTTGCGATGTTCGAAAAACGCATGGCTCTTCTCGAAGGCGCGGAAGCTTGCATGGCGACCGCCACCGGCATGGCCGCCGTGCACGCCGCCCTGCTGAGCCATCTCAAGGCCGGCGACCGTCTGGTGGCCTCGCGCGCCTTGTTCGGCTCCTGCCATTGGATCGTCTCCACCCTGCTGCCGCGCTATGGCGTCGAGACGGTGTTCGTCGATGGCGGTGATCTGGACCAATGGGCCGAGGCGCTGTCCAAGCCCACGGCGATGGTGCTGCTGGAAAGCCCGTCCAACCCGATGCTCGACCTGGTTGATGTGCGCGCGGTGGCCGAGCTGACGCACAAGGCCGGTGGCTTGGTGGTGATCGACAACGTCTTCGCCACCCCCCTGCTGCAAAAGCCGCTCGAACTTGGCGTCGACATCGTGGTGTATTCCTGCACCAAGCACATTGACGGCCAAGGCCGCGTGCTCGGCGGTGCGGTGCTGGGCAGCCAGAAATGGGTGTCTGAGGTGCTGATGCCGTTCATCCGCAACACCGGCCCATCGATCTCGCCGTTCAATGCGTGGCTGCTGCTCAAGGGGCTGGAAACCCTGTCGCTGCGGGTGAACGCGATGAGCGCCAGTGCCGCTGCGGTGGCCGATTTCCTCGCCGAACAGCCTCAGGTCTCGATGGTGCGGTACCCGACGCGCACGGATCACCCGCAATACGCGCTGGCGCAGAAGCAGATGAAGGGCGGCTCCACGCTGGTGGCCTTCGAAATGGCCGGCGGCAAGGATGCGGCTTTCAAGCTGATGAATGCCTTCAAGCTGATCGTGGTGTCGAATAATCTCGGCGATTCGAAGTCGCTCGCCACCCATCCGGCCACCACGACGCATATGCGCATCGGGCAGGAAGAGCGCGCACGGCTTGGCATTGGTGAGGGGGCGATCCGCCTGTCTGTCGGCCTCGAAGACGTCGCCGATTTGATCGACGATCTGCGCCAAGCCTTGGCCGCAGTGTAATCTCCTTGACACGACCCTGCCCGGTGCCTCCGATGCCGGGCAGGAGCGCTTTATGTCAGACGATTACACCGCCATCACGCACGGGATCTGCGTCAAGGTCCGCAGCTTTTTTCTGGCCGAGCAATCGCGCCCGGAAGAGCATCATTTTGTCTGGGCCTATCGGGTGCGGATCGAAAACCAGGGCAGTGAGACGGTGCAATTGCTGCGTCGCACCTGGAACATCACCGATGGACGGGGCCGCGCACAGCATGTGCATGGCGATGGCGTGATCGGTCAGCAGCCGGTGCTGAAGCCTGGCGAGATGTTCGAATACACCTCCGGCACCCCGCTTGAGACGGCATCCGGTTTCATGACCGGGCAATATCACATGATTTTGACTGCCTCAGGCACGGCAATAGATGTCGATATTCCGCCATTTAGCCTGGATAGCCCGCATTATGCCGGAGTTGTTCATTGAGAAGAAAAGCACCCACTGGCAGCTTGCTCGTGCGAGAAGTCACCCCAGATACGGAATCTCGCAGCATTCTGGTCAGAACTGCGCGACGAAATGAGGAAACCACGGTGAAACTTGCCCGAGCCTTGCCGGTGATCGACAACAGCCGCCCCAGCCGCGAAGACGCCGAAGCGGCTGTTCGCGTACTGATCCGTTGGGCTGGCGACGACCCAACCCGTGAAGGTCTGCTCGACACGCCCGCCCGCGTGGTGCGCGCCTATGAGGAATTCTTCGCCGGCTACCAGGAAGATCCGCGCGCCATCCTGGAACGCACCTTCGAGGAAGTCGAAGGCTATGACGAGATCGTGCTGCTGCGCGACATTCGGCTGGAGAGCTATTGCGAGCACCATATGGTGCCCATCATTGGCCGCGCCCATGTCGCCTATCTGCCGCATCGCCGCGTGGTGGGCATCAGCAAGCTTGCCCGCGTGGTTGAGGCATACGGTAAGCGGCTGCAAATACAGGAAAAGCTCACCGCGCAGATTGCCAACACGATCAACGAGGTTCTCGAACCGCGCGGCGTGGCGGTGATGATTGAGGCCGAGCATGAGTGCATGAGCACACGCGGCGTTCACAAATCCGGCGTCTCGATGGTCACCAGCCGCATGCTGGGAGCCTTCCGCGACAACGAAGCCACACGGCGCGAATTGCTGGCGATGATCACCCGCCCGCAGAGCCATTTGTAAGGTAGCGTCGGGCGGGTCCACGACCCGCCTTGTGCGCGCGCAGGAATGGCGGGTTGTGAACCCGCCCTACCGCCAACTCTTCAACCGCTGCGCCGCCGCCGCCATGTCGGCTTCCGGGCCGCAATAGCTGAAGCGCACATATTGGTGGCCGCGGGTGCGGTCGAAATCCACGCCCGGTGCCGCTGCAATCCCTGCTTCATTGAGCATGCGCTCACAGAATTGCCGTGCATCCTGCGTGCGATCAGACACGTCGGCCCAGATATAGAACGCCCCCTCCGCCGGGCTGAGACGCTCGAACCCCGCCTTAGGCAATTCGGCCAGCAACAGGTCGCGTGAGCGACGATAGATCGCCACGTTGGCGTCGAGTTCCTCAGCGCAGTCGAAGGC
>Ga0316222_1000630_pt1 | contig 51734 bp, 40 predicted proteins | sample TBH18011metaG_FD_206008 | JGI IMG/M metagenome (GOLD analysis project Ga0316222, IMG submission 206008) | Freshwater microbial communities from Trout Bog Lake, Wisconsin, USA - TBH18011 | ecosystem: Environmental > Aquatic > Freshwater > Lake > Hypolimnion/Profundal zone | place: USA: Wisconsin... | reverse complement strand
TGCGCCCCTTTCCGTGCGCTTTGCGGCCGAACAAAAATCCGGCGCCATCCCGACGCTGTTATTAGAGCATGATGCGATCAGGTCGCATCATGCTCTAGCCCTTTTGGATGTCCCTCGCCGGGCGCAAACCTCCGGTTTGCTTGGCCTCGGCCTCAACGGCCTCTGTCGCGGGATGAGTTGACTTGAAATCATCCCGCTCTAGCGACAGCCCCCTTACGGAACCGCCCCATGACCACCCCCTCGCCGATTGAGCCCACCCGGACCATGCCCACCCGGACTCTGGCAATCCTGCTGACCCTGCTGGTGGCCTTCGGGCCCATGTGCACCGATCTTTATCTGCCGTCGCTGCCCGACATGGCGCGCGATCTTCGGACCACCACCACCATGGTCCAGATGACCATGTCGGCCTTCGTCATCGGCTTCGCGGTGGCGCAATTGGCCTATGGGCCGCTGTCGGACCGCTTCGGCCGCCGCCGCGTCATCATGGGCGGGGTGGTGCTTTACGTCGTCGCCAGCCTGTTCTGCGTTGTCGCCCCCACCATCGAGGCCCTGATCGCCGGGCGCTTCGTTCAGGCGCTGGGGGCCTGTTGCGGTCCGGTGGTCAGCCGCGCCGTGGTCCGCGACATCTTCCCCCGCGACCAGGCCGCCAAGGTGATGAGCTACATGGCCTCGGCCATGGCCCTGGCGCCGCTGGTAGCGCCCACCCTGGGCGGCTGGTTCCACGTCTGGTTCGGCTGGCGCTCCAATTTCCTGCTGCTGGCCCTGTTCGGGGTGATTCTGCTGGTCATGGTCTGGCGGCGGCTGGGCGAGACCAACCGGCACCCCGATCCCACCGCCCTCGACCCCGGCCGCATGGTGGAGAATTACGCCACCTTGCTGCGCGACCGCGTCTTCGTCGGCTATGTCCTGACCGTGACGGTGATCTACGGCGGCGTCTTCATCTATCTGTCCAGTTCGGCCTTCGTGCTGATCGATGCCCTGGGGCTGCCGCCCCAGTATTTCGGCCTGGGCTTCTCCATGGCCTCCATGGGCTATCTCATCGGCGGCTTCATCGCCGCCCGCGTCACCCACCGGGTCGGCATCGAGCGCATGGTCGGCATCGGCCTCATGGGCTGCACCCTGGCCGGCATGGTGATGGCCGGTCTGGCCTGGTCGGGAATCGCCCAGTCGGGCATCGGCATGGTCGGCAAGGTCGCCTCGGTGATGGTGCCCATGATGGTGTTCTTCCTGTTCGCCGCCATGGTGTTGCCCAATGCCACCGCCGGCGCCATCACGCCGTTTCCCCATATGGCCGGCGCCGCCTCGGCCGCCCTCGGCTTCATCCAGATGGCCGGCGGCGCGGCGATCGGCTGGGTGGCCGGCCTGGTGTTCGACGGCAGCGCCCGCCCGATGACCGCCGCCATGGCGATCCTGGCCGCCCTGGCGGCGGTGGTCTTCTTCAGTTTGGTGCCGCGGGCAGCCAGACCGTGAAGGTGCTGCCCTGGCCGACCGTGCTGTCGACGGTGAGCAGGCCGCGATGGCGGTTGACGATGTGCTTGACGATAGCCAGCCCCAGGCCGGTTCCGCCCATCTTGCGCGACCGGGCGGTATCGACCCGATAGAACCGCTCGGTCAGACGCGGCAGATGCTCCTTGGCGATGCCTTCGCCATGGTCGCGGATGGCGACCCTGACCACCGGATCGGCCCGCAGCAGGGAACCGGCGGCGCGCGGCAGGTCGTCCACCCCGGCGGCGGCGGCGCTGACCTCGATCTCGGTATCGTCGCGGCCGTATTTGACGGCGTTGTCCAACAGGTTCTGAAACAGTTGCGCCAATTCGTCGGGCTGGGCGACCACCGCCGCCAGCGCCGGGTCCAGATTCAGGCGGATAGTCATGCCCTTGGCCTGGGCCAACGGCTTCAGCGCCTCGGCGGCGGCGGTGACCAGCCGGACGAGATCGATCCGTTCGCTGGGCGGGGTGTGCTCGTTCAGCTCGATGCGCGACAGCGACAGCAGATCGGCCACCAGCCGGGCCATGCGGCCGGCCTGTTCGCCCATGATGCCGAGGAACTTCTCCCGCGCCTCCTCGTCGTCGCGGGCCGGCCCCTGGAGAGTCTCGATGAAGCCCGACAGCGCCGCCAGCGGCGTGCGCAACTCGTGGCTGGCATTGGCGACGAAATCGGCGCGCATGCGCTCCATGCGCTTGATGGTGGTGAGATCGTGCAGGGTCAGAATGGCGGTGCCGCCATCGGCGGGCTGGCCCTGCAGCCGCTCGGCCCGCGCCAGGAACACCCGCTCCAGCGGCACCATCTGGGCGAATTCGCATTCGCGCGACGGGGCCTGGCCGGCCAGCACCGCCTCGGTGATCTCCAGCACCAGGGGATCGCGCAGGAAGGCAGCCATGTCGCGCCCCGCCAGATCGCGTCCGAACAACCGCGCCGCCGCCTGATTGGCCCGTACCACCTTGCGGCCCGGATCCAGCAACAGCAGCGGATCGGGCAGATTGTCCAACAGGCTTTCGTTGCGCCGGGCCGCCTCGGCCAGTTCCGCCGATTTCTGCTGCCACATGCGGCGCAGGCCGCCGACGGCGGCGACGGTCTCGGCCAGGGTGACGTTCTCACGCCCCGGCGGCGGCCCCGATTCGCTGCCCAGCGCCAGCGAACGGATCCACCGCGCCAGGGCGTCGAGGTCGTCGAGATGCGAACGCACCAGCATCGCCAGGACCAGCGTCACCGCCGCCCAGACTCCGAAGGCCGGCCACGCCGCCGCATGGCCGCTGGCGGCCATGCCCATCACCCCGATGCCGGTGGGGCTGGACAACAGCACCGCCACCGAGACGATGCGGCCGAGGGTCACGGTACTCCGCCGGGGAGAACCTGTCGGGGGGGATATCACAGGATTACTTCAGGGCGTCGTGGCAGGCCAGCACGGCCATGTTGACGATATCGTTGGCGGTCGCATCCATGGAGGTGATCTGCACCGGCTTGGACAATCCCACCAGGATGGGGCCGATGACGCTGGCCCCGCCCAGCTTCTGCAGCAGCTTCGAGCCGATGGTGGCGGAATAGAGGCCGGGCATCACCAGCACATTGGCCGGCTGTTTCAGGCGGCAGAACGGATAGTGACCGAGCAGATCGGGATCGAGCGCCACATCGGCGCCCATCTCGCCGTCATAGACGAAGTCCACCTTGCGGCGGTCGAGAATCTCCACCGCCTCGCGCACCCGCTCGGAACGGTCGTTGCTGGGATTGCCGAAGGTGGAATAGCTGATCATGGCGACGCGGGGTTCGTGCCCCATCTGGCGCGCCTTATGGGCGGTCTGCACCGCGATATCGGCCAACTGCTCCGGGGTCGGCGTCTCCATCACCGTGGTATCGGCGACGAACACCACCCGTCCCTTGGCGATGAACACCGTCATGCCGAACATCAGCTCGCCCGGAATCGGATCGATCACCTTCTGGATTTCCTCGAACGCCTGCCAGTAGTTGCGGGTCAGCCCGGTCACCATGGCATCGGCGTCGCCGGCCTGGACCATCAGGGCGGCGAAGATGTTGCGTTCCTGGTTGACCAGACGCTGGGCGTCGCGATACAGCGCGCCCTTGCGCTGCATGCGCTGATACAGCATGTCGGTGTAATACTTGGTGCGGGGCGACAGCCGGGAATTGATGATTTCGAGGGATTCGGCCACCGGCAGGCCGATCGCCTTCATGGTGGCATGGATCCGCTCCTCGCGGCCAACCAGGATCGGCCGGCCCAGACCGGCATTGCTGAACGCCACGGCGGCGCGGATCTGCTTCTCCTCCTCGCCCTCGGCGAACACCACCCGCTTGGGATTGGCCTTCACCGCCTCGGTGATGGCCTGCATGCTGGCCGAGGTCGGGTCGAGGCGGGCCGACAATTCCTTCCGGTAGCCGTCCATGTCGACGATGGGCCGCCGCGCCACCCCGGTATCCATGGCCGCCTTGGCCACCGCCGGCGGAATCGCCGCGATCAGCCGGGGATCGAACGGCACCGGAATGATGTATTCGGGACCATAGCGCAACCGGCGGCCGGAATAGGCGGCATCGACCTCGTCGGGCACGTCCATGCGGGCCAGGGCGGCGATGGCCTTGACGGCGGCGATCTTCATGGCCTCGTTGATGGTGGCGGCGCGCACGTCCAGCGCGCCGCGGAAGATATAGGGAAAGCCCAGCAGGTTATTGATCTGGTTGGGATAGTCCGACCGGCCGGTGGCGATGATGGCATCGCCGCGGATCGCCTTGACCTCTTCCGGGGTGATCTCGGGATCGGGATTGGCCATGGCGAAGATGATGGGCTTGGCCGCCATGCCGGCCACCATCTCAGGCGTCACCGCGCCCTTGACCGACAGGCCCAGGAACACGTCGCTGCCCGCCATGGCCTCGGCCAGGGTGCGGGCGGCGGTCGGCACCGCATGGGCCGATTTCCACTGGTTCATACCCTCGGTGCGGCCCTGGTAGATCACCCCCTTGGTATCGCACATCACCACGTTCTCGTGGCGGATTCCCATGGCCTTCATCAGTTCGATGCAGGCGATGGCGGCGGCGCCGGCGCCGTTGACCACCACCTTGGTGGTGGCGATGTCGCGCCCGGTCAGGTCGAGGGCATTGATCAGCCCGGCGGCGGAGATGATGGCGGTGCCGTGCTGGTCGTCGTGGAACACCGGGATCGGCATCAGCTCGCGCAGGCGCTGCTCGATGATGAAACACTCGGGGGCCTTGATGTCTTCCAGGTTGATGCCGCCGAAGCTGGGGCCGAGATAGCGCACCGCGGCGATGAACTCCTCCACGTCGTGGGTATCGACCTCGAGGTCGATGGCGTCCACATCGGCGAAGCGCTTGAACAGCACCGCCTTGCCCTCCATCACCGGCTTGCTGGCCAGCGCCCCCAGGTCGCCCAGGCCCAGGACGGCGGTGCCGTTGGAGATCACCGCCACCAGATTGCCCTTGGCGGTGTAGTCGTAGGCCAAGGCCGGATCGCGGGCGATATGCAGGCAGGGAAAGGCGACGCCGGGGGAATAGGCCAGCGACAGGTCGCGCTGAGTCGCCAGCGGCTTGGTGGGTACCACCTCGATCTTGCCGGGCCGCCCGGAGGCGTGCATCAGCAAGGTATCGCGTTCGAGGGCGTCGATCGCCTTGGCCTCGTCGCCGTTGGAGGAAGAGGGGCCGTTGGAGGAAGAGGGGCCGTTGGAGGAAGAGGGGCCGTTGGAGGAAGAGGTGGTGTTGAAGGTCGCTGTCATGGCCGTTGTCTCCCCTTGTTTCAACCCACGGCGGAGCATTCGCCCTCGCCGGTCTTAAGGCTTGATCAAAAAGCCCTTAATGCCGCTTGCCCTTGGCCCGCTCGAAGATATGGATGTCGCTGCCGCCGGTCCGGGCCAGCAGCGCCTTGATCGCCTGCTCCTCGGCGGCGTTTTCGGTGCTGACCCAGAGAATGACGCTGCCGGCGGCCAGGGCGCGGACGAAATCGCCGGAATCGGGAATGGCGGCGACCTCGTCCAGCAGTTCCTTGAGGGCGGCGCCACCGACTCCGGCCGCCACCAGACCGGCGATCACCGATCCCACCGGGCCGGCGGCCAGGGCGATCAGGCCGGCGGCCACCAGGGGGCCTTCGTATTTCATCTCGCCCACCAGGGCGACCAGACCGTCGCGCCACTTCTGGGCCTTGCCGCCGGCCACCTCCAGGGAATCATGGGAACTGAGCACCGACAGGCGATCGCGATGGATGCCGGTTTCCAGGAGGGCGCTGACGGCGGCTTCAAAATGGCCGCGATCGGCGAAGGTGCCGACCACCTCGCGCAGGGCGGCGGTGCGGGGTTGAGTAGCGGTGGTCATGATGGTCTCCTCGTCATCGCCTGGGGGTCCAATTGTGCGCCAAGCCGCGACCTCTGCCTAGAGCCGGATGCTTTGAGGTCGAATCGCGAGCGCGATTTGCCCGAGACGCCGAATCCGTCTCTCCTCAATACAGGAGAGGGTGACTTGGGGGGCCGGGCCACCCCTTGCGCGCGGCGTCGGCCATGATACTGTGCCCGGCATCTCGCGCCCCTTGCCGCAGCGGAAAGCCGCCCTTGACCGTCGACCAGCCGCCCATCCCCGATGACGCCACGCCGATGATGGCGCAATACCTCGCCATCAAGCGTGCCCATGCCGATTGCCTGTTGTTCTACCGCATGGGCGATTTCTACGAATTATTCTTTGATGACGCCGTCAAGGCCTCGGCGGCGCTCGACATCGCCCTGACCCGGCGCGGCAAGCATCTGGGCGAGGATATCGTCATGTGCGGCGTGCCGGTGCGCGCCGCCGAGGCCTATCTGGCCAAGCTGGTGCGCTCGGGCTTCAAGGTCGCCATCGGCGAGCAGATGGAAGATCCAGCCGAAGCCAAGAAGCGCGGCGGAAAATCCGTGGTGGCCCGCGACGTGGTCCGCGTCATCACCGCCGGCACCCTGACCGAGGACACCCTGCTCGACGCCCGCAGCCACAACTACCTGGCGGCGGTGGCCGAGGCGCAAGGAGGGATGGGGCTCGCCTGGGTCGATGTCTCCACCGGCGATTTTTCCACCCAGGCGCTGTCGCCCAAGACCCTTGCCGCCGCCCTGGCGCGGCTGTCGCCCGGCGAAGTGCTGGTCAGCGACCGGCTGATCGGCACCGAATCGCTGTTCGAGGTCTGGGCCGAATGGAAGGCGGTGCTGTCGCCGCTGCCCTCGGCCCGCTTCGATTCCGAGAACGCCAAGCGCCGGCTGGAAGCCCTCTACGGGGTCGGCGCCCTCGACGGATTCGGCGCCTTCTCGCGGCCCGAACTGGCGGCCGGCGGCGCCCTGGTCGATTACATCGAGCTGACCCAGAAGGGCAAGCTGCCACGCCTGTCTCCGCCCAAACGCCTGGCCGAGGGCGCGGTGATGGAGATCGACGCCGCCACCCGGCGCAATCTGGAACTGACCGAAACCCTGACCGGCGAGCGGCGCGGCTCCCTGCTGGCCACCATCGACCGCACCGTGACCGGGGCCGGCGCCCGGCTGTTGGCGGCCCATCTGGCGGCGCCGCTGACCGATCCGGCCGAGATCGACCGCCGCCTCGACATGGTGGCCTTCTTCGTCGAGCATGACGGGGTGCGCGGCGCCCTGCGCGATGCCCTCAAACGCTGCCCCGATATCGAGCGCGCCCTGTCGCGCCTCAGCCTGGGACGCGGCGGCCCGCGCGATCTGGCCAGCATCCGCGACGGTCTGGCCGAGGTGCCCGCGCTCCGCACCCTGATCTGCCAGCCGGCGCTGGACACCCCGCCCGGCCTGACCGATTGCGCCGCCGGGCTGGGCCAGCACTCCGCCCTGGTGGATCGCCTCGCCCGCGCCCTGGCCCCCGAGCTGCCGCTCAACGCCCGCGACGGCAATTTCATCGCCGAGGGCTACCATCCCGCCCTCGACGAAACCCGCGGCCTGCGCAGCGAAAGCCATGGCGTCCTGATGCGGCTGGAGAAGCGCTATGCCGAGGAGACCGGGGTGGCGGCGCTCAAGATCCGCCACAACAACATCATCGGCCACCATATCGAGGTGCCGGCCAAGCAGGCCGAGCGCCTGGGCGAAGGCTTCATCCACCGTCAGACCATGGCGACCTCGGCCCGCTACACCACCACCGAACTGATCGAACTGGCCGGCCGGATCACCGGCAGCGCCGAGCGCGCCCTGGCCATGGAGCAGGAGTTGTTCGAGACCCTGGTGGGCGAAGTCACCACCCGCGCCGCCGACATCGCCACCGCCGCCGCCGCCCTGGCGGTGCTGGACACCGCCGCCGCCCTGGCCCAATTGGCGGCGACCCGGAGCTGGAGCCGGCCGGTGGTGGATGGCGGCACCGCCTTTCATATCGCCGGCGGCCGCCATCCGGTGGTGGAGGCGGCCCTGGAAGCCGCCCAGGGCGGCAGCTTCGTCGCCAACGATTGCGACCTGTCGGAGTCCCAGCGCCTGTGGCTGGTCACCGGCCCCAACATGGCAGGCAAAAGCACCTTCCTGCGCCAGAACGCCCTGATCGCCGTGCTGGCCCAGATGGGATCGTTCGTCCCGGCGCAATCGGTCCATCTCGGCGTGGTCGACCGATTGTTCTCGCGGGTCGGCGCCGCCGACGATCTGGCGCGCGGCCGCTCCACCTTCATGGTCGAGATGGTGGAGACCGCCGCCATCCTCAACCAGTCGGGACCGCGCGCCCTGGTGATCCTGGACGAGATCGGACGCGGCACCGCCACCTTCGACGGCCTGTCCATCGCCTGGGCGGTGGTCGAGCACCTCCACGAGGTCAATGGCTGCCGCGCCCTGTTCGCCACCCATTACCACGAGCTGACCCGGCTTGCTTCCAAGCTGGCCTCGCTGTCGTGTCACATGCTGCGGGTCAAGGAATGGCAGGGCGACGTGGTGTTCCTGCACGAGATCGGCGCCGGCGCCGCCGACCGCTCCTACGGCATCCATGTGGCCCGCCTCGCCGGCCTGCCCGCCGCCGTGGTCGGCCGGGCGGAACAGGTGCTGGCCATCCTGGAAAGCTCGGATCAGGCCTCGGGCATGGCCAAGCTGGCCGACGACCTGCCACTGTTCGCCGCCATGGCGGCGCGGCCCAGGCCGGCGGCCCAGATCGCCAAGCCCTCGGCGGTGGAGGAATGCCTGAAAGGGGTCAATCCCGACGACCTGACGGCGCGCCAGGCCCTGGATCTGGTGTACGAGTTGAAGCGGCTGCTTTAAGCCTCGTCCTCGCCGCTGTCCTCGATGGCGGCGGCGCCCAGGGCCAGCAGGGCGTCGGCCCCGGAATCGGCGATGGCCTCCACCGAGCGCAGGCGGCGGTCGATGGCGCGTTTGCGGACATTGACCGCGTCGATGGAGGACGATGCCTCCTGCAGCTTCTTCTGCACCTTGTCGAGCACCTCGCCATACTTGCCGAACTCGGTCTTGACCGCCCCCAGGATCTCCCACACCTCGGACGAGCGCTTCTCGATGGCCATGGTCTTGAAGCCCATCTGCACCGCGTTGAGGATGGCGCCCAGGGTGGTCGGACCGGCGGCGATCACCTTGTGGTCGCGCTGGATCATGTCCATCAGGCCGGGGCGGCGCAGCACCTCGGCATACAGTCCCTCGGTGGGCAGGAACAGGATGGCGAAGTCGGTGGTGGTGGGCGGATTGATATATTTGTCGCGGATATCGCGGGCGAAGGACTTCACCCGGATCTCCAGCGCCTTGGCGGCGGCCTCCACCGCCTCGGGATCGGCGCGCTCTACCGCCAGTTGCAGCCGCTCGTAATCCTCGTTGGGGAATTTGGAATCGATCGGCAGCAGCACCTCGGGATCGCCGTCGCCCTTGCCCGGCAGACGGATGGCGTAATCGACCCGTTCGGCGCTGCCCTTGCGGCAGGTGGCCTCGCGCATGTACTGGTCGGCGCGGAAGATCTGTTCCAGCAGGTTGCCCAGTTGGACCTCGCCCCAGGTGCCGCGCGTCTTGACATTGGTCAGCACCCGCTTGAGATCGCCCACCCCGTTGGCCAGGCTTTGCATCTCGCCCAGCCCCTTATGGACCTGCTCCAACCGGTCGCTGACCAGCTTGAACGATTCGCCCAGCCGCTTTTCCAGGGTGCCTTGCAGCTTCTCGTCCACCGTATGGCGCATCTGCTCCAGCTTGGCGGTGTTCTCGCCGCGCAGCTTCTCCAACTGTTCCGCCACCGTGCGGGTCTGCTCGACCACCGCCCTGGTAACGGTCTCCAGCCGCTCCTTCAGGGTATTGGCGAGGCCGTCGCCCTGCTGCTTGAGACCGGCGGTCACCTCCTCGCGCAGATTGCGGCCCTGGGTCGCCTGATCGGTGCGGAATTCCGCCAGCTTCTGCTCCACCAGCAGCCGCAGTTCGGCATGGTTCTTCTCCACCAGCGCCATGGTGGCGTCCTGGAAGCCGCGGATCAGGCCGCCGATCTCCTCGCGGCCCAGCCGGGCCTGGGTGGCGGCCTCGTCACGGCCGCGCCGGGCCTCGTCGCGCCCGATCGCGGCCTCGTCGCGCAGGCTCCGCTCCAGCCGTTCCAGCCGTTCGGACAGATCGTCCCGCCGACGCAGCAACAGCAGCAGCACCGCCGCCAGGGCGGCCAGGGAGCAGACGGCGGACAGGACGGAATAGATCATTTCGGCGGAGTCCCTCCATGGCCGGCAAAAACGACAAACACCAGCTTGGCGGCACCGTGGCGGCGGCTGTCCACCACGTCGAACCCGGCCGGAGCGGCGAAATCCTCGTCCGCCGCCAGTTCGACCACCACCAAGGCCTGGTCGGCCAGCCAGCCCCTGGCTGCAAGACCGGCCAGGCACGGCCCCGCCAGCCCGGAATGATAGGGCGGATCGAGCAGGGCCAGGGTGCAGGGAGCCGGCGCGGCGGGCGGCCGGGCGGCATCGGCGCGGATCACCTTGGTCCGGCTCTCCTCGCCCAGGGCGGCGATATTGGCATGGAGCGCCGCCAGCGATTCGGGGTGCAGTTCGAGGAAACTGGCCCGGTCGGCGCCGCGCGACAGCGCCTCCAGCCCCAGCGCCCCCGAGCCGGCGAAGGCATCGACCACCACCGCGCCGTCCAGTTCCACCAGATCGGTATGGGCGAGAATGTCGAACAGCGCCTGGCGCACCCGGTCGGCGGTCGGCCGGGCGATGCGGCCGGGCGGAGCGGTCAGCCGCCGCCCCTTATGGCGTCCGGCGACGAGTCGCATGGGGCTTGGCCCTGGGGGTTGCTTCGGTCTTGGTCCCGTCGGCGGCGTAATAGGGCTTGGCCTGTTTCCGGGCCTCGGCGGTGCGCTTGTCGTCGGCCAGCTTGTGCTTGCGGGCCCTGGCGGCAACTCGCTGATCCTTCTCGCGCTCGCCGCCCGGCTTGGCCTCGGGCTTGGCGTGCAGCACCGGCTTGCCCTCGCCCATCTGCTCGCGCATCACCTTGCCGGGCACCTCCTCCACCGCACCCTCGTCCAGGGTGCCCAGTTGGAACGGACCGTAGGCGATGCGGATCAGCCGGGTCACCGGCCACCCGAGAAACTCCATCACCCGGCGGATCTCGCGGTTCTTGCCCTCGCGCAGCGACACGGTCAGCCAGGCATTGGCGCCCTGCTGACGGTCGAGGCTGGCGGTGATGGCGCCATAGGCGACGCCCTCGACGGTCAGGCCGTGCTCCAGCCGGGCCAGGGCGTCGGGCTTGACCTCGCCATGGACCCGCACCCGGTAGCGCCGCACCCAGTTGTTGGAGGGCAGTTCCAGCTTGCGCGCCAGTTCGCCGTCATTGGTCAGCAGCAGCAGCCCCTCGGAGTTGAGATCCAGCCGCCCCACCGACACCACCCGCGACATGCCCTCGGGCAGTTTGTCGAACACGGTGGGCCGCCCCTCGGGGTCACGATGGGTGGTCACCAGCCCGGACGGCTTGTGATAGCGCCACAGCCGGGTGCGCTCCGGCTCACCCAGCGGCTGGCCATCCACCACCACCATGTCGCTGGCGGTCACCACGCAGGCGGGGCTGTCCAGCTTGGAACCGTTGACCACCACCCGGCCGGCGGCGATCCAACGCTCGGCATCGCGGCGCGAGCACAGGCCGGCACGGGCCAGCCTCTTGGCGATACGCTCGCCCTTCTCCTCGGTCATTGTTCATATCCCTCAAGCGCCGGGCGGGCGCATCCGCGCCCTAGGCTCCCGCCGCATGAGCGGCGCGCCCTCAACGGGCTAGTCGCTCCGCTCCGGTATTGTTCATATCCCTCAAGCGCCGGGCGGGCGCATCCGCGCCCTAGGCTCCCGCCGCATGAGCGGCGCGCCCTCAACGGGCTAGTCGCTCCGCTCCGGTATTGTTCATGCCCCTCAGACGCCGGACGGACACTCTGCTCGCTCATTGGCATGCCTCCACGAAAGCCCGCAGCAAAGCCGTGTCGGCCGGGCTGATATGATATTCGGGGTGCCACTGCACCCCGATGCAGAATCGCCGGCCAGGGGCCTCGATGCCCTCGATCACCCCATCGGCGGCAACGGCGTTGACCACGCAAGCCGGCGCGACCGCCTTGACCGCCTGATGATGGGCCGAGTTCACCGCCACCCGGGCGCTGCCGACGATGGCGGCCAGCCGGGACCCCGCGATCACCTCCACGTCATGGCCCGGTTCGGTGCGGGGATTGGGCTGCTCGTGGGCCAGGCAATCGCCGACTTCGTCGGGAATGTGCTGGATCAAGCTGCCGCCCAGCGCCACGTTCATCAATTGCTGACCGCCGCAGATGCCCAGCAGCGGCATGTCGCGCGCCAGGGCGCCCTGGACGATGGCCAGTTCGAAGGCGGTGCGGCGGGCCTTCAGGGTCACGCTGGGATGACGGCTGGCGGCGCCGAACAGCGCCGGGTCCACATCGAAAGCGCCGCCGGTGACGATCAGCCCGTCGATCAGGTCGAGATAGGACGACGCCAGTTCCGGCTCGTGCGGCAGCAGCACCGGAACGCCGCCGGCCTCCACCACCGCCTCGCAGTAGTTCCGGCGCAGGGCGTACCACGGCATCTTGGAATAGCCGCCGGCCTCCTCGCTATCCAAGGTGATGCCGATAATGGGGCGTTTCATCGCGGAATTCCTTCAATCGATCCATTCCTATACAGTTCCGGTGGGCACGAAGCCATGCTAAAGCGGAAGCCATGAACGGGTTCATGCAGATCGCCTTCCAACAGGCCGAGGCCGCCGCCCGACGCGGCGAGGTGCCGGTGGGCGCGGTGCTGGTCAAGGACGGCGCGGTGCTGGCCGCCGACGGCAACCGGGTCGAGGAGTGGCGCGATCCCACCGCCCATGCCGAAATGCTGGTGATCCGCGCCGCCGCCCGGCGCGGCTCTGGGCGGCTGGACGGTTGCGACCTCTATGTCACCCTGGAACCCTGCCCCATGTGCGCCGCCGCCATTGCGCTGGCCCGGCTACGGCGGGTCTATTTCGGCGCCTACGATCCCAAGGGCGGCGGGGTCGAACATGGCGCCAAGGTCTTCGACCATTCCACCTGCCACCACCGCCCGGATATTTTCGGCGGCATCGACGAAAGCCGGGCAGCCGAGCTGTTGCGCGCCTTTTTCCAGCAAAGACGGTAGAGTTGTTTCATGCTGGCGCGCCAAAAAATCGGCGCGCTCCCTCAAACGCTCACTGAGGGCTTCGGGAGTTTTTCCATGATCCGTCACATCGCCCTGGCCGTCCTGCTCGGTCTCGCCGCCCTCGCCCCCGCCCAGGCCGGCGAATCCGCCCCCCCGACCCATCGCGTCGCCATCCAGGTCTCGGAAAGCGATCCGGCTCGCATGGCCCTGGCCCTCAACAACGCCGTCAACATCGTCAAGGCCTACCAGGCCCGTAACCAGCCGGTGGAGGTGCGCATCGTCACCTTCGGCCCTGGCGTGACCCTGGTGCGCGCCGATACCTCGCCGCTGGCCGCCCGGGTCAGATCCTTTATCGAAGGCGTGCCGGAGGTCGGCTTCAATGTCTGCGACAACACCCTGAGCGCCCTGCACAAGGCCGAGGGCAAGGAGATTCCCGTGCTTGACGGGGTCACCCATGTGGAGGCCGGGGCCGTCACCCTGATCGACCTGCAAGAGCAGGGCTGGAGCTATCTGAGGCCCTAACGGAGACCGATCATGTGTCCATCGAAGTCCGCCATCGCCCTGGGCGTGGCCATCCCGGTCGCCGACCCGGACGCCGAGGCCCGGATCACCCGGCTGGTGGTCCGGTTCTACGAGATCGGCCGCAGCCATGCGGTGCTGGGGCCGCTGTTCGAGGCGGCGATCAGCGATTGGGACGACCATATCCGCATCGTCGCCGATTTCTGGTCGCGCTCGCTGCTGGGCACCGACCGCTATCGGGGCAATGTGTTCAGCCCGCATATGCGCCTGCCGGTCGAGGCCGAGCATTTCGACCAGTGGCTGACGGTGTTCCGTCAGGCCGCCGCCGAGACGCTGCCCCCCGCCTTGGCCCAGCAGGCCATGGCCCGGGCGACGCACATGACCGAAAGCATCAAGGTCGGGCTGTTCCCCTACCGCGATGCCGAAGGCAACCCGACCCGCAAGCCGCCGTTTTAGAAAGAAACAGCCCTCAATGGGCGCTGAAGCCGCTCCGTTTCATCCATCACGAGTCGGTCGGGCCGGTGGGCGGCTAACCAGACGTCCCCACCACCGCCTCCAGCCACCCCGTCAGATCGTCGGTGACGTGGTGGACATGGGAGAGATCGGCCTCGTCCTGCTTCAGCACCGCCGCGTCGGGGTGATTGTCCTCGCGCACCCACAGCGTGGTCATGCCGATGGCCGCCGCCGGCACCAGATTGCGCTGGATGTCTTCCACCATCAGGGCCGAGCGGGGATCGACGCCGTGGCGCTCGACCATCAGCCGATAGCATTCCGGTTGCGGCTTGGGGATGAAGCCGGCGGCCTTGATGTCGAAGATGCCCTCGAAATGCCGGGCGATGCCGAGACGCGCCAGCACATTCTCGGCATGGCGCTCCGAACCGTTGGTGAAGATCAGCTTGCGCCCCGCCAGCCGCGCCAGCGCCGCATCCAGCCGGGGAGCCCGGTCCAGCACGGTGCAGTCGATGTCGTGGACGAAGGACAGGAATGCCTCCGGCTCGATCCGGTGGACCAGCATCAGGCCGCGCAGGGTGGTGCCGAATTCGCGGTAATAGCGCTTCTGCAGGGCATAGGCCTCGTCCATGGGCAGGTTCAGCCGCTCGGCAATGAAGCGCCGCATGCGGATGTCGATCTGGGGAAACAGGCTCGACGCCGCCGGATAGAGGGTGTTGTCCAGGTCGAAGACCCAGGATTCGATGGACGCTATATTAGGCTTCATCGATCAATAGGTAGTCCTCCCGCCGCCGCAACGCAAGCCTTGACGCCCGGCTTTCGGCGGCGCTATGACTCGAAGGGTGTGGTGATTTGTCCAACCGGATTGCGGCCACGTTAAACAACCCGCTAAAGAGGTTCGTGCGCTCCCCAAAGAGCCCCGACCCCTTTTCCACGGGCGGGGCTTTTGTGTTTTCAGGAGACGACGATGACAGATTCTTCCAAGCCGACCCGTCCCTGGCGGCCCCGCACCCGCGCCGTGCGCGGCGGCCTGGCCCGCACCGGCTTCAACGAGACCTCCGAGGCGCTGTTCATGACCTCGGGTTATGTCTATGGCAGCGCCGCCGAGGCCGAGCAGAGCTTCGACGGCACCCGCGACCGCATGGTCTATTCCCGTTTCAAGAACCCCACCGTGGCCGTGTTCGAGCAGCGGCTGGCCGAGATCGAGGGCGCCGAGGCCTGCCGTGCCACGGCATCGGGCATGGCGGCGGTGCATGCCGCCCTGATCTGCCAGCTCAAGGCCGGCGACCGCATCGTCGCCTCGCGCGCCCTGTTCGGTTCATGCCAATGGATCATCAATGAACTGTGCCCCCGCTTCGGCATCGAGCGGGTCTTCGTGGATGGTCCCGACCTGAACGCCTGGGCCGAGGCCCTGGCCACGCCCGCCACCTGCGTCTTCATCGAAACCCCCGCCAATCCGACCCTGGAGATCATCGATATCCCGGCGGTGGCCGCGCTGGCCCACCAGGCCGGCGCCCGGCTGGTGGTCGACAACGTCTTCGCCACCCCCCTGCTGCAAAGCCCGCTGGCCCTGGGCGCCGATGTGGTGGTCTATTCCGCCACCAAGCACATCGACGGCCAGGGACGCTGCCTGGGCGGCGCGGTGCTGGCCGATCACGCCTTCTGCCAGGACATCCTCGGCCCCTATCTGCGCAACACCGGCCCGGCGCTGTCGCCGTTCAACGCCTGGCTGCTGCTCAAGGGGCTGGAGACCCTGGATCTGCGCATGGAGCGCCACTGCGCCAATGCCCTCAAGGTGGCGCGCTTCCTGGAAAGCCGCCCGGAAGTGGCGCGGGTGCTTTATCCCGGCTTGGAGAGCCATCCCCAGCACGCTCTGGCGGCCCGCCAGATGCGGGGCTGGGGTGGGATCCTGGCGGTCGAGCTGAAGGGCGGCAAGGCCGCCGCCTATGGCCTGCTCGACGGCCTCGAACTGATCGACATCTCCAACAATCTCGGCGACGCCAAAAGCCTGATCACCCATCCCTGGACCACCACCCACCAACGCCTGTCGGCCGACGACAAGCTGGCCATGGGCATCGGCGAGGGCATGCTGCGCCTGTCGGTGGGCATCGAGGACGGCGACGATCTGGTGGAGGATCTGGGGCGGGCGCTGGACCGCGGCGCCCCCTGAAATTGGGCGTACCCCTTTTACATTGGCCGCGGGCGGCCTAATATAGAGGGAGGATCTCGGACAGGCTTTCAGGACGCCTTACATGTACAGCCAGACCACCTGCGGCATCGTGGTGACGGTCAAGCCGTTCTATCTGGACGATCAGTCGTCACCGGCGGACAACCATTATGTCTGGGCCTATCGCGTCCGCATCGAGAATCGGGGCGAGCAGACGGTTCAATTGATGAGCCGCCACTGGATCATCACCGACGCCATCGGCCGGACCCAGGAGGTCACCGGTCCCGGCGTGGTCGGGGAGCAGCCGGTGCTGCGCCCCGGCGACGGCTACGAATACACCAGCGGCACGCCATTGCCGACGCCGTCGGGCATCATGCGCGGCACCTATGAAATGGCCGGAGAGCGGGGCGAGACCTTCAATATCGTCATCCCGGCCTTTTCCCTGGACAGCCCCCACGACCGGCCCAGCCTCAACTAGAGCGGTTTGCGACCCACTCTAGCTTCCTTGTAATCGGCGGAGGGCGGACCCACATCCGACTCGAGCCGTCAACAGAGGGGAATTACCGTGAGCGCTGAGGATACCGGTCTGGCTTTGCCGAAAGAACTGCTCCCCCGGGAACGCGCCCTCCCGCCCCGGCCCAGCCGCGGCGAGGCCGAGGCGGCGGTGCGCACCCTTCTGCGCTGGGCCGGCGACGACCCCGACCGCGAGGGGCTGATCGGCACCCCCGACCGGGTGGTGCGGGCCTATGAGGAGTTCTTCTCCGGCTACGATCAGGACCCGACCGAAATCCTGCACCGGACCTTCGAGGAAACCGACGGCTACGACGAGATGGTCCTGCTGCGCGATATCCGCCTGGAATCCCATTGCGAGCATCATGTGGTGCCGATCATCGGCAAGGCCCATGTGGCCTATCTGCCCAACCGGCGGGTGGTGGGAATCTCCAAGCTGGCCCGGGTGGTTGAGATCTACGCCCGCCGGCTCCAGATCCAGGAAAAGCTGACCGCCCAGATCGCCAATACCATCAACGACGTCCTCCAGCCCAAGGGGGTGGCGGTGGTGATCGAGGCGGCGCATCAATGCATGACCACGCGCGGCATCCACAAACCCGGCGTCACCATGGTGACCAGCCGCATGCTGGGAGAATTCCGCGACAATCCCGCCACGCGGCGCGAATTCATGGCCCTGATCCACAATCAGCACGGCGGCGGCCTGTCCAACGTCTGACGGGGCCAACGTCTGACGGGCACCAACGTCTGACGGCGCGAGAAGCTTTCGGCTTTTGCCCCTTTGTCGGCGCCGCACCCACCCCATATGAGGGTGAGTTGCATCCGCAGATTGGAGTCCGTCATGACTTATGAAGCCTTGGTCCGTCACAGCCGTCGCATCCCGACCGGTGATGGCATTGCCAACCGCCTGGAACTGCTCCGTGTCGAGGCGACGTCGGAGGAGGAAGCCTTCGGCAAGGTCCATCAGACCTCCGACGACCACATCGTCTGCATCGATTCATGGCACCACGAAGGCGTCATGGCCTTTTCGGTCGAGACCGGTGATCCCGAATTCTTCAGCGAAGCTCATCGGCCGACTCTGCCGGTAACCGATTTGGAGGTCCGTTGCGGCTGATTCGCGCGGCCCCTGGCGACAGGCTCTAAACGTTTTGGATGCCCCTCGCCGGGCGCAAACCTCCGGTTTGCTTGGCCTCGGCCTCAACGGCCTCTGTCGCGGGATGAGTCAACTTGAAATCATCCCGCTCTAAACGTTCTCCGCCGCCGCCAGCGCCTCGATGCTGGCGGCGTCGATCACCGCCCGGCAGATTTCCCAGCCGAAGCCGGCCCGCCCCAGGGCGGCCAGATCCTTGAGCCGGAACGCCGCCCGCTGGTCCTCGGCGCGGAACGGCCCCAGCCGCCGCCGCCGCGCCAGGGCGATGGCGGCGGCGCGGTCGGGATCGCGGCTGGCCTCGGCCAGGGTCGCCAGCGCCGCCTGGGCGGCGGCCGCCTCCACCCCCTTGGCCGCCAGAGTGGCACGAATGGTGCGTAGCGATCCGCCACGCCGATGCAGGGAGCGAACCTTGGTCTCGGCATAGGCGCCGTCATCCACATAGCCAAAACCGGCCAGCTTGACGATGACGGCATCGACCAGCAGGGCGGCATCGGCCCGTTCGCCGCCGTGAACGGCCAGCGAGCGCTCGACCTTGCGCAGCAGCACCCGGCGCAGATTGGCTTTCGACGACGAAAAGCGTTCGAGATAATGCAACGCTGCATTCTCGAGATAAGACGCGGTGATCTTGGGCGGCGGACGCCGTTCCAGCCGTGCGGTCATGACGACCAGTGTAGAGCGCGATGCCGCCGGATTGAACCGCCCTGTTGCACCCGATGGCCAGAGCGGGATGCTTTCAAGTCGACTCATCCCGCGACAGAGGCCGAGGCCAAGCAAGCGGAGGTTTACGCCCGGCGAGGAACATACAAAATGGTTAGAGCATGATGCGACCTGTTCGTATCATGCTCTAATTGACCCTGAAGCCGTATTTGACGAAGACGCCCTTGGCCTCGGCGCCCCGGAGGAATTCCAGGAACGCCCGGGCGGCGGGGGTTTCCTTGCCGGCCACCAGGGCAAAGGGATAGACGATGGGATCGTGCATGGTTTCGGGGAACACCCCGACCACCTTGACCTTCTTCGTCACCGCCGCATCGGTGGCGTAGACCACGCCCAGCGGCACCTCGCCGCGCTCGACGAAGGCCAGGGCGGCACGCACCGAATCGGCGCCGGCGATCTTGGCCTCGACCACCTTCCACTGGCCGGAACGCTCCATGGCCTGGCGGAAATAGAGCCCCACCGGCACGCTGTCGGGATTGCCGGTGGCGATACGGCCGGAGCCCGCCAGGGCGGCAATATCGGTCTTGGGGCCGAGTTCGACCCGGTCCAATCCGGAGTCCAGCGGGGCAACCAGCGCTAGGGTATTGCCCAGCAGGTTGAAGCGGGTGCCGGGGCTGATCAAATTCTTGTCGGCCAGATAATCCATCCATTTGAGGTCGGCGGAGGCGAAGACCTGACCGGGGCCGCCTTGCTCCACCTGCTTGGCCAGGACCGAGGAGGCGGCGTAGGAGGCCACGACCTTGTTACCGGTTTTGGCGGTGAACTGCTCGCCGATATCGTTCAAGGCGTTGGTCAGCGAGGCGGCGGCGAGCACCACCACGTCCTCGGCATGGGCCTGGGCGGCGGCGACGACAGAAAGAGCGACGGAAAGGGCGACGGAAAGGGCGACGGAAAGGGCGACGGAAAGGGCGACGGAAAGGGTGAGGCCGGTGACGGCCCCCAGCAGGCGCTTCAGCAGCATGGCGATACTCCTCGGCCGAATCGAAATATAGCCAATCTATATAGCGGCGATGATGACGCGGCAACCCGGAAGCGGCTGCTTTTTTGGCTGACGGCGGAGCGGGTTCGTCATATAGTTTTTATACATGACGAAGGGTGGCATTGTGACCGATAACAGAGTCGAAGCCATTTTGGCGCTCAGGGGCGGCGGCCGTTCCCCGGTGGGCCGCGACCGCATCGCCCTGCTGGAGGCCGTGGCGGCGCAAGGCAGCATCACCAAGGCGGCCCAGGCGGTGGGGCTCAGCTACAAGGCGGCCTGGGATGCGCTGAACGCCGTCAACAATCTGCTGCCCCGTCCGGCGGTGGCGGCCCAGACCGGTGGCCGCAACGGCGGCGGGGCGGTGGTCACCGAGGATGGCAAGGCGCTCATCACCGCCTTCCATCTGCTCGAGGAACGACTGTCCCGTGCCGCCGCCCTGTTCAGCGACGGCGGCACGCCCATCGATCCCATCGTTCTGCTCCGGAGTCTCGGCATGAAGACCAGCGCCCGCAACGCCTTCCGCTGCACCGTCGCCGAAATCCGCCAGGGGGCGGTCAATGCCGAGGTCATCCTGCACCTGACCGATGCGGTGACGCTGGCCGCCACCATCACCGAAGAAAGCATCCGTGATCTCGATATCGCTCCCGGCCAGGCCGTCACCGCCCTGGTCAAGGCGTCCTTCGTCATGCTGGCCACCGGCGAGGGCCGGCCGGCGGTGTCCGCCCGCAACCGCATTCCCGGCACCGTCATCCACCGGGAGGATGGTCCGGTGAGCAGCGAAATCACCCTGGATATCGGCGGCGGCAAGGTCCTGGCCGCGGTGGTGACCCGGGACGGGGCGGAGGAATTGAAGCTTCAGCCGGGGGCGCCCGCCTGGGCACTGTTCAAGGCGTCCCACGTCATCCTGGCGGTGGACTGAGACCGCCAAACCCGATCCAGGGAGGATTCCATGTGCGATGGTCGTTCATGGTGCGGCGCCAAGGCCGATTTTATCGCCGCGGCGGAGCCGGGGCCGAAATGGGCCGGCTTCGCGTTCGAGACCGGTGCCCTGCTGCACCCGGTGCCGGGGGTCTATGTCTATGGCCGGCGCGACGGTGAACGGGTCCATGCCGTCCATGTGGGCGAGGCCGACGACATCGCCCAGGCCATCGCGGCCCAGGCCGAGGACCAGGACCCGACCATCGCCGGGGCCGACCGCTTCTACTGGCTACGCCAACCCGACCCGCGCCTGCGCAGCCATATCGTGCGGGTCATCGTCGAGCGGTACCATCCCACGGGCCATGTGACGCCGCCGCCGGAACCGGCACGCGGCGGCGGGACCGACACGCGGTTCGGTCCCGGTTCGACCGCCCACCACTGAGTCACGCCTCGATCAGAGCGACTCATCAGGACGTGGTCGGCCGCAAGGCGGTCGCGCGCATCGTTGCCATGGCGTCCATTTGCGGCAACAATCGCGCCCGCCGCCGCGCATCATCGAAGAGGACCCTATGCCCGAGATTTCCAGCCCCTTGCCGCCGCTCCCCCGCAGCTATGGCGCCATCAACTGGCTGGGCGCCAGGACGCTGTTCGAAAAAGAGGTGCGGCGGTTCCTCAAGGTCTATTTCCAGACCATCCTGGCGCCGGTGGTCACCACGCTCTTGTTCCTCGCGGTATTCGCCCTGGCGCTGGGCCGCAACGCCGCCAATGCCGGCGGGGTGCCGTTCATCGAATTCCTCGGACCCGGCCTGATCATGATGGCCATGGTGCAGAACGCCTTCGCCAACACCTCGTCCTCGCTGATCATCGCCAAGGTCCAGGGCAACATCGTCGACACTCTCCTCCCACCGTTGAGCGCGGGGGAAATCACGCTTGCCATTGCTTTGGGCGGCGTCGCCCGCGGTCTCGCGGTCGGTCTGGCGGTGGGGCTCGCCCTGCTGCCCTTGGTGCCGATGCACATTGCCCATCCGGCGCTGGTGGTGTTCCACGCGGTGATGGGCTCGCTGATGCTGTCGCTCTTGGGGATGATGGGGGGCATCTGGGCCGACAAATTCGACCACATGGCGGCGGTGACCAACTTCGTCGTCACGCCGCTGTCGTTCCTGTCGGGCACCTTCTATTCCATCGAGCGCCTGCCCGAGGCCGCCCGCGCCCTCGCCCTCGCCAATCCCTTCTTCTACATGATCGACGGCTTCCGCTACGGCTTCATCGACCGGGCGGACGGGACGGTGTGGGTGGGCGCCGTCCTGGTGACCGCCGTCGACCTGTTCCTGCTGGCCGTGACCTACCGGATGCTGTTCACCGGATACAAGCTGAAGGCGTGAAAAAGGTCAAATGGATGCGTTCCTGTTCGAATGGTCGCTTCTGACCCAAATGCGACGACCGGTCGCGATCAAGGAGCTTCAACGGGAACGCCAACGTGATCGATGGGGGCCGAATGCTATTCGCACGACGATCAGAATGACGTACACCGCCACGCCGGTAAGGGCGGCATAAGGTGAAAATTCAGGGTAGCCGGTCTTGGCAGCGATCACACCAAACCCCACACTCACGACAATTGCGAGAATGGCGTGCAATTCCCAACGTGCTCCAGTTGGCGTGAGCAGCATCTCTGCCAAGAAATCCAACACGGGAGTGCCTTTGATATTGAATAACTATTGGCTTGATGTGGATGAACAGTGCAGCTTCATCCGTCGGGGAAGGCCAACAGGAATCCGCTCTGTTAAACGAATGAAGCCCCGCCGTCGGAAGGCGCCAGACATTTTATCGCAGAGGCCATCGTCTGTGACCAAGAGGTTTGCGCCTTCGATCTCGGCGTGAATGCGGCAATTTCCGTCAATCATATTAAGTGCTTTTCCATCGGGGCTTGCTGGTCCTTCCACAGTGTATGCACTGGCGTCGTTGACGTAGGCCCGAACATATAAGTACAGGCCCCAATTTTTATCATCACCCGTTCGGTGGTACTCAGAATCCGTGAAAATCCCGATTTCATCGCGCCCAGAGCACCAGAGGCCCGTCCATTGAGCTAAATCATTATTCTCTGCTGCCGCAAGGCGGATCGATCCCAATACGGCAAACAGCAAGACCAGCCCGCACCCCTGGAGTGTGGTGCGCCATTTATATCGGTTCACCTGGAGCATGGCGCATGCGACTCCTTCCGCCTGTCGTCACAGTGGCGGCGCTGGCTGGTGGTAGTCAATGGCTGGTTTTAGCTCGCAGCTAACCTTCAGCAGATGGTCGAGCAGCGGATGGCGGCGGGATTCATCACCGGAATTGGTCCACTAGCCGTTTGGGAATGGCATATCCCTCGGCTGAGAGCTGTCACGTTGAACAGCAGAGACATTATCCCATTGATTTCACACAACAAGAAACGGCAACGACATGGACACCCTGATGCCGCCGCTGACCGCGGTGGAACTGACCCTGGCGATCGCCCTGGGCGGCGTCGCCCGCGGCCTGGCGGTGGGGCTGGCGGTGGGGGTGGTGATGGCGGTGTTCGTGCCGGTGCATTTCGCCGCCCCCGGCTTGATCGTCTACCACGCGGTGATGGGGTCGCTGATGCTGTCGCTGCTCGGCATGATCGGCGGCATCTGGGCCGACAAGTTCGATCACATGGCGGCGGTGACCAATTTCCTCGTCACCCCGCTATCGTTCCTGTCCGGCACCTTCTATTCCATCGACCGCCTACCCGATGGCTTCCGGGCGGCGGCGCTGGCCAATCCGTTCTTCTACATGATCGACGGCTTCCGGGCCGGTTTCATCGGCCATGCCGACAGCACGGTATGGGTGGGGGTGGGGGTGGGGGTGGGGGTGGGGGTGGTGCTGGTGGCGGCGACCAATCTTTTCCTGCTGACGGTGACCTACCGCATGTTCGCGACGGGATACAAGCTCAAGGCGTGAACCGGCCGCTTCAACCGGCCTTCACTTCGGCGACGAATCCGCCCACGTCGCGGCGCAGCCTTTCCGACTCCTCCGACAACCGGTCGGCCAGACCCGCCAGTTGATCGGCGGCGGCGCCGGTCTGGCGGGCGGCCTCCAGCACCTGGCCGATGGATTGGGAGACTTCGCTGGTGCCCTGGGCCGCCTGCTGGACATTGCGGGCGATCTCCTGGGTGGCGGCGCCCTGCTCCTCCACCGCCGAGGCAATCCCCATGGTGTAGTGGTTGACCGTGGCGATGGTATTTGCGATGCCGCCAATGGCGGACACGGCCCGTTCGGTCTCGGCCTGGATGGCCCCGACCTGGGCCTGGATGTCGTCGGTGGCCCGCGCGGTCTGATTGGCCAGATTCTTGACCTCGCCCGCCACCACGGCGAAGCCCTTGCCGGCCTCGCCCGCCCGCGCCGCCTCGATGGTGGCGTTCAGCGCCAGCAGATTGGTCTGGGACGCGATATCGGTGATCATATTGACCACGTCGCCGATGCGTCTGGCCGCCTCGGCCAGACCGCGCACGGTGGCGTTGGTGGCCTCGGCCTCCCGCACGGCGCCATCGGTGGCGGTGGCGGTCTCGGAGACCCGGCGTGAGATTTCCTGGATGCTGTTGGACAATTCCTCGGCGGCGGCGGCCACCGTCTGGACATTGGCGCTGGCCGCCTCGGCGGCGCTGGCCACCACCGAGGACTGCTCGGCGGTGGTGGCCGAGGTGCGCGACAAGGTTTCGGTGGCGGTCCGCAGCCCGCCGACGGCGGTGGCGACCCCTCCCACCACCGCATCGATGGAATCGACGAAGCTCACGGTGACGGCCTCCACCCGCTGGCGATGCTGGTCGCGGTCGCGGGCGGCGGCGACCTCCTGGGCGGCGCGGTGGTCGGCGGCGCGGGCATTGTCGCGCAGAACCTCGATGGCCTTGGCCATGTGCCCGATCTCGTCGCCACGCCCGGCGAAGGGGACCGTGAACTCCCTCGACCCCTCGGCGAAGGTGCCGATGATCCTGGTCAGCCCCGTCAGCGGATCGACCACCCGGCGATTGATGCCGACCACCACGAAGGCGACCAGCCCCGCCGCCGCCAGCAGCAATCCGCCCAGCGCCATGAGATTGCGGAACGCCTTGTCGCGCCTCTCGTCGGCCACCCGGCGGGCCTCGGCGATGGCGGCGTCGCGCATTATCATGATGGCCTGCAGCATGGGGGCGCTCTGGTGCCGCCATTCCGCGGGGGCGATGTCGTAGACCCCGTCGGCCATTCCGGCCCGGGTCACCCGGGCACGCAAGGCGGTGAAGGGGACCATATACGCGGCCTCGACCTTGGCCAGGCCGTCGCGCAGCCCGGCGGGGCTGTCCGGTGAGGTCGCGGCGGTGGACAAGATCTCCCAAAGCTGCTGCGCCCGGCCATCGGTGAGGTCGATCTGGTGAATCTGCCCGGGGGTCAGCGGCTTGCCGCCCTGGATGACCGCAAGATGCATGGTTGCGACCCGGCCGGCATGGTCGCGGAATTGCCAGGCGGTCTCGGCCAGCGACGCGGGAGCACCCACCTGGGCGTCGATGGCGAACAGCCGCCGCTCCATCTTGCCGGTCATGGCGCCGGCGGTCTTCAGCACATCGTACATGCCGGCGACGAACTCGGTGCGGAAACCCGCCACCGTCGTGGGCTCGCCCCCGATCACCGGATCAACCTTGGCGCGCCAGCCGGCGATGGCGGTCCGGATGGCGGCCACGCCGGCGCTGACCTCGCGGGCCTCGGGCAGCGCGGTGGCCGCCGCCAGCGTCTCGGTGGCGTCCATGGCCGCGTCGAGGGTGGCGCGCACCTCGAGCATCGTCTTGCGGGCGGCAGGATCCCCGTCCAGGGCCACGCTGCTGGCGCCGCGCTCGGGCGCCAGCGCCTCGGAAATCCGGGTGGAGATCCCGAACAGGTCGACCAGTTGGCCGGCATCGCGGGCGGCGGTGTAATCACGCCAGTTGCCGACGCAGAGCACCACCGCCAGGACCGCCAGGACGGCGGCGATCAGCGTCAGGCAAGCCGAAACGAAGCCTTTGATGGACATGAGTGTCTCCCTCTTCCCGATCTTCGCCCGCGCACCCCGCGCCCGGGCCTGCCGTTTGGTTGAAGGCTAGCACGTCCGGCCGGCCATGGCGATTCGGAGCCGGCGGGACGCCATGCCCGGGGACCAGATTCGCCCAACCGCGGCCCCGCTTCCCGGAATTCGGCGGTTGGGCTATGGTGGGGGCTGGAGGGGCCAGGCCATCCAGTGCCTCCCCGAACGCCAATCAAGAGGGAACCGGGGGTTGATGCCTCACATCCTGATCGGACGAATTCCCCCGCCGCGGGTCTGGTTGACCGCGGCCTTGTTCGGCGCGTTCGTCGCCTCCTTCGCGCTCTACGTCTATTGGGAAAAACGCATCGACCGCGCCAACGAGCAGCGCTATCTGTCCTTTCTGCTGGCCGATGAACTCCGCCAATCCTCGGACGACCTCACCCGCATGGTCCGCACCTATGTGGTGACCGGCGACCCTATCTATAAACAGTCGTACCAGGATATCCTCGACATTCGGGATGGACGCAGGATCCGGCCGGACAACTACGAGAACATTTACTGGGACCTGGCGTTGCTGGACAATCAGTTCTCCCGCCCGGCAGTGGGAGCCGGACTCCCCCTGCTGGAACGGATGCGCGAGGCCGGGTTCACCGAGGAGGAATTCCATAAACTGGCCGTGGCCAAGGCCAATTCCGATGGATTGACCGCCCGGGAATTCGAGGCCATGAAACTGTTCGAGTCCGGCGGTCCCGATCGGCAGGCCGACCGGATGACGGCGATCCTGATGATGCATGACGAGATCTACCATCGGGCCAAGGTGGCGATCATGGAACCCATCAACGCATTCTACGGCATGGTGGAAACCCGGACCCTGGCGACCGTCCGCCATGCCGAAGCCGTCGCCCTGGCCCTGCGCTTGACATTCATCGCCTTCACCATCGCCGTCGCCGCATTTCTTTGGCGGACCTATGCCGAATCACGCGCCATCCTGGGCGGGTCGGTGCAGGACGTCCACACCCAGATCATCACGATCGGCCAGGGTGATTTCTCGACCCTGATCCCCGCCTCCCCCGGCCTGGACAACAGCGTGCTCGCCGAATTGGCCCGCATGGCGGCCAAACTCGATCACCTGGAGACGGAACGCTCCACCGCCATCGCGGAACTGCGCGACAAGAACGAAGCGCTGTCGCGATCCAACGCCGATCTCGAACAGTTCGCCTATGTGGCCTCACACGACCTCCAGACACCGCTGCGCAATATGGTCAGTTACGCCCAGCTGCTCGATCGCCGCTACAAGGGGCGGCTCGATGCCGATGCCGATGATTTCCTCGGCTTCATCGTCGATAGTTCCAAGCGGATGACCCAGTTGATCAACGACCTGCTGGAATATGCCCGGATCACCAGCCAGGACAGACCCCTGCTCCCGACCCCGGCGGACACAGCCGTCACCCGGGCCCTGGCCAACCTGAAGGCGGTGCTGGACCAAAGCGGCGCCGATATCACCATCGGAAGCCTGCCGCCGGTCATGGCCGAACCGTCCCATCTGGTCAGCCTGTTCCAGAACCTGCTGGGCAACGCCCTCAAGTACCGCATGCCGGACCGGCCCCTCCGGCTTTCCGTCACGGCGGAACGAATCGATCCGGAATGGTGGCGCTTCGCCGTGACCGACAACGGCATCGGCATCGAGCCTGCCTACCACGACAAGATCTTCGAGATCTTCCAGCGCCTCGACCCGGCCTCCGAGCTGGAAGGCACCGGCATCGGCCTGACCCTGTGCCGCCGCATCGTCCATCGCTTCGGTGGCGCCATCTGGATCGAATCGACGCTCCATGTGGGAACGACCGTGTTCTTCACGCTCCAGGATGTTTCCGCCGCCGGCTGATCCTGGCGGCTCCAAAAGAACGCCGACATCCCGAATTGGATCATTTCGGCCCCATTTCAGCGGGGATCCCTCCCCGCCCCAAAATCCCGGAGTTGCGCGTCTCCCAGCACGCCCTATATAACGCCGATGGGACGGCGTCGGCCGCGCCCGATCAAGTTTGGAATTCAACGCCATGGGGGTCTCGAGGGCGGCTGCTGAAGCCAACAGGGCCGCCGGGATCTGCCGAACAGGAATGAGGACGACATGAGCAAAGTTATCGGCATCGACCTGGGCACCACGAATTCGTGCGTCGCCGTGATGGAAGGCAAGACCGCCAAGGTCATCGAGAACGCCGAAGGCATGCGCACCACCCCTTCGATGGTGGCCTTCACCGAATCCGGCGAACGGCTGGTCGGCCAGCCGGCCAAGCGCCAGGCGGTAACCAATCCCACCAGCACGCTCTTCGCCATCAAGCGCCTGATCGGACGGCGCTTCGAGGACCCCATCACCAAGAAGGACATGGCGCTGGTCCCCTACCACATCGTGGCGGGCGACAACGGCGACGCCTGGGTGGAATCCCGCGACGCCAAATACAGCCCCAGCCAGGTCTCCGCTTTCATCCTGGGCAAGATGAAGGAAACCGCGGAAAGCTATCTGGGCGAGAAGGTGACCCAGGCGGTGATCACCGTGCCGGCCTATTTCAACGACGCCCAGCGTCAGGCCACCAAGGATGCCGGCCGCATCGCCGGCCTGGAAGTGTTGCGCATCATCAACGAGCCGACCGCGGCCGCCCTGGCCTACGGGTTGGACAAGAAGCACGCCGGCACCATCGTGGTCTATGACCTGGGCGGCGGCACCTTCGACGTGTCGGTGCTGGAGATCGGCGACGGCGTGTTCGAGGTCAAGTCCACCAACGGCGACACCTTCCTGGGCGGCGAGGACTTCGACGCCCGCATCATCGACTATCTCGCCGACGAGTTCAAAAAGGACCAGGGCATCGACCTGCGCAAGGACCGCCTGGCCCTGCAGCGCCTCAAGGAAGCCGCCGAAAAGGCCAAGATCGAACTGTCCTCGGCCATGCAGACCGAGGTCAATCTGCCCTTCATCACCGCCGACGCCTCCGGCCCCAAGCACCTCAACGTCAAGCTGACCCGCTCCAAGCTGGAAGCCCTGGTCGAGGATCTGGTGGCGCGCACCGTCGAGCCCTGCAAGGCCGCCCTCAAGGACGCCGGCATCAAGGCCAGCGAAATCGACGAGGTCATCCTGGTCGGCGGCATGACCCGCATGCCCAAGATCCAGGACGTGGTGAAGGAATTCTTCGGCCGCGAACCCCATAAGGGCGTCAATCCCGACGAAGTGGTCGCCATCGGCGCCGCCATCCAGGGCGGCGTGCTCAAGGGCGAGGTCAAGGACGTCCTGCTGCTCGACGTCACGCCGCTGTCGCTCGGCATCGAGACCCTGGGCGGCGTCTTCACCCGCCTGATCGACCGCAACACCACCATCCCGACCCGCAAGAGCCAGGTGTTCTCCACCGCCGAGGACAACCAGACCGCCGTCACCATCCGCGTCTTCCAGGGCGAGCGCGAGATGGCCGCCGACAACAAGATTCTCGGCCAGTTCGATCTGCTCGGCCTGCCCTCGGCCCCGCGCGGCGTGCCGCAGATCGAGGTCACCTTCGACATCGACGCCAACGGCATCGTCAACGTCCAGGCCAAGGACAAGGCCACCGGCAAGGAGCAGCAGATCCGCATCCAGGCCTCGGGCGGCCTCAACGACAGCGATATCGAACGCATGGTCAAGGAAGCCGAGGCCCATGCCGCCGACGACAAGAAGCGCAAGGAACTGATCGAGGCCCGCAACCACGCCGACGGCCTGGCCCATACCACCGACAAGAGCCTCAAGGAATTCGGCGACAAGGCTCCGGCCGAGCTGAAGAGCGAGATCGAACGCGATCTGGCGGCGCTGAGGAGCGTGATGGAGGGCGACGACACCGCCGCCATCAAGGCCAAGACCGAGGCGCTGATGCAGTCATCCATGAAGCTGGGCGAGGCCATGTACAAAGCCCAGGAAGCGGCCGGCGGCGGCGAGGGCGAGGCCGGCGGCGGCGAGCATCCGCATGGCGGCGGCCAGCACGGCGACAAGGTGGTCGACGCCGACTTCGAGGAAGTCGATGGCGACAAGAAGGGCAAGTAAGCCTGTTTGTTGATCCAAGAGTCGGCGGCACGGCGGTGCCGCCGACTTCTTCACGGATGCAAAGCGCATGAGCAAGCAGGATTTTTACGAACTTCTCGGCGTCGAACGCGGGGCTACCGCCGACGAGATCAAGAAGGCCTATCGCAAGATGGCCATGCAGTATCACCCGGATCGCAATCCCGGCAATGCGGCGGCCGAGCAGAAGTTCAAGGACATCACCGAAGCCTATGACGTCCTCAAGGACGAGCAGAAGCGCGCCGCCTATGACCGCTTCGGCCATGCCGCCTTCGAACAGGGCGGCGGCGGCGGTGGCGGCGGTGGCGGTTTTGGCGGCGGCGGCTTCGCCGATATCTTCGACGAAATGTTCGGCGAGTTCATGGGCGGCCGCCGGGGCCAGGCCACCGGCCGCGGCGCCGACATGCGCTACAACATGGAAATCTCGCTGGAAGACGCCTTCGCCGGCAAGGCCACCGCCGTCAAGGTGCCGTCCTCGGCCTCGTGCGAGGACTGCAAGGGCACCGGCGGCAAGGACGGCGCCCAGCCCATGACCTGCAACACCTGTCACGGCGCCGGCAAGGTCCGCAGCCAGCAGGGTTTCTTCACCATCGAACGCACCTGCCCCAGCTGCCAGGGCATGGGCAAGGTCATCAAGGACCCTTGCCGCTCCTGCGGCGGCACCGGCCGCACCCGCAAGGAAAAGACCCTGTCGGTCACCATTCCCGCCGGGGTCGAGGACGGAACCCGCATCCGGCTGGCCGGAGAGGGCGAGGCCGGCATGCGCGGCGCCCCGCCGGGCGATCTCTACATCTTCCTGTCCATCAAGGCCCACCGCATCTTCCAGCGCGACGGCGCCAACATCTTCTGCCAGGTGCCGCTGCCCATGACCACGGCGGCCCTGGGCGGCACCATCGAGGTTCCCACCATCGACGGCAAGGCCAAGGTCACCATCCCCGCCGGCACCCAGAGCGGCAACCAGTTCCGCCTGCGCGCCAAGGGCATGAGCGTGCTGCGCAGCCCCGCCCGCGGCGACATGTTCATCCAGGCCGTGGTCGAAACCCCGGTCAACCTCACCAAGCGCCAGGTGGAGCTGCTGAAGGAATTCGACCTGAACGGCGAGGGCGAGAAGGCCAAGAATTCGCCGGAAAGCCATGGCTTTTTCGCCAAGGTCAAGGAATTGTGGGACGACCTCAAGGAGGCGTGAGGGACTTCCGGACAAGACGGCGAACGGAATCGGTTCGCCCTCATTCCAGGTCGGGAAGGCCGTGTTCCAGCAGGAGGGCGAAGGCCTCGGCATCCACCGGCCGACTGAAGCGATAGCCCTGCATGGCGCTACAGCCGCAATCGACGAGGAATTTCGCCTGCCCCGGGGTCTCCACCCCCTCGGCGATCACCGCGAAGCCCAGATTGCCGGCCAGCGCCACGATGGAGGCGACGATGGCGCCGTCCTTGACGTTGTCCGGCAGCTCCTTGACGAAGGTGCGGTCGATCTTCAAGGTCGTGACCGGAAACAGCTTGAGATAGGCCAGCGACGAATAGCCGGTGCCGAAATCGTCCAGCGACACCCTGACCCCCAGGGCGGTCAACTGCCCCAGAATCTCGATGGCGCGCTCCACATCGCTGGCCATCATGGTCTCGGTGATTTCCAGCTCCAGCATGGCGGGCGGCAGTCCGGCCCCGGCCAGCACCGTCTTGACCTTGTCCCGCAAGCGTCCGTCGTGGAACTGGGCCGGCGACAGATTGACGCTGATGGAGGGCAGATCCAGCCCCCGGGCGCGCCAGCGGGCCATCTGGGCGCAGGCCTGGCCCAGCACCCAATCGTCGATGGCCCCGATCAGGCCGGCGCGTTCCGCCACCGGAATGAACAGCGCCGGCGAGACGTCGCCGCGTTCGGGATGGCGCCATCGGATCAGCGCCTCGGCCCCGATGATACGCCCCAGGCCGGCATCGACCTCGGGCTGATAGGCCAGCCGGAACTGCTCGTCGGCCAGGGCGTGGCGCAGATCGTTCTCCAGATTGACCCGATCCGCCACCTGACGATCCATGTCCGTATTGAAACAACTGAAGGCAAAGCCGTTGCGCTTGGCGTGATACATGGCGGCGTCGGCACGCGACAGCAGGCTTTCGGCATTGTCGGCATCGTCGGGATAGAGCGCCACCCCGATGCTGCTTGAGGAAAACAGTTCCAGTTCGTTGATGGCGAAGGGTTCGGCGAAGGCGTAGAGCAGCTTGTTGATGCAAACCTCGGCGGTGCCGTGATCGGCGACGCTGGGCAGCACGACAACGAATTCGTCGCCGCCCAGCCGGCCGATGATATCGCTGGACCGCACGCAGGCCTTGAGGCGGCGCGCCACCTGGCGCAGCAACGCGTCGCCGACGGCGTGGCCGAAGCTGTCGTTGATGTCCTTGAAGCGGTTGACGTCCAGATACAGTACCGCCAGACGCTCGCCGTTGCGCTCGGCCCGGATGATGGCGTCGGCCAGACTCTCCATCACCGTGCGGCGGTTGGGCAGCCGGGTCAGGCTGTCGTGACTGGCATGAAAGCGGATGCGCTGCTCGTCGCGGCGATGGCTGGTGATGTCGCGCAGCAGCAGCACGAAGCGGTCGGCGGCGCTGTCCTCGCCGGCAATGGCGGTCATGGCCAGGGCGATGGGAAAGGATTCGGCGTCCTTGCGCCGGCACCAGGATTCCCCCGACCATAGCCCGCCGCTGGCGGCCAGCCGCCAGACCTCCTCCACCTCGGACGTGCCGATCATTTCTATAGCGAACAGATCTCAGGGCCGTCCCACCACCTCGGCGGCGGTCCAGCCGGTGATCCGCTCGCAGGCGGCGTTGACCGCCACCACCACCCGCCGGGAATCGGTGACGACGATGGCCTCGCCCACCGTCTCGAACACCGCCGCCGCCAGCCGCAGCGATTCCTCGGCCCGTTTGCGCTCGCTGATATCCTGGACGGTGCCTTCATAGCAGACCACCCGGCCCTCGGCATTGCGCACCGCCCGGGCGTTCTCGGCGATCCAGATGACGTTGTGATTCTTGCCATAGACCCGGGCCTCGAACCCACGCACCACCGAGTCGCGGTCGAGACTCTCCTTGAAGCGGTCGCGATCGGCGGCATTGACGTAAAGATCGCGGGCGATATCGGTCAATCCGGCAATCAATTCGGCCGGACCGTCATAGCCGTAGATGCGGGCCAGGGCCGGATTGGCGTCCAGATAGCGGCCGTCCGGGGTGGTGCGGTAGATTCCTTCCACCGCATTTTCAAACAAGGAGCGATAGCCGCCGGTATCATCGCCATCGGGGGAAGGGGGAGGAACGCTAGCGGCCATGAATCACGGAGCCGGATCGTCGTTGGGCCGATATTCCGGCACCAGACGGTGCAAGATGGCGAAGGCGGCGGCCGGCTGATGGGCGCGGCAGGCTTGGCTGAGTTCGTCGATGGCCACCCCCAGTTCCTCGGCATCCACGGCGCGGGGCGCCGCCAGCAGCACCCCCGGCCGGCCGGTGGCCACCGGCGGTTCGGCGCCGTGGAAGATTTCCTCGAACAGCTTTTCACCGGGCCGCAGGCCGGTGAAGGCGATCTGGATGTCCTTGCCGGGGCGCAGGCCGGCCAGCCGGATCATCTGGCGGGCGAGGTGGACGATCTTGACCGGTTCGCCCATGTCGAGCACGAAGATCTTGCCGCGGTAATCGGGATGCGAGGCGCCGAAGGCCGAGGCCTGCAGCACCAGTTCCACCGCCTCATGCACCGTCATGAAATAGCGGGTCATGTCGGGATGGGTGACGGTGATGGGGCCGCCCGCCGCCAATTGCCGCTGGAACAGCGGCACCACCGAACCGGTGGAGCCCAGCACATTGCCGAACCGCACCGTCACGAAGCGGGTGCCGCCCGGTTTCTCGCCCGCCACCAGATCGAGCGCCTGGGCGTACATCTCGGCCACCCGCTTGGACGCCCCCATGACATTGGTGGGATTGACCGCCTTGTCGGTGGAGATCTGCACCATCAGGCCGACACCGGACTCGATACAGGAATCCACCACGATGCGGGTGCCGACCGCATTGGTCAGCATGCCCTCTTCCGGGTTGTACTCGACCATGGGAACATGCTTGAGGGCGGCGGCGTGGAACACCAGTTCGGGACGATACCGGGCCATCACCGACCCCACCCGCACCGCGTCGCGCACATCGCCCAGCACCGGCACATGCTCGGGGCCGCCGCCCTGGAGCGACAGTTCCTGGTCGATGGTATAGAGGTTGAACTCGCAGGCGTCGAACAGCACCAGCCGCGCCGGCCCGAAGGCGGCGATCTGGCGGACCAGTTCCGACCCGATGCTGCCGCCGGCGCCGGTGACCATCACCCGGCGCCCCCGGATCAGCTCCTCCATGCTGGCGCGGTCGAGAGCCAATTGCGGCCGTCCCAGCAAGTCCTCCACCGCGATCGGCCGCAAGGTGACCCGGTCGCCGACCCCGTCCTGGAGATCGGTGAGGCGCGGAATCCGCGCCAGGGTCATGCCCAGCCGGTCGGCGGTGTCGAGCAGGCCGCGCACCACGGCGCCGTCCAGGCGGTGATCGGTGATGATGAGGCGCTCCGGCGCCTGATTCCGCCGCCGCAGTTCCGCCACCACCTCGTCGAGATCATCGATGGACCCCAGGACATCGACGCCGTGAATATTGCGGCCGACCCGGGCGCCGCGCTCGCTGACCACGCCGACGGCGCGATATTCGGCATCGGCGGCCCGGGTGGCGCGGATGAACAGTTCGGCCTCGTCGCCGGCCCCCACCAGCAGGGCGCGGATGGCGCCGTTGCGGGCGGAACGGACGGCCTGGAGCTTGTCCTTGAAGGTCCGGTAGAGAAAGCGCGGCCCCCCCAGCAGCGCCAGCAGCACGAACCAGTTGATGACCAGCACCAAACGCGGCAGGCTTTGCAGCCGGGTCATCAGGAACAGCAGGGCCATGAAGATCAGGACGGTCAGGGTGCTGGCCCGCACCAGGGCCGTCATGTCGCTGACCGAGGCATAGCGCCACACGCCGCGATAGAGGCGCTGGGACAGGAAGACCGGCACCGCCACCAGGGCGAACAAGGCGGTCCCCAGCAGCAGATCGCCGCTGCCCCAATACTGCCAGATGGCGTCGCCCAGGCGCAGATACAGCGCGATGACGAACGACACCGCCGCCATGACGATGTCGTGGACGAACGCCACATGGGCGCGAGACAGGTATTCCTTCATTCCCCAACCTTGGAATAGCCTTCGGACCTCATACTTAGCCGACCCCAGCCGGAATTGCCAGACCGCGATCTTGCCATCAAGCCCGCTGGCGCCTGGGCTATCGAGGCCCGGCGCTTGAGGGGCATGAACAGATGGAACCGGGCGGGGAAATGGGGTATGGCTGGGGCTTGATTTCGCCGGAGCCTGCCGCCCGCATGTGTGGTCTCGCCGCCATTTTCGCCTATGGTTCAGACGCCCATCTGGTCGATCCGATGGAGATGATCCGCATCCGCGACGCCATGCGCAAGCGCGGCCCCGATGGCGAGGGATCGTGGATGGGGGCCTATGGCCGGGTGGTGATGGGGCATCGCCGGCTGTCGATCATCGATCCCAGCCCGGCGGGGGCGCAGCCCATGGTCGCCGCCGATGGCGACGCCACCATCGTCTTCAACGGCGAGATCTATAATTACCGCACCCTGAGAAAGCGGCTGGAGGCCCAGGGGGTCAAGTTCCGTTCCGGCTCGGATACCGAGGTGGTGCTGGAGATGTACCGGCGCGAAGGCCCCGCCATGCTGGCCTCCCTGCGCGGCATGTTCGCCCTGGCCATCTGGGATGAACGGCGCAACGGCCTGCTGGTGGCGCGCGACGGGTTGGGCATCAAGCCGCTTTACCTGGCCGATGACGGCACCACCCTGCGGATCGCCTCCCAGGTCAAGGCGCTGCTGGCCGGCAGACGGGTCGATACCAGCCCCGATCCCGCCGGTCATGCCGGATTTTTCCTGTGGGGCCATGTTCCCGAACCCCATACCCTCTATCGCGGCATCAAGGCGCTGAAACCCGGCACCTGGGAATGGTGGGGCCGGGGCGGCGAGCGCGATTCCGGCACCTTCTTCGACCTGGGGGCCGAACTGCGCCATCCCCAGCCGGTGGCCGGGGTCGATCTCCAGGCGGCGCTGGAGGATTCGGTGGCCCACCACCTGATCGCCGACGTGCCGGTGGGGGTGTTCCTGTCGGCAGGCCTCGATTCCACCACCCTGTGCGCCATGGCGGCCCGCCAGGCGCCGGGCCGGCTGATCTCCGTCACCCTGGCCTTCGCCGAATTCGAGGGCGGCGAGCGCGACGAAGCGCCGCTGGCCGAGCTGGCCGCCCATCATTTCGGTTCCGATCATACCACGATGCGCATCCGCGGCCACGACTTCGCCGCCCTCAGCGGCCAGATCCTGGCCGATATGGACCAGCCCTCCATCGATGGCGTCAATGTGTGGTTCGTCGCCCGCGCCGCCGCCACCTGCGGCCTCAAGGTGGCGCTGTCGGGCCTGGGCGGCGACGAGCTGTTCGCCGGCTATGACAGCTTTCGCCAGATTCCCAGGCTGGCCTCCCTGCTGAGGCCGCTGGCGGCGGTGCCGTCGCTGGGACGCGGCTTCCGCCTGGTCAGCGCCAGCCTCCTTCGCCGCCTGGCGCCGCCCAAACTGGCGGGTATCTTCGAATACGGCACCTCCCTGTCCGACGCCTATCTGCTGCGGCGCGGCCTGTTCATGCCTTGGGAACTGGCCGGGGTAATGGACCCGGACATGGCCAGGGCCGGGCTGGAGGCCCTGGCCCCCCGCCTGCGCCTGGCCGAGGCGGCCGAGGGCATGGGCGACGACCAGCTGGCCATCTCGGCCCTGGAAATGCAGTTCTACATGCGCAATCAATTGCTGCGCGATGCCGACTGGGCCGGCATGGCCCATTCCCTGGAAATCCGGGTGCCGCTGGTGGATACCGCCCTGTTGCGGGGGGTTCTCGCCATGCATGCCGCCGGCAAGGCGCCCACCAAGCGGGACATGGCGCTGTGCGCCAACCCGCCGCTGCCCGAATCCATCCTCAACCGCCCCAAGACCGGCTTTTCCGTCCCGGTGGCCCAATGGCTGGGCGAGACCTCGCTGCGCGGCTGGGCCAGGCGGGTCCACGCCGCCGCCACGATGGCGGCTGGATCGGCATGACCCTGCGCGAGACCCTGGCCGGCCCCGCCCTCGGCCTGAGCCGGCTGACGCGGTTGCTGGCCCCTCCCCCCCCGGGCCGGTTCCGCATCCTGCTGTTCCACGATATTCCGGTGTCGCAACGACAGTCGTTCCAGCGTTTGGTGGCCGGGCTGGCCCGGCGCGGTCTGCTGATCGATCCCCAGCAAGCCGAGCGGCGGCTGAACGGCGGGACCGGAGCGCCGGGGGTCCTGCTCAGCTTCGATGACGGCTTCGCCTCCAATGGCGAGGTGGCCGAGGCCGTTCTGGCGCCGCTGGGGGTCCGGGCGCTGTTTTTCGTCTGCCCCGGCCTGATGGCGCTGACGGGAGCAGCGCAGCTGGCGGCCATCGCCGCCAATGTCCTGCGCGGTCAAAGGCCGGCACCGGAAGGCTTGATGGATTGGGCGGCGGTGGAGCGGTTGCAGGCGGCCGGCCATGTCATCGGCAGTCATGGCCTCGACCATCTCCGCCTAGCCGGGCTGGCCCCCGGCCAGCGTGCCGAACAGATCGGCCGCGCCGCCGAGATCCTGGAGACCCGGCTGGGCGGCCGGCCGCAATGGTTCGCCTATACCTTCGGCGATGTGGCCAGCATCGACGCCGCCGCCCTGGCCGAGATCGGACGGCATCACCGCTTCTGCCGCTCGGGGGTGCGGGGGGGCAACGGCCCCGCCACGCCGCCGCTGGCGCTGCGGGCCGACCACATCGACCTCGCCGCCGGTCCCGCCTGGCAGGCGCTGGCGGCGGAAGGCGGCCTCGACCTCCGCTATGGCGCCCAGCGCCGCCGGCTGGATGAAATGGCTACATCACCCATCGATTGAGAAAGTTCGGAATCAACTGGCTCATTTGCCCGTCGATGTCCTTGGCCAGGCTTTCACTGATGTCGTACAGCACCCGGTCGCGCTCGTTGAGGGTGATGCCCTGGGCGACGGTGCGTGACCGCGATGCGGTGGCCACGGTCTCGCCGACCACCATGTGGCGGGCGTCGAGGATCTGCACCGCCACGTTGAGGGTGGCGTCGTAGCGCATCTCCTGCTCGGTCTTGAAGGCGCCGGTGATGCCCTTGTCCACCGCCAGCGGCACCTCGATCACCTTGGCGTCGCGGATCACCACCCTGGCATAGCCGTCGCGGCCCATGGGCTTGAGGCGGTCCTGCGCCCAGCGCTGGGCGGCCGCCTCCGGCGAGACCGGCATCAGGTGTTCCACATTGGGGCTGCGGCCGGGGGAAACGTATTCCGACACGATCTCCAACTGGCCGACATTCAGGTTGAACGGCCGCAGATTGGCGAAGCTGATGGCGGGCAGCTCCTGCATGGGCGGCTTGGTGTTCTGGCAGGCGGTGACGGCGAGGGTGGCCAGGACGGCCACCACCAGACGGAGGTGCCTCATCGGTGAGTTCCCTTGCTTGGAAAACGGGACCCCATATTGGCACGTCGCCGGGCCGCGTCAACCCGCTCTAACGCGGAACCGGACCGCACCAACCGGGCAGATAATCGGCATCGCCGGATTTGGCCAGTTTGAACGCCTGATCCAGCGCGGCGTCGAAACCGGTCTCCACCGTGTCGCGCCCGATCCGCCGGCGCAGGAAATCCGCCCAGAGAAACTCGCTGAACGGGGTGGTGTCCTTGGCGAAGCCGCCGATCCGGCGCAATTCGCCGGCCAGCGCCCGGAACGGATCGTCCACCATATCCACGACGGTCTTGGGCAGATCCTCGTGACCGCGGCGCTTACCCTCGGCATCGAACGGATGCATCCAGTTGCGGTTGTCGAGAACGAACCAGAACGCATCGGAGTCCAGTCTGGTCAGATTGGCGATCACGGTGACCGCGATGTTCTTGACGCCTTCATCGTGCAGGGCGCGGGCCAGATGATGGTGGTCGACGACGTAGTGGCGGTCTTTGGGTCCGAGGATCACCGGGATGGTATGGGTGCCGAGGAATTCGGCGCATTTCAGACCATGCTTGGCGCGCCATGCCTCGCGCTTGGCCTTGACCTCGCGCATGCCGACCGTGATCTGGGTCGGCCGGAGCTCGGTGATCGGAACAGGATGGAGAATGGGTTCCCGGAGCGTCTTCATGTCTTGATGTCCTTACTCTCAGCCGCGAAACACCCCGGCCAGCAATTCGTCCAGGCGCAGGATCAACTGTTCGGTCATTTCCCGGTAGAATTCCTCGAGATTGGTGGCGCGGGCATGGCTGAAACGGACCTGGGGTCCCAATTGCTCGATGACGTATTCACGCAGGGATTGGCGGACGATTTCCTGGCCCTGCTCGCGGGTGACGCCCCATTGGCGGGCGTGCCAGGCGATGCGCTCGTCGATGTTCTCGGTGGCGAAATGCCACAATTTGATATCGCCGTAAAGCTCGGCGAAATCCTCGGACGACAGGAGCTCGACCGCCTCCAGCAGGGTGACCCGCAGCAGATAGACGCCCTCGAAGCCGACCAGATCGCTGCGGCGGACGCCGTTGCGCGGTTCCACCTCGCGGTTGCCCAGGACCTTGGCGAAGACGCCCTCGGCGACGAGGGCGTCCATGTCGGCGGGGCCGACATAACTCAGCCAGGCCTTGCCGTTGGCGGCCGGATTGGTGGAAACACGCGGCACGATCCGCACCAGCGGCGCCAGGGGATATTGACCGGTGCGCATCAACTCGCCCAGCCGCCACAGGGCGGCGGCGGCACCGGTGACATGGGGCTGGGTGGGATCGGCGGGATCGCCGCCCAGCAGCAGCACCAGCACTTTGCGGCTGTTGCCGCGCGGCTGCACCGCCTCCGGGCGGATCTGGCAGCGGGTGCGGTCGAAGGTCTGGCGTTCGGCGGTCAGCGGCCCCACCTCCCGCGCCTTGGCCAAAGCGGTGGCGATGAAGGGGGCATCCTCCTCGATCAGGCTGGGGCGGCGGCGCTGGAACAGAATGCCGGCGACGTAATGGGCGAAATTAGCCGCCTCGTTCAGCTTGAAGCGTTCCGGATCGGACAGGAAATAGACCGCCACCGCGGCGGCGAAGCTGTCGCCGCAGCCGGTATCCTCGCGCACGGCGGGATCGACCGGGATGACGTTCTCGTGAATCAGCGGCGAATAGACGAAATCGACACGGCCGCCACGGGCCTTGCGGGCGAGGCTGGCCCCCTTGGCTCCATCGGTGATGACCACATGCCAGGCCCCCAGTTCAAGGGTCCGCCGGCTGATCTCCTTAGCCACCATCTTGCGCAGTTCCGAGGCATCGCGATGGTGGCGGCGCAACGGCTCGAAGCCGAAGAAGTTGGTGGCCTCGGCCAGATTGAGGCTGACCACATCGACCACCGACAGGAAGTCGCGGCATTCGGTGAACAGCCGTTGCAGCTGGTTTCCGCCCACCAGCCAGAACACCTTCAGCGAGGGATTGCCGATCTTGGCCCGGCGCACCACGTCGAATTTGGGCGAATCCACCGGCTCCTGGCCGATGAAGACGAAGGCGTTGCGCCCGGCATAAAAATCCTGTTCGACCGCGAAGGGATCGAGGGTGGCTCGGTCCCAACTGGGGCCACGTTCGGTCAGGATCAGCTTGTCGAAGCCCTGGTCCTTGAGAATCAGCGAGGTGCGCGAGCGGCCCGCCACCGCCGTCGCTCCGAAATCGGCGGCGGCATCCTGCCACGACAGGTATTCGATGGGAGGGATGGCGTCGTGCGGGCCGAATGCCCCCAGCAGAATCTTCAGGTCATTGGCGACATTGGCCAAGCCGCCGCCGGGCCGCCGGATCACCGCCCCCAATTCCGCGCCGGGTAGCACCAGCGACTGCCCGGTGGCGCTGTCCAGCACCACCCGCCAGCCGTCGGGCGTTTCCTCGATGGCGTCCACCGCCACCTTGGTTCCGTCCGGCGATTCCCGCCGCAGGCGGTCGAGATCCCCCCGTAGCGCCTCGCCGACCCGGCTGGCGAACAGATCGGTCGTCTGCGACCATAACAGCGAGATGGCGACCACATCGCGGCGCCGATTGATGTGGTTGATTGCGATTTGACGCACCGATGCGGATGTCTGGTCGGTCACCCTTCGCCCCCCCAAGGTGATGTTGACCGGTATGATACACATCTTGGTGTTCGAGCGCTCGCCCGGAACGGCGGGATCTTAGAACGGGTTGCGTCCGGCTACAGCGCCGCCAGCATGGCCGCGATCTGCACCGTGGACATGGCCGCCACCTGGGTCCGACTGAAGACGGCGGCCTGGGTGGTGGTCAGCGCCGCGATCATGGTGGTGGTCAGGCCGTTGATCTGGGTGGTGGCGAGCGCGGCGATCTGAGCCGGCGTCACACCGCCCAGCTGCGTGGTGGTCAGCGCCACCAGGGCGGTGGTGGTCAAACCGGCCAGCGCCGTGGTGCTGATGGCCGCGAGCTGGGTCGGACTGAGGCCGCCCAACTGGGTCGTGGTCAGCACCCCCATCTGCGTCGCGGTCAGGCCACTGGCCTGGGTGGTGGACAGGCCGGCCATCTGGGTGGTGGTCAGCGCCTCGAACTGAGTGGCCGAAAGGGCCGCCAGGCCGCTGGCGGCCAGCCCGGCCATCTGGGTGGTGCTGAGCGCCGCCAGATCGGTGGTGGACAGGTTGGCGGCCTGAACCGGGGTCAGGGTTTTCAGTTGGGTGCTGCTCAGGCCGGCGGCCTGGGTGGTGGTCAGCGCCGCGACCTGGGTGGCGGTCAGGCCCTCGAGCTGAGTCATGCCGAGCACCGAGAGCTGGGTCGCGGTCAATGCCCCGAACTGACCGGCATTCAGGCTTGCCAGTTGGATCGCGGTCAAGCCGCTGATCTGCACCCCGGACAAGACCGCCATATTGGTCGTGGTGATCGCGGCCAGCTGGGTGGTGCTGAGCACGGCCAACTGGTTGATGCGCAGGCCCTTCATCTGGGTGGTGCTGAGCGAAGCCATCTGGGGAACGGTCAGGCCGGTGATGCAGGTGGTGCCGAGGACGCCAAGCTGGCCCGAGGTCAGGCCGTCCAGTTGGGCGGTGGACAGGGAGGTCAACTGGGCGGCGGTCAGCCCCGCCAGCCCGGTCAGGCTGAACCCGGCGACCTGGGTCGGCGACAGGTCGGCAAGCTGGGTGGTGGTCAGCGCCTCCAGGCCGGTCGCCAGCAGGCCGCCGAGCAGGGTGGTGCTGAGACCGCCCAACTGGGTCGAGGTCAGGCCGGGAATCCCGGCGGCGCTGAGACCGCCGATCTGAGTGGCGCTCAGGGTGCCAAGCTGGGTGGTGGTCAGTGTTCCGACCCCGGTCGCGGTCAACCCGCCGAGCTGGGTGGTGGTCAATACCGTCAATTGGGAGGGGATCAGGGCACCGAGCTGGGTGGTGGTCAGCGCCGCCAGCTCGGCGACGCTGAGGCCGCCGATCTGGGTGGTGGTCAGCGCCGCCACCTGGCCCGGCATGATGCCACCCAGCTGGGTCGTGGTCAGATTGGCGATCTGGGCGGTGGTCAGCCCTCCCAGTTGGGTGGTGGTCAGGTCGCCAAGCTGAGTCGAGGTCAGGCCCCGGCACTGGCTCAGGGTCAGGGCGGTGATCTCCGTCGCCGCCAGGCTGCCGATCTGGGTGGCCGACAGCACTCCCAATTGGGTGGCGGTCAGACCATTAACCTGGGCCGTGGTCAGCGCCGCCAATTGGGTCGTGGTGATGCTTCCCATCTGGGTAGTGGTCAGCGCCGCCAACTGAACCGGAACCAGGCCGCTCAGCTGGGTGGTGGTCAGCGCCGCCAACTGAACCGGAACCAGGCCGATGATGGCGGTGGTTCCGAGATTGGCGAGCTGGGTCGAACCGAAGCCCCCGAATTGGGTGGTGCTGAGCGAGCCGATCTGCGCCGCGGTGAGGCCCTTGACCCCGGCGATGCCCAATCCGGCGATCTGGGTGCTGGTCAGATTGGCAATCTGGGTGGTGGTCAGCGATGCCAGCTCGGTGGTGATCAGGCTGTTCAGTTGGGTGGTGGTCAGCGATGCCAGCTTGACCGCGCTGAGGCCGCCGAGCCCGGTGGTGGTCAGCACCGCCAGCTGGCCGGGCGTCAGGCCGCCGAGCTGGGTGGTGGTCAGGCTGCCGAGCTGGGTCGAGGTCAGCCCGGCCAGGCCGGTGGTGCTGAACGCCGCGATCTGGGTGGCCGCCAGGATGCCGAGCTGGGTCACGGTCAAGGCCGCGATGCCGGTGGCGCTGAACCCGCCGAGCTGGGTGGTGGTCAAGCCGCCGAGCTGGGTGGTGGTCAGGCCGGCGGCCACGGCGGTGGGCAAGGCTCCCAGCTGAGCGGTGCCGAAACCGGCGACCTGGGGAAGCGAAAGGGCGGCAAGTCCGGTGGTGGTCAGGCCACCCATGCCGGCGGAGGTCAGGGCGCCGACCTCCGTGGTGGTCAGGCCGCCGATCTGGGTGGTGGTCAGCACCGCCGTCTGCGCCGCGGTCAGGGCGGCGGCCTGGGTGGCGGCCAGGGATCCGAGCTGGGTCGAGGTCAGGGCATCGATCTGGGTGGTGGTCAGCGCCGCCAGGGCGGCGGGGGTCAGGCCGGCCAATTGGGTGGTGGTCAAGGCCGTCACGTCGGTGGTGTTCAGCCCGGGCGCCTGGGTGGCGGTCAGGGCCTTCAATTGGGTCGAGGTGAAGGCGCCGATCTGGGTCGAGGTCAGGGCGCCGAGATCGGTGGAGGTCAGACTGGCCAGTTGGGTGGTGGTCAGCGCCATGAGCTGGGGGACGGTCAGGGCGGCCGCCCCGGTGGTGGTCAGCGCCGCCATGACAGTGGTGGAGAACCCGCCGATCTGGCTGGTGGTCAGCGCCTGGAGCTGGCCGACATTCAGCCCGATAAGCTGGGTGGTCGTCATCAAGGCGATCTGGGCCGGCGTAATCACCCCCAACTGGGTGGTGGTCAGGGTGTTGAGGGCGGTCGAGGTCAGGCCCCGGATCTGGCTGCCGATCAAGCGCGACACTTGGGTGGTGGTCAGACCGTTGATCTGGGGCGTGGTCAAGGCTGTCAATTGGGTCGCGGTCAATCCCCCCGCCTGGGTGGTGGTCAGGCCGGCCAGCATGGTGCTGCTGAGGGCGATCACCTGGCTGGTGGTCAGCGCCCCGATGCCGGTGGCGGCGAGGCCGGCGATCTGGGTCGCCGCCAGCACCGCGATCTCGGTGGTGGTCAGGCTGGGCAGTTGGACCGCGGTCAGCGCCCCCAGCTGGGTGGCGGCCCATGCGCTCAATTGGGTGGTGCTCAGCGCCGTCAATTGGGCCGCGGTCAGCCCGGTGATGGCCGTGGTGGTCAGCCCCGCCAGTTGGGTGCTGGTCAGGAGCCCCATCTGGGTGGTGCTGAGCGCCGCCACGCCGGTGGAGACCAGCCGCCCCATCTCAGTGGTGGTCAGCGCCTGCAGCTGGGTGGTGACCAGACCGCCGATTTCGGTGGAGGACAGCACCGCGACCTGGGTGGTGGTCAAGCCGGCCAGCTGGGTGATGGCCAGCGCCGCCAGTTCGGTGGTGGTGAGACCGGCAACACCCTTGGTGCTGAGGCCGCCCAGCTGGGTGGCTGCCAGGGCGCCCAGTTGGGTGGTCGTGAGCACCGCCACGCCGGTGGCGGCCAATCCCGACATCTGGGTGGTGGTCAACACCCCCAGTTCGGTGGTGGTCAGGCCGCCGACCTGAGTGGTGGTCAGCGCCGCCAGCTGGGTGGTGGTCAGGCCGCCGACCTGAGTGGTGGTCAGCGCCGCCAGCTGGGTGGTGGTCAGACCGAGCAGGCCGGCGGTGGTCAGCGCCGCCAGTTGAGTGGAGGTCAGGCCGCCCAGCTGGGTAGTGGTCAGCGCCGCCACTTCGGTCTCGGCCAGGCCGCCGATCTGGGTGGTGGTCAGGGTCCCCAACTGGGCCGAGGTCAGACCGCCCAGGGCGGTGGTGGTCAGGCCGCCCAGGGTGACGGCGGTCATGGCGGCCAGTTGGGTGGCGGCCAGATTGGCCATCTCCGTACTGGTCAGGCCGGTGATCTGGCCGGGTGTCAGATTGGCGATCTGGCTGGTGGTCAGCCCGGCCAGCTGGGTGGTGGAAAAGGCGCCCAACTGGGTCGAGGTCAAGCCGTTGAACTGGGTGGTGGAGAGGACGCCCAACTGGGTCGGGGTCATGACCGCCATCTGGCTGGTGGTCAGCTCCGCCAGTTCGGAGGAGGTCAGGCCCTTGATCTGTTGGGTGGTCAGGGCCGAGATCTCGGCCACGCCGAACGAGTCGATCTGCGCCGCCGTCAGGACCGCCAGCTGCCCGGCGCTGAATCCCATCTGGCTGGCGCCCAGCGCCCCGATCTGGGTGGTGGTGAGGCCGCCGATCTGGGTGGTGGACAGCAGTGCCAGCTGGGTCCCGCCGAGAACGCCGATCTCGGTGACGGTGAAGGACTCGATCTGGGTGGAGGTGAGGCCGGCGATGGCCGTGCTCGACAGCGTCTGTACCGTGGTCGTGCTGAGGGACGCGATATTGGTCGCGGACAGGTATGGTACAGGTGATACCACGGTGCTGCGCCTCTTTTGCATGGCGTCCAGGCTCGCCCCTCCCAGGGCGAGTCCGTCTCAGCCAATAGCAGCAAACTTCCTAAGACGCCGTTAACGAATGGGCGTGGCCGGTGGGGAAAGACGGCATTCGGGGCGGCGCCATACCGAAGGGCTAGACCCGGAATGGGCCAAACAGATTAAAACTCAACAGGAAACGGCTTTAACCGTCCTTAATCAGGGCCTCGACAGGTCCACACGGGTGGTCCACAGACCCGCTCATGAGGGAATCCTACGGGACATCCGGGACCGTACCAAGCGGCATTCTGACAGGGACTTTCCGACCAACGGGCGCACTATCGGGCTGCCGCCGTGGGATCAGGATTGCTCATCAGGACGCGGAACCGCCTTGCGAGCGGGACACGACCCTGCGAAACGCCTTCATCTCGGCTTGGTATTGTTGTTGGAGCGCCCTATCCGACGACGCGAGGATTGCGGTTTCATCGCGTTCGGCACGGCGATATTCTCTCGTCAGTCGTGTCTGATCCCCGGGTGAATTGTGTCGATCCCCATTGTCTTAACCGATGGTGCCGCCCTAATATTGGTGTTGTTGGCTCAAGTGAGGTTTGGACCATGAATGCCATACATGGGCGAGTATCAAAATCTGGGCGTATCAGCTTGCCCGCCGAGTTTCGTAAGGCTGTCGGTCTCGATCACGGTGGCGATGTTGTGGTTGAACTCAGTGGAAGTGAAATTCGGATCAGGACGATTGATGAGGTGGTTTCCCGCGCCCAGGCACTCACTCAGCATCTGCTTGGGGGCAAGCCTTCGGCATCGGTGGACGCATTCCTTGCCGAGCGTCGCAGAGATGCGTCACGGGAATGATCACCGCCATCCTTGATGCATCGGCCCTTCTGGCCGTCCTGCTTGATGAGCCGGGCAGCGACAAGGTTCGGGTCGCCCTGGCCGACTCGGCAATGAGTGAGGTCAATCTGAGCGAAGTGGTCGGGCATTTCGCCCGCAATGGCGCGGCTGAGAGCGATATCAGGCCCGTGCTTGACCCTCTGCCATTCGAACGACATCCATTCGATGGAGAACTTGCTTATACCGCCGGGCTGCTCCTGCCGTTAACAAAGTCTGCGGGCCTATCTTTCGGTGACCGTGCATGCCTAGCGCTTGCACAGCGGCTGGGCGTCAAGGTGCTGACCGCTGATCGCGCTTGGCGTAACATTGCGAACGCAGTCGCTGTCGAAATTGAGGTGATCCGGTGAACCTCGATAAATATGGGGGTGGCAACTGAGGCGGCAACAGATTCTCCCGATGTTGTGAACGGCAGCATCGGACGCTCCGTTCTTCCAAACCTCGGCCAAGGCTGCTCCACATGCATGCTACACACGCCCGGATCAGGGGCGGCGAAAGCCGCAGATTTCCTTATGTTGAGAAGTTGGCTGGGGCGCCTGGATTCGAAGCCAGCATGCGCCCAACCGATTGGTTTTCAATAGGAAACAGACAACGGAACCCTAAATCCCGGCACTGGGTGCCCCACAAGTATGCTCCACAACCAATTTCGGCTGGGATACTACGCAAGGAACCGGGCAGATCAAAGTGCAGAAAATGAAAGAGTGCCGTTCCGAGTTTCCAACCGAACCCTATTGCTCATCAGGACGCGGAATCGTAATGCCATCGGGAGCAGTTATCGCGCGGGCCGATCTTGGCGAAGGTAGCAGCAACGAAAGGGCATTCGCAGGGCGGTGCCCTGCACCCCATGGAATAACAATTCATGACACAACTTGGGCATTGTTCTGTGGTCCTGTCTTGACCGTGCTACGAACTGAGTGATGACATACGGCTCGGCTCTTCCCCTCGGCAGTTTGGGTGGCTATTCTCGATTCGAGCCCGGATGGTGGCGGCCATATGGAAGATACCGAATAAGGGACTGACGATTTATGTGGTTCAATATAGCCATGAACAACCATGGACCGGTGGAGGCCTATGAGGCTCTCTGCCCCTTGATCGACTATATGCGGGGGACTCTGTCCAAATGCGGCCACGATGTGACCGTGGGCCATGACAAGCTATATCCCGACGCGATCAATCTGTATTTCGAGCATTTTCCAGACGAAGACATGGCGTCCAAAGTCTTGGACTTCAAATACGCCAATTCGCTGCATTTGGGAGTGATCGCCACCGAGTTAATGGTGGGCGGCACCATCCCCTATGCCAAGCATGGAATTATCTATACCGGCAATCCCGATAAGGAAAAGCTGGTCCGCAACCGCATCGCGGGGTTCCGTAAAATAGCCCAGGGCGCGGATTTCATCTGGAGCTTCCTGGAGCGCACCGCCCTAGAATATGCTCAGGTCAATCCGCTCTGCCAATTCTTTCCCGTCGGCCATGTCAGTGCGGTGCCTCCGGAGTTGCGACGATCACCCAAGGATATCGATGTGGTGTTCTTCGGCACTATCACGCCGCACCGGGTGGCGGTTCTGAAAAGCCTGGCGGCGGAGGGGATCAACGTCATGCCGGTGGGGCGGGGCTTCCCGGTCGGCTGGCTGCCCGCCAGCCTACTGCAATCCCTGCTCGACCGGGCCAAGATCGGCCTGAACCTGACCCTGCACGCCCGGGATGACGGGCGGCCCGATATCGATCCGCGTTTCGTCTCCTGCATGCGGGTGACTGAGATGTTCGGGCGCGATCTCTGCGTGGTGTCGGAAGACATCCCCTACGATAATCCCTATGGCAGATACATGGAATCGACCGAGCCCGAGCAGATCGGCCGCCTGTGCCGCGACCTACTGGACAGTGGACGGTGGGAGGAGCTTGGCCCCACCAACGCTGCCGCCTTCCGCCGCCATATGGACGTCACCAATCTGTGCGGCCCAGTCATCCAGAATACTATTGATGGACTTTGGCAGGCGGGCCGAAATTTATAGTGCTTTATCGTCACCACAATTCTTGCTGATCTTTGCAGCAAAGTTGACATGAGGGACTCCCCCCCAGAAGTGACCGGAGGTGGCACATCATGTCCTTTGATGGGGGATGAGCCACATTCACCTCTCCCGCCCCCTGTTCCGCTGTGGCTCTTCAATGGCGACATCGACCACGGCGGCCCAGAACTCCCGCATCCAGCCGATCACCGTGCGGTGGCGCTGGACAAGATCGGCCCCACCGGTAATCCGTAGCCAGGCGGCAATGCCATCACTGACCAGACGGGCAGGATTGCGGATGATCGAGCTGTGCCCCAGGGACACGGCGCCGACCTCCAGCAGGAACCGCAGATGCCGATCCGCCCGGCGGACGATGATATCGCGCAAGGTGCCGTATTGATTGAGGTCAGTGGCATAAGCCGCCAATGATTTTTCATACTGGCCCCATTCCGGCCCCTTGTTTTGGCGCAGAGCGGCGACGGCCTTGGTATCGGCCCGCCATTGGTCGAACTCCGCCTCGATGCCATGGGCCTTCACGAAAATGCCAAGCGCTTTTTTGTCATCGTCCACGGTGTCCCGCTCGCCTTTGACATTGGCGAGCAGGGCGAGCTGTTCCTGTTCGGCCTGGACCGCTCGGCGTCGTGATTCCTCGGCCTCCGTCCTGGCGGCGATGGTGGCCTTGCGGGACTCCTCGGCGGCCTGCTGCGCCTGTCGGGCCATCAGGGTGGCGTATTCGGCACCCTGGCGCTCGATCTGCGCCCGGATGACATCCTGTTCGGTCTTGAGGCGGAGATCGCGGGCGGCCTGGCGCTCGGCCTCGGCGGCGGCGATACGGCCCTCCAGCTCGGCATAGAACTGCCGGATCGGCTGGTGATGGGCCTTGCTGTGGCGCTGGCCCCGCTGAAGGCCGAGCGGCGTCATGGCATTGGCGTAGCGGTCCTGTCGTTCGGAGAAGGCATCCTTGCCGGAGCCGATCACCTTGTCGTGGTTCAGGGTCCAGCCCAGGACCGGCGCCGGTTTGGTGCCGTCCTTGCGGGGACGACCACGGCCCTTCTTCTCCACCTTGACCGCTGTTGTCACCCAGACATGGGCATGGGGGACAGCCTCATCGAGATGGAGGGTGACAGTGACCAAATTCGCGCCGAACTCCTCCCGGAGAAATGCGACGGTCGACGCCTTCCAGGCCGCGAGCCGATCATGATCCCAGTCGCCGTCCCGGCCAGTGTGGCTGGTGCCAGCGAAGTAGGTGTGGGAGGCGGAGACCAGCAGCTCGCGGGCGACCACCTGGCCGACCTTCGGCTCCAGCCCGACGGCGGCTAGGCGCACCCGCACGTCCTCGACCACATCGCCACTGCCCACCAGGGTCTCATTGAGGGCGGTGCGGGCGGGATCGATGTTCTCCCCCAGCCACGACACCGCCGGATCGCGCATGGTGTGCTGCGCGGCCTGGCGCAGAGTCCCCCAAGTGTGGCTCTTCCGTCCATGCCGCAGAATGCAGTACGGCCCCTTGTCGCCGCTGTTGTCGTTCGTCGCGATCACCATGACGCCCTCCGCGCGAAATCGGCCCGCCGTCGACATGTCGCAGAAAATGCCAAGGTCAAGATGCTAAAGGCAGGAAAGTGCAGCTCGGTCTGTAAGACCGGCACCTACGCCGTCGGGTTTCCCGTTGGGAAAGCCGACCTGTAGGCCGGGGCGAGCCCCTGGACCCCAAAGAAGCGAAGGAACCGGTGTGCGCGTTTGCTGTTGAACCGGAGGGACGATCAGATCGCCCCTGCTGGACATCGGCCCTCGTTGGGGCCGTGGATAACGGGCCAGCCTCCGCCTGACTCTTGGCGGTCGCTGCGGCCGGCCCGTTTCCCACCGCACCCCAAGTGCCGATGGGCTGTAGACGCGCTGTAGACGCCTCCAAATCGCCCCGAGAGGCGCGGCGTGCCTAGGGTTTCGCGCAATCTGCTGGCGCTGACGGGTGGGGGGCCACGGCGGCAGCAAAAAATCTCCCCTCCCGACTTGATACCCGCAGACGGGGGCATAGGTCGACATCAGCGGGCAAGACCGTCCGCCCCAGGGAGGGACAGAACCATGCCGAAGAACCTTCGAGCGAGGAAGCGGACGCCATCAACCGTCAAGCCGGAGCAATTGAGCCTGCTGGACCTGATCGCCGAAAGGCGGTTGGGGGCGGAGCAGACCGAAGCCCTGCGCGGCCTGTTGGCCGCCAAGACGCCCTCGACCACCTGGCGGGGCCTTACCATCATGCCGCCAGGGAGCCTGCTGGACCGGGCGGTCAGCCTGTTCGCACGGACCACGGACTTCCCCCTGGAGCTGCCCGCCTTCATGGTGCTGCACATCATGGCGGCCTACTTGCTCGACCGGGGAGTGGAGATCGAGGTGGCGGGGACCAGGCTGAAGCCGGATCTGTGGTCGACCCTGCTGGCCCCTAGCGGCGCCGGCAAGACCAAGACCGCCTCGGTGCTGGCCCGCGTCATGCCGGTACGGCTCTTCCCCGAGACCACCAGCTCCGCCCGCTTCATCGAGGAGCTGGCCGCCCATAATCGCGGCCTGTGGCTCCAGGATGAATGGGGCCAGTTCCTGCGACGGATCGAGACCCAGTCCTATGCCGAGGAGATGCGGGAATACCTGCTGCGCGCCCATGACGGCAAGCCGTTGGCCCGGCGCACCGCCAAGGGCTCCATCGAGGTCGAGGAACCGGCCTTGGTCATCCTGGGCACCACGGTGTTCGAGACCTTCACCACCATCGTCTCGGCCGAGAGCATGCTGGACGGCTTCATGCAGAGGTTCGGCATTGTCATCGGCGATGCCGATCCCGCCCGCCCGCCCCATCGCTTCCCGATCTACCGTGTCGAGGAGGCGAGCAACCTGGCCCCGCTGCAGGCGGCATGGGAGACCATCGCCGCCCTGCCGCTGCATTCCCTCTACACGGTGACGCCAGAGGCCGAGGCGGAATTCGAGGCTGGCTTCCGCCATCACTTCGAGCAGCACCATGCCATCCCCGCCAGCTTCTTCCGGCGCGTCATGTGGCGCGTCTTCAAGTACGCCGCCATCTACCACGTCCTGCTGGGCAAGGCCGACGCCCGGATCGATGCCGAGGACGTGGGCTGGGCCATGCGGGTGGCGGTGCTGCACCTGACCGACGCACGGCGCCTGCTGGACGGCTACAACCTGAGCAAGCTGGAGGCGGTCATCGTCAAGGCCGAGGTCTTCCAGGCCAAGATCGGCCACCGCCCGAGCAAGCGGGAGCTGATCTCCGGCGTCCGTGACATCCAGAACAACGCCATGGCGGAGTTCGTGCTGGAGGTGATGACACCGCTGCCGGGGGCCAATGACAACACCGGCCCGGCCGATGACCAGGCGGCGGCTTGAGCGCCATCCCAGCACGGTGCTGGTGGAGTATTACGGCCCGGCCATCGCCGTCGCGCCTGCGGTAGGGCCGGGCTCACTATGACAAATCTTCCCGATCTCCAGCCCATACGCCGCGTAGTCCAGAAGTTCAATCTGCTCGCTCAGGGCTCCGATATCGTAATCCGTATATCCGTCGGTTTGCTCGGCGCGCTCGAAAATCGCCAGTTCCTCGTCGTGTCCAGCCATGGCGGCCACGGTCAATGCATCGACCTTGGCCC
>Ga0316222_1000629_pt1 | contig 51851 bp, 53 predicted proteins | sample TBH18011metaG_FD_206008 | JGI IMG/M metagenome (GOLD analysis project Ga0316222, IMG submission 206008) | Freshwater microbial communities from Trout Bog Lake, Wisconsin, USA - TBH18011 | ecosystem: Environmental > Aquatic > Freshwater > Lake > Hypolimnion/Profundal zone | place: USA: Wisconsin... | reverse complement strand
TTCCGCTTCACCGCCGCCACCCCCTGCGTCGACCCCAACCCCAATGGCTTGTCGAGGATCAGCCAACCGTGGGGAGCCTTCACCTGAAATCCAGCGGCTGCCCGGCAACCCAGCTTGCAAGGCGCAGATACCAACCAGTCACCAGTTCCATCGGCGGGCCAATCAAGCTGCTCACAAGATTGATATGTAGCACCATCGGCAGCACCACGATCAGCAAGATCGGCACCAACATGCCATAGCGCCTGATGCTGGCAAACCTCCGCGCCAGCCCTTCTGGCAGCAACCCCTCGACGATATGCGAACCGTCAAACGGCGGTATCGGGATCAAGTTGAACAGGCACAGCGACAGGTTAATGATCAAGAACCCTGCCACGCTTTCGCCCACGAAACGGTCAATCCATAGTTGCGGATTGCCGAAACGAGCCATCAAGCCAACCGCAACAGCCGCCAACGCCGCCATCACGAAATTGCTCGCTGGCCCAGCGGCGGCCACCAGCATCATGTCGCGCCGGGGATTACGCAGCCGCCACATGTTCACCGGCACCGGCTTGGCCCAGCCAAACACCGGGGCGCCGGTCAGCGCCAACATGCCGGGCAGGATGATCGTGCCAATCAGGTCCACATGCCGCAGCGGATTGAAACTCAGCCGCCCAGCCTCCTCGGCGGTGGGGTCACCCAAGGCACGCGCGGTCAGCCCATGCGCCATCTCGTGGATAACGATGGCCAGCACCAAGGGCACGATGATCGCCGCGGCTTGGTAAAGCTGCGAGTTGGCGTCTGCCATCAGCCCTCGTCCGCGTCAAAATCATCCTCACGCGGGCCTAAATCGCGTGCGACGCTGGGGCTGGCCAGCAGTGCCTCGATCCGCGCCGCCTCGTCAAAGCTGTCGTCGGGCATAAAGCGCAGCTTGGCGGCATATTTCAGCTTCAGTTTCTTCGCCACATGCCCCTGAAAGAACGCGGTATGGGTGCGCAGCGCCTTCAGCACCACTTCCTCATCCTCGCCCATCAGCGGCTTCACAAAGGCGGTGGCGATGCGCAGGTCAGGCGACATCCGCACCTCTGTGACAGAGATGGTGCGGGTGGTCAGCACCGGATCATGCACCTCTTGCCGCACCAGCAGTTCGGAGATGACATGGCGCACCTGCTCCCCCACCTTCAGCAGGCGGATGTTGCGGTCTTCCGGGCGGGTTCCAGACGAGGCGGTGGGGCGGGACATCGCCCTTACAACGTCCTTTCGCGCATCTCCACCTCGAACACCTCCAGCGTATCGCCGGGCTTGATGTCGTTGGTATCTTCCAGCACCACGCCGCATTCCAGGCCCGTGCGGACCTCCGCCACGTCGTCCTTGAACCGGCGCAGCGACTTGATGTGGGTCTTGGAGACGATCACATCGTTCCGCGTCAGACGCGCATAGAGGCCCTTCTTGATATAGCCCTCCAGCACCAGCAGACCAGCGGCCTTGTCGTGCTTGCCGGCGGGGAAGACTTCCTTGACCTCGGCGCGGCCAACCACGGTTTCGATCCGTTCCGGCCCCCAAACGCCTGCCATCTCCTTGGCGATTTCCTCGGTCAGGTGATAGATGACGTCGTAATATTTCATCGTCACCGAATGGCGGGCCAGCATCTCGCGCGCCTTGGGGTTGGGGCGGACGTTGAAACCGATGATCGGCGCGCCGGTGGCCTGCGCCAGCGTCACATCGCTCTCGGTAATCGCGCCGACGCCGCTGCTCAGGATCTTCACCTTGATCTCGTCGTTAGAGATGCGGTTCAGCGCGGTGACAATCGCCTCGGCGCTGCCTTGCACATCGGCCTTGATGACCACAGGATAATCGATCAGCGCCTGCTTGGTGGCCAATGCAGAGAACATATTCTCCAGACTGACCGGCGCGGCGGTGGTGCGCTTGGCGGTGGCTTGCTCGGCGCGGAAGGCGGCGACTTCACGGGCACGCGCCTCGTTTTCGACCACGCTCAGCGTATCGCCGGCCATCGGCACGCCGCCAATGCCCAGCACCTCGACCGGGGTCGAAGGGCCTGCGACCTTCACCTGACGCCCCTTGTCGTCCAGCATCGCGCGAACGCGGCCCGAATGGGTGCCGACCACCAGAATATCGCCAACCTTCAGCGTGCCGCGATTGACCAGAACGGTGGCCAGAGGCCCCTTGCCCTTGTCCAGCTTGGCCTCGATCACGGTGCCTTCGGCGGCGCGGGCGGGGTTGGCTTTCAGCTCCATCAGCTCGGCCTGCAACATGATCTTTTCGACCAGTTGATCGAGGCCAGCGCCGGTCTTGGCCGAAACCTCGACATCCTGCACATCGCCCGACATCGCCTCAACGACGATCTCATGCTCCAGCAGACGCTCACGCACCTTTTGGGGGTTGGCCTCGGGCTTGTCGCATTTGTTGATCGCGACGATCATCGGCACCCCGGCGGCGCGGGTATGGCGGATAGCCTCGATGGTCTGGGGCATGATGCCATCATCGGCGGCGACCACCAGAATGACGATGTCGGTGACATTGGCGCCGCGCATCCGCATTTCGGTAAAGGCCTCGTGGCCCGGCGTATCCAGCACGGTCAGCAGATCGCCCGACTTGGTCTTGATCTGATAGGCGCCGATATGCTGGGTGATGCCGCCGGCCTCGCCGCGCACCACATCGGTTCCGCGAAGGGCATCGAGCAGGCTGGTCTTGCCGTGATCGACATGGCCCATGATCGTCACCACCGGAGGGCGCGTGACCAGCGAGGCCTCGTCATCGACGTCATCGGCAATGTCGATATCGACGTCATGCTCGCTGACGCGGGTGATGTTGTGGCCGAAATCCTCGACCAGCAATTCGGCGGTGTCCTGGTCGATGGTATCGCCAGCGGCCACCGGAACGCCCATCTTGAACAGCGCCTTGATCAGGTCGCCGGTCTTTTCGGCCATGCGGTTGGCCAGCTCGGAAACGGTGATTTCCTCTGGCACCACGACGTCGCGGACCTGCTTTTCGCGCGGCTGGCTCTTGCCGGCGTAATGGGCGCGCTTTTCCTTTTCGCGGGCGCGTTTGAGGGCCGCGAGGCTGCGGGCGCGGGCGCCCTCGTCCTCGTTGAGCGCCTTGCTGACGGTCAGCTTGCCCGACTGGCGGCGGTCGATCACCGCCTTGTCACGCGGATGCGCGGGTTTTTTGGCGGCGGCGGCGGCAGGCTCTGGCCGGCGGACCGGCGATGCCACCGGCGTAAAGCGGCGGGGCGCAGGGGCAGCAACCGCTTCGGGTGCCTCGGGCGCGGCGGCTTCGGCGGCGGCAGGCGCAGCCACCTCTACCTGCGCAGCGGCGACAGGCGCGGGCGCCTCCACAGGGGCGACCACGACAGGTTCGGGCGCGGGCGCGGGCGCCGCCACAGGGGCCGGCGCGTTCTTTTCCTCGGCGCGGCGGCGTTCGTCCTCGGCGGCGCGGGCACGTTCCTCGGCCTCGCGGCGGGTCGCGGCCTCGGATGCGTTCAAACGCGCCTCTTCGGCCTCGCGCAGCAGACGGGTCTGCATTTCCTGACGCGTTTCATTGCTGGGGCGCGCCGGCGGCGGCGCGGCGCGAACGGGCGCGGCGGCGACGGGCGCGGCAACCGGCTCGGGCGCGGCGACTACCTCGGGGGCGGCATGCGCCTCACCGGGCTTGCCCAGAATTTTGCGCCGCTTGACCTCGACCACCACCTTGTTGGTGCGGCCATGGCTAAAGGTCTGCTTGACCTCACCCGCGACCACGGCGCTCTTCAGCCCCAATGGCTTACGGCCGAGAGTCGGTTTGTTGTCACTATCGCTCATGCTTTTCCCGCAGTCCTTATCAAATATCAGTCGCGACGAGCGCGGCTTCGGCCGGCTCGTCGGTGGTCGTGTGCCGGGTTGCCGTTACGCCCCCCAGAAAATGAACGAGGCGCCCCGCGATGGCGGACACCCTTTTGGCGGCGCCCGCATCGTTAATGGCCAAATGGACCACATTGTCGCGGCCCAATGCCACAGACAGGGCCGCCCGGTCCAGAGGCAAGGTGATCCCGGCCAAACCAGAGCCCTCTTCCTCGCGCCCGACGCGCAAGGCTTGGTCGAGTTTGCGGCTGCCGTCCGCGCTGGCATCCGCCGCATGGGCGAGCCAGGCGACGCGCCCGCCGCGCGCCTGTTCGGCGATCCGGTCAGACCCACAGAGCAAACGCCCGGCGCGCATTTCCAGCCCCAACCGGTCGGTGAGGGCGCGGGTCAGCGCGGCGGTAATCAGCGCGGGCAAGTCTTCCGGAATGGCGAGTTTGGCACCCTTGTGCGCGCGCGCCAAGGCGCCTTTCAGCTTACCCTTCACCTGCGCGGCGGCCAGTTCATCGGCGGTGACACCTATCCATGCCCCCCGCCCCGGCGCACGCGCCAGCACATCGGGCAGCACCATCGACGCCCCATCCGGCGCGTCAGGCGCAATCGCCAAGCGGATCAGCTCCTCGGGCGCGGCTTTCCTGCCGGTGAGGATGCATGTCCTCTCCGGGCCTTGGTCAGCGCTATCGGCGCTCAGGCGCTCATTGTGAGGAGTCCGCATGGGCGGCCTCCTGTGTGTCAGCCGCAGCTGCGCCAGAATCAGCCGGTTCGTCGTCGAACCAATGCGCGCGTGCGGCCATGATGATTTCGTTGCCCTGTTCTTCGGTCAGGCCGAATTCGCCCAGAACGCCGCCCTTGGTTTCTTCGCGATCGGGCTTGCGCTCCTTCAGCGGCTTTTCCATCGGCTTGTCGGGGTTGCGGCGGCGCTGTTCGCCTCCGCGCTTCTTGGCGATAAGCTCGTCGGTGGCGAGGTCCGCCAGATCGTCGAGCGTCTTGATCCCCGCCTTGCCCAGCACCACCAGCATGGCCTCGGTCAAGTGCGGAATTTCGGCCAAGTCATCCTCGACGCCCAATTCGCGGCGGGCCACACGCGCGGCCTCCTCGCGGCGGTCGAGGGCTTCCTGCGCGCGGGATTGCAGTTCCTGGCCCAGTTCCTCGTCAAACCCTTCGATCTGCGCCAGTTCAGCGAGGTCGATATAGGCGACCTCCTCCAGCTCGGCAAAGCCTTCGGCGACCAGCAGCTGCGACAGCGTCTCGTCCACATCCAACTCTTCCTCGAACATCTTGGAACGCTGGGTGAATTCCTTCTGGCGCTTCTCGCTCGACTCGGCCTCGGTCATGATGTCGATGGCGGCGCTGGTCAGCTGGCTGGCGAGGCGCACATTCTGCCCCCGGCGGCCAATCGCCAGTGACAGCTGATCGTCGGGAACCACCACCTCGATGCGGGCCTCGTCCTCGTCGATCACCACGCGGCTGACGGTCGCCGGCTGCAAAGCGTTGACGATAAAGGTCGCGGTGTCTTCACTCCACGGGATGATGTCGATCTTTTCGCCCTGCAATTCCTGCACGACCGCCTGCACGCGGCTGCCCTTCATGCCGACGCAGGCGCCGACCGGGTCAATCGACGAATCGCGGCTGATCACGCCGATCTTGGCGCGGCTGCCGGGGTCACGCGCGGCGGCCTTGATCTCGATGATGCCGTCGTAAATCTCGGGCACTTCCTGCGCGAACAGCTTCTTCATGAACTCGGGGTGCGCGCGGCTCAGGAAGATCTGCGGGCCGCGGTTCTGCCGCTCCACCTTCATGATCCATGCGCGGACACGTTCGCCGACGCGGGCGACTTCGCGGGGGATCTGCTGGTCGCGGCGGATCACACCCTCGGCGCGGCCAAGGTTGACGATGACATGACCGAACTCGACCGACTTGATGACGCCGGTGATGACTTCGCCGGCGCGGTCCTTGAATTCGGCATATTGGCGGTCACGTTCGGCATCGCGGACCTTTTGAAAGATCACCTGCTTGGCGGACTGCGCATCGATACGCCCCAGATCAACCGGCGGCAGAGGATCAACGATATAATCGCCAATCGCCGCGCCCGGCTGCAATTTCTCGGCGGCCTTCAGATCGACCTGCTTGAAGTAATCCTCAACCACCTCGACCACCTCGACCACGCGCCACAGACGCAGATCGCCGGTACGCGGGTCCAGCTTGGCGCGGATGTCGTTTTCGGCGCCGTAACGGTTGCGGGCCGATTTCTGGATCGCCTCCTCCATAGCCTCGATGACGATCGACTTGTCGATCATCTTCTCGGTGGCGACGGCGGTGGCAATCGCAAGCAGTTCGGCGCGGTTAGCGGAAATCGCACTGGCCATGGGTCTAGTCTTCCTGTGCTTCGGCGGGGTCTGTTTCTCCCGCCTCATCTTCATCAAATTCGTCGAATTCACCCGCATCAATGGGGATGAGAGGCTTTGTTTCCGCGAGCAAGCGATTGGTCAGTACCAGCTTCGCGGCATGAATTTGCGCCAAGGGCAGCGACAGACGCCCCGACTTTTTATCGTCGATCAGCACCATATCACCATGCTCGCCCGACTCTAGGCCGGCGAGGTCCCCGTGCAGGCTCTTGCGGTTGCCTTCAATAGGTTCCAGCAAACTTATCCGCACTTCGTGACCGGCCCATGTCACATAATCCTTGGGGCGGGTCAGCGGGCGGTCGATCCCAGGCGAGGATACCTCCAGCCGATACGCGCCCTCGATCAAGGTCTCGCCCTCAGCTTCCAGCTTGTCAATCACATCGGAGACCCGGCGCGACAGAGCGGCGCAGTCCTCGATCACCAATTGCCCGGTTTCGGGGTTTTCGGCCATGATTTGCAGCGTATGCTCTTCATCGCCGACTTCGCTGCGCCCGAATATCTTCACACGCACCAGATCAAACCCAAGCGCCTTGGCTTCAGGTTCAATAATCTGGGTAATGCGCGCGATATTCGTCAAAATGTTTTCCTTAAATCCATGCCCCAACGCCCAAAGCCGACCGCGCCGGCCCCTTTCGGCGCCAGCCCCAGCTTCGTAACGATGTCGGGATTGATCGCCATCTACGCGCATCGGGCGGGGAATGCAAGGGGGTGTTAGGGGGCCTCCTTCATAGCGGCCTCGCGCAGCAGGATGCGGCTGGCAAACAAGGCCCACCAAAACCCGGCAGAGGCTCCGACCACCGCCCCCAACCACACCACCACCACATCATAAGCGTTACCAGAATGTAGTAAATCCCATCGAAACAATACCAAGACCATTACCCGACCGCATACCGCTCCCAAGCCCACTCCTAATGCCATGGCGAGGGACGTGGCCACCCATTTAGGCTTGATCTGCGTTATTCGGCCCCCCAGCAAACCCAGCAAGTAGGTCAGTGGCAATGCAAAAAGGATAAGCCCGCCGAGCACGACCACGCTGGCATATAATGCGATCTCACTAGACTCAGCTAGGTCAAATTGGTGGCGTCTCAGAAGTGCTTCAATCTCCAGTATTGCTACAATAGTAAACGGCGCAAGAATGCTGGTTAGCGGCACCGCCACTGCCCAACGCCACATTTGCTGAAATCCCCTCACCCTAAAACCCCCTTCACCCGTTCCCACACCAGCGCAAAGCCTTTGGCGGCGTTGCTGCGGGGCGCGAACTCCGCCAGCGGCAATTGGCGGGAACCCATCTGCTCCACCACGCTGGCCATGGGGATCGCGGGCCAGTCCGGATGCTCGGCCACCATCACCCAGTGCATCTTCTTGCGGCTGTCCACCATGCTCAGCACCGGCAGCAGCGGGGGCGCTTTACCCTCATGCTCGCGCGCCAAATGCCCCTCCACCTGCCCCAGCGTCCGCAGCGACAAAGGCGAGGGCACCAGCGGCACCACCACCAGATCCGCCGCACGGAAAATCTGGTCGGGCAGCGCCCCCAGCCCCGGCGGGCAATCGAGCACGATATAGTCATAATCCGCCCTCAGCCCCGCCAGCAATTTGCGCAGGCGCTTGGGCTTGTCGGCCTCCATCTCGGCCTCCAGATGGCGCAGCGTCAGGTCGCCGGCGATCAAATCCAGCCCGTCATAATGCGTCGGCGTCACCAGGGACGCCGCCTCGACATGTTTGGAGAATATCCCCCGCGCGCCGGATTTCTTCGCTGTTGCCTGCTCGCCCAGCAGAAAGGCCGCTGCGCCCTGCGCATCCAGATCCCACAGCAACACCCGCGCGCCGCCTGCCGCCGCCGCATAGGCCAAATTAACTGCCAGCGTGCTCTTGCCGACGCCGCCCTTCATGCTGTGAACCGCGATAATCCCGCTCATGCAAACACCCCTATCTGGCGCGCAGAATGATCGCGCAGACGCCGAAAGGCAAGCTCCACGAGGGCGCTGCCGATGGTCTGGGCAAAGGTTTTGGGGGTACGACGTTACGCCGCGCCGCTATGCGTATTATTGTGAGGAAGCCGCCGCTACCGCGCTGTCGCTGCTATCACTGGCCCCGTCAGAGGAAACGCCGCTGGCAGCCGACGCGGCCCAAGGGTTGATATGCGTTTTCTGCTGGGGCGCCTTGTGCGTCGTCAACGCCGCCAAAATCAGCAGCACCACCGGCACCGTGAACAAGGGCTTGTTGAGGAGGAAACGCAAGGTGGAAAACATGGGTCACTTAAATCCGGCAGGAATGATTGCAGGCAACCGCTCTTAACCAAGCCCCATTGCTGAACTGTAAACCATGGTACCGGCATTCTCCCGCTATTAGGCGCGCTCTGCCAGCCGGTGCTTCTTCATGGCGTGGCGCAATTGGTCATAGCTGAGGCCCAGCACCTTGGCGGTCTGACGCTGGTTGAACCGGTGACGGACCAGCGCTCCCTCGATCAATGCGCGTTCATGGGCATCGACGGCGCTGCGCAGGTCTGCGGGCTCGGCGGGCATGTCTTCGGCGCCCTGATCATCGCGTGGCTGCGGGCGCAAAGAGGCCACCATATGCACAGACGGCGCCGGCTTCCACGGGCTGTCGAATGGGTCGAGGGTGATCTCGGCGATCGGCGTATCGGCGACGCCCCAGCGGTAAACGGCGCGCTCCACGACATTGCGCAGCTCGCGGACATTGCCGGGCCAGGCGTAACGCTCCATCACCGCCATCGCCGCGCGCGAGAACCCCGGCCAGCGATCCCAGCCCAGTTCCGATCCCATCCGCCGCCCGAAATATTCCGCCAGCACCGCAATATCCCCCTCCCGCGCGCGCAAGGGCGGCAGGGTGATCACCTCAAAGCTCAGCCGGTCGAGCAGATCGGGGCGAAACCGCCCGCGCGCGGCCATCGCGGGCAGATCCTCGTTGGTGGCGGCGACGATCCTGACATCAACCCGCATCGCCCGGCTGGAGCCAATCCGCGTCACCTCGCCATATTCGATCGCGCGCAGCAGCCGTTCCTGCGCCCCCATGCTGAGCGTCGCCAATTCGTCGAGGAACAGGGTGCCCTTGTCGGCCTCCTCGAACCTTCCGACGCGCGACTTGGTGGCGCCGGTGAAGGAACCCGCCTCGTGCCCGAACAGCTCAGCCTCGATCAGGGTTTCGGGCAGGGCCGCACAGTTCAGCGTCACCAAAGGCTCGCCCCAGCGCGGGGAGAGGCGGTGGAGGCGTTCGGCGATCAGTTCCTTGCCGGTGCCGCGTTCGCCGATCACCAGCACCGGGCGGCGCATCGGCGCGGCGCGGCTGGCGCGCTCCATCGCGTCGAGGAAGGCGCCGGATTGGCCGATAAATTGCGCTTCGCGTTGCATTCCCAACAGATAGCACCACACACCGATGTTTGGCAAATATTACCGTGCGCCGAACCCTTGAAATCCCGCATTTCCGGCGCATTCCGCAATTGGCACGGGGCGTGCAATATCACCGGCATGGACAAAACCACCCATCTTTCCCCCATCCCCGACGGCGCCGCCCCCACCACACGCGCCGCCGGGAACACTGGGCCGGGGAGCCCTGCCCCCTTCCCCCGAGGCCGCACCCGCCTCGACGCGGCAGCGCGCCCCGGCCCACACTTTGCCTTTTAGACTTGACAGAGAGGTCGCAAATCTGCGCCTCTTGGGCCAAACCATTCCCCTTACCGGAGCCTTCCCGATGGGCATTTTCAGCCGTACCCGTGATATCGTCGCCGCCAACTTCTCCGACCTGCTCGACAAGGCCGACGATCCGGCCAAGATGATCCGCATGATCATCCTGGAAATGGAGGAAACCCTGGTCGAGGTGCGCGCCAGCGCCGCCCGCACCATCGCCGATCAAAAGGAAATGAACCGCCACGTCGGCAAGCTGGGCCGCCTGCAGGCCGACTGGGCCGACAAGGCGCAGCTCGCCCTCTCCAAGGGCCGCGAGGATCTGGCCCGCGCCGCCCTCGTCGAAAAGCGCAAGGCCAGCGACATGGCCGAGCAATTGGCTGCCGAGATCACCGTGCTGGACGATGCCCTGCGCGCCTATGAGGTGGACATCGAAAAGCTGCAAACGCGCCTGCGCGAAGCCCGCAGCCGCCAGACCGCCATCGCCGCCCGTCTGGAGAGCGCCGAGAACCGCGTCAAACTGCGCACTCTGCTGGCCAGCGAGCGCGTCGATGAGGCCATGGCCCGCTTCGACAGTCTGGAACGCCGCGTTGACCACGCCGAGGGCCGCGCCGATGCCTTGTCCCTCGCGCAGGGCAAACCCAGCCTTGCCGACGAAATCAACGCGCTGGGCCACGCCGACAAGGTGGACGAGGAACTCGCCGCCATGAAGGCCGCGCTGAATACCGGCAAGGAGGGCTGAGCGATGGAAGACCTTGTTCCCATCATCGCCATCCCCATTTTGTTCCTCGCGCTGCCTTGGCTGTTCCTGCATTATCGCACCAAATGGAAAACCATGGGCACCATCACCCATGATGACGAGGCGATGTTCGAGGAACTCTATCGCATCGCCCGCCGCCTGAACGAGCGGATGGACACGGTCGAGCGCCTCGTCGCGCAGGAAGACCCGCATTTCCGCCCCGCCCAGCCCGCAGCGGTGGACCACGCCCTCAGCGCGGACCAGCCAACGGCCGCGCCAACCTCTTTGGGCGCCCCCACCCGCTTCACCAGCCTCTCCGCAAACAGGAGCCAGCCATGAACCCCAATCCCCCCCGCCCCGACCACACCCGCTTTTACCGCGACAAGGCCAATGGCAAGATCATGGGCGTCTGCGCCGGCCTTGCCGATTACACCGGGGTGGATGTGCTGTGGTTCCGCATTGGCGCGATCATCGCCGCATCGATCACAGGCGGCGCGGTCATCCCGGCCTATATATTGACCGGGATTTTCGCCGCCAAAAAGCCCGCGCACCTATACGTGGACCGCGACGAGCAGCGTTACTGGCAGGGCGTCCGCCAAAGCCCGCAGCGCACCACCCGCGAGGTCCGCGCCACTTTTCGCGAGATCGACCGGCGGCTGGCAGCGGTAGAGGCACATTACGTCTCCTCCAACCCGCGCCTCGCCGACGAGATCGAAGCCCTGCGCTAACACATATTCAAGGGGGAATTACCATGGAAGACATCATTGCCATTGTTGGTGGCCTCAGCATTCCAATCTTCGCGCTTTGCATTCCGATCGTCGCCATCTGGACCAAACACCAACGTCGCCTCGCCGAGATGCAGATCATGGCCGGCGCCGGACAACCCGCCCAGGCCTCCTCCGAAACCGCCCAGCGGCTGAAGGCGCTGGAGGACCGGGTCCGCGTGCTGGAACGCATCGTCACCGACGCCAACGCCAATGGCAGCCTGACCCTCGCGCACGAGATCGAGGCCCTGCGCACCGCCGAACCCGCTAAATCCGCCGCACTCGTCTAATCATCCCAACGGGGAGCTTGTTTATGAATTGGCCCGAAGTCATCCTTGTCATCGCGGTGGTCGCCATCCTCGCCCGTGTGCTGCGCGCGCGCTTCAACGCCGAGGCCGGCTATATGAGCGACCGACACGGCAACCCGCTGCCCCTGCAAAACGCCAACACCGCGCAAGAAACCGAAGCCATGCGCCGCGAGCTGGAGGCCCTGCGCGAGCGCGTCAAGGTGCTGGAGCGCATCGCCACGGATGGCGCCCGCCCCAATGCCCTCGCCGCCGAAATTGAGGCCCTGAGAGAGAAATAGGGAGAAAGCTGATGTCCCAAGGAATGATCTGGGTGTTGATTTGGTGCTTTGCCTGGCCGGCCTTTTCGGGTGTGCGCAGATATTTCCGCCACCGTCAGCGGATGGAGGAAATCCGCGTAACCGCCTCGGTAGCCCCCGCCCTGCCCGAGCCCGCCCACGAAGCCGAACTCAAAATGCTGCGCGACCGGGTGAAGGTGCTGGAACGCATCGTCGTAGATAACCGCCACTCCGACGCCTTGGCCAGCGACATCGAAGCCCTGCGCTGAGCGCCGGCATTACCCCGGGAGAACCGTCATGGACCCAAACCAAACCCTCATCACCGCGCTGGTCGCACTGGCTGGCCTTGCCGTCATCGCCGCCGCGACGCTGAAAGGCTGGCAGGGCTGGCTGGCGCTGAAGTCGCGCGAGCTGGACCTCCACGCCCCCCGCGAGATCGAAGGCGGCGCCGGCGCCCTAACCGGCCGCATTGAACTGGCCTCGCTGCGCGAACGTATCCGCCGGCTGGAGGAAATCGCCGCCGGTGTGGATTTATAGATTTAGACTTGGGGGTGTTACACCCCCAAACCCCCCGAATTTTGGGGAGGGCCATCAAGGGTACGCCTTGCCGCAAAGCGGCTTTAAAGCCTGCGGCGCTGCCAACTTAGCGCCAAAGGCGAGCAGCACACCACGCCGCCATTCATGGGAGCGCGAGGGGGTAACCCCCTCGCACCTTAAGCCTCAAGACTGGCACCCGCCGCAGGATGTGCTAGAGGCCTCACCCATGCAAAGCCTCACCGACATCGCCGAAGAATACGCGTTCCTCGAAGCCGACGAGCGTTATCGCCTGTTGATCGATCTAGGCCGCGATCTGCCCCCCATGCCCGGTGCCCTGAAAACCGACGCCACGCTGGTACGCGGCTGCTCGGCGAGTGTGTGGGTATACCCCGCGCCGGGCGATGGGCCGGGGCTGAACTTCCTCGCCGATTCGAACGCGGCGATCACCAAGGGCATCATCGCCTTGGTGTTGACGGCGGTGCAGGGCAAGTCCGCCGCCGAAGTCGCCAAGCTGGACATCGAGGCCGCGCTGGCGCCATTTGATCTGAAAAACCAGCTATCCTCGAACCGGACGCAGGGCTTGCCGAACATGATCGCGCTCATCCGCGAACACGCCGCGCGGCTGGCAGCTTAAGCCAAAAACGCCAGCAGGCTGAGCAAGCTGGCGGTCGCCACCGCATTCAGCGCCATGCCCAGACTGGCGAACGTGCCGGCGACCTCGCTGACCTGAAACGCCCGCGCCGCGCCGATGCCATGCGCCGACACCCCCACCGCAAAGCCGCGCGCCCGCATGTCGCGGATGCGCATCATGTTGAACAGGGGCGTCGCCGTCATCGCCCCCACCACGCCCGCGAACAGCACAATCACCGCCGCGAGGCTCGGCACACCGCCCAGCCCTGCGGCCATCTCCATCGCCACCGGCGTCGTTGTCGCGCGCGGGGCGATAGTGGCCAGCAACGTGTGCGGCGCGCCGAACAGCATCAGAATGCCCACCGCGCTGACAATCGCCGTCAAGGCCCCCGCCAGCAGAGCCAGCGCAATCGGCACCGCCATGCGGGCGATCAGCCGCCAGCGCGCATGGATCGGCACCGCCAGCCCCACCACCGCTGGCCCCAACAGGAAACTCAACGCCGAGGTTGCGCCCTGATAGGCGGCATAGGGCATATGCACCGCCAGCAGCGCCGCGATCAGCACCGGCGTTGCCCACAGCACCGGGTGGCACAAGGGATGCCGCCCGCTGGCCTTGGAGGCGCGGTCCGCCGCCTCGAACACCGCCAGCGTCACCGCCAGCCAGAGGATCGGGGTGGTCAGAAGCGTATTCATGGCTCACCCTCATCGGGGCAAAACCGCCGCGCCGCCCACGCGAACACCAGCACGGTCACCACCATCGTCAGCAAGGTCGAAACCACCGTCGCCGCCACAATCCCCGCGCCGTAGCGCGCCAGAACCGGCCCTTGGTCGATCAGCCCCACCGCCGCCGGCACAAACATCACCGCCAGATGCGCGGTCAGCCATGCCGCCACGGCCTCCAGCGTGGGGCGCGCCTTGCGCACCAGCCCGAGCCAAACCACCAGCAGCACCATGCCGATCACCGGCCCCGGCAAGGGCAGATGGGCCAAGCGGTGGACCGCCTCGCCGGCCAATTGGCACAGCAGCAACAGGGTGATCGCGCCGATCATTATTGCAGGGTGACTTTCATTGAAGCGTGACATGGCCATCATCGCTGTCGCGCCGTCCAAAGAATTGCATCAATTGCACCAGCAGCTCGCAGCGCTCTGACAGGCCGTTCGCCTCCAGCAGCGCCTGTTTGGCGGCTGCGTCAAAGGGGGCGATCTGCGACACCGAATTGATCAGCAGCGCATCATCGAGCCGAGAGACCTCCTCCCAATCGACGCTGTAGCCTTGCGCATCGGCGAAATGGCGGGCCTCGCGTTCGAACATCGCGCGTTCCACCGGGGCCAGCGCGGCGAGGTCGTCATCGGGCAGCAACTCCGCCTGAACCTGCCGGAAGGGCGTTTTCACATCGAGTTCGGTGAGGATACGGAACCGCGCCTCGCCCTCCAGCACGATGTTGTAGCGACCGTTTTCGAGCGCCTCGACATCATCGATCCGCCCTAGGCAGCCGATGCTGTAAAGCGGCGCGCCGTCCCCGGTGCGCTGCGGCTGGATCATACCGATCCGCCGGTCCCGCGCCAGGGCGTCCGACACCAGCGCCACATAGCGCGGCTCGAAGATATGCAGCGGCAGATGCAGGCCGGGGTACAGCACCGCGCCCGCCAGTGGGAACAGCGATATCCTCTGATGCGGCTCGCTCACCCGAACAATATCGCGGAGAGGCGGCGGCGGCGCGCGGCGACCCAAGGATCTTCCAGACCGATGGCTTCGAAGATTTGCAGCAGTTTGGCGCGGGCGGCGCCCTCGTTCCATGCGCGCTCAGTGGCGATCATCGCCAACAGGGTGTCGGCGGCCTCATCGCGGGCCCCGGCGGCAAAGGCGGCGGCGGCGAGGGCGAATTGCGCCTCCATATCCTGCGGCGCGGCTATGGCGGCGGCGCGCAATTGGGCCAGCTCGCCCTCCTCAGGCGCGTCCTTGGCGAGGGCCAGCGCGGCGCGGGCGCGCTCCACCGCAGGGTCATGGGCATGGGCGGGGTCGATGGCGGCCAGCGCCTCCTCGGCGTGCGGCAATTCACCCGCCAGCACTAGCGCGCGCACCATGCCCGCCTGCGCCGTCACGTTGTCAGGCACCATGCTGAGGATTTCCGCGAAGATCGACGCCGCACGGTCGCTGTCACTGGCGGCCAAAGCTTCCTCGCCCATCGCGAGGTAAGGCGCGACGTCGGGGGCGGCGGCCCCGCCGGTCACCGGCAGCTTGGCCAGCAATTGGTCGAGCGTCGCCTTCAGCTGCGATTCGGTCCGCGCTTGGGTCAGGTCCGCCACCGGGCGCCCCTGAAACATCGCATAGACGGTGGGGATCGACTGCACCTTGAACTGATCGGCGATGAAGGGGTCCTCATCGACGTTGATCTTGGCCAGCACCACGCCCTTGTCGGCATATTCGGCGGCGATCTTTTCCAGCAGCGGGGTCAGCGCCTTGCACGGCCCGCACCATTCCGCCCAGAAATCCAGAATCACCAGACTGGTCATCGATGGTTCGACGACGTTGGTGCGGAAGCGGTCCACCGCCTTTTGCTCGTCGATGTTGAGGCCTAGGCTTGCCAATTTACAGACCTTTCGGATGAAAACCATGTTGCGGACGTCCCGCAACAAGCCCCTATTTGGGCCATTGGCGGCATTTGTGAAGGGGCTTTGCACGCATAAAGCGCCCATATCAGCCAAAAAATGCAGAATATGTCATTTAGCTCTTGCAGGCCTGCGGACCCGTCGCTAATGGAGCGCCTCACCCCAGCCAGCGGCGCCCAGCGCCAAGGCCGTGAACGTTCGAGCGGGCGTAGCTCAGGGGTAGAGCACAACCTTGCCAAGGTTGGGGTCGAGGGTTCGAATCCCTTCGCCCGCTCCAGTTCTCATGTGAAAATCAGACATTTCCAAAACAAAGCTCCGGAAATTTCTGGCCGTTTGGGCCGCGTATCCAACCAACGCGTATCCAACCAACGCCGCGTCAGTGCATGCCCGGTTCGCCATGAATTGCCACATCGCACAAATCACACATCGCGTGGATAACCCCTTTTACGACGGGATCTTTCAGGCTGTACCAGCGCGTTTGCGCATCAATCCGCACCGTCACCACATCCTCGGCGCGCAGCATGGCCAGATGTTGCGACACCCCCGATTGCGACAGCCCCGTCAGCGTCACCATCTCGTTCACGCTGACCTCGCCTTCGTCCATGCGGCACAGCATCAGCAGGCGCTCGGGGTGGCTCATCTCCTTCAGGCGCTGAGCCATGAAGGATGTGCAGGTTTTCAGTTCGGCAAGGTCGTTTGGTTTCATAGCGTTGCCTTGGTGCCGACAATTTCACCGTCGCGCAAGACAGGATATATCGCCGAGCCCCAAAGCATCGGTCAGCGCTCTATGGGAAGCCCTGCGGATTTCCATGCGCCAAAGCCCCCGGCCAAATGCGTATCAACAGCACTTCCCATTGCCACGCATTTATCAAGCGCCGCCGCGGAGCGTTTTCCGCCAAGGCACGACAGCACCAGCCGACGATCCAGCGGCTCTGGCAGTTGATCAGCGCGAAAGCCCGACAGCGGCATGTTGAGCGCACCCGGTATATGGCCCGCAGCGAACTCATCCGCCTCGCGCACATCGACGACAAGCGCTTTTCCCGCATCCAGCATTTCCGCCAGTTCGTTGGCGTTCACTTCCGGGTGTTTCGGCGATTTTCCAAAGCCAAAAACCATGATTGTCCTTTCATAACGGGCACCAAAACCTGACGCCGATCAGCGTCGCCCATTAATATGATTGAACCATCATATTCGTCAATGGGGAACGACGCCGTGCCGTTGCCCCGATTCATCGTTGGCCGCGAAGGGCCGTTCAATAACAGCCGTCGTTCAAAAACCGCTCCATCCGGGCCTCATCAGCGGCGCTGACCAGACCGCGCGCGGCGAGCCAATCATCGTCGTAATAGGTGGAGGCATAGCGCTCCCCCCCATCGCAGAGGATCGAGACGATGGCGCCCTTCTCACCCGCCGCCGCCATTTCACTGGCAAGGCGCGCGATGGCGACCATATTGGTGCCGGTAGAGCCGCCGACGCGCCGCCCCAAATGGCGGCTGAGCACCCGCGCGGCGGCGATGCTGGCGGCGTCCTCCACCACCTCCATGCGGTCGATCAGCGACGGCACAAAGCTGGGCTCGACGCGGGGGCGGCCGATGCCCTCAATCCGGCAGGGCGCGCCGCTGGCCGTGGTGACGCTGCGGTCCTGCCAATGGCGATGGAACACCGATCCCGCCGGGTCTGCCACGCAGATCCGCGTCGCGTGGCGGTAATAGCGCACATAACGGCCCAGCGTCGCCGATGTGCCGCCGGTGCCCGCGCCGGTCACGATCCATGTGGGGATCGGCGCGGGTTCGCGCGCCATCTGGGTAAAGATGCTGTCGGCGATATTGTTGTTCCCTCGCCAGTCGGTGGCGCGTTCGGCATAGGTGAACTGGTCCATATAATGCCCGCCGAGTTCCTCCGCCAACCGCGCCGCCTCGCCGTAAACCTGCCCGCCGTCGTCCACCTTGTGGCACCGCCCGCCCAGCGCCTCGATCGCGGTGATCTTTTCACAGGCGGTTGTGGCGGGAACCACCGCGATGAACGGCAGCCCCAGCATGCGGGCGAAATAGGCCTCTGACACCGCGGTGGAGCCCGAAGACGCCTCGACCACGGTCATCCCCTGATCGATCCAGCCATTGCACAGCGCATACAGAAACAGCGAGCGCGCCAAGCGGTGCTTCAGGCTGCCGGTGGGGTGGATGCTTTCGTCCTTTAGATAGATGGCGACATCGGGCAGCGCCGGCAGCGACAGCGGGATCAGATGCGTATCGGCGCTGCGGGTAAAGTCGGCCTCGATGCGGGCGATGGCCCAATTCAGCCATTTGCGGTTCATGTCATTCATGGTTTGACGGCCTAGGCCTCTGCACCGGGAATGCCAACCCGCACCAACACCGCCCCTTCGCTCACCTGCCCGCCCACCGAGGCGGATAGATCGGTGATCACGCCGTCAAAGGGCGCTGAGAGGGTCTGCTCCATCTTCATCGCCTCCAGCACCAGCAAGCGCTGCCCCGCCACGACCGCCTCGCCCACCGCCACATCAATCGACACGATACGCCCCGGCATGGGGGCCAAAATCGCGCCGTCGGATGGGGCGCCGCCGCCCGCGACATGCTCGGCAACCGGCGGGCCAAAGGGCCACGCCTCGCCGTTCACAAACAGCACCATCTCGCCATTGATGCGGTGCGCGGGCGGTGCCGGCGTGTCGGTCAGCGTGACCAGATGCACCTCGCCAGCGATATCCACGGCCACCCGGCGGTCGGGCGCCGCGCCCATGCGGAACCCTGATAGCGCAGCCCAAGGATCATCCGACGCGGCCAGCAACAGACCCTTGCCCGCCGCCTGAAGCACCGCCTCTGACGGCACAGCACCCGGCACCAAACGGGCCAGATGGCGCTCGATAAACCCGGTGTCTATGTCGCCCGCCACAAAGGCCGGATCGGCGGCGGCGCGCGCCAGAAATGCGGCGTTGGTCTTCACAGGCCACACCTGCAACGCCCCGCAAGCCGCCGCGAGACTGACCGCCGCACCCGCGCGGGTGGGGGCATGGGTGATCAGCTTGGCGATCATCGGGTCGTAATGGGGGGTGACTTCGCCGCCCTCCTCGACGCCGCTGTCCACCCGGACGCCAGCCGGAAACCGCAACCGATCCAGCGGCCCGGTCGAAGGCAGGAACCCCGTCAGCGGGTTCTCGGCGTAGAGCCGCGCCTCCATCGCCCAGCCGTGAATGGCCAGTTGATCTTGGCGCAGCGGCAGGGGTTCCCCGCTGGCGACGCGCAATTGCCATTCGACCAGATCGACCCCGGTGATCGCCTCTGTAACGGGGTGTTCAACCTGAAGCCTTGTGTTCATTTCCATGAACCAGATGCGGTCCGCGCGCAGGCCTTCCGACGCATCGGCGATGAATTCAATCGTGCCCGCGCCGACATAGTCCACCGCCTTGGCCGCCTTTACCGCTGCCTGACAGATGGCGGCGCGGGTGGCTGGGTCCATGCCGGGGGCGGGCGCTTCCTCGATGACCTTTTGATGGCGGCGTTGCAGGCTGCAATCGCGTTCGAACAGATGGACGACCCCGCCGTGGGTGTCGCCGAAGACCTGCACCTCGATATGGCGGGGGCCGAGGATGTATTTCTCGATCAACACCTGCGCATTGCCGAAAGACGCGCTGGCCTCGCGCTGACACGACGCCAGCGCATCCGGGAACGCGGCGTCATCATCGACGCGCCGCATGCCCTTGCCGCCGCCGCCCGCCACCGCCTTGATCAGCACCGGATAGCCAATCGCGCGGGCCTCTGCATGCAGGTGTTCCGGGGTCTGATCCTCGCCCATATAGCCCGGCGTTACCGGCACGCCGGCGGCGATCATCAGCGCCTTGGCCGCATCCTTCAGCCCCATCGCGCGAATGGCGGCGGGCGGCGCCCCCACCCAGACGAGGCCGGCATCCTGCACGGCCTGCGCAAAATCGGCGTTTTCCGACAGGAAGCCATAGCCGGGGTGGATCGCGGCGGCGCCGGTGGCCCGCGCCGCGCTGAGGATTTTCGCCGGGTCCAGATAGCTGCCCTGCGCAGCCGCCGGCCCGATGAACACCGCCTCATCCGCCTCGCGCACAAAGGGCATAGCAGCGTCGGCCTCGCTGTAAACCGCGATGGTGCGAATGCCCATGCTACGCGCGGTGCGGATGATCCGCCGCGCAATCTCGCCCCGGTTGGCGATGAGGAGGGATTGGATCATTTAAACCCTCTAATTACCCAGCGACATGCCCAAAATGCAGCAGCCAGCAGTGCCGTGACAAATATATCAAATATCAAAAATTCACCCATGAGTTCCGACCAATAGCGCGCAGGTGATGTGTTTTCGTGTTGAAAAACTGTTTTATAATCGCCATTCGCTTGTTCACACTTAATTGCATCCGGATGATCCGGACGATCCCACGCCGCATCTACGCAACTTTTTATATGAGCTTCGGTGAGGTTATCCCAAAATTTCGCTGTTTGTTGGAACTCCAATTCAGCGGCAATTGGCACACCAATCACGGTAACAACGATCCAAAGCCTGACCCAGCCATTAAGTTTCATCAAATTCTCAACCCTCACATCCTGAACACCCCAAAGCGGGGTGCCTCCGGGATGGGCGCGTTTAGCGTTGCGGCCAAGGCCAATCCCAGCACGTCGCGGGTTTGGGCGGGGTCAATCACGCCGTCGTCCCACAGGCGCGCGGTGGCGTAATAGGGGTTACCCTCGGCCTCGTATTTGGCGCGGATGGGGGCTTTGAAGGCTTCGGCTTGCTCGGCGCTCCACTGGGCGGCATCGCGGTGGACGGTGGCCAGAACGCTGGCGGCCTGCTCGCCGCCCATGACGCTGATCCGGGCATTGGGCCAGCTGAACAGAAAGCGCGGCTGATATGCCCGCCCGCACATGCCATAATTGCCCGCGCCAAAGCTGCCGCCAATCAGCACGGTGATCTTGGGCACCTGCGCGGTGGCGACGGCGGTGACCAGCTTGGCGCCGTGCTTGGCGATCCCCTCGGCCTCATATTTCCCGCCGACCATAAAACCGCTGATGTTCTGCAAAAACAGCAAGGGAATGCGGCGTTGGCAGGCGAGTTCGATGAAATGCGCGCCTTTTTGCGCGGATTCGCTGAATAGCACGCCGTTGTTGGCCAAAATTGCCACCGGCATGCCCCAGATCCGCGCGAAACCGCAGACCAAAGTGGTGCCATAGAGCGCCTTGAACTCGTGGAATGCGCTGCCATCGACGATGCGGGCGATCACCTCGCGCACATCATAGGGGGCGCGGACGTCGCTGGGGATGATGCCGTAGAGTTCCTCGGCGGCGTATTTGGGGGGCACGGGTTCGGTGATGTCGATGTCCACCCGCTTGGCGCGGCCCAGCGTGGCGGCGATATCGCGGACGATCAGCAGGGCGTGCTGGTCGTTTTCGGCCACATGATCCACAACGCCCGATTTGCGGCCATGGGTATCCGCGCCGCCCAGTTCCTCGGCGCTGATTTCCTCGCCCGTCGCGGCCTTGACCAGCGGCGGGCCGGCGAGGAAGATCGTGCCTTGGTCGCGCACGATCACGCTCTCGTCCGACATGGCGGGCACATAGGCGCCGCCCGCCGTACAGCTGCCCATCACGCAGGCGATCTGCGCAATGCCCTGCGCCGACATCTGCGCCTGGTTATAAAAGATGCGGCCGAAATGATCGCGGTCGGGAAAGACCTCAGCCTGATGCGGCAGGTTGGCGCCGCCGCTGTCCACTAGATAGATGCAAGGCAAGCGGTTTTCTGCCGCGATTTCCTGCGCGCGCAGGTGCTTTTTGACCGTCATCGGGAAATAGGCGCCGCCCTTCACAGTGGGATCGTTGGCGACGATCATGCATTCGCGGCCCGACACACGGCCCACGCCCGCCACAACCCCGGCGCCGGGCGCGCCTTCTGGGTCTTGCGCGGTGCCATACATGCCGTTCGCCGCCAGCGCGCCGATTTCCAGAAACGGCGATCCGGGATCGAGCAGATGATGCACCCGGTCGCGCGGCAGCAGCTTGCCCCGCGCGACATGGCGATCCCTCGCGGCGTCAGACCCGCCCTTGGAGGCGGTCGCCAGCTTGGCGCGCAGTTCCGCCGCCAGCGCGCGGTTATGCGCGTCATTGGCGGCGAACTCTGGCGATGCGGCGTTGGTCAGGCTTTTCAGGACTTTCATACGCCCAGCAGCTCCCGCCCGATCAGCATGCGGCGGATTTCATTGGTGCCCGCGCCGATGTCCAGCAGCTTGGCATCGCGCAGGAACCGCTCGACCGGCCAATCCTTGGTATAACCCGCCCCGCCCAGCGCCTGAACCGCCTCCAGCGCCACCTTCACCGCGTTTTCGGATGCCAGCAGGATCGCCCCCGCCGCATCGAACCGCGTGGTTTTGCCCGCATCACACGCCCGCGCCACCGCATAGACATAGGCCCGCGCAGAATTCAGCGCGACATACATATCCGCCACCTTGGCCTGCATCAGCTGAAAGGCGCCGATGGGTTTGCCGAACTGCTTGCGTTCGCGCAAATAGGGCACCACCACATCGAGGCAGGCCTGCATGATGCCCAGCTGAATGCCCGCCAACACGGTGCGTTCATAGTCCAACCCCGACATCAGGATTCCAACCCCGCCGTTCAGCGGCCCCATGACGTTTTCCTCGCCCACCTCGCAATCGGCGAAGACCAGTTCGGCGGTGGGGGAACCGCACATGCCCATTTTGTCGATCTTTTGCCCGATGGAAAAGCCCGGCATGTCCTTCTCGATGATGAAGGTGGTGATGCCTTTCGACCCCTCGCCGGTCTTGGCATAGACCACCAGCGTGTCGGCATAGGCCGCGTTGGTGATCCAGAATTTGGTGCCATTGAGAATGTAACGATCACCCTTGCGCTCTGCCTTCAGCTTCATCGACACGACATCCGATCCCGCGCCCGCCTCCGACATGGCGAGGCTGCCGACATGTTCGCCGCTGATGAGTTTGGGCAGATAACGGCGTTTCTGCTCCGCATTGCCCCAGCGCCGCAGCTGATTGACGCAGAGGTTCGAATGCGCGCCATAGCTGAGCCCGACCGAGCCCGAGGCCCGCGCCACTTCCTCCTGCGCGATCACATGTTCCAGATAGCCCAGGCCCAGCCCGCCATCGGCCTCGTCTACGGTGATGCCATGCAGGCCCAGCGCCCCCATTTCAGGCCATAATTCACGCGGGAACCAGTCCTCGGCGTCGATTTTTGTGGCCAGCGGTGCGATCTTCGCGGCGGCGAATTTTTGCGTGGTATCGCGGATGGCCTCTGCCATTTCGCCCAGCTGAAAATCGAAATCCGCCATCTTCCGCTCCTCTATTTCGCACAAGGTAACCGAAGCTGGGGCGAAAGAAAAATTGAAAGATGCGAAAGCAATGCATATACCATATCTATGATAGATCGCTATTTGCTCCGTTATTTTCTGGCTGTGATAGACCACGGTAATTTCTCCAAGGCCGCAGCGCAGTGCAATGTGTCGCAGCCCACGCTGTCGGTCGGCATCGCCAAGCTGGAACGCCTGCTGGCCAAGCAATTGTTCCGGCGCACCAACCGCCGCGTGGAACTGACCGAAAGTGGGCGCGCATCTGGCCGTCCATGCCCGCCGGATCGAGAGCGATTTCAACCTGTTCGAGCAATCCATGCAAGAGGCCCCTGCCCGCCAGACCCTACGCCTGGGTGTGCTGGCGACGATCCCCACCGCGTGGATTGCGGGCTTCGTGGGGGCGACGGCGAAGGGCGCCGGCGACGAACGCGTCGAACTGGTCGAGGGCCGCGAACGCGATCTGCTGGAGCGCCTTGGCCGCGGGCGGATCGATGCGGCGCTGACCCTCGTGCGCGAGGACAATCAGCGTTTTGAAAGCGAGATTTTGCACAGCGAAGGCTATGCGCTGGCGCTCTACGCCGATCACCCGCTGAGCGGCGAGCCGGTGATCGCGGCCGAACAACTGGCCGATAACGTGATGATTGTGCGCCGAAACTGCGAGGTTCTGGGCGAAACCAGCCGCCATTTCACCGCGCGCGGCGTGCGCCCCTTCTTCGCCGCCCGCACCACTAGCGACGAGCGCGCCCTCGCCTTGGTGGCCGCTGGCATGGGGGTGACCGTTATGCCGGAATGTTTCCAATGCGCAGGCGTCACGCGCCCCAAACTGGCCGGATTTGACCTAAAGCGCGACATCGGTGTGCTGTATGGGCCTCATTTTGGCCCATCCCGCGCCGCCGACAGCCCCACCTTCGCAACGCTGCGGAAAACTATTCCGCCAGTTTAGCGCCGACAATCCCCAGCTGGCTCAGCGATTTATCCAGCATCAGCAATTGCCAGAGCAGCCGCGAATAATCGCTGCGTCCGCTGATATGTGCCTCGGCGATGGCGGAGATGCGCCGCGCGTCGAACCAGCCGGTTTGCGCCAACGCTGAACTGCTGCCAATCCCCCGCGCCGCGCCCGCCAGAGGCCCACGGAACCATGCGGCGATGGGGGTGACGAAGCCCTGTTTGGGGCGGAATAGAATGTCATCCGGCAGGTAACGCTTCATCGAATGTTTCAGCAGCCATTTGCCCTGCCCGCCTTTGACGCGCATCCCCTCGGGCAGGCTGGCGGCGAATTCGATCAGGCGGTGGTCGAGCAAGGGCTCGCGCGCCTCCAGCCCCACCGCCATGCTGGCGCGATCCACCTTGGTCAGGATATCCCCCGGCAACCAAAATTTGAGGTCGGCATATTGCGCGGCGTCCAGCCCGCTACGTGCCGGCGCGGCGCGCATCACATCGAGGAACGGCTGTTCCGCCCGGTAATCGCCCCGCAGACGCCGGAAAGCCTCGCTATACAGCCCATCGCGCAAAGCCGGGCCGGTGACGCTGATGGCGTCGGTATAGGCCTCCTCGCTGGAGGTGGCGAGCGACAGCAGCGTGGTTTTGGCGCGCAAGGGGCGCGGCGCCCAGTCGGCCTTGGGATAAAGCCGGCCCAACGTCCCAAACAGCCCGGCGCGCAGGCCCGCCGGCAGCACGCTGCGCACCCGGTCCTCACCCGCCAGAAACACATGGCGGCGGTAACCGGCAAAGGCCTCGTCCGCGCCGTCACCCGACAGCGCCACCGTGACGCTCTCACGCGCCAATTGGCACACCCGCCATGTCGGCAGCGCGGAGGCATCGGCGAAGGGCTCATCGAACATAGCGGCCAAGCGCCCCGCCTCGGCGAAATCATCGGGCGATACTTGCCTCGCTTCGTGTGTGGTGCCGAAACGCTGCGCCACGGCCTGCGCATAGCTGGTTTCATCCAGCGCCGCCTCGTCAAAGCCGATGGAGCAGGTGCGCACAGGGTTGGCGCTGGCCTCGGCCATCAGGGCGACCACGCTGGAACTGTCCACCCCGCCCGACAGGAACGCGCCCAAGGGCACATCGGCGACCATCCGGCTGGTGACGGCGTCACGCATCAGGTGGATCAGTTCGGCGGAAAGGTCGGCCTCGGACCCCTGTCGCCGTTCGGCAAACGTCACATCCCACCAAGCGACCGGCGCCGCCGCCTTGCCGCTGCCTTGCCGCAGCAGGCGGTAATGACCGGCGGGCAGCTTCTCCACGCCCTTGAGAATGGATCGGTGATCGGGCACATAACCCCACGTCAAATAATCCTCGATCGCCAGCGGATCGACCTCTCGCCGCAGCAGAGGATGCGCGCATAACGCCTTCAATTCAGAGCCAAAGATCAGGCTGCCATCGGCCAGTTCGGCGGTAAACAGAGGCTTCACCCCCAGCCGGTCACGCGCCAGCAACAAGGTGCGTTCCGCCTGATCATAGATGGCGAAGGCGAACATGCCGTGCAGCCGCGACAAACACTCCACGCCCCAGCGCTGGTACGCGGCGAGGATCACCTCGCTGTCGCCGTCTGTGTGGAACTGCGCGCCGGTTGCCGCCAACTCGGCCCGCAATTCACGGTAATTATAGATCTCACCGTTGAACACCAGCATCGCGGCGCCATCGGTGGAGGCCATCGGCTGCGGCGATCCGGCGATGTCGATGATCGACAGCCGTCGATGCCCCAACCCCACCCCCGGCCCGGTCCACACTCCAAAGCCATCCGGCCCGCGATGCGCGATGGTATCGCACATGGCCTCTATGCGCGAAGGGTCGACCGGCTTGGCCGTGCCCAGATGAAATTGTCCCGCGATACCACACATATCCGCCGCCTAGCGTGCCGCGGCCATCGTGTCCATCCACGGGCCCAGCGGCCCAGCGGCGCCGCGCCATGCGGCGATGGCATCGGCAGCCGAAACGCCGGGGCGTTCCTCGGCGGAGAGGATCAGCACCATCGTCGGTTGAGGGCGCAGCAAGGCCTTGTCGCGCAAATTGACCAAACGCAGGCGCAGGCTGGACCCGGTCACCAGATCATCGGTGCGGTAAGATGTTTCGGCGAGGCGCGACACCGGCCCGGCGGTCAGCAGGCGTTCGGTTTTGGCATCCGCCACAGCTGGGCCGGGCGCCTGCCATGCCCAGCCAGAATGTTCAGGGACAGCCCCCTCGCCAAAGCCGCCAGCCTTGCGCCCCGGCCCTTGGGCGGAATAGAGCGCGTAATAAACATCAACCTGTTGCCCGGCGTCATCGGCATAGCGGCCCAAAATACGCTGATCTGCCCCGGCCCCACGCGGAAACCACTCGTGACACGGCGCGTAGGGCACGAAATGCCAGCCCGCGACATTGGGCAATGCAATATGCGTGGGCACCGGAGCGGCCAGATCTGCGGCGGCGCTGGTCCACGCCGCGCCCGCGCCAGCCAGCGCAGCCAGCCCCAACAATGCGTGGATCGGACGGCCCACAATCGCTTCCCACCGCGCCAGACGCGGCGAGGCATTCAGCGCCTCGGCGTCGATCATCGCGGCGTGCACCGGACGATCAAAGAACCGCCAAGACGCACCGATAATCACGGTGATGACGATCGCAAAGAATATCCAGCCATAGATGATGTGATCAATCCCGCCGGCGATCTTGGCACCCCAGATTTGCGCGGCAAAGACCGTGCCCCAAGCGCGCACACCATTGGCCAGCACCGGCACCACCACACAGGCCGCCATGAACCACGCCCGCCGCCGCCAGCTGACAAAACACACATTCGCCGCCAGCGTGCCAAAGGCGATCATCGCCATCAGGAACTTGACGCCCGAACAGGCCTCGGCGACCTCGAACAGACCGGCCGGGGTGTTGATGAACACGCCATCGATGCTGGCGGGCACGCCGCTCAGGTGGGTCAAGGCGATGGTCAGCTTGGCGGTGATTACCTGCAAGGTGGGGATCATCTCGTCGCCCACCGGCACCAAAAACGCCATATAGCACAGCGGAAACAACAGCCCTGCCGCCACGCGCGGCCCCATGACCAAAGGCACGGCGGCGATCAGCATCAGCGCGGCGCCGGCCTCGCTGAGTTCGGCAAAGCCCGCCAGACGCCCCATCGCCCACACCAAAACCGCCATCCCCATGCCCGCCAGAGCCGGCCACCAGCATACAGGGCGCAGTTTCGCCAGATCGGGCACGCGCTGCCACACCAGCCAGATGATGATCGGCGGCACCAGCAGCACATGGGTATAGGTGGAACTGGTCCACCACTGGGTCGCCATCGCCGCCCAGTCAGCCCCCGCCAGCGCGATCAGCGCAAACCACACCAGCCCCAGCGCCAACATGGGCGCCAGCCAGACTTGCGGAATGGCCCGCGCGGCAACCGGCATAGGCATAGTTTGTTCAGGCTGCATCGCGGCGCGCTTTCTGTTGGCCCAACACCATTCCTGCCAGCGGCGTCAATGCGCTCTGCCAGCTTTGTTGTTCCACCACGAAACGCCGCGCGGCAAGGCCCATCGCCCGCGCCCGCGCCGGATCCTGCGCCAAAGCCGTCACCGCGGCGGCGAGGGCCTCGTCCTTGTCGGCGACGTCATAATGGTGGCCGGAAACCGCGCTGATGCCATTGGCCGCGCCGCTGGTCAGCACCACCGGCAGCGCCATCGCCATCGCCTCCAGCACCTTGTTCTGCACGCCGCGCGCGATATCCAGCGGCACCAGCGCCATATCCGCCCCCCGCAGCCAGCCGCGCACCTCTGGCACCCTGCCCCAGACATGCACGCCGGGCTCGGCGACCAGCGCCTGCACGGCATCGGTGGGGTTGCGCCCAACGATGTGAAATGTCGCCTCGGGCAGCGTGCGGCGGATTTGCGGCAGGATGTTCAGCGCCACCCGCTGTACCGCCGCGACATTGGGGGCATAGTCCATCTGGCCGGTAAAGATGATGCGGGGGCTGCCCATGCCCGCCAACCGGGGCTCCGCTTGGCAGCGCTCTGGGTCATAGGCGGTGCTGTCTATGCCGTTGCCCAGTACCCGCACATCGCATCGCGCCAGGTCAGCGGGCGAGAGACGACCCGTGAACAAATCCGCCTCGTTGCGGCTAATCAGCAGGCTGATGTCGGCGCGAACCGCTAGGCGCGCTTCCTCGGCGCGCAGCAGGCGGGCCTCACGCGCATCGACCCAGCCCATTACCCCGCCGCGCTGCGCGGCATAGGCCTCGAATTTGGCGCTATCGACATCGACGAAATCCATGATCACACGGCCCTGCCAGCCTGCGGGAACATACTGGCCCATTTGGCCGGAAAAGACATAAATCGTGTCGATTTTGCCGGTTGCCATCAGATTTTGCACATATTGCGCCAGTTTGGCGTCGTAAAAGGCAGTCAGGCTGACGGGGGTGCGCTTGGCCAGCGCCTCCATCCCGGCCAGCACGAGAGGCTTGGCCCGGCGAACCAGCCGATAGCTGCGCGCCACGGCGGCCAGTTCGACTTCCTCGGCCATATCCTCGTCATCATCGGCGAAGCAGGCGACATGCACCGGCGCCATCCGCGCCAGTCGCTGCAATATGTGGTGCGAGCGGATCTTATCCCCCCGGTTGGGCGGAAAAGGCATCCGGTGACCGATAAACAGGATCTCGCCCATCAGCCCAGCCCGCGCGCGATGAACGGGCCGATGGCGTTGGCAAGGCGCAAGGGCAAACGCTTCCACAACTCTACCGCGCGTGAGTTGCCGGTGCTGGTGGGGTCGGCGTCACGGGGCGCGGCGCCGGGGGCGGTATAGATGCCATAGGCCAGCGGTTCGGGCGTGAAACCCCAGTTGCATTTGAAGGCGTAAGGTCCGCTGCCGGTCTTGGAGCGCCCGAAATCAAAACTGGTGCAGCCGCGCCGGCGGGCATGGCACATCAGTTCATAATACATCCGGTCGTTGGCGCGCAGTTGGCGCGCGGCGCGGGTGCCACCGCCCCAATAGGGCATGACGGCGCCAGCATGGTATAATGACAGCACGCTGGAAACAGGCACGCCTTCATGCCACACGGTAACGATATCGGCATCCGCGCCAAAGCCATCCAGCACCGCATCGAACAGCGCGCGGGGGAAGACCGGCGTGCCCAGGTTATGAACGCTGGCGGCATAGACGGCGTAATGCGCGGCGCGGTCACGCGGGCCGGTGCCGATGGTGATCTCCAACGCTTGCGCCAGACCTTTGCGCACCTCGGCGCGCTGTTTGCGGGGGATGGCGGTGAGTTCAGCATCGTCATCGGCGGACAGCGCGCGGACGAAGCCGGCATGCGATGTGCGCTTGATGTGCCAGCCCTCGCGCGTGGGCAAAGGCCCGCCGCGCAGTTCGGCGTTGGGGCAGGCGCGGCGGAGCGACAGTTCCTCGACAGCGGCAAACAGCGGCGCGGGGTCGACGCCGGGTGCGCACAGCACGCCGCCGCCCACCGCAAAGCCGCTGGACGCCAGCATCCGGCCGAAAATCGGCGAATGAATTTCATTGAGCGGCAGATAGGCGCAGATGTCTCCGGCGCGTTCCTGAACCAACGCCAGCGCGCGGTTCCCCGTGCCCCGCGCCACGGCATTCAGCCACGCCGGGCGATGAAAAGGCGTGGAATGGGGATGCGAGGCCACAAATGCCTCCAGCCGCGCGGCGACGCCGGCGTCCGCAAGACCCGCCAAACGCGGCGACGAGGCTGCGGGCATGGGGCTCATCCGAAATTCTTCCAGATTTTCGAGGCGAAATGGCGCATTCATGCTGCCGCGCCCAGCGCAGCAGGCTGCCACACCTGCGCCCGCGCCGCTTCGATTCGTGCCACTTCGTCCATACGTCCCCACGAAAACTCGCCCATCAAGCGGGTCAGCTTAGCCGCCATACCTTGAAGATTCGTATAATGCCGCAGCTTTGAGCGCAGCGGGGCATCGCTCACACGCGGCTGATCGGGGTCAACCTCCCACGGGTGGAAATAAAACACAGCGGGGCGTTGATCCTGCCCATTGGCGCGCGCAATCGCCCAGCGGCTGAACTGATAGGGCAGCACGCGAAAGAAACCTCCGCCGCCGGCCGCCATTCGCCGGCTTCCAACTTGCGCGGTGGTGACAGGGATTTCCAGCAAGCCTGCGTCGGCCAAGGGGCGGAAGGCAAAACGCGGTGCCTCTCGCCAGCCGTAATGGTCATGCGCGATGGGGGCGACGCTGGAGGAATAGGCATAACCCTGTTCCGCCAGAATTTCATGCGCCCAAGGGGTGCGCGCGTCGATCGAGAAACTGGGCGCGCGGTATCCGGTGATGGCGACGCCGCTGGCATCTTCCAGCACCTTGCGCGCCCTCGCGATGTCCGCCGCGAAGGCTTGCGGGCCCAGCGCGAACACCCGCGCATGATCCCAGCCGTGGCTGGCGAGTTCGTGCCCGGCATCGACAATGCGGCGCATCAAGGGGCCGTGGCGCGCCGCCACCCAGCCCAGCGTGAAGAACGTCGCCTTGACGCCCGCCGCCGCATAGAGGTCCAGCACGACCTCGCAATTGCGCTCCACGCGGGGGCTGAGGGTGTCCCAACTGTCGCGGGTCAGAACCTTTTCAAAGGCGCCAACTTGAAACCAGTCCTCAACATCGACCGACATCCCATTGATTAAATTTACGCCGGCCACCACGCGTTGCTCCCTGTCAGGCGATTTCACGCTGCTGCGCGTTGGCCTTCCTCGCGCTCGATCCATTCGATCAGCATGGTCAGCGTATGGCGAATGGTGCGCTCCTGCTCGGCAAGGCGGGCCTCCAACTGGGCGATCCGCGCTTGCAGTTCCTCTGTGCCGCCGGGCGCATCGTAATCATTGCCATGCGCCAGTTCAACCACCGCCTGCTGCAATTCGCGGATCTGCACGTCGCGCTCGGCGAGGGCCGCAGCCATATCGGGGGCATGCGACACCGGATGAGGCGCGGACGGGACGGCGGCCGGCAACTTTGCGGGCCCTACATGCGCTTCAATCGGCGCGACCTCAGGCGGCAATGCGCCGGCCACTGGCGCCCCTGTCAGCATCGTTTTGGCCAGCGCCAATCCGCCATCGGCGGTCAGTTCGGACAACACTTGGGCCAGCATGTCGCTGTCGATATGCTTGCGCTGTTCGACGGCGCCCCGGATCAGCAGCAGGTTCACCACCTGATTGAGACGGCGGGGAACACCGCCCGTCGCTGCGTGCAATTCGGCAAATACACTTTGATCAAAACTGGGGTTGCCGTTCCATCCGACCAGCTTCAGCCGGTGCATGATGTAAGGCTCGATCTCACCCGCCTCCATCGGCTCCAGATGATGCGCCGCGATCACCCGCTGACGCAGCTGCTCAAGACGCTCGTGGCCCTGCAATTCGGTGCGGAACTCGGGCTGACCCAGCAGCAAAATCTGCAACAAGGGATGCGCGCCCAGCTGGAAGTTAGAGAGCATCCGCAGCTCCTCCAGCGCCTCTACCGACAGGTTCTGGCATTCATCGACCACCAGCAGGCAGCGACGGCCTGCACGCGCCTCGTCATGCAGAAACGCCTCAATGGCGCTCAGCACGGCGGGTTTATCGCGCGCGGCGGACGGGGTATCGCCCTGCCCGCCCTTCAATCCAAAGGCCAGCGCCACGCTGCGCACCATATCCTCGCCGGAAAGGCGGCTGGTGACGACCTGCGCCGCCGTCAGCCGCGAACGGTCTATGGTGGCCATCAGATGCGCCACCAGCGTCGATTTGCCCGCGCCGATCTCGCCGGTGATGGCGATAAAGCCCTCGCCCTGCGCCAAGCCATAGCTGAGGTAGGACAGCGCCTTGCGGTGGGTCAGGCTCTCGAAATAAAACGCCGGGTCTGGGGTCAGTTGGAAAGGCCGGCTACGGAAACCATAGAAATCATCAAACATTGGGTTTCCCCCCTTAGAAGCTATAGCGCATATTCAAGGCGCCCGATGCGGCCCAGCTGTCGTTCAGCGAATCGAGGTTGACCCCGTCGACCGCCAATGACGCGCTTGCCGTCAGATGCTGCGTGAAATTATACTGATAGGTGCCGCCAGCATGAACCGAGGTTGAATCCCCCGCAGAGCCCGCCCCGCTGTCAAAGCGATACAGGTTTACAGAAGCCAACAGGTTGGAACGGGGGCTCAGCTTTTCACTGGCATAGGCGGCGACCCAGTAATACTGGTCGCGTTGCCCATTCTCCGCGCCCAGCACATTGTTGCTGCCCGTGATCAGCGTGCGCCGATCATAGCCAATGCCCAGCCCGGTCTGCAAACGCCCAAAATTCAGGCCATAAGTGGCAGAAACGCTTTGGTCATGATAGACCGGCGCCGCGACAGAGCCCAAAACCGCCGCGATACATCCGCCGCCTTGCAGCGCCGCCACGCAGGAACCGATATTGGCCGCGGTGGGGTTCGGAATGACGGTGAACTCCGTCGGAGCACCTGCGAGGGCCGACGAAAGACTGCCTCCAAAGCCCGAAAGCGTATCGTTGACCGACAAGTTGAACGACTGGCGCGCATCCGGGTGCCAACTGAAGGTGCCCCACGCCCCATCCGAGCCATAGCGCTTGCCATAGTGCATTTCCAGCGCGGTACGTGGGCCGGGCTTCCACACGACGCCGGCATCCCAGATCAGCCCGCTGGTATCAAAGGCAATCTGGCGTCCGGCGGCGGTGTTGGCGATATATTGGCCGTTGCCGTCCAGCACAGGGTTGCCATTGGCATCGACCTGCGCGTTATAGCTGGCCACTTGGTCATGTTCAAAACCCACGCCGCCGATCACCGCCAAGGCATGGGTAATCGGCACGGTCAGCGTGCCATGGATGTGTTCGTCCACGGTGCGCTGGCCCAGCAGGCTGTCGTTTTCCTGGCTCCAGTTGCCGTCCACCCCGATGCCCACCGGCAGTGGTTCATGCGGTTTGAACGTAATCGCCCCGCCAGCATCTTGCGACCAGCTGTGCGAGAAGGCGTTCGGCGTCGATTGGCCGGGGGTAACCGCGCCAAAGTCTGGCGAGCCGACCTTTGTATAACCCACCCGGTAATGCGCATCGAGCTCTGCAAGGCCCATATGGGTGCGCAGCGTTGGGCCAGCAAAGGCCGAATAGATCTGGTTGCTGGCCAAATTGACCCCGGCAACGTTGGGGCTGGCGGCGCCGCTGGCCGAAATATTGGCGCGGGTGGCCATCAAGCCGTAATCCAGCCGCAGGGCGCCGGGCACAATCGCCGTCGCCATACGCGCAAGACCAGTGACAGAATCGCCGCTGGACTGCTCTCCATAGCCGAAATTGTGCTGATAACGCAGCGATACGGAGCCTTGGGTATTGTTACCGTTGATCTGCGCATCGACGCCCACCGCTACCTCGGTATAGGTCAGCACCTGGGTGCGGGGGGAAATACCCCAATCGGCCACCTCGCCCGCCTCGATATAGGGGCGGATGGCGAGCGGGCGGGCATTGCTGGCCGGCTCGCCCAGCGCGTTGCGGCGGGGTGGCTGTTGGTCAACTGGCCGAGTGTCGGTCCCGCCGGAACCGCTGGCATCAAAGCCTTCGCCGCCGCGCGGCGGGGCGGGCTGCATGGGCGCCGAGGGCCCCGCACCGGCGCCCGTAACGCCGTAATTGCTGTCTGCGCCGACGGTGCCTACGCCGCCGCGCGAAGCTTGTGCACGCTGTCCGCCCGAGCCATAGGTGACGCCGTCCTCATCATAGGCGCCCACCTCTGACGGGCTGGGCGCCTGAGTTTGCGCCGCATAGGGTGACCCGCCCTGCTGGACGAGGTCTTGCGGGCTGCTGGCAGGGTAATTGCCGCCACTGGACATATCCTGCGCAAGGGCCAGAGACGGGCTCGCCGCCAATGCCAGCACACTCGCCAAAGTCAGCGAAAACGAGTTGGGGATAGGGAACTTCATAAGCTTACCCTCGATAGCCGTAGTAGGAGCCAAAACGGCGCCCACTCGGACTGAAATGAACGGCATTGAGCAAAAGCTGGACATTGGGACACCCCGCCAGCAGCGACATCGCATCCTTGATCGCGCCTTGCGGCGTGTTGTCGGCCATCACCACCAACACCACCTGACCGACCAGTTTGGCCAGTTCCGCCGGGATGGAGGCGGCCAGCGCAGGCGGCGTGTCAAACACCACGATGCGGTCTGGTGATCCAGCGGTCAGCTGATCGAGCACAGAAACAGTGCGGGCAGCGGCCAGATATTCGGAATCCGAATTGGTGGGCGGGCCGCCCGGCAGCACCGAAAAGCCCGGAATGTCGGTTTCCATCACGAAATCGAGCACATTCAGGCTGGGGTCGGCAAAGGCATTCATCAGCCCCGGACCCTTGGGTAGGCCCAAAGTTTCCAGCACCTGGGCGCGGGCCAAGTCGAAATCGACCAGCAGCACCTCATTGTCATGCTCAGCAGCGATGGAGAGCGCCAGATTGAGCGCGCAAGAGGTCTTGCCCTCGTTGGCATAGGGCGATGTCACCATCAGCCGCCGCGATGCGCTGCCGCCGCCCATCCGCCCCAACGCCGCCGCCTGTTCGAGCAGCTGACGCTTGACGATGCGGAACTCTTCCAGTTGCGCGGTGGCGCCGCCTTCGGGGCGCACCATGTTGGCATCATCCAGCCGCTGACGGTCGATCGGATAGATTTTCCCCGTTGGTTTGGGGCCAGCCTGCTTTGCAGCCGGTGCCGCTGTCGCAGGTTGGGGTTGCGGTTGCGGTGCAGGTTGGGCGGCGGAAGCAGGCTGGGCTGCGGCGACCGGCACCGGTGCTGCAACAGGCTCCGCACGCGGCGGGGCTGGCATTACCGGGGGCGTGACTGGAGGCGCTGCAGAACGCAGAGCAGCGGGCAGCAAATCGCTGGGCACCGGGGGCAGCGCGAAAGGTGCCCCGCCAAACCCATGCCCCGCCCCACGCATGGCGCGTTCGATGGTCGAGCCGCCTTCGCGCGCAGCTGCTGGAGGCGTAGTGGGATCAGGGATTTTTTTGGCTTCGTTCATCTCACATCCCTCACACGATGGCCGCGCGATTGAAAAATTCCATCGCAATCAAGAATATGAACAGAACGCCCAAGAAACTGGATGCGACAAGGAAATGCTTCATCTGCCTCTGGCGCGCCAGCTTGCCGGCCAGCGACGGCAAATAGCTGATCGCCCCCAGTACCGGCAGCCCCGTGGCCCGCGCCAGCTTGGCCGTGGTGGCGAAGGTCGCGCGGATTTCTCCGATCGCGAAGGCCGCGCCCAGCCCCGAGGCAATGCCTGCCAACAACACCATCACCAGCAATAGAGGCCTATTGGGTGAAGTGGGGACACGCGGCGTGGTCGCCGGGTCGATCACCTGGAACTTGGTTGAATCGTGCGTTATCGCAACCTGGCCCTTCAGGCGCAGATCCTCGCGTTCTTGAATCAGCTTGTCGTACTGCTGCTTCAGCACGTCGAAATCACGGGTCACGGTCTGTGCCTGCATCAACAGCGCGGGGTCCGCCGTCTGCTGCGAGTTCAGCTTGACGATATCGGTTTCCAGACCGGCGCGGCGTGCCTGCAACGAACTCAAGGTAGCCTGCCGCTCGGCGCGTTCCGAGACCAAGGTGGCATAGGCCGGGTTTGGCGTGCCCGCCAACCTGCCTCCGCTGCCCTCGGCGGCTGCCTGCGCACGCAGCGAGGCAATCTCGTTATGCATGGCGATGACATCGGGATGATCGTCGGTATAGCCCTTGGCACGCAAGGCAGAGAGTTGGCCCATCGCCTGATTGAGCTGAGCATGCGCGCCGCCCATCGGCGCGGCCCCGCCAGCCAGCGTCTGCGGCGTACCCGCCAGCTGACCGTTGATCACGGCCAGCGCGCTTTGCGCAGCCGCCAGATCGCTGTCGAGGGTGCGCTCTTCGGCGTGATCCTGTTCCAGTTGCTGCACCACGGACATGCCATCGCCGTTGAATTCGGGATGCTGCCTTTGAAAATCGGCACGGCGCTGCGCCGCAGCAGTCATTTCCTGCTGACGCTGGTTCAGCTGCTGATCGAGGAAATGCATCGTGTCGGTCACATCCCCGGCGCCGCTCGTCGCGTTTTCGGAATGAAAGATGTCGATCATCTTGGCGACGATGTCGTGCGCCAACTGAGCATTTTCCTTGTCAGACAGCGCCATCGAACCCGAACTGGCACTGATGGCGAACAGATTATCCTGATCATTGGTGACGTGGATATTCTTGCCCAGCGTTAAAACTGCGGCTTCCATCTGCTTTGCGGTGGTAACCCCCTGCCCCAGACGGGTTTGGTTGACGACCTTGGTCAGGTGGGCCGCGCTGGTCAGCGTATCGCGCACCCGGTCAATATCGTGCTGACGGTCGTCGCTGCTGACCCCCATTGTCACGGCCACAGGATCATAGAGCTGCACATAGATGCGCCCCTTTGATTCATAGGAATTGGGCATCAACGCCACCACCAGCCAGCCGGCGATGCACACCACATAGGCCACCCCCAGCGCCAGCCAGCGCCGGTGCCAGATAGAGTGGAGCGCCGCGCGCAGTTCGTCGTAGATCTGATCCATCGGTCTATTTCCGCCCCGCCCTTAGAAGCTGCTCTCGGGGATGATGATCACATCGCCCGGCATCAGCATCACATTGGCGTTCGAGGCACCGTGCTTCAGCAGATCGCCCAGACGCAGCGCATATTCGCGCTGCTTGCCGCTGCCCTTGTCGTAACGGATCAGCTTGGCGCGATTGCCGGCGGCGTATTCATTTAGCCCGCCCACCGCGATCATCGCGTCCAGCACAGTCATATTGGCGCGGTAAGGCAAGGACGCCGGCTTGGAAGTGGCGCCCACAACGCGGATCTGCTGGCTGTAAGTGCCGGCAAACTTGCTGACGATCACCGAAACCAGAGGGTCTTGGATATACTGGCTCAGCTGCAGCTGGATGTCCTGCTGCAACATGGTCGGCGTTTTGCCGACGGCGGGCATATCGGTGATCAGCGGCGTGGTGATGCGGCCATCGGGGCGCACCTCGACATGTGCGCCCAGTTCCGGGTTGCGCCACACGAATATGGTCAGCTCGTCCAGCGGGCCGATGATGTAATCCTCGCCGGGGCCTTCCTGGTTGGCGACGAAATTGGCGGGCGGCAGATGTGTTGCCCCGCCTCCCCCACCCACGCATCCGCCCAGCATCAGGCTGACAAGAGCAGTAGTCGCCAACAATCGCACGAGTTTGGTATTCGGCATCTATAATCCCCGCAAGCGGGCCGCGATGCACGTTTCAGGGGGCATTCCCAAAGGCGGATCGCGGCTGTTCAACTGCACGCTATCCGGGAAAAGGGTAAAAATTACGTTAGTTATTCCTGAACGAAGGCCGGCAAGAGCTTGCCGGTTTGGCGCCTTCCCAAAATGGCACAGGGCTGGGGCGGAATCCTAAGGCGTTGTCACACCAACATTTCGCGCGCCGGGCCGTGCCCCAAAAATGCGGCAGGACTGGCGCTGGCTCCATAGGCACCGGCGCAGAAAACCGCCACCAAATCGCCTGTTTCCGCGCGTGGCAGCAGGGCGCTGTCGGCCAACCGATCCAGCGGCGTACATAGGCATCCGACCACGCTCGCTTCCTCGTTTGCGGGTTCATCCATGCGGGTGGCGATGGCGAGGGGATAATTGCGACGTACCACCGTGCCGAAATTTCCGCTGGCGGCCAATTGGTGGTGCAGGCCGCCATCGGTCACCAGAAACACCGCGCCGTGGCTGATTTTGCGGTCGATGATTCGGGTGAGATAGACGCCAGCCTCGCCGACCAGCCAGCGGCCCAGCTCTATGCAGAAATGCGTGGTGGAGAGGGCGTCGGGCAGCCGCGTGAAGGCTTCGCTCAGCGCGGCGCCGACGGCTGTGATGTCCAGCGGCTGGTCGCCGTGAAAATATGGAATGCCAAACCCGCCGCCTAGGTTCACGCGTGGAATTGGCTGGCCGATGGCATCGCCAATCCGCCCGGCGAGGGCCAGAGTCGCAGCCTGCGCCTCGATCACCGCGTCGGCGCCCAGCGTCTGGCTGCCGGCATAGATGTGCAGCCCCCGAAACTCCGCCCCTGCGGCGATGATATGCCGCGCCAACGCCGGCACCCTTTCGGCGTCCACGCCAAAAGGTTTCGCCCCGCCGCCCATTTTCATGCCCGATCCGCGCAGGTCAAAGCTGGGGTTTACCCTGATGGCGAGGCGCGGGGTCAGGCCCAACCTTTCCGCGATGGTCAACGCGCGGGCCGCCTCGCCCTCGCTCTCCAGATTCAGCGTGACGCCGGCCTCGATCGCGGCCTGCAATTCGCCGTCACGCTTGCCGGGGCCGGCAAAAGAGATGCGCGCGGCGTCCATTCCCGCCGCGCGGGCCAAGGCCAGTTCGCCGCCAGAGGCGATATCAAACCCATCGACCAATCCTGCCATATGCTGCAACAATGGTGCAAAGGGGTTGGCCTTCACCGCATAATGGATCGCCAACCGCTGCGGCATAGCGCTGCCTAAAGCCGCCACGCGCGCCGACAGCATTGCGGCGGAATAGACGAACAACGGCGTATCGCCGGCGCGCGCCACCAGCGCGGTCACCGGCACGCCGCCGACTTCCAGCACGCCGTCTCGCGTAGTAAATCCCTGAGGGATTGGGCCTAAGGGTTTCATGTTCGCACCTGCTCGATTAGTTCTGCCAGCAGCGCCTCGCGGTCAATCTTGCCGTTGGGGCCCAGAGACATCGCGCCCCGCCAATGAATGCCGCGCGGACACATAAAGCCCGGCAGTTCGGCTTGCAACAACCGGGGCAAGGCCTCCGCAGCAGCCTCATCCACACCCCGCCGCGCCCGCACCACCAGATGCACAACCTGCCCCACCCGTGCATCCGCTACGCCCAGCGCCACGGCTTCCGCCACCAAGCCGGTCGCCAGTGCTGCCTCCTCGATTTCCTGCGGGCTGATGCGGTTGCCGGCGCTCTTGATCATCGCATCGCGCCGCCCGGCGAAATACAGCCGCCCATCTTCCCGCCATCCCCGATCACCCGACCACACCGCCATCCCGCCATAGTGCGATCCTGCAGGCGCGGCGCGGAAACGCTCGGCAGTACGCGCCGCATCCTGCCAATAGCCCTGCGCCACCAAGGGCCCGCAATGGACGATCTCGCCCTCCTCGCCGTCTTCACACAGCGCCCCGTCATCGCGGACCAGCAGCACCTCGGCATGGGGGATTGCGCCGCCGACCGAAGTGGGGTGCGCGTCGATCAATTCCGGCGGCAGAAAGGTCGAACGAAACGCCTCCGTCAGGCCGTACATGGCGAACAACCGCGCCTGCGGAAAAACCCCACGCAAACTGCGCACCAAAGGCTCGGTCAGCGCGCCGCCGCTGTTGGTGAGGCGTGTCAGATGCCCAGCGGCCTCCATCGGCCAATCCGCCTCGGCCAATTGCACCCACAAGGGAGGCACGGCGGCCAGCGTGGTGATCTGATGCCGCGCCACCGCCTTCACCACATCGCGCGCCGTCAGGTAATCGAGCGGCGCCACACTCGCCCCCGCCGCCCACGCTGAAAAAAGCTGATTCTGCCCATAATCAAACGCCAGCGGCAGCACCGCCAGCACCCGGTCCTGAGGGCCAAGGTCCAGATAGCCCGTCACACTCTCCGCCCCCAGCCACATATTGGCGTGGGACAGCATCACGCCTTTGGGCCGCCCGGTGGAACCGCTGGTGTACAGAATCGCGGCGAGGGTCTGCGGATCAGCGCCTGAGGGGGGGAGCGGATCGGCACTTTGCGCCTCGGCCAGCGCGACATCCTCGGCCACCAGCCGCGCATCGGCCAGATCTGCGAACTCCAGTGTGGCCCCCCGCGCCGGGGTGGCGATCAGCAACTCCGCCCCGCTGTCGGCTAGAATATGCGCCACCTGCGCGCGTTTCAGCAGCGGGTTGATCGGCACATGCACCAGCCCCGCCCGCGCCGCCGCCAAGGGCATCAGGCAGGCGATCTCGCCCTTGGCCACCCAACTGGCCACCCGCGCGCCCGGCGCCATGCCCTGTCCGTTCCAACTCTGGCCAGCCAGCCATCCCGCCAGCGCAGCGACACGGTATCTTAAGTCCTGATAGCTAAGTGTACCCCCGCGCAGCATCAGCGCCGGCGCGTCATCCTGCCCCACCAGGGCAAGATGATCGATCGGACAGGCTGGCGGCGTCTGGTATAAAGGCATGAGCGTGAAGGGGCTTTCGAGGGTAATTGCGTGATCACTATCGCATATCACGCCGATCTTAACGAAGCGCAAGATGAGCCTCGTCTTGCCGAGCTTTGCTGTGCGCCTCAAGCCCTTGTTCCTTTCGATCGCATCGAATGGTGGCAGGGGTTGGCGCATCATTGCGGGGTGTCGCCCTTGCTGGCTGTCGCGCGCGGGAATGACAGCGTCGCCGTTCTGGCCTTGATGCAAGGGCCCCACCGGCTGGAGGCGCTGGCCAATTGGTATAATTTCAGCTGGCGTCCGCTGGGGGGCGGTCCTGCCTTGCTCACCGCCCTCGGCCGCGATCTGGCGCGGCGTACCGGGCGGATCACCCTCGCCCCGCTGCATGAAGCCGATGCGGATGTGCTCGCCGCCGCATTTCGCGCGGCCGGATGGGTGGTAGATCGCGCGGTGGGCAACATCAACCACATCCTGCCGGTGGGTGGGCGCAGCTTTGCGGAATATTTGGCAAGCCGCCCCGGCCCCTTGCGCACCACGCTGGCGCGCAAACGCGGCAAGGTTGAGACCCAAATCCTCACCCATTTCGACGACGCCGCTTGGGCCGAATACGAGGCCGTCTATGCCGACAGCTGGAAACCCAGCGAGGGTTCCCCCGCCTTCCTGCGCGCCTTCGCCCGCGAGGAGGGCGCAACGGGCCGTCTGCGCATGGCCATCGCGCGGGTCGATAAAACAGCCATCGCCGCGCAATTCTGGACCGTTGAAGCCGGCACCGCCTTCATCCATAAGCTGGCCCACCGCGAATCCGCCAAGCCGCTGTCCCCCGGCACCACGCTGACCGCCGCGCTGCTGGAGCATGTCATCGACCGCGACTATGTGACGATGGTCGATTTTGGCACCGGCGACGAGCCATACAAACGCGACTGGATGGAGGCGACCCGCCCCCTCATCCGCCTCGACCTGTTCCACCCCCGCTGGCCGCGCTGGTGGCCGCATATTGCCCGTATCGCAATGCGCCGCCTTGCCGCGCGGCCCTCACGCGGTTAGATCCATCCAAGTTCAAGGAAACAAACCTCTCATGCCCGCCGCACATCCCGACACCGATCAAAATCTGCGCCGCATCCTTGCTGATGTTTTGGCGTTGAAACCCGAAGTGGTGGCGGGGTTCACCGCCGACACCGGCCTGTTCGGCCATCTGCCAGAGCTGGACTCGATGGCGGTCGCCACCTTGCTGACCGAGTTGGAGGACCGTCTGCACATCACCATCGAGGACGACGAGATCGACGGCGATTTGCTCGACACATACAGCCATTTGCTGGCCTTTGTCACCGCGAAGCAGGCCGCCTGACCGACCGATGATCTCTACGCAATGGCCTTGCCCCCTGCCCGCCGGCGGGGTGAACAGCGAGATGGCGCTGGTGGCCGAAGGCGGTGATCACGTGGGGGGGGCGCAACGCTTGCTGGTGATCCCGGCGCTGCTGGGCGAGGCCAACCAGATGCGGCGCTTTACTGTCGAGGTCATGCGCAGGCTGTGCGCCGCCGGCATCCCCTGCGTGCTGCCCGACCTGCCCGGCACCAACGAAAGCCTCAGCCCTTTGGCAGCGCAAACACCCGGCGATTGGCAACATGCGATGGCGGGCGCGGCAAGACATTTCGGCGCGACGCATGTGCTGACCATCCGCGGCGGGGCTATGCTCGCGCCCAACGATCTGCCCGGATGGCGCTATGCCCCCTGCACCGGAGCCACCCAGCTGCGCCATCTGCTGCGTACCCGCATCGTCGCCGCGCGCGAGGCTGGCATCGCCGAAACGCAGGATGGCCTGCTGGCGCTGGGCCGTGCGGAGGGGCTGGATCTGGCAGGCATGTGGCTGAGCGCTGATTTCATCACCGAATTTCTAGGCCGCGTGCCCGACGCTGAGGCCCCTCACCGCGACATTTTGCAAGAGGCGCTAAGCTGCGGCGGCGGATTATGGCTGCGCGCGGAACCCGGCGAGGATGCCGGGCAGGCCGACGCGCTGGCGGCCATCATCGCCATGGCGTTGGCGGATGGGCGCCCCGCATGATCCGCCGCCACCTCTCCTTTGAATGCGAGGGCGCCTGCTTGGCCGCGACACTCGACATGCCTGACGGCGCGCCGGCACACACCGGCTTGCTAATCGTCTCGGGCGGCAATGAAATCCGCAGCGGGGTCGTCGGCGCCTCGGCCCGGCTAGCGGCGCGCATTGCTGGTGCGGGCTATCCGGTGATGCGCTTTGACCGGCGCGGTGTGGGCGACAGCGAGGGCATGAACTTTGGCTTTCAGGGCTCCGAGCCCGACATCACCGAGGCGCTGGCCACATTCCGCAAACAGGCGAAGGTGACGCGGGTGGTGGGTTTTGGCAATTGCGACGCGGCATCGGCGTTGATGCTGATGGCGGGTGCTGGAACCGACGCGCTGGTGCTGGCCAATCCGTGGACGATCGAGGATGCGGCCAGCGGCGCCATGCCCGTCGCGTCGCTGCGGGCGCATTACCGGCGGCGGCTGATGAACCCGGCGGCGCTGTGGCGCTTGTTGACCGGCGGCGTGTCGCTGCGCCGTCTGGCACGGAGCCTTGCGGGCGCGGCCAAGCCTGCCGCCGGCCCCGGCGAACTGGCGCTGGCCATTGACGCCGGACTGGCCAGCTTTACTGGGCCATCGCGGCTGTTGCTGGCCGGGCGGGACCGCACAGCCGATGCTTTTCTGGCGACGTGGGACAAAAACGATCCGCGCCTGCGCCATTGCCCCTCCGCCGGCCACGCCTTCCTCGAAACCGAGGCAACCGCCTGGCTGGAGGCGCAATTGCTGGAAATGCTGGGCGGTTAGGCCGGCGCGAAAGCGCGCGAGGCCACGAAACGTTCGGCATCCAGCGCCGCCATGCAGCCAGTGCCCGCCGCCGTTACCGCCTGCCGATAGGTGTGGTCCATGACATCGCCGCAGGCAAACACGCCGGGGACCCCGGTTTTGGGCGTGCCCGCTTGCACCACGATATAGCCATTGGCGTCGAGTTCCAGCTTGCCCTTGAACAGCTCGGTGGCGGGCGCGTGGCCGATGGCAACGAAGGCGCCCTCGGTGGGTTCAATCGACTTTTCACCGGTCACGGTATCGGTCAGCGCGACGCCCGTCAGAGTTTTCCCCTCCTCGCCCACAAAGCTGTCCACAGCCTTGTTCCACAGCACCTTGATATTGGGGTGGGCGTGCAGGCGGTCTTGCAGGATCTTTTCGGCGCGCAAAGTATCGCGGCGGTGGATCAACGTCACGTCGGGCGAGTGGTTGGTCAGGTACAGCGCCTCCTCGACGGCCGTATTTCCGCCGCCGATCACCACGACCTTCTTGCCGCGATAGAAAAACCCGTCGCAGGTCGCGCAGGCCGAAACCCCCTTGCCAGACAGCTCTTGCTCACCCGGAACGCCCAGCCATTTGGCCTGCGCGCCGGTGGCGATCACCAAGCTTTCGCCCTCATATATATCGCCCGAATCGCCCACAGCGCGGAATATCGGTCCCGACAGATCAACCGAGGTAATCGTGTCCCACAGCATCCTTGTGCCGACATGCTCGGCCTGCGCCTGCATTTCGGCCACCAGCCAAGGCCCCTGAATGACGTCGCGGAATCCGGGGTAGTTCTCGACATCGGTGGTGATGGTCAGCTGGCCGCCGGGCTGCAATCCTTGCACCACGATCGGCGCCAAGCCGGCGCGCGCGCCATAAATCGCCGCCGTCAGCCCCGCCGGGCCAGAGCCAATGATCAACATGCGCGTGGTGTGGATGGTCATCAAAAATCTCCGGGAACAGCTTTGGTGGGCGAGATAGCTATGCCGCCCCGCAAATGCCAGCCCCTACCGAATAGCAATGCAGGCACACGGCCAATATCGCTTACCCTTGGCGGAAGGCACCAAACCCATTACATAGGCTGGCATCGCCCCCGGACATAGACCCATAATGGCCCGTTTACGCCTACCTCAGCTGCGCACGCCGCGTCATTGCCCCCTGCTGCTGGCACTGATCGGCATGTCGGCAGCCACGGCCGCGCGGGCGGCAGAGCCTGCGGTTTCCAGCGCGCCGCAGAGCCCGACGCCGGCTTTCCTTGCGGCGCTGGGGCCGGACCAGCCGATTGCCCCGCCCCCGATAGCTGACCTTGCTGCGCTGTCACAATCTAGCCTTGACGGTTTCGAGCAGGCCTATGACGCTTTCCTTGCTGAGGGTGTGCTGAGTTCCGTCGGGCGGCTCGCGGCCAGCCAGCCGTTGCAGCATTCCAGCCATGCGCCAGCCGATCCGTTTCGCGTACACCCGCCATCGGGGCAAGGCGGGTTTGACTGGAACGTGCTGGGCAGTCAGCACATTGGCGCGGCAGAGGGGCTGGCTGTGGGCGTAAACCACCGCTTCGCCAGCGCCTCCAACTTCTCCACAGACATCAATCTGCGCCACGCTGCCGGGCCGATCGACGTCAGTGTGGACATCAAGGGTGATCGCTCCTTGATCGCGGCGGAGCCCGTCAGCCTGTCTTACAGCAGCGCCGCGATGGTTGCGGTGGACCCCAGCTTGCATGTCGGGGTCACCGCGCACGGCAGTCTTGGCACAGTTTCAGCGCTGGCCCCCACCGGAACGCAGGCTGCGGGGCCGGTGATAAAGCTCAATCTTTTGGGCGACAGGGCGACGATCAGCACCAGCGCCAATTATGAGTTTACGCCAGATTTGCTGGGCGCTCCGCCGTCCAACCGGCTTCACGTCGATCTGGGGCTAAACCTTAAACTATAGCCGCAGAGATTGACCTCGGCGGCAGCCTTGCCCATCCTACAGGCATGACCCATTTTTCCGGCCCCACCTCGCACAGCTTTATCTCGCAGCGTTTGCGGCTGCATTACGTCGATTGGGGCAACCCCGATGCGCCGCCGCTGATCCTGCAACATGGCGGGCGCGACCATTGCCGCAGCTGGGACTGGGTGACCCAGGAGCTGCGACACGATTGGCATGTGATTTGCCCAGATCTGCGCGGCCATGGCGACAGCGCGTGGTCGCCCGACGGCAGCTATACCATGCAGGGGCTGGTTTATGACTTCGCGCAGTTGGTCGAGACTGTGCTGGAACAGAGTCACCACACACAGGTGACCGTCTGCGCGCATTCGCTGGGGGGCATGGTGGCGACGACTTTCGCGGGGCTCTATCCTGAAAAGATCCGCAAATTCGCCAATATCGAGGGGCTGGGCCTCAACCCGGCGCATCTGACGGGGCGCGACGCGGAGCCCTATCTAACGCGGCTGCGCGAATGGATCGCCAAAAAGCACGCTGCCTCGGCCCGGCTGCCGCATCGCTATGCCAATATGGACGACGCGTTTCTGCGGATGAAGGAGGAGAACAAACACCTCAGCGATGAACAAGCGCGCCACCTGACGCACCACGCCGCCGCCCGCAACGAGGATGGCACATGGAGCTGGAAGTTCGACAATTACCTCAACGTCTGGCCGGTGGAACAAGTACAGCCCGGCGTTATGGAGGCACTATGGGGCGCGATCACCTGCCCGATGTTGCTGTTTTACGGCACCGAGAGTTTCGCCACCAACCCTGAAAAAGACGGGCGGCTGGCTCATTTGCGCGATGCAAGGGTAATCGAATATGAAAACGCCGGCCACTGGCTGCACCACGACCAATTCGCGCGATTTATCGCAGATCTGAAGGCATTTCTGTAGGCAGACCTTAATCCTGGAATTTGCCATAGCTGTCTTATTACAGTCGATTAACCAGAATTTTAGAACGTTCCCCTATCACGGCAGGCACATTACAGAAGGCAAGCCGCCGTGGCCAAACGCAAACCCACAGACGAACAGCACCAGATTTCCGCCTCCATCCGCATTGGCAAGACCGAGCGCGACATCATCGCTTTGGGGATTACCTTGGCGGCGCTGGTGATGTTTGTGGGCACCGGCGGGCAGGTTTTACCAAGTCTGCTGGAAGCCTCTGCCGGGATTGGCCTTGGGCCAGACAGGCTGCTGAAAACCGCCTTGCTGCTGAACATCGCGCTGATCGTATTTGGCTGGCGCCGGTATAACGAAATGCGCGACCAAATGCAGGAACGCTGCAAGGCCGAGGAAAAGGCGCGCCTGCTGGCCGAAACAGATCCCCTTACGGGTTGCCTCAACCGGCGCACCATCAACACTGACGCCGATGGCCTGATCGCCACCGCACATGCCCGCGGCGAGGCGGCAGGCGTGTTGATGATCGACCTCGATCACTTCAAGCAGGTCAATGACCTGGGTGGCCATTCGGCGGGCGATACGGTGCTGCTGGAATGCACGCGCCGGGTACGCGGGGTCTTGCCCGCATCGGCGCTGTTGGCGCGCCTTGGCGGCGATGAATTCGCCTGCGTCACCACCTTCGACCCAGCTCACCCCGAGCAAATGGACGATCTTGCCGAACGGATCATCGCCGAGGTGAGCCAGCCGATCGAAGCCGATGGTTACAGCGGGCGGATCACCGTGTCGCTGGGACTGGCGCGCTCCGACAGTCTGGAACGCATTGCAGGCGCCAAGCGGGTCGAAGGGATCACATCCGATGCCATGCTGCACCGCGCAGACATCGCCATGTATCAAGCCAAGCGCGGCGGGCGGCACCGCCACGCGTGGTTTGCCGAAGCCATGGAAACCGATTTGCGCTATCGCGGGGAACTGGAAGCCGCGCTGGCGGGCGGTATCGAACGCGGCGAATTTGTGCCCTATTACGAGCAGCAAATCGACCTTTCGACCGGCAATTTGTGCGGTTTTGAGATGCTGGCGCGGTGGAACAGCCCGCGTTTCGGCATGGTTGGCCCAGAGGTTTTCATCCCCATCGCCGAGGAAACCGGCAATATCGCCGAGCTGTCCGAAAGGCTGATCACTCAGGCCCTGCGCGATGCGCGCGAATGGCCGGCGCATCTCACGCTGTCGGTCAATATTTCGCCGGTGCAATTGCGCGATCCGTGGTTTGCGCAAAGATTGCTGAAAATGCTGGTCACGGAGGGCTTTCCGCCCGCCCGGCTGGACATAGAGATCACCGAGAACTGCCTGCATGAGAATATCAACGCGGTGCATTCGCTGATCACATCCTTGCGCAATCAGGGCATTGGCATCAGCCTCGACGATTTTGGCACCGGCTATTCCAGCCTTTCACAGCTGCGCACCCTGCCGTTCAACCGTATCAAGATCGACCGCAGCTTCGTCGCCTCGATGCGCGACAGCGCCGATAGCGCCACGATCGTTCGCTCGATCACCTCGCTTGGCGAAGGACTGGGCCTGCCGATCACCGCCGAAGGCATCGAAGACGCCGACCTGCTGGAACGATTGCGCCTTTTGGGCAAGATGAAGGGCCAAGGCTATCTTTACGGCCGCCCCCAGCCGGCGGATGTCGTACGTGAAATGCTGGCCGCCTTGCCTGAGGCGCATGAAGACGACGTCAACGCTCCATTTCGTCTTCAAGGTTGAACCGTTCCTATTCGTAAGGTCTGGACGCGCCTCGCCGGAAAGCATAGAGCGCGGGCGTGATGTCCACCCCTTCCGCCCCTTCACCCATCCCGCGTCAGCACGTGCCCTTCGTCAAGATGCATGGGCTGGGCAATGACTTCGTCGTGCTGGATGGGCGCGAACGAGCCCTGCCGCCTGTCACCCCCGCGTTGGCGATGGCGCTGGCCAACCGGCGCACAGGCATTGGCTGCGACCAGCTGATCGTGCTGGAACCCTCGGCCGTGGCCGATTTCACCATGCGCATCTTCAACCCCGACGGCAGCGAAGTCGAGGCCTGCGGCAATGCGACCCGCGCAGTGGCATTATGGCATGGCCGCCCGGCGCAGATCGCCACCAAGGGCGGCATCCTGTCCGCGCGACCCTCCGACACCGGGGTTGCGGTGGAGATGGGCCAGCCGCGCCTTGAATGGCAGCAAATCCCGCTGACATACGCGATGGATACGCTGACCATGCCGGTGGGCTGGGAAAGCCTCGAAAACCCCTGCGCGGTCAATGTCGGCAACCCCCACGCGGTATTCTTAGTTCCCGATTGCGACGCCGTGGACCTCGCCCGGTTGGGCCCGATTATAGAGAATGATCCGCTGTTCCCAGAGCGCGTCAATGTGAACGTCGCCACGGTGGTGTCACGTGCGCACATCCGCCTGCGGGTGTGGGAACGCGGCGCCGGGCTGACGCTGGCCTGCGGCACCGGCGCCTGCGCGACAGCGGTGGCGGCGATGCGGCGCGGGTTGGTCGATCGCAGCGTTGCCGTGACGCTGCCTGGCGGCGACCTTAGCATCACATGGCGCGCGGACGGCATGATAGTCATGTCCGGCTCCGCGACCGAGGCTTTTCGCGGCTCCTTCGACGCAGCGGCTTTCTGCCCATGAGCTTAGAGGTTGTGTCGCTAGGCTGCCGCATGAATTTGGCCGAGAGCGAAGCCATGCGCGCATTACTGGCTGGCGAAAATGACCTCGTCGTGGTCAACAGCTGCGCCGTCACCGCCGAAGCCCTGCGCCAGACCCGCCAAGCCATCCGCCGCGCCCGCCGTGCCTCGCCCGATGCCCGCCTTCTCGTCACCGGATGCGCCGCCGAGGTGGAGCGCGAGATGATCGCCGCCATGCCCGAGGTCGATGGCCTGATCGCCAACGCCGCCAAGTTGGACGCGCGCAGCTGGAATGTCTCGCCCCAGCCTGCCGCCCAGCCCGCAGCGCGCCCCGCTCAGCACACCCGCGCCTTCGTGATGGTGCAAAACGGCTGCGATCATGCTTGCAGCTTTTGCATCATCCCGCAGGGGCGCGGGGCCAGCCGCTCCCGCCCCTTGGCCGAGGTGGTCACTGAAGTCGCCGCGCTGGTGGACGCAGGCATTCAGGAGGTGGTGCTGACGGGCGTGGACCTCACCTCTTGGGGGCAAGATTTGGGCGAGAATATGCGCCTCGGCGCGTTGGCGGCGGCGATCCTGCGTGCCTGCCCCGCCCTGCCCCGCCTGCGCCTCTCCTCGCTCGACGGGGTGGAGATTGACGATAAATTGTTCGACCTGATCGCTGGCGAGCCGCGCGTGATGCCGCATGTGCATCTGTCTCTGCAACACGGCGCCGATCTGATCCTGAAACGCATGAAGCGCCGCCATCTGACGCATGACGCCCTCGACTTGGTGGACCGCCTGCGCGCCCGCCGCCCTGCCATCACCATCGGCGCCGACCTGATCGCCGGCTTCCCCACCGAAACCGACGCGCACCACGCGAAAAACCTTGGCATCATCGAGGCGTTGCGGATCGTCCACCTCCACGTCTTCCCCTATTCGGCCCGCGCCGGCACCCCCGCCGCGCGGATGCCGCAATTGCCCCACCCCATCATCGCCGCCCGCGCCGCCGAATTGCGCGGCATGGGCGCCGCAGTGCGCGCAGCATGGCTGGGCGACCTGATCGGCACCCCCTTGCGTGTGCTGGCCGAGCGCGACGGCACCGGCCATGCTGAAAACTTTGCCCGTGTCAGGCTGCCCCACGGAACACCCGCTGGCACGCTTCTCACCATCACCCCCACCGCTCTCAACGAAGGCCTGCTGGCATGAGTTCTGAAACAAACAGCTGGACGCAGCGCCTATTCGGCGGCTTCAAGGCGACCAGCGAGCGCTTGACCGAAAACCTCGCCGGCATAACCGGCGCGGCCAAGCTTACCGAGGACCAGCTCGACGAGTTGGAAGACGCACTGATCCTGTCAGACCTCGGCCCCCGCGCGGCGGCACGCATCCGCGTCAAACTGGCAGAAACCCGTTTTGAGCGCGGCGCGGACGAGGCCGCCATCCGCCTCGCGGTGGCCGAAGAAATCGCCGCCATCCTGCGCCCCGTCGCCAAGCCGCTGGAGATCACCGCCTTCCCCCGCCCGCATGTGGTGCTGGTCATCGGCGTCAACGGCAGCGGCAAAACCACCACCATTGCCAAGCTGGCGCATCTGTTCGCCGAACAAGACTACGCCGTGATGCTCGCCGCCGGAGACACCTTTCGCGCCGCCGCCATCGGCCAATTGGCGGTATGGGCGGACCGTATCGGCGTGCCCTTGATACGCGGCGAGGAGGGCGGCGACCCAGCCAGCATCGTTTTCGACGCGGTGAAAGCGGCAACTAAGCAGGGAACCGACGCGCTCATCGTGGATACAGCTGGACGACTGCATAACAAGCGCGAATTGATGGACGAGCTGGCCAAGATCACCCGCGTTCTGGGGCGCCTTAACAGCGCCGCACCGCATGATGTGGTTTTGGTGCTGGATGCGACGAATGGACAAAATGCCTTGCAACAAATCGAGATATTCAAAGAGGTTGCCGGCGTCACGGGCATCGTCATGACCAAGCTGGACGGCACCGCGCGCGGCGGCGTTCTGGTGGCCGCCGCCGAGCAGTACGGCCTGCCGATCCATGCCATCGGGGTGGGGGAAAAGATCGACGACCTGCGGCCCTTTGATCCCGATCTGGTAGCGCGCGTGATCGCGGGGGTGGCGTAATGGCTGAGGACAACAAAATGCCTGCGCCTAAAAAATCCGGTTCCGCATGGCTGAACCTGTTGATTGATTACGGGCCGGTGCTGGTGTTTTTCGTCGTTTACAAGCACTTTTCCCCCACTGACCATAACAATTCAGTAGGCGAAGTTTTCGCGGTTATTCGTGGCACGGCGGCCTTTATGGTCGCGGCGGTATTGGCGCTGGCTACGTCAAAATGGTGGTTGAAGCATATTTCACCTATGCTGTGGCTGACCACCGCGCTGATTATCGGTTTCGGTAGCTTGACCGTGTTGCTGCACGACAGCTTCTGGATTCAAATCAAGCCTACTGTGATTTATCTTCTGTTTGCCTCGGCCTTGCTGATCGGGGTTTGGCGCGGCAAGCCGCTGCTGAAATACCTCCTCTCCGCCGCATTCGAAGGGCTGGACGAGAGCGGGTGGATGTTGCTCTCGCGCAATTGGGGCTGGTTTTTTGTCGGTTTTGCTGTGCTCAACGAGGTGCTGCGCCACTATTTCAACACCGCGCACAACAATTTCGGCACATGGCTTATGCTCAAGGTGTGGCTGTTCATGCCGCTGAGCTTCCTGTTCACCTTTGCGCAAATGCCGATGCTATTGAAGCATGGGCTGGGCAAGGACGACGAGAGCGAAGTTCTGGCCAATCCGCCGCATGACTAAGCCGTCCGAGTAGGCGCATTTCCTGAGCTAAAATTAAAACCAAGGTGACAATGCGTCGCAATGGCGCGATAAGTGGCGCGTGATGGCGCGTTGCGCGCCACGATGTCACCTTAACATACCAGCGGCGCAGCGCGCCCAAAGGGGGAATTCATGGCCAAATTTTTCGGCAATCTCAATCAAGTAGTGGTGGCGGGGGTCGTTCTGGCCTTCATCATCATGCTCGGGCTCGACGCGGGCAATTTTGCCGGCGCCACCGCCTGCATCAAATCGACCTTCATCTGGTTGCATGTGTTTTTCGGCATTCTATGGATCGGATTGCTCTATTACCTGAACTTTGTGCAGGTACCCACCATGCCGGCGATCCCCGCCGAGCAGAAACCCGCCATCATCGGCCACATCGCGCCGCGCGTGTTTTACTACTTTCGCTACGCCGCGCTGCTCACCGTGATTACCGGCTTGATTGTGGCATGGAATGCCAACTTCCTGTTCCTGGCACTGGGCCTTTCGGT